>Ga0256843_1000244_pt1 | contig 46874 bp, 55 predicted proteins | sample AlvinellametaG_FD_191572 | JGI IMG/M metagenome (GOLD analysis project Ga0256843, IMG submission 191572) | Pompeii worm associated microbial communities from hydrothermal vent at the East Pacific Rise, Pacific Ocean - Alvinella | ecosystem: Host-associated > Annelida > Integument > Unclassified ...
AAAAAAAAAAAAAAAAAATTAACAGTTATAGAACAATGTTAGGTTTTATTAGAAGAATTATTAATTAAAAAAGGGATTAAAATGGCTTATTTTGATGGTGTAAAGATAGGAGATAGAATTTGGAGTTTTGAAAACGGATATGGAAAAGTTATAGATTTGTATAGTATAGAAGAGTATAAATTAAATGCTATTATAGTTAAGTTTGAAAATGGTTTTATAGATACTTATGATTCTAACGGTAAGAAAAAATGTAATGAAAATCAAACTTTATTTTGGGATAAAATAGAAATAGAAATTCCTGGAAAACCAAAGATTGAATTAAAAGAAAAAGAGTATTTTATTGATTTTACTCATGGATGGAAATTATACCCTTATTGTGTAAAACATACAGATGGCTACGATAAAGAATACAAGACGTATTTAGCAAATGCTGGATTAACAAGAAATGATAAAGAAATAGCTAAGCAGGCGTTAAAACAAATTAAAAGATTTGCAAGATTATTAGCATTAAGAGATCAAGAGTGTCATAATAGTAGAGGTTACTTTCCAAGAGAATTGGATGAATATTATTATATTTATTGGGATAGTAATGATCAAAAATATAAAGTAAATAATGCAATAAATAAAATATTTTTAAATATTATTCCGCTCAAAACAAAAGAAGATGCTGAGTTAATATGTGATATTTTAAATGAAGATAGATTTGATTTGGAGGATTAAAATGAAATTACCAAGTAAAGAATTAGTAGAGAATGTATTAGATATACAAATTAAATATTTATCAGATAGATTAGATGAAAATTTATTACCATATGAAGCAGGAAATGGTTGACAGACAATAAATATTTATGAGTTTAGTTTTAAAGTAAAAAGATGGATATTTGATAATGCTAATTATATACTATCATCTTATTATAGAAATTATAATTGTTTTTGTTGGTATGAATATTCTGATATCGATGGAGAACAAGAAGTATTCATAAGTAGTACAGAGCCTGAAGCAATTATTAAAGCAGGAGAAACTATATTAGAAAAATTAAATAGTAAAGGATAGGAATGTATATACTTACTCTTTTAATAGTAAAAAATATTAAACAAAACACAGAAATAGAAACAGAAATATCAATTATAGATAACTTATCTGCAGCAAAATGTCTATTCAAAATAGAACAAGATATTCTTAAAAATAATTTAAAAAAATATATAAAAAATAATTATAAGAGTATGTCTGCTAGAGAAGAAAAGTATTTAGTAAGAGAATATACTAAATTAAATATTGAAAACGAGTTTGTAATTGATATAAATAATACAACTTTTTATTTAAAATTAACAAAAACTGATATGGGTTGTACACGAATCGTAAAATTTCATAGTACTAAAAAGGGAATACAATGAGCGATAAACTAGATAGAATAGTGTTGATGACTAAAAAAATTCATAGTAGTGAATATTTATACGGAGTTAAACCTTGTCATTTTGCTAATATGACATATTCTGGTGCTTTAAAGGAAAAAGTTAGATTAGCTAAAGAATTAGCAAGAGGTGTAAATAATGCAATAGAACAAGGTAAATTGAGTAATCAACTAAAAGAGGATGAAGAGTATAGTGATTATCAATTAGCTGATAAAAGATTAAATGCTGTATGGGAAGCTATAGACTTTAATCAAGCATTATTAGATGAAATAAAAGAATGTAAATAATCAGTAAGGATAATAAATGACAAGAAAAGAAGCTATAGATTTAATGGGAAATCGAATATCAGGACAAGATATAAATTTTAGAGATTGTATTGAAAAAGATGATGCTATTGACGTTATACAACAAATTTATGATACTTTTGAAAATAAAATATGTAAGTATTGTAAACATGGTGTTAAGGTCGATGAGGATAATTCTTATGAATGCGTAATTAGTAGAGAATTATTCGGTTATGACAATATAATTCTATTAGGTAATTTTGGGTGTAATAGGTTTAATTTAGAAGGAGAATAAAATGAAACAAGCAATAGCAGATTTAAAATGGTTTTTAATAAATAGAAAGTACGCATTTATAGTACATTTAGAGGATAAACCGTGTGATAATTATGCAATATGGGTAGATAAATGGGTAGATAATACTAATAAGACTATGAAAATATTTACAGGTGGGTCTAATCATACTATTTATGATGAAGACAGTATGGGAGCTACTCTTAATATATTAGCTAGAGCATGGCACGATGAATATCATTATTTAGCAGATTTAGATTTTAGTTATAGAAGTGAAATGAAAGTTCAAGAACTTCAATGGCATGAACTTAAAAGAGCTAATTTAACTGATGAGGCTGAATTGTTATTTTTAATTGATATGGTAGGCCAAACTACATATTACCAAAAAACAGATAAATTTTTAAATAGACAACGTTATACAGTAGATTTATGGTTTTCAGAATATAAATCTAAATATGGGACTAATCTTAAAGGATTGAATTTTGAAATCATTAGACAGAGAATAAAGGATATAGTATGGAATTTTTAAAAGATGTACAAGTAAATGATAAAGTATGTATTAAAACATCTTATAGTGAAGAATGGGCTACTGTTCTTAAAGTAGAAGATGATACTTTTGAAGTAAGTGGTTATAGAATGTTTAATAAATATACTGGTAAACCTTATAATACTATGGGATATCATTCAAACATAATAGGTATTAAAAAAGCAGATATTAAACGTAAAGAATACATAGATACTGTTAAATTAAAAGTGTATCAACCTAGTTGTGTTGAAATGGAGATAATTGTTGAAAAAGATAGTATATCTAAAGAAGTTTTAGAATTATTAGAAAAAGGTTTTGCATATGGTTTAGATAATAGAAATAATAAAATATATTGGAAAATTATGAATCAATTAGCTTTATTACCTAAAAATGTAAAACCTGTAGATGATATATTTACAAGATTTGAACTTATAAAGGATTAATAATGGTATTACTTAAAGTAAGATGTATTAAGACTCTTATTATGGAAGTACATCATAATATATGGGAAGATGATGATGAAATATTTATCGATTCTAATCAATTAGATATAGCGTTTTTTAAAAATAAAGAATACACCCTTTTTAAATGTAATAATAAAAGTAAAGTATTTGTTACATTAGATGAAAATGGAGATATACATAAATTAAGTTATAACGATTTATCAGAGTTTTTTCATGTATTAAATAAAAAGGATATAAAATGAAAATAGAAGATAAGATATATAATAAAATACTTGAGTTAAAATCTATGGATGGGTTAGAAATGTTAGCTAGTCATATTAAAGAAAGTCTTATTTTATTTAAACTAGAACTAAGACATACTTTAGGAGAATCTTGTAATTATATTAATAACTGTGAGAAATTAAAAAAGTTATTATGTGAGGAGAAATTAAATGAAGAAGATGTTGAAGAAGGAATTAGTAACTAATGGAGCACTATCAGGTAAACTTCCTGATTTTATTCATAAGCTAATTAGTGTAATTACAGGTGAAATACCTGAACATTTAAAGGTAAGTATAGCTTTAAGTGAGCTAATAACGTTTACATCCCATTTAAGAAAACATATCCAACTTCATGATGGAACATTTGTACCGTGTAACGCTATTACATTTAGTTTAGCTAAAAGTGGTGTAAGTAAAGACTCATCTATGAATATGATAAGAAAAGTGTTTAAAGATGCTTTAGTAATTTTAAATGATATGCGTAAAGAATTAGCTAAACAACAAGCAATGCAAGAAGCTGAAGAAATGGGAGAAGAACCTTCTATGTGGTTAAAATACTATAAAAAACCTAAAGAGTTATATGCAGGTTTAGGTACAGTAGAAGGGTTAGTAGCTCATTTTAAAGCTATAGAAAGTATTCCATTAGGTGCAGGTTTTGTACAATCAAGTGAAATAGGTAGTGATTTATTATCGAATCCTAATTTAGTAGATATTATTAAAATTATCGCTATAGGATATGATTTAGGAAAAATACCTAGTAAGATACTAAAAGCACAAGAAAATCAAACTGATAGTATTGAATGTTTACCTGTTAATGCTTTATTTTTCGGATCACAAGATGCAATTTTGTATGATCAAAGTGTAAAGAATAAATTTAAGTTAGTGTTTAGTACTCAGTTAGCTAGAAGATCTATTTTTAGTTTTACTAACGAGAAACCTCAACCATTAAAGTTTAAAACTGTAGATGAGTTATATGCTTATAGAGAACAAGAAAGAGAACTAGCAATGGAAAATGTAGCTGAACTTAAACAATTATTTGAAGATATTGTTTATTCAACTAATCAAGAACCATTATTATTATCTGTAGAAGCACAAAGAATGTTTGATGTATATAAAGAATATAATAATATTATATCTGAAGAAATTAGTTTACAGTACCCTATTAGTAGATTATCTAGAAAACATAAACAATGGTTGGCTCTAAAACTAAGTGGTAATATAGCAATACTTCACGGTCATGATAGAGTAGAACTTACAGATTATGTACAAGCAATAGATATAGTAGAGTACTTTAATCAAGATTTAATAGAATTCGAAAGAGAACTTATTAAAGAACCTTACGAACTGTTTGTAGATTTCTGTAAACATGCTATTGATGGCAATAAACTATCTATTAGTTTACATACTTTAAAGAAGATGGGTTATATCTCTGGTATGAATAAACTAAAAGAATTAGTACAGTTAGCTAATAGTTATGATAAAGAAGGTATCTATACTGAATGTGATGATGGTGTATGTTACGAAAAGTTAGTTAAAGCTGAAACTGTAGAAGTTAGTGCAAAAGAAGTTACTGGAAATAAAGAAGAAAGAGCAACTAAAGTAGCTGATGGTTATGACATTATAGAAGCTACATTTGAAGAATTAGCAGATATGTTAAGTTATGATTATGCTTATAGTAATTTTAAATTTAAAAATGGTAAAAGATGTAAAGATTGTATAGTTGGTGGAACTAAATGGATAGTATTAGATGTAGATGATTCAAATATTACAGATGAAGAAGCACATCTATTATTAGAAGATTTGAATCACCATATTGCAAGAACAAGTAATCCAGATAATCCTTATAAGTTTAGAGTACTTATAGAATTAGACTCTATTGTGGATATAGATGACATTAAATGGAAGAAATTTATGTTAGCTGTACAAGATGAATTAGGTATTAAGATAGACATATTACCTAAGTCACAAATCTACTATTCTTATGAAGGTAGAGAAGTATTATCTGCATTAGATGGAGAATCTCTTAAAGTTAAGAAACTACTTGAAAAAGTAGAACAAGAAGTTAAACCTAAGAAAGCTCCAACTAAAACAGAAATTAAAAAGATGTTAGATAATAAATTTGATACTTTTAAATACGCATTTGAAGCTAAAGGTGGAGAAGGTAGTAGATCTCTTATCAGAGCTGCTTATCATGCTAAAGATTTAGGTATGAGTGAAGAACAGATTATCGATCTTATGAAAGAGATTAATAATTATTGGGTTTATCCTATGGATGAAGAAAGACTTGAAACTACTATTTTATCTCAAATAAGGAGGTGGTTTTGAATTGGGTTTATCAAGGTAAAGAATTAACTGAAATACCTAAAGGTTATTTTGGTTTTATTTATATGCTTACCTATGCAGATGGTAAAAAATATATAGGAAAGAAGGCATTTTACGATAATAAAACTCTACCAGCATTAAAAAACGGTAAAGTAAGAGAAGGTGCTAAACGTATTAGAAAAAGACAAGGTGGTAAACTTGTACCATATGATGTTATTAGTAAAGAAAGTAACTGGAAAAAATATGAAGGTAGTCTTAAAAGACCTCATAACGAAAAAGTTATTGAAAAGTTAGTATTAATGTTATGTGAAACTAAAAGGTATTTAACTTTCAAGGAAGCTCATGCATTATTTGCTTATGAGGTACTTGAAGATGATAACTTTTTAAATGAGAACATATTAGGAAAATTTTATAAAGGAAATATAAAATGATATTATTAAGACAACAAGCAGAAAAACTATTGAGAGAAGCAGGCTTTGATGAAAGACTTACAATAAGTAGAGTAGAAAAATATGTATATATTACAGGACAATGTGGTAAACCTGTAATGAAAGTTAGTGATTTAGAAGTAAGTTCTAAGTTATCTAAAGTTGAAAGAGAGATTCTTATTAATGATTATTTAATACCATTATTAGGTAATAAGGATAAAGTAAATCATTATATTACTTTAGAGGAACAATTAATAGAAACTGATAAAGAGATGAAAGAAACAGCATCTAAATTAAATGTAAATGTAAATACTCCTTATTATTCATCTGATAAAAGTACTACATTCATAACTTCTTATCATGATGCAGAATGTAAAAGATTTTCAGTATCGATAATGGATAATACAGAATCATTAGATGATGTAGAAATCGATATTCATAATGCAACTCCAAGAAAAATTAAAGATTTACTGTCTATGCAATTACATGTTTTAGTTGAAAATTTATATTTAGTAAGATTATTATTTTTAAAGAAAACAGCTATTGAAGAAGAACAATCTAAATTACAAAAAGATTTAGGACTTGTTTGCTAAGGAGTAACTATGTTAGAGATTAAATTAACAGGTAAAGAAGCTGAAGAATACTTACAGTACCTCAGCGATAAAGAAAATAAATTAAAGTATGGTTCTCCTAAACCAGATTCTAAAAGCTATTCTGAATCTGATAGGAGGACATTTGTGCAAACTAAGGCGATAGAAGATAAACAATTATTAAAAGAATTGCAAGGTCCTTCTAACACATCTACTGCTAAAAACAAAACATGGACTGTTATTGAAGATAATCAAATCCATTATGCGGCTAAAGAAGGTAAAGCTAGTGAACAATCAGTATCTAGATTAGCTAAAAAGATAGGCAGAACAGAATCTGCTATCAGATCTAGAGCTATTAAATTAGGTTATAGGATTAAACACGGTAGGGTAGTACAATGATTGATGTAAAATATAGAGTATTGGCTACTCCATATTCTATATCTAAATTCTTAGACTCAATAGAAGATAAAAAAGTCATTTCATATGACTGTGAAACTCAATCTTTATATTCACAAGATGAAGTTAAAGAAGCTAAAGAGTTATTAAAACATCCTGAAAGATTAGATCATAGTACATATGTATTTTTAAATCAAGTAGCACATAGTGATGGTTTATCTAACCCTCGAATAGTTAAAGTTACTCATTTTATTTTTGGATTATCTAAAGACGAAGCTGTTATATGTATCGCTTATACTCCAAGAACAGAAAAAATGATTATGAGATGGTTAGTAAATTTTAAAAATAAAATCATTATACATAATGCTACATTCGATTTAAAACTAGTGTATAATAGAACTAATAAAATTCCATCCAATATAGATGATACTCAATTATTAGCTAAAACCTTAATAAATGATGCAAATGATTTTAGAGCTAAAACAGGGTTAAAAGAGTTAATGAGAGGGTATTATGATCATAGATGGGAACTTATTGAAACTTATAATGTAGTAGATTATAAAGATCCTAACTTTATAAGATATTGTGCTATTGATGGTGCAGCTACTTATTACTTATGGGAACAGTTACAGGAGGCAGTAAATGAAAAAGAATCCGATTGATTTACTTCCTATACCTCATCCTCTAGAGTATGATCCTAGTGAAACTGATAGAGCTTATTTCTATAAAAATGTAGTAAAACCTTTAATCAGTACTTTTATTAGGATTATGGAAACAGGTATTCATTTAGATATGGATAAGGTAGTAGCTTTAGAGAGAGTAGTTGATAATGTTATACAAGAAGTTGATACTACTTTATCTAATAGTAAACTTATTCAAAAATTTAGAGAATATATGTTCCCTAAAAAGTTTAAAGAGTATAAAGATGAAGTATCTAAGTCTATGAGAACTAAAGAGTATTATCTTAAAGAATACGATTCTAAGAAAGTGGTACATAGAACCTATGCAGTTAATGCTAGATTATTAGAGCTAAAAGAATACGAGTTGGTTAAAGATAAATGGACTAAGAAAGATCTTAAAAATCTAATAGACTATCTAAACGATATGGAACTTAAAAAGATTTACGATAACGACATTAGTCCTCATTTAGCTTCATTAGCTATGGATAAATTAGCAGAAGATAAGATGAGAATATGGAATAAACCTAGAGAAGATAAGATAGCTCAAGTAACTATGAATGATCTTGTACCTAAATTCAATCCTGGTTCTAGTAATCAAAAGAAAGCATTCTTTGAATGGTTAAATATAGAACCTTTAGCTTTCAGTAAAGATACTGGAGAAGCTAGTTGGGGTAGAAATCAGTTAGAGGAATTGTCGGTATTGTATTCTGATGATAAAGAATTAGTCATTATAGTACAAGCATTTATAGATTATAGTTTTAGTGCTATTATTAAAAATAATTTTATTAAAGCATTCTATAGTTATAGTATAGATAATGTATTATACGGTAACTTAAAACTATTTGGTGCTAAATCCTTTAGACCAACTAGTAATCGTCCTAATTTACTTAATATGCCTTCTACTGGTTCATTATATGCTAAACCTGTAAAGGAATGTTTTATTGCACCAGAAGGATTTTTAGTAGCTACTATAGATTATTCAGCATTAGAAGATAGAGTTATAGCTAACTTATCTAAAGATCCTAATAAGATTGCAGTATTCACAGAAGGTATAGATGGTCATAGTTTAGGGGCTACTTACTATTTTCCTAAAGAAGTAGAAAAACTAATAGGTCCATATACAGATAATAAAGAGGCTGCTAAGAAGCTAAAGAAATTAGTAGATGAAGGTAATAAAGAAGCTAAAGCTATTAGACAGAACAGTAAACCTGTAACTTTCGGTTTAAGTTATGGAGCTTTTCCTGCTAAAGTTGCTGCATCTATTAAATGTTCTTTAGAAGAAGCAGAGTTAATCTTTAATGCTTATCATAATGAAATGTATCCATTAATTACGGAATTTAGAGAAAAAGTTATATCTAAAGCTAAAGAACAAGGTTATATTCATTTAGGTTTAGGTTGTAGAATGTATAGTAGTGATGTAGAAGGTGAAGCTAGAACATTGTTTAATGCTTGTAGTCAGTTTTGGTCATTATTAACATTATTAACTATAGAGAAATTGTATGATGAAATAGATAAAGCTGGGTATAGTAATGATGTGTTTATTACTTCTACTATATATGATGCTATTTATTTTACGGTTAAGAAAGATCCTAAAGTAATTAAATGGTTAAATGATACTTTAGTACCTATTATGGAAAAAGATTTTTTAGAAAATCAAATAGTACATAATGAAGCTAATCTAGAAATTGGTGTTAGTTGGGCTAAGGTACATGAACTAAAACATAATATATCTGAACAGGAAATATCAGATATTATAGAAGGAGAATTATGGAATGGCTAAAAAACATAAGTGCTACTATAGTTGCTATTAGTTTAGTACTAATAATGTTTATAGTAATTACATTGATTAGATTTGGTGTAGGTTATTTAATAGGTTGGGTAGTAGAATGGTTTACAGGTCCATTATATTTTACTAATGGTCATGTAGAGTTACCAGTAATTACAGGTATAGTATTTGTAATTTTATCATTTGTATTTAAATCTAAAGGAGAATAAATGGAAATAGGTTTAGTAGATAAATATAACGATCCTATCACTAACGGTAGTTTAGTTAAAGTGTTATTAGGTGATGTTGATGCAGAAACAGGTAAATTTGATCCTAATACAATTAGAGAAAAAATTTATCATATTACTTTTAATAAAGCTAAAGCAGCATTTGCTTTTACAACTGAAGCAGTAGATAGTACAGAAAATTCTATTCCTATCTGTGAATTTATGGACGGTATAACAAGAATTGTAAGTATTGAGGTATTAGCTCATGCCGTTTGATTATAATGATATTCAAATAGAAGGATGTGGGTTTAGAATTAGTCCATCTCAAATAGATAAATTCTTTTCTTATCCTTCGGTTTGGTACAGGGAAAATTTCTTAGACGAAAAGACTTTTATCGGTAGTACTAGTACAGTATTAGGAACTATTGTACATAAAGTAGCTGAATTATTCGCACTAGATAGATCCATAACTAAAGATGAAATCGATGCATATATTGATGAACAAGCTGAAGTTATAGGTGAAGATTTAGATATAGATAAAATTAAAGGATTGTATCCTGAAATGGCAAATGCAGTAGTAAATCAATACCTTATTCAGAAAGGTAAACCTGATGAAGTAGAAAAAGCTGTATGGCATAAAGTAAAGAAAGATATCTACGTAGGTGGAACTATTGATGCTATTAAAGGAGATATGATTATCGACTATAAAACAGCATCTAAAAAACCTAGAGATACGATACCTTTTAATTACTTAATCCAACTTATGGCTTATGCATGGATTTTAAGAAAACAAGGTAGAGACATAAACTGGTTAAGACTAGTGTATATAGTACAACCTACTAAAACTATGGGAGTAAGAACTTTTATAGTAGATAAACAAATTCAAGCAGAAGACTGGGAAATGATAGATGATACTTTAGAGCTAATTGCAGATACTGTGTTAGTTCAAAGAGAACAACCAGAACTTATACCGTTATTGTATAAGTCAATGAAACTAAAGGAGGAAATTAAATGAGTAAAGGTATTAAATTTGCAGTAGTAGGGTTTGAAAGATCAGGTAAAACTCGACTGATTAGTCAAATTAAAGATGTATTAGTTGTAAGTACAGATAATAAAGCTTTTACAGGTAAAGTACCTCATTATAGATATAGTGAGTATAATGGAATGGACGACTTTACAGCTACTTTAAATGAGAAAGTAGAAACTTATATAGAAAAGATGGGTAATACCCCTAAAACTATCGTAATCGACTCTATTACGCACTTAACTAATAATATGGAAAAGTATTGTAATGAGAAATTTAGAGGATTTGATGTTTATAAAAATTTAGGTAAAGATATTTTAGAATTAAATGCATTTTTAGAGAGTATTACAGAAGCAGGAATTAATGTAATATTTACAGCACATACTCAATATGATCCAGATACTATGACTTACAAGATCCATAGTTCAGGATCATTTGGTAAAAATGGAAGTTGGTTATCAGTTGTAGATGAAGCAATTTATATAGAACTTAAAGGTTCTAAAAGAATTGTACATTTTAAAACACCTAAATTTCCATGTAGAACACTACATGACGAATTACCAGATCATATTGAAATCGATAAATTCGATATTAATAAACATATTGCAATGTTAGAGAAATCTAACGGAGAAACAGAAGAGTGGAGTCTTTAAAGACTAACAGTTAAAGTATAGGACCTGAATAAGTCCTTTATAAACTATTCAGTTATATCTATAAATAAAACAAAACTAAAAGGAATTTAACATGGCATTTTTTAAAGCAAACAGAACAGAAGAAGCAGTAAAAGATAGAGCAGAAAGTAAAGTAATCAATAAATCAGGTATTTATGATATTAACATTTTAGCAGCATTTCTAAGTGGAGACCCTAAAGGATCAATGGTAGTAGATTTCTATATTGACTACGAAGGTAAAAAACAAGTATTATACGGTAATTTAAGACTAACAAACAAAGATGGTAGTGAAAACTTTGCAGCTAAATACTTTAATCAATTATTAGTAGTAGCAGATATTGAAGAAGTTGGAGATCCTATTGATGCAGAATTACCTATCGGTAAAGATGGTGCAATGAAAGATGTAGCACTATTAGAAGACTTATCTGATATTGAATGTAAAGTTAAACTTGTTATGGAATATGGTATTTATCAAGGCTCTATTACTGAAAAGAAAGTAATTAGAGGATTCTATAATACTGAAGGATTTACAGCAGAAGAAATCCTTAAAGGTGCTGAGAAACCAGAACAAATTGAGAAAGATAAAGATTATGTAAAAGATGTTTATAAAGATGGTCTAACTAAAGAAGTAGTAGAAGCATGGATTGCAAACGGTAGAAAGAAAGGTGAAATTCCTGGTGGTTCAACTAAAGCAGAGAAAGCTAAACCTTCATTTGGTGCAAAAAAGTTTGGAGCTAAATAATGGCTATTAATTGGGAATTAACAAATTTACAGGAATACGCAACTATTTTAGAGCATCAATTAAAAGAGGTAGAGCATTTAATTGCTCTATCTAAAGAGGGTAAATTTAACAAATCGGCATCTAAAAGAATAAGATTAAGAGCTACTAGGATAAAATCTAATACCTCTAAATTTAAGAAATATCTTAAAACGATAGAGGATAGTTATAAATGTAATGATAAAAGAGCTACTAATAAAATAATTAAAAGACCATATAGAGAAAAGAAAAATGATAAATCTAGCTAAACAATATATATCTCACCCTAATTTGGGTGAGGAAACAATCAATGAATTTAAAAATTTAAAAAGTGAATTAAGATTAGCTAAATTAGAAGAATTGACAAAATGGTCATCAATTCAAGATAAATATAGTTTTTTAGCAGTCTATCATCAAGCAATTATAAATGATATTGATGAATCTATTAAAAGTTTAGATACAATTATAGCTCTTCTTTCAAAGGAAGATAATGACAATTAAAATTACACCAGAATTTGTTTATGAATGGCTTGGAGTTATAACAGGAATAATAGCTTCATTTATGTTAGCAAATGGTATAGTAAATGTTATACCATTTATTATTTATACCATAAGTTGTTTTTCTTTTGTACTCTATGGTATATATATTAAGGGTAAAGGTATTATTATTCTTAATAGTGTATGGTTGCTCATAAATATGTATGGAATTATTATAAGGATTTAATAAATGAAAGAAATCGAAAAAAGTTATTCATCTAATTGGAATAGAATAACTAAAAAAATGGAAAGATATAAAATAGTTAATACGGTATTATTTATAACTTCTCCTAAAGAAATTAATAAATTGTTATTAAATAGCGTTACTGGTGTTAAACCTACTAAAATATAAGGATTCAATTAATGAGAGTAGTTAAGAAAAACGGTTCATTAGAGAAATTAGATATAAGTAAAATATCTAAATCTATAGAATGGGCATGTAAAGATTTAAAAGTAAATCCATCTGATATAGAGGTTAATTTAAAACTTCATTTATACGATGGGATAAAAACTAAAGATATAAATTCTAAAGTTATTAAGACGATAGTTGATATGTCTTCATTAAGGTATATTGATTGTGATAAAGTAGCAACTAGGTTATCTATTTTAGAGATATATAAAGATGTATATAAATCTAATACACCTAATAATTTTATTAGTACTTTAAAACAATTTGTTGATGAAGGTAAGTATAATAAATGGTTAGTATATCAATTTACTGACGATGAACTATATAGATTATCTACATTTATAGATTATACAAGAAACTTTAATTTGAGTTATATAGGATTAAGTTATCTAAAATCTAAATACATGATAACTGATACTATTGAAGATCCTCAAGTTATGTTTATGGCTATTTCTATGGATATGTTTAGAGATTTACAATCTGAAGATAGATTAATATATATAAAAGACATGTATGAAGCATTAAGTACATTTAAAATTTCTTTACCGTCTCCTATGATGAGAGCGTTAAGAACTAATAATACTGATTATGCTAGTTGTGTAGCGTTAAGAGCAGGAGATAGTATTGATAGTTGGACTCAAGTATTTGACTCATTAGTTAAACATACTGTAGCTAGTGCTGGTATAGGTATTGATATTTCTGAAATAGCTAGTATCGGTGATAAAGTTAAAAATGGACAAATTACACATGCAGGTAAAATACCGTTATTAAAAGCTATTGATGCTTTAATTCAAACATCTACTCAAAATGGTAGAAGAGGTCAAGCAGTAGCTTATATTAATATATTTGATCCTGAAATTGAGACTATATTAGCTTTAAAATCACCTAGAACTGATGTAGCTAAAAGAATCAATGATCTTAAATATGCAATTAAAACTAATGAATTATTTTATCAAAGATTTTTAGAAGGTAAAGATATTACATTAATTAGTGTAAGACAGTATCCTGAATTACAAAAACTATTTAATAGTAATGATATCTTAAATTTCACTAGACTTTATGAAACTATAGAAAGAGAAAATCCTGATTTACCTAAAATATCAGCAGAAAGGTTATTTACTACATTAGTTACAGAAAGATTTGAAAATGGTGTATATTATCTTTTTAATGTAGATGAAGCTAATGAAGATACACCATACTATGAATCTATTAGTCAATCTAATATTTGTATGGAGTTTATAAGTCCTACTAAACCTGTTACTGAATATTCTAAAAAATGGAATAAACCTAATATAGGTATATGTATTTTAGGTAATATTAATCAAGGTACAGTTGAAGAAAAAGATTTAGAACATTATACTAAGCTGTTAGTGTATGGGTTAAATAATATTATCCATAGACAAGAACACCCAAGAGCAGAAGCTAATGCATTTGTAAGAGATTATGCTTCATTAGGTATTGGATTCATGAATCACGCTTATTGGTTAGCTAAAAATAATTGGAAATATGGTAATAAGGATGCTTTAATTGCTTTAGATAGGTGGATGGAAGGGTTCCAGTATTATCTTATTAAAGCTTCAATGGAATATGCTAAAGAATTTGATGCTGTGTGTAACAAATTCGAAGAAACTAAATATAGTAGGGGATTAATGCCTTTTAATAGAACTAGCTATAATAAAAATAAAAGTTTATGTTATGATTGGGGTAGTTTGATTAAAAATGTAAAAGAATATGGTATGGCTAATGCTGCATTATCAATGATACCACCTAGTGAAACTAGTAGTGTAATATCTAATAGTACTAGCGGTTTAGAACCGATTAGAGATTTAGTTACAGTAAAAGGTAGTAAGACAAATCCTATAAGTCAATTTGCTCCAGAAGCTTTAAAATTAGCAGATAAATACGATAATGCGTTTAGAAAAAATATTACTAAAGATTTTTTACATCACATTGCTATTGTACAATCGTGGATAGATCAAGGTATTAGTACAAATACTTTTTACAACCCTGAACTTTATGAAGATAATAAAGTACCTATTGAAGAAGTATTAGAAGATATTTTCCTAGCTAAAAAGCTTCATATAAAAACTTTATATTACAATAATACGTATGTAAAAGATACAGCTATGTTAGATGATGCATGTGCTGGAGGAGGATGTTCAGTATGATATTTAAAGAAAATTATATAGACTTTACTAAAGAACCTTTATTCTTTGGTAAAGGTAGAAATGTTACAAGATTAGATCTTAGTATAGAAAAATGGTTATTAGATTTAACTGACAGAGCGTTAGGATTAACATGGTTTAAACACGATTTTACTTATACTAAAGATGCTAAGGATTTTTATGAAATAGATTCTGAATTACAAGAATTATTTATGAAGAACCTTAAATTTCAAACATTATTAGATTCTGTAGCAGAAAGAAGTGTAAGTGAGGTATTTAAACCGATTACAACTAATCCACAATTAGAGACATGGTGGACTGTTCATGCATTCCAAGAAAGTATACATTCTCAAACTTATGCAGAATTAGTTAAAGCTTTACCTATAAATGCTTCATTAGAATTTGATGATATTATGTTTAATCCTTACATTTTAAATAGGGGTAAACTCCTTACAGACGTGTTTAATGAAATAGCTAAGTATAATTCTAGAAGAGTATTATCTGATCATATAGATTATGATGAATACTACCATAAAAAATTATTAGTAAAAGCTTTATATACTTTAAACATTTTAGAAGGTGGTATGTTTCAATCTTCATTTGTAACTACATACGCATTTAGTGAGAATAGTGTAATGGAATCTTCAGCTAAAGCTATCGGTAAAATTCATATGGATGAAAATAACCATTTAGCTATTACTGTATATCTTATAAACCGTCTTAAAAAAGATGATGAATATAAACAAATTTTTATAGAATTACAAGATGAAATTAGACAAATGTATATAGATGCTGTACAATTAGATTTTATGTGGATAGATTACCTATTCCCTGAAAATAAAACTATTAATTTACTAGGATTGAATAGACAAATTTTAAGGCAATATGTAGAATACAATATAAATAAAGTTATGAAATCTATTGGATTAAAACCTTATAACCAAGTGACTAGTAATCCGTGTAAATGGGTATCTAAATATGTAAATGTATCTAATAGGCAAGAGGCGTTAAACGAAAGTGATGGTACTAATTATTTATTAGGTAAACTAAATAAAACACTTTCTGATGATTGGAGATTTAAACTAAAAGGAGATTATTATGAGTAAACAAACTACAGAAGAATTATTACAAGAAAGAGGAGAAAGATACGGATCTTTTTCTTCTTTTTCAGATATTAGTCAGAGTTTAAAAAATAAAGTATATGTAGACTTAAAATTGGATAAGAATAGAAAAGAAGATAATATGGTAATTCTAGAAGGAATGGATATGATTATGCATAAGATTGCAAGAATACTTAATGGTGATCCATATTATGATGATAATTGGAAAGATATTGCTGGTTATGCGAAATTAGTAGCAGATCAATTAAATAAGGACGAAAACGGAAAATAAAGAATCTGTATATGTATTAGCTTTTGATGATACAGGTTATATATAATTCTATAAGGTAAAAGAAGATTGTTTAGAAGATTTAGTTATAGAATTAGACAGTGAAGGTAAATTATTTACAGTAGTAAGTAATAAAATAAAAGATGATACATTAGTATTATCAATTAAAAATAATTAAGGTGTATAAATGAATAAACAAGAAATGATTACTGATTTAAGAGATTTAGCAGATACTGCTGAAAATAACGATTATGAGTATCAAGCAGTAAATTTAAGAGAAATAGCAGATGCTTTACAATCAAAAAGAAATATATTTGATAGAATTAAAGTATGGAATGAAGAGAGATTATTAGATAAACAAGAATTTAGTTTATCTAATGAATTAACTAATATTATGGAGGAATTATTCGAATTAAGAGGTATTAAAATCCATAAAAAGAATAGAGAAACGTTTAAAACTAATTTAGTAACTCCGTTATTTAGGATAGACGAAGATCCGGAAGTAATAAAAAGAACATTAGTACAAGATGATGAACTAGTAGAAAATACTATTAAAGACCAGTTAGACGCATTAGCTGATATTGTTGTATTTGCTGTTGGAGCTATGATTAAATTAAAAGCTGATCCTAATTGTGTAATGGATGAGACTTTAAAAGAGATTGAAAGTAGGACAGGTAAAATTATAGACGGTAAATTCGTTAAAGATTTAACAGGTAATGGGTATATAGCTAATTACGAATTATGTTTAAAGGATAAAAATGTTAAATGATAAGATTAAAACTAATGAGGAATTCAATACTACTGTATATGTAAACAAGCTATTAGAAAAAATGTTTTATTTGTTTAACCAACCTACTGCACCTAATGGACAAGTAATAGGTGCTACTTTATCAGCTAATATGTTTTTAAAAGGTGTATTAGCTAGTGGAGTATATACTCCTAAAAAGAGTATAGATGAATGTAAAGATCAATTAATAGCTATTGCGTTAGATGCATTAGAGGCTTTAAAATCTGCTGATATTGATATTGATAAAGAATTAGAAGAAGCTATTAAAAATAGGTATTAAAGGATATAAATGAATGTAAGAAATGGATTTATAATTGATGCTATAAAGTTTGTTACTAAAACTAAACCTATTAAATTTGTTAACGAATTTGGAGAGATAGGGTTAGTATGGAATAGTAAATTGTTTAGGGCTTATATGCAGGGAGAAAACGATACTATACATGTTATAAGTAATAAATTAAAAGGTTATTCTTGCAATGTAACTCCTCATTGGTCTAGATTAAGAACATTAAATAAAATGAGAATAGCATGAAATGGTTGATTTTTTTATTACCTATTAGTATATTTGCTAATAATTTAATTAAACAGATTTATATTAAAGGTAAAGAATTTAATTATGGATATACCCTTGTAGCTATTGCTTATGTAGAAAGTAGATTAGGTAAATATATGATTAACTTACAAGATCCTTCTTGTGGGTTATTTCATGTTATGCCTTCTACATTATCTACTAATAAATGGAAACAGTCAAGAATATGTGAAGCATTGATAAAAGATAACGATTTTAGTATCTCAGTAGCTTTAAAACGTTTAAAGTATTTTGAGAATTACTGGAAAAATAAAGGGTATAGAGGTACAAAACTATGGAGAAGAACTGTTAATTCTTATAATTCTGGTTTTGGTAATAATCCTAAATATGTACAGAAAGTTATCAATGCTGTAAAAAAATTCAGATATATAATAAAGGACTACTGATGTTAAATGATTTAAAATTATTTGGTATTAAATTTACAAGATCAGAATTAAAGTTATTTAAAAACCATATTAAAAGAATTAATAAAAGGATTCCAGCTTTGGATGAAGATAATATTTCTTTGGGTATTATTGAAAGTGATTATAATATAACTTCATTAAGTACAATAGATACTTATAAACATGTATACGGTAATATATTAAATAAACTAATTAAAGATTTATTATATGATGAATTTAAGAAAAATGAAAGATTATCTAAAGGATTATTTCAAATAGGACCATTTAATAAATGGTACAGAAAATTAGATATACATAATCTTTGTATTACTGATAATGCTATTTATTTCCCTAAACAGTTTGAGCAATTAATTACTAAATCTAATTCATATTTCGAATTCATAGATAATGCAGTAACTGATTATTTATTATCTTCGGAAATGTGATGAATGAAAATATTGAATTAAATGAAAATAACTATATTGAAGTTTATCAAAAATTAGATTATCTTATACATTATAATGGTGGTATTTTTAAAATAAAAGGATCTGAAAATATTAATAAGTTATCTATACAAGATTTAATTTATAATGCAACTAGCATACTTGATCAATACTATGAAGCAAATATAGAAATTACAGAACAAGGTATTACCATTAACGGTAATAGTAAATACCGATTTTTAAATTCTTATAGTAAAGAAACAGTAAAACAATGGATAAAAACTCAAATTAAAAATAAGCTTCAATTAGATAGTTATATTAGATTTAATTATAATTGTCATTTAAATGAATTAAGCAAATATGAATTATTTGAAATAATATTAGATTATGTATAAAGGAGAAAAGATGAGTGTATCGTTATTGTATATAAGTCCATTAATTTTAATAAGTAATGGAATAAGACAGAGTCATGATACTACAGATAAAGCGGATAGTTTTATGTTAGACCAATCAGAAAAGAATATTGAAATATGTCCTTATTGTGGTTGTCAAGAATTAATAGAAGCTTATGGTACTGATCCAGTACAATATACAGCTATATGTAATAACTGTAAAGCTAATCTTGATTATCATATAGGAGATAAAGATTATGCTTTAATTCAAAGAGTAGGTTTTAAATTTAAGCATGAAAGTGTATTAGAACATTCTTTAATCGTATTTGAATTTGAAGCATCTAGGGCTTTATTACAAGAATTATCAAGACATAGAATAGGAGTTAGTCCTACTATTAAATCTACTAGATATACTCTTAAAGAGCTTAAAAAAGAAAAACCTTTTACTTGGATTGAAGGTAGAGAAAAATTATATAAGAGAGCAGCTAAGTATCTTTATATGGTTAAAGATGATAATAATACTGTTTATAATGAAGTAAATCATGCAAGTATTAAAGCTTTAGAAAATCTAAGACAACTAATTGTATCTGGTTTTAGTAACGATAAAGTAAAATACGCTTTACCAGAAGCTTATAAATTTAAAGGTCAAGTTAGTTTTAATATAAGAAGTCTTATGCATTTATTAACTCTTAGATTACCTAAAGATGCTTTGTTAGAATTTAGAATTTTAGCTTTAGAAGCATTATTAGCATTACCAGATGATTATAGAGAATTGTTAAGACAAAATGAACAATTAAAAGATTTAGAAGATTCATTACGTATGCAATTAACAGGTTTAGTAGATAATTTATCTAAAATATATACAGTAGAAACTGATGGTTTTAATTAAAGGAGATTAAATGAAACTTAAATATTTTAAACTAGAAGAATTTGCTTGTCCTTGTTGTGGACAATGTGATATGGATGATATTATATTACAAAAACTAGATAAAGCTAGAGATATTGCAGGTATACCATTTCATATAAATAGTGGTTATAGATGTAAAGAACATAACAAATCTGTTGGTGGTTCACTTACATCTTCTCATCTAAGAGGTCTAGCTGTAGATATCAGAACTACTAGTAGTAAAGATAGATATCATATATTAAATGCTTTATTGCATGTAGGCTTTAATAGGTTAGGAGTAGGAAAACATTTCATTCATGCAGATGTCGATACGAATAAAGTACAAGATGTTATATGGGATTATTATGAGAAACATTGATTTTGAATTTCATTATACTACCTCTGATGAGGTATATGATGCTATTTATCAAACAGATGAAGTATATAATATATTTGCATATATGCTTTTAAATAGTGTAGAAACAGTTACTGTTGAGTATGGTATACCTAAAATGTATGATGATGGATCTGATTATGTACTAGAAACTAAAGGTATATTATATATTAGTTTAGATGATATTGCAGAAGAATGCAGTATTACTGAATTAGTTAAACAGTTTATTAAAGATAAACGTTGTAAATCAAAGGAGTAATATGAAACTAAAAGAATTACAAGATAGAATTACAGAGATCTCTAATTATATTATAAAATTAGAAGACAAACTTAAAAATAAGTATGCTCATACACCTGCTATAGCTTATGAGATTAGATTAGATATTGATAATTGTACAAACGAGTTACTTAAGTTAAGACAAGAATTTGATAGGTTAGTAGAAGAGAATAATGAGTAGTTTATTTACTCTACTTAAAGCTATATTTATTACTGTATTTATTATGGTAATACTTATAGTTATATTTTATTCTTCTTATTTAATCTTGCCTATCTCTATTACAGCAATAGTATTTACAGTTACTTATATATCACTAAAAGAATCCTCCTACTATTAAAGAGGATTCAACTTAGTTGGTATAACTGCATTTATATTTACTAAATCGAATGGATTATTTACAAGTTCGTATTTACTAAGTATATTACTACTAAATATTGATTGAGGATTTTCTCCTACAGCATTAAATACTATTTCTCCTATACCAAATGATAGTAATCTTCTCTTAACCATATTATAAATAACTTTTTGTATTCTCATCCAATAAGCTGGGAACATTAATATACCATTATCAGATAGTATTTTTATCTCTATAGGCATTTCTTCTTTATAATCTGGGAATGCTTTAATTACCTCTTCTACTGCTTTATTATGTTCAATTCCAGTATCTCTTAAATGTCTATAATATGTTTCTTTAGCTATTATATCAGATAAATCATTCATCATTACACCTGTCTTAACTATTTCTGATTTAGGTGATAGTATAAATTGTTGTACATACGATACTATATCATCTTCATTTTTATATTCAGCAATCTGTTCCATAGCAGTATTTAATCTTTGTTCGAATACCTTAGTACTATCTGCTTTACCAAATATTTTAGCCATTTCACCTAAAACATTTTCTAAGTTATAACCTAGTTTAGCTAACTTCATAACTCCTCTAGATGCTTTATTAGGTTTACCATTTTTATCTAATAAGATCTTTTCTAATCCCCATTCAATATCTGCTTGTAGTCCTGATATAGTTTCAGTATATGAGTTATTGATAACATCAGAACTGATAGAGTTAATAAATCCATTTTTAACTGCGTTAGCCATAGGATGTTTATCAAATCTATCTCTAGCTACTAAATACTCTTTTTCTGCTTTTTTAACTTCTGCTGTAGTGAAACTGTTAGACTCTTTTAATAGGTTGTATCTATATCTTTTTAATACCATATCTAATCTTACTTCATCTAATGTTCCCATATCTTTCATTATTTTACTACCGTACTGAGCTATCTTAGTAATAGGTACACCCATAGTAGCTAAGTAATCTACATTAGATGCTACATCTCCTACTATCTTTTTAGGATTAGCAATTACCATACCTAATTTAGCTCCTGATATAATATGTTTCCATACTCTACTAGCAATTCTCATCTTTTCAGATTTAAAAATACTATCTTGTCTTTCACCTAGTAGCCAATAACTAATATCTTTTCTGACTAACGATATTTCATTATTAAAATTATGAATATTAGATAAAGTTTTAGGTTTAATCATATATTTTTGTTTTATTTCTTTAGGTAAATCTTCATACTGTACGTTATCGTTTAGTTTTATAAAGTATGGATGATCTACATCAGGTGCTTTGATTAGATTTACTATAGTATTTATTCTAGGGTCATTAGTAGAATCGATTTTCATAGTTAAGGATTCTTCTAGTAATCTATCCCTAATAACTATAGTATCATTAGCTACTGCCATATGTTGAGTAGATCTAATAACTACATCTTTAGCATCTGTAATATAACCTAAAGTTTTCTCTTCTTCCTCGGTTAATACCATCTTAAATTTTCTATCTTTATTAGATTCTCTATTTATTGTAACTATATTGTTTTCTTGTAAATTCTTTTTGTATTTACTTATTATATGTTCTGGTACATATATATCTTGTTGATTATATCTAGCGTCTGTACCTATACCGTTAGTAGCAGTATCATCATAAACTTTTCTATAAATTACTCCTATATTATTATCTGTAGGTTTTCTTAATACTTTCCATCCATTCTCACTAGTAAAATCGTAATGGTTTAATTCATCTTGAGTTATTACTTTAGTTTCAATTTTATCTCTAGTTACTTTTCTAGTAAATGTTTGATGTGCGTATCTTAAAGATTTATGGTTACCTTTATTATTATGTACTTTATTAGTATATGCTTTTAGAGCTAAAGCATTATCTGATAATATAGTACTTAATTGTTTATGTTCTAATAATCTAATAATATCAGTATCTTTTATATTTTCTTTTTCAGCTAACTTTTTAATACTTAATAAAGTAACTACTGCTTCAGCATTATGATTATTTCCGAATACTTCATAAGTATTATATACTAAGTTTTTACCTACTTTTTTATTTACTACTACATCAGCTATCTCATCTAATAATTCCATATCTTTTTTACTAAAATCGTTTTTATATAAAGCTAATGCTTCATTTACAGGTTTACCTTTGGCATTTAATGGTAAACTATAGTATCCATGTAAAGGTATCTTATTAGCTATAGAATCTAATAACTTCTTATCTTTATTAGATAATGTTTTTATGATAGAGTCCATTTCACTCATACCTTTGTCAATCATTCTATTACTATCTTCCATAATATTTTGGTATAAAGATATTAATTCATTTTTAGTTTTAGCATCAGCTAAAGGTTTAATATGAGTATAGTGTAATAATTTTTGTAATGGAGTATTTTCTTCATATAAATCCATTACTTTATCGAATGCTGTTGCATATATAGGATAATTGATCTTAAGCTTATCGTGTAAAGCTTTTAATGCTTTAATACTTAATGATTCACCTTTATCAATAAAAGCTGCTCTAATCGCTTCATTTGCTCTAATAAGAGTAGATTGTTCTATTTTATCATCTAATCTTTTTTCTGGTTTATAGCTTTGGGGATTATCCTTATAAATTTCATCTACTTTTTTATCTTTATACATAATATTACCTTTAGATGTTTTACCTTTAACTGCTCTATGTAAAAATCCTTTATTTATAGTAGATGAGATAGATTTAGCTAATAAATCAGGAGATAGATTAAATACTGTTTCTCCATCTTTAGTTTTAAATGTAATATTATTTTTATATGATTTACTAGTAGTGAAATCTTTAAAATCACCTTTCATAAAACTTTTTAAAACTCTTTGAAGTATTAAAGCTACTTTCTTTAAATATCGTACAAGATCTATATTTCTTTTACTATTAGTTTTTTCTGTATGCTTCATTAATGAATTATTTACTTTATCTCTAAAATCTTTATTTACTGTATATAGCGTAATAAACTCATTTAATTGATCTTTAGTATTACTATATGATTTAACATGTTGAATTCTACTATCATCACTCATTAACTTAGTAACTAGATCCATAGCAGCTGTAATATGATTTAAATTTACATCTTTACTATATTTAACATCTTTAGTTTCATAGAAATTTGTTTTAGTAGCTCTTTCATTTATGTAACCACTTATAACAGTATGAGCTATTTCGTGTTCAATAACTTCTTTAGTTAATAAAGACTTATCTCTAACAATAATAGTATCAGTATTAGGATCATATATAGCATCTTCTGATATATTAGGGTTTATTTCTACTTTAGGTAGCATATTGTTATCCATAACTTGTTTTATTAATGGTGATTTTTCAGCTAAAGACTTAATAAATTTAGTATTTTCACCTTTACTATTTACAGTTTGTTTTTTACTAACTTTCTTATGTTCTGCTTTAACCTCAAATCCAAATAGGTAACTACTCTCGGTATCAAAATGTTCATCTATTAATTTCTGTTTTTGCTCTTTACCTTCTTTAATCTCACCTTTTAAAAGATTAATAGACTTTTTAGCTAACTCTATATCTTTTTTTTCTTCTCCATTTAATTTCCTGCTTTCAACTTCTTTTACCATTAATTCTATAGATTTTAATAATTGTTCTTTAGTATCATAATCCCTTAAAACTTCTTTAGTAGCTTTAATATATTCTTCTTGTACAACTGTAGCTACTTTAGGATTAGCTATTACTGCATCTTGAATACCGTAAATATTAAAATCATTACCTAACCTATTTTTAGCTGCTACTGTTGCTTTAGCTAGTATAGCTTCATCAGTACTATGTGTTGTTAATGTTCCGAATGTAGTAAATAACGGTACTTCTTCTACTTCCATTATTTGATAAGTATTACCATTTTCATCTTCTACTTCTTTAATAACGTTATTTCTTTTCATTAAAGGTATACCGTATTTCATTAAGTCTTTAAAATCTGGATTCTTTAATTCCATAGCACTTAATGCCGGTAGTATCTTTAAAGGTATATTAAATTTAGTTGCTAAATTCTTAGCCATATCAAACATACTTTTAGTTCTCTCATCAAATGACTCAAAGTATTTACCTTTAGCTTCTTTTTCAATTACACTATACAATATATCTGGTATATGATTTTTTTCTTTTAACCTTTTAACTAACTTATTTTTTAAAGCTGGATCATCTAAAAGATTATAATCTTCTGGTATATTTTCTTTACCTAATAGTTTATACGCATATGCAGATGCTTTCTTTTTAGATTCTGTATCTCCTTTTTCTATAGATGCTATAATTAAATCTGCGATATCTCTAGCTATTGAAGATCTAGCACCAGATCTAGATTGTTGATAAATAAGTGATACTGTAGGTATCTTTGCTATATCTCTTAAACTTTTAAATATACCACTATCAACTAAGTCTTTTAGTTTCTCTTTCTTTTCTTCTATATTATCATCTATATTTACATTACTTTCTAATTCAGCTAAGAAATCTAATTCGTTAGTATTTTCTTTATCACTATCTAATAACGTTTCAATACCTTTTTCAGCTAATTGGTATGGATCTCTTATTGACTCTACATTTTCAGTATTCTTAAATATACCTAACCCCATAGCTAACTTTATTAGCTCTGCTCTCTGTTCTGGATTTGCTGTATTCAATTTCTGTAAAATCATAATAGAAAATCCACTAGCTGTAGCATCTGGTTCTACATTAAAATCAGTTTCTATTTTATTACTATCTTTAGCTTTAGCTATATCAGCTATACCTTTTAATGCTTTATATACCTCAGTAGGTGTTTGTCCTTTAAACATTTTACCTGCATTTATATTTCTAGCTAATACATCTAATAGTTGTCTTTCAGTTACACTTCCTTTTATAATTTCTTGTACAAATCCTTTAGTATAAAATATATCATCTTTAGTAGTACCTTTATTATTTAAATTGTTTACTATATCAGTAATCGTTTCTTCAGCTGTTTTATCGTCTTTAGTTAAACTTAAAATATCGTCAATACCTTCAAACATTACTTGTTCAGCAATACTACCTTTTTCTATACTTACTTTATTGCCTACTCTTACAGCTCCTCTTACAAACTTATCTAACTGTGCATTAAGAAAACTGTTTACGTCATGTAATCTAGCATTTCTTACAAAAGCATATGTAGGAAACCATTTAATTTCTTCAGGGTATTTTCCATCTTCTAGTTTTTGATCTATTAGCCAGTTTACTGCTGATTCTATAGGACTCATCATAGATAAGTTTTGCCCTAATGTAGATGTCTTATTAGCCTTTGAATGTTTTTCATTTAAACCTAATACTTGAGCTATATTTTGTACTTCTGGTAACGATGAGTTTTTAATAAAAGCACTAAATGGTTGATCCATATTATTTTCATATTCTCTTGCTAACGCTAATAACATATCAGTAAATGATTTATCTAATTTTAAATCTACTGTCTCCATAATATCCCTAAATAATTTATTAAGATTAGTCACTTCCATGTAATCACCTTTAGCTAAATCTTTAGCAGAAGGTTTTTCTTTAGGTGGATAAGTAACTAATGTTTCTCTAACTAATCTAGATAATGGATTCAATGTTTGATTTAATGCTGTATATAGTTTATTACTATTAATCCCATTATACCCTTTGTATAGATTTTTTTTAAATGCTTCAATTTCTCCTGCATTAAACATAGTTCTATTTAATACTAAAGATACAGAAGGCATAGTATCTATTTTAGTTTGACCTTTATTTTCTTCAGAATAAAAATCGTTAACTACAGGTTCGTTACCTGTTTTAAGGATACCTTGTCTTTCTAGTCTTTCTATTTGTTCCATACCTATTTTATAATAAAGTAATTCTCTTTTATGTTTATCTTCTTTCGTTAATTTAATATCATCTTTAACTGCTATACCTTGATTATATGCTACTTCTCTACCTATTACAGTAGCTAATCTAGCTAATGGTATATTAACTGTTCCAGTATCTTTATTTACGATATTATTTACATCCAGACCTTCACTATCAATTTTAGCTAATTCACTACTAATACTATCTACTATATGTTTCATAGTAATTATATTTTCTTTAGTGTTTATCTCGTTAGTAAACAAGCTATAAAAATCTTTTTGTAATACTTCTTTATTACCTTCCCAAAATAAACTCTTCATTCTTACTTTAGTAGCATTATCTAATATAGTAGGTATTGAAGCTAATTCATACCCATTTCCGTTTAATATATCTTTAATTAATGATGTTATATCACTAGCTTTAATGTCCCATATACTAAATTTAGGTTTTCTATGAAGTTTAGAAGCTAATTCTTTTTTAGTAGCTTCTTTATCTATCATATTAAAATATTTATTAAATTCTTCTTTAGTTATACATGCCATTTATTCTCCTTAACATATCATACCAGCTTCTTCTAATCTTTTAAGTATTTGATCTATATCCTGTTTATTTGGTTTACTATCTAATACTGTATATTCCATAGAAGTACCTTTATCTTCTTCTGTTTTAGATGAGTTTTCCCATTCTCTTTTAAGTGCTTTACCTGTATCTTTGATAGTTCTAATTATATCATTAAGTCTAATACTTTTATTACTATTAGTTAATTCAAGTAATTTTATATTCGATTCTATTAAGTTTAACTCATTATTAGAAGGTAAACTATTAAGTATTTCATTATTATCTTTTAAAAATCTTATTAAATTTTTATAGGCTTTAAATTGACCTTTTAATGTATTTAATATATTAGAATCTACAATATGTGTTTTATTAGAATTATCTAATAAAGCTTTATACTGAGTATTTACGTGCTTAGTTAGATCTAACTTAAAATCTTTATCCGTATCATATATCTTATCTCCTATAAATGCTTTAACTAATGGATCTACTATTGGATGGTTTAATATACTAGGGTGATTTTCAATTAAATCTATCATATACTTTGTAATCAAATTTAATGAATCTTCTGATAAGTTAGGTTGTTTATTTTTTAAAGCTAAATATATATTATCTCTGTTTATTGTTGTATCTAGATTTAATTTACCTGATAACGCATCTTGTAATTTACTTATAGGATTACTATTAAAATCATTAAATAAATGATCATATATATTATTACCTTCTTTACTTAATTTATTTAGTAATAATAAGGATAAGTCTTTATTTTTATCTTTTACTAATTCCTCTCTAGCCTTTTTTAATGTTTCTAAAAAATCTATAGCTTCGTTATTATCATTTATTCTATATGTATCTTCAGATACCCCTATATCTTCTAGTAATTTATTGGCTTTAATTATAGGATTTTCATTATCTGTATAATCTAAATCAATACTAGTTCCATCTCCAGGTTTATTAATTTTAATAACCTCTTTAATTGCTCTTTCGCTAGGCAGTTTACCAGATTTATCAGTAGTAATTTTAGAATACATATTTCCTATAATTTGTATTTTAGTAGGATTTACTTCTTCAGAATTTAAAGTATGTTCACCTTTAATAACTTCTGGATTTATATTAGTATCTCCTAAATTTATATTATCTAGTGTTAATGTTTCATCCTTTTTACCAAATAAAGTATTATAAGCTTCTATTTTAGTGTTTAATGCTTTATTGATAACAGCTTTAGTTTTATTTATTTGTTCTTCATTCTTTTCTGTAATTATTACACTATCTATACTATCTTTAAGAGATATTAGTTTATCTAACGATAAGTTATGAGATAAGTCTTTAGATTTGTCTTTCGTTTCTTTACTTAAAGCTGAGATTATATCACTATTAGGTGTGTTATTGTGTACTTTGACTTTAGCTATCTTTATAGGTTTAGTTTTAGTTTCTCCTAATTTTATAGGTCTACCAAGTGAGTTTAATTGAACTATTGCTTGATTATTAGTAAATACAGATTTATCCAATAAATCAGCTAATTTAGTTTTAAATTCTACTTCTTCTGTTTTAGTTAAAGGTTTACCTAGTATATCCGTAATTTTATCTTTAACTAAACTATTTTTATACTTAGTAGCTAGTGAGTTGATAGTATCTACAGTATTGTAAGTTATATCATTTTCATTTGTTAAACTTTTTAAGTCAGTATTATACTCTACTAAAGCATTTTTAATTTTATTTAATAATTCATCATTAACAGGTTCATTTAATAAAGTATCTAAAGACATTTTACTATCTTGTTTTTTAAGATCTATTTTATCTATAACATGTGATAGTATTTTCTTAGTATCTGTACTTAATATATCTTTAAATTTTTTATCAGTATTCTCTATTATATCTAAGTTATCTATTTTATCTATTACAGTATCTATATATTTCGTAGTATCTTCTACGTTAGTGTCAGTAGGTACCAAATCTCTAATAATAGCTGTTTTTAAAGTATTTACAGTTTCTGGATCTACATTATTCATTTTAGTTTCTTGAACTAAATTTGTAATAGTATCTGCATGGTCTGCGTATTTTTCAGTAGCTTTATCGATAGTCTTTTCAGTAAATTTTGTTTTAACTAAATCATTATACATATCTCTATTAATTTTATTAGCTTTTCTTAAAGCTTCTACTGCAATTCTATTATGTTCATTTTTTACATTTAGATGATCATTATCTACTATTTTAGCTGCAGACGTTACTTTATGTTTTTTAATAGTATAATCTACTGCTGATTTAGTTAGTTCTACAGTACCTAATAAAGATTTAATTGCAGTACTAGGTACTTTACCTGTTCCGTGTAGTACTCCTGCTCCTGCTGCTGCACTACCTGCATTACCTGCAATTTCATTTAAAGCTTCTCCAGTAAGTTTAGCAAAACTATCATTACCGTTTTTAACGTTATAATCATGCCATTCTTGTAAAAACTCTTGAGTATATTCTCCTGCCATTGAAGCAGATACTTTACTAAAACTTTTAACTCCTTGAGTAGCAGCTAATGCTGTATATCCTACAGCTTTAACTATCGTTGGAGATTGACTAGCAGCTATATTTAATTTATTAAATAATACTGCTTTATCTTTACCTAGAGTTAAAGTACTTTTTAATACGTCTTTAGTACCATGAGCTAATAAATCGAAATCAGCTCCACTAATAACTGAATCTATAGAAAAATATAGTAATTTATCAGCTATAGACATATCTTTACCAGTAGTTTCTTTATACTCTTTAGATATATCTTCAGTATCATTAGCTGCTAATATCCATCCTTTACCAGCTGCCTTATCTACAGTAGTTAATGCGTACTTAGTTAAATCTTTAGCTTTATTTACTGAGTACCCATACATCTCTTTAACTACTGAATCCATAGCTTTGTTCTGAACTGCTTTACTAGCTAAATCTTTAGTTACAGTACTAGTAAACATTCCTGTACCTTTAGCTATACCTACAGCTGCTTCACCTAATCTAATTTCAGGGGTAAGGATTAAAGCCATTATAGGTCCAGTACTATCAGCCATAGATGTAAATGGATGTGCTAAACCATGTTTAAATCCTTTTATAGTAGCGTCAAACCAACCAGTAGAATTATCTGATATTTTTTTAGCTTCTTTATTGTATTTATCTATCCAAAAATTATCTACTTCTAATTGTGTTGAAGGTATTGAATCTTCCATAATATCAGCTGTTTTATTAAATCTATCTTCAATACCTTTAGATAAAGTTAAAGCACCTAATACTGTACCTATACCTCTTTCAGCTAATGCTGCTGTTTTAATGCCATATTTAGATACAGAGTTTAAAGCTCTTTTACCTACGTTACTCCAAGATTCATCTTCATTATCTTTAGTATTAAATTCTCTAGTTAATCTATTACTATTTTCTATTTCGTTAGTTTTTGCTATATCTTCATATACATTACGGTTAGCTGAATCCATAGCTAATAAATTTTCTTTTTCTCTTGATACTAAAGAAAAATCTCTATAAGCATTTAGTAAATCTAAATGCTTTTTGGCTTCTTCTGGATTGTCTTTATAAGCTTGTTCTATCTGTTCTTTATCTTTATTATAAGCTTGTTCTATAGGGTCTACTACTTTTACTGATGAACTTATTTTATCGTCTAAAGTTTTGGTAGCTTGTTCTAGTTTTTCATCTAAGATACTAAACGCTTTAGGGTTTATGTTTTCTATATTAGGGTTTACTATTTCATTATTCTCCATTATTTTGTCCTAAAATATCAAATCTATTAAGTTTGTTTACTTCGTTTTTTCTAACTCCAGCCAATCTAGCTGCTTCTGAATACGATGCTCCCATCTTATAGTAAGTTTTCATATAAAAAGCTTTCCTAGCTAGAGAACTTTTAAAATTACCATTATTATCTACAAATTGTTTAGGTACTGCCATACCTCCTGTTTTAGGGTCATATACTAAAGTATTAGATAATGCTGTTTTTACTTTATTAATATCTCCTTTCATTTTAACTGATAATGTACTTGCTATATCATTATATGTTTTAGAATTAATATAAGATTGTTTACCATATCCTTTATTAAACCATTTAGATTTATTAGTATTTACTGCAGCATCTAGTTTACTAGAATCTACATCTAAATCTGAAGATACTATTTTAACTAATTCGTTTTTAGTTTTAGTTTGTTTTTCACTATTACTTTTATTAAGATTAGTATAATAAACACTTTTTAATGTAGGTTTACCGTCTAAACCCCATACATATTCTGAATGATTTACCCTATTACCGTTTTTATCAAATGTAAAGTAAACACTACCTGGAGATTTAAGAGAATTATTATATTCATTTTGTTTTTTCTCCTCTTTTGCTGCTATAGCATCTTTCCTTTGTTGTTCAAGTTGTTTCTTTTGCCACTTTAATCTTTCTTGTTCTAAATTGACACGTTTAACATTAGCGTCTGCATTCATTCTAACTGCTTCACCTTGTTTTTTATATAAAGCTATATGTGCGTTAGTCTCTGCTGTATCATTAGCTTCAGTAGTGGCTAAATGATGTATGTCTGCTACTGTTTTTGAATGGTAATCTTTTTGTTTTGATTGATCTAAAGTTAATGTCTGATCTTCTATATATTGTGTATGTTTTAATGCTAATTCATTTAATTTGTCTATTTTTTCTTGTCGTAGCATATCTGCTACACTAGTAATAGAATCTACTGCTTGTTTACTTCCTTTTTGTATTTGTTCAGACGATGTTTTCATTAATTCGTTAGCGTCTGAAAAATCAGCTTTTACATTCTTCCATTCCATTATCTGTCCTTTATTGGATAGCTGAACCGTCTACATGTCTTTTATTAGTAGCTGCTATTCTATCTTGTTTTTGTTCTTCTGTTAAGGTTCTACCTGCTAAAGAGTTACCTACTGCTGTTCTTCTGTCTAATTGCTCATTAATAACTAAAGCTTGGTTTTCTAGGTTTCTATTAGTTAAATCTTTTTGATACCTGAATTGTTTTTCGGCTAATTTATAATTTTTATAACCTAGCCAAGCATTTGCTATACCTGCTACTGCTCCTACTGCTGATGCTCCTGCTTTCCAGTTTTCTGCTGTTGTATTTCCTATATTAGTATCTGTAGTATTAGATGTATTTACAGTATCTGATTTTGTTATGATTCCGTTATCGTTTACTTCTCCTACACCTACTACAGATTTACCGTAATCTGATGAACTACCTGTATATAAACTTTGATTTATTAAACAAGTTATATCTCCTGATGCACATGCCATTTTATTTCCTTTTACTTTTAATATCTTGGTAAGACTGTTTGAGTTTGTCTTTCATAATTATACAATAAGGCATTATCGTATTGTATTGATATAGCTTTATACCTTTGATTCTCTAAAGGAGAATATTCAGGTATTATTTTCTCTGTCTCAGCTGGATTTTGTAACCATGCTAAAAAAGCAGCATTGATACCTGATAATTTTTGTTCTAATGTTTCTTCGACCTCTTCAAATTCTTTTTCTCTTTCGTCTACAGCTTCTGTAAATTTCTTATACTCTTTTTGTAATTTTTCTTGTTTAGCTCCGTAATATACAGAAACTCCATAAGAAGTTACTGATGCTGTTATTGTTAATGCGTTTACCCATCCTGAAACATCTCCTGTCATAGCAGCTACAGTTAATATTACTACATCTAATACTGCTCTTAACCATGGAGAACTTACATGATCGTTTACCCAATTTAATGCGTAATGTACAGCTATCATAATCAAAGCTGCTTCAAGTAATGCATAAACTGCTGCTGTAGCTGAACCTGCTGTACAAACTGTTACTACTACAACAATAACAATAACAATAATTTGTATAAAATCTGCAAATGCTTTAGTTTCATAATAAGCTAAATGTTCTACATGTAATGCATTTGTATTAAGTTTTAGCGATTTATAGAAAATACTGTTTTTTTCTAAGGTATTAAAATAAGTATCTAATAGTGTCCAAGCTAAAGGTATAGGGAAATTTCCGCTAGATATACTATCATTTACTACACCTTTATATTTACCGTTAGTAATTACTAATAAACTAGATAGACTATCTATCTTTATTTGAAAATAGGAATTATTATCTACCCATTTTTTACAAGTAATAGAATCATCAGTATAACTATGTTCATACTCTTTAACATTAGAAGGTTTCGTACTAGTATTACTGTAGAAATCGTAATAAATTTTATCCCAAGCTAATGTAGCATCAATACATTTATATCTATAAGGTAAACATTTAGCGTTAACTATATTTAGGTCACTACTACTCCATGATACATCTTTACCGTTTATGTATTCCCACATTAAATATAAATATTTACTTACAACTTCAGCTTTATCAGTAGGGTCTAAATAAAACCACAAATAAGCATCCTCTACATCATCTATACTGCTATTGTCTTTTAGTCCTTTAAGCATATCATCAAAATCTACACCTAAATACTTACATAATTTTACTTGTTCATTATATAAATCCTTATCGTAGTTTTCATCCCAAAATTCTTTGTTATTTCTAAATATTACTATAGGCATTGTATCTTCATATATTTCACTACTTCTATTTAAAGCAAGATCTTCTTCGTTGTTAGCAGTTAAATTATATAATGATGTAAACCATTCCCCATTACATTCTTCACAGCTACTAAATTTTATTACTAAATATAAATCATTATCGTTATACGAATAATCTTCGTATAAAGTAGTAGTGTTTGTATATACTGTATCTACTTTTACGTTTTTATAATCACTTAAATCTATAGTCTCAGTTAATTCAGTATCTTTATCAATAATATTAATATTACTTAAAAAGTAATAATTATCTATTATTTCATCAGGAGTACTTGAATAATTCCAATATTCGTCTGAATTATATATTTCAGTTCTTTCTCCTGTATATGTAGCGTTTCCTTTATTATTAGAGTCATTATGATCTAATATAATATCAGTTGAAATAAATTCGAAAGTATCATTATCTTCTTGACTAATACTAAACGAATCATTTGTTAAATCGTCTATATCATCAGTACTAGATACTGAAATAAGATATAAATCTATATTTATATTATCTTTAATGTAAATATTCCAAGTTCTATCATCTTTGTCATTATACTTGTTAACGAAATCTAACATGATAGAATACTTATCATTTAGTGTATTGTCTATATCGATTACATATCCATCAAATGATATAGATAAATCAGTATTGTCTGTAGCTTTATTACCTGTAAAAGTAGTTTTAACTATTTCGTATCCATTATCAATTTCAATTTCTGATTTAGTTATATCTCTATATTTATATTCAGTATAGTATTTTTGAGATATGGTTATAGCAATAGACCCATCATCGGATAAATCTATTGAATTTATTATATAATTTACATGTCCATCGTACGTAAGACTTCCTCGATAATCTAAATAGTTATAGTCAGATCTCATTTTGAATTTAACATATGTATTTAAATCAATCTTATTTGCTACGTAATCTATAATATACTGTCCATCAGTACTTTCTACTTTATCTAATCTCTGTTGTATAACATCGTCATTACAATCTGATTTAGAAAAATCTAATTTAGGTACATCTACTAATGGAGATTTAGTAGCTTCTATATAAGCTGCTCTCAACCTAGCTTTAGGTATAGATATATTTTTCATAAATTCTGTTTTAAATGCGTCTTCTACATCATCTCCGTTTTTCATTTCAAATAACTTAGCTTTTACTATTGACTCTGAAATATTCCAATCATCCTCAAATAATTTATTCATACTAAATGATACCGATACTACATCTTCATCAGTAATTCCGAATAAACTAAAAATCAATTTTAAAGCTGGAGCAATGACTTCTTTCCATACATAGACTACTGCATCTTTTATTGCTTCGTATACATCGTCAGCTGCTTTTTCTATTGCACTTACTGTCTGTCTTATTACAGTTCTTATTATTTTTCCCATAGAATACTATCTTTTAATTGATTTCTAAATTTAATTACTTCTTTATTATAATCTTGTAATCTAATTATAATTTTATTATTTACTTTTTTACCGTATCTTAATAAAGAATTATATGCATTATCAGTGTGTTCTACTATAACTAATTCTTTAGTGTTAATTCTAGATAATACGTAATCCATAAATACATTAAATGCTATAATATCTGTATGTCTATAGCCTACTAAAACAGCTTCAGTTATAGCAGTATTTACTCTATAAGCTAAAATACCTATTATCTTATTTTTTAATTTTAATGTATAACAGTTACCTGTTAATACACTGAATTTTAATCTAGCTATGTAGTGATTAGGGTCTTTAATAGTGTCATAATCAGATTTAAACATATGTAATAAGTTTTTAACTCTGTGTATATTTGTATATTTTTCTATTGTATACGTATTATTACTTATCTTCGATTTGAATTTTGAAACTACCATAAAACCCTCCTAAACCTGATGCTACTATTAATGCTGACTTATTATCTTTTAAATATTTATCATCAATTAACATACATGCTTCTAGTAAACTAGATATACTTAACGTATGTCCTATTTCTTGTTTATAAGTTATTACTTGATTATACTCATTTAAAAAGTCCTCTGCTTCTGTATTCACTTCAGTAAACGTACTATGAGGTTTAATTATATCTGCTTCTGTTAATACCTCTCTATAAGCTTTACTACTAACTGCAAAAGGATTACTATTAAATTCGTAATACGTTTTAATGTCTGATACTTTTATTTTACCTTTCCTAGATAACCTAATAAAAACTAAACCTTCTGATATAGTTATAGGTATTCTGTACTCTTTAAATAACCTAAGTACTGTATAATTGATTTTTACTTCGCCTATTATTAACACTTCATCTACTTTATTAGTATCTAATAAGTATTTAGCTTTTTCAATAGCGTATACTCCTGTAGCACATGTATTAGATACTATATCTGTATAACATATATTACCTTCTATATTTCTAATCCAGTTAGCTATTCTTGATATTAAACTTCTTTTATAAATAGGTGTATCAGGTATTGCAGGTATTTCAGATTGAAATTTAGTAGTATCAGTTAAATATGTCTCATTATCATCTAAACTATATCCACCACCTAAATAAAGTAAAGCTGTTTTATCACCTTTAGTTTTTATAGGTCCTAATTTATTTATTGCATATCTATTTATATCTTGACCGTTTAAATCTTTTAAAGCTTTATATTCTCCTCTATCGATAGTAGGTTTAACTATTTTGTATTCATTAATAAACATCTATCTATTACCTCTTTTATTGTTATATTTTTTATATCTATTTTACTAAAAGGATCTACTCCTTCTATATGTTCTCCAAAATACTTAAATTTACTATCTAACGATAAGAAGAAAGTAGTGATACCGAAACTATCCATTCCAGTATCCACTATCTTAGTATTTTCGTTTAAATCATCAGTTCCATATTCATCTTTTATACATTGATATACAAATTCTTTTATTTCATTTCTATTCATTTTATTCTCCTAACGGATCATTAGTGTTAGTAATACCTAAACTATCAAATAGGTTTCTAGTAACACTATCGATAGGGTTAACTTTTACAGAATCTGGTATTGAAGCATCATCTTGTGCTACTGAATAAGCTACCGACCAATTACCTAATTGCTCTTTAATTAGTCTTAATTTAGCATCATCATCAAACCCTTTAGTTTGCCTTTCAATCAATTCTACTTGTTTATTAGCTACTGCAGTTTGAGCATCTTTTAAATTATTATCATGAGCTATTGCTGCATCTTTAGTTTCTGTAAAGTGTTCTTGAGCGTTTACTAATGCTATATCTGCTTCTAATTTTAATTTATTAGCAGGAAGTATGTAATCTACTTCATATGAAACTTTTTCAGTTTCTGTAGCTACTAACTGATTGTTAAACTCTTCAGATTTAATTTTACTATATGTTAGTAATGTTTGTGCATGAGTATTATTATTTCTATAATTCATAATACTGTCAGTCTCTGTTTGTGTTAGTGTTGTTTTAGCTTTAGATTCTTTTATTTGTTCATCAATTAAAGCTGTTTGATTATCTGTAAGTATTTTTTTACTTGCAACAAGTTTAGTATTTTCTACAATCTCTTGTATTTGATAATTTTTAACTTTAGATTCTAAAACAAATGCATTAGATACTTCTAATACTTTAACTAAGCTATTAAGATATACATTAGCATAATCTTCAGCTGTAATTCTACCATCATCATATTGTTTTTTAATATGTAATTCTACTGTACTCATTAACTTATCAAATGCACCATCACCGATAATAGTATTATCATCTGTAATAACTACATCACTAGTTAAATCATTAATATTAATATCAATAGTAGAAGGTACAAGTGTACTTTCTATATCTCTATTGACTGTATAAGCTTCCATATTTTACCTTATCTTTTTACTTTAGGGTTTTCATTAATAATCTCGATTGAGAATCTTTTAGTTGTTTCAGCTACTTTATTACCTGTAGGTCTTTTAGTTACAGGATGAATTTGTTCTACCCACTTAATCATAGTTTTAGTTTTTAATGCTTTAATAATTGCTTTAGGGATAATCTGTTCTGTATCTTTTTTGATAATAGCTCCTACTTTACCGTATGTATTACCTACAGTAATAACGATAGTAGGTTCTCCACTGTATAAAGGGTCTAAATCAGTCACCTTAGCTAAGATTGGTTTTTTCATCTCTTTAATAATATCATCTGTTGTTTTAGGTCTCATAGGTTGAGATTCTTCCATCTCTTTTAGTTTTTCGTCTACTCTTTCTTTTAATTTATCAAAACCAATATTACTAGAATACTCTACACCTAGTTTATCTGCTTTAGCTTTTAAATCTGTTAATAATTCTTCTTTTGTTTTAGTTGCCATTTGTATTCCTTATTTCTTTTTTCTACCACTAGTTCTTTTAGATTTACTAGTTTTCTTTGTTTTACATGCCATATTAATCCTTTATTAGTTGAATTGTTAAAACATCTATTGATGCTTTAATCATTCCCCTAAGGGAAGACTAGATATTAGAATCTAGTTGCATGTACGATTCTACACATTTTTTCAGGTTCTAATGCAATAGATCCTGCAAAGAAGTTAAATGAGTAGATACCTTGTAAACTATATGGATCTTGCTGATCTGGAGTTCCACCTGGTTTTCTACTTAAGAATTTAACTTTTCCTACACCTTCTAAACCGATAGTAGCAAATGCCCCTTTAGTTACATAGATAATAGGTAATCCATCATAGTAGTCTCCTTCACCTTCAGTATGTCCTCTTCTTTCAGCAGATGCTGCATCAAGGTAAGTGTAGTTCCATCCACCAGTAGCATTAGCTCCTACTTTTTTACCACAACCATCGTACTTCATCATTCTTTCTGCTTGAATAAATCTAGTACTATGTACTGCTCCTACTTCACCTTTAGCTAAGTTTCCAGTAGCTGCATACATTCTAGCTGGTACAAATGCTTTTTGATTAAAATCGTCTTGTAGTAAGTTAAGTTCTCTTACTGTACTTCTACCACAATATGCAAAATACGATGCATTAACTGGTACTGTCCCATTAAGAGTAGAACCTTTAATAATTTCAGTATTCATTTTAGCATAATTAGCTGCTAATGTATCTTCTGCGTCTAAGATTAAACTATAAGTAAGTTCTGACGGTGTATCATTATCATCATCTTTACCGCAAATCTCATCTAACGCTGTAGCTACTCCACCATATAATTCAATACCACATGCACCAAGTAACTCTTTTTGTAAATAGTCGTCATAAAGTTCTGCTGCTAATTCACCCATCTTTTCATAATAATCCATTTCCATTTTAGCATCTGAAAATAAATCTACTTCATCAGTATATTCTAAGAATGCTCCCATTCTAGTAAGTGTACCTTGTTTAGTAATTCTAGTAATACCTACTCTATTTACTCTTCCAGCACCTTCACTAAGTTTAGGTAGACCATCTGTTACATCATATACTGACCTACTTGAACCGTATAGGTTACCGTAGTTACCATCACCATTTACTGGATTACCGTCTTGATCTAATCCTTGATCATTTGTATTTGCATCATCTAAGATATAAAGTGTTTTATGTACTTTAAGTGTTTTACCGTGTTGTAGAGGCATTGTTCTACTATCACACAGTTGTTCAAAGATGATTTCTCTTTTAGCTGTTCTGATTGCTTTTTCACTTAATGCATCAATTCTAACGTTTTCTCCGTTAGTAGCTGTTGTTGTTCCATTACCGTAAATTTGTGCCATTTAATTGTTCCTTAACCTTGTAATATAATTTTCTCTAACTCTTCGTCACTAAGTTTACTTAAATCTTTAACGATATTAGAGACAGGTCTACTTCTTGTTGAAGGAGATGCTTTCTTTTTCTTAGACATAGTTTTAGCTTTACTCTTTTCAATCTTACTATTAACTTGTTCTTTTGCTTGGAGATGTTTTTCGATTTCAGCTACTTTAACTTGCCTAGCTTCTAAGTAAGCTTCGTAATCACTTAATCCAGGATTTAATAGTTTTACTTTTTCCATTTCAGGTTTAACTACTTCAAACATCGTCTTTCCACCTAATACTTCATTAGGTAGCATTTCTTGATGTAGTCCTTTAAATAGAGTAGGTTCTTTAAAAAATTTATTCCTACTAACTTCATCCCATTCATTAAGTACTACGTTTTTTACTTCTTCAAATTGAGGAGTATTACCTATCTCTTTAATAATATCGTTAAATACTACAGTATCATCAGATACTCTATAATCTTTTAACTCAGTGTTTACCTCATCATCTAATCCTATAGATAATTCTGATTCATCTATATCGTATTGTTTAATTAAAGCTTTGATAGTACCATATGGATCTTCTTTCATATTAGCTACTACATTAACTGCTTCACTTAAATCGATACCTAATTCTTCTGCTGTTACAATCTCTTTCTTGTATTTAGCAATAGCTTGAAATTTAGATTGTACACCTATACCTGCACTTGCTAACTTATAAAGTTCATCGATTGATTTAACTTCATATTCTTTACCGTTAGCTTTAATAGGTTTTAACTCTATTTCGCCTAGATCTGTTTTTTCATCTGACTCTGTAGTCTCTTCTTCATCTTCAGATTCTGTGTCAGTATCAGAGTCTTCTAACTCTGTATCAGTCTCCTCTTCAGATGATCCATCAAGTTGCTCATCGTCAGTCGAATCTTCAGTAGAGTCCTCTTCTGTATACTCGTCAGTACCGTCAGTAGGTTGTTCTTCATCAGATTCAGATGTAGGACTTACATGAGGTTCTTCCTCAACGCCCTGACTATCTTCACCTCCTAATAAAAAACTATCTAGTTCTTCATCATTCATTGAAGTTAGATCTACATTAGTATCCATTATTCAGCTCCTAATTCTTCACCAGTAATTTCGTCAAGTTCTGGTTCTTCCATTACTGCTTTAGCTTCTTCTTTAGCTTCTTCTTTTAATGACTCTTCGATTTGAGTAGCCATTTTAACAATAGTGTCTAACCATGAATCGAAATGTCCAATAGCTGCAAGTTTTTCTTTTAAAATTCTTTGATCGATATCTTCTTGCATTTCCGGATTAGCTAGTGCTTTAGCCAGTCTTGCTGCTTCTTTCTCATTATAATTTACTGTTACTACTTTTTTAAATTCTCTATTACTTTTTAATTTAATAATAGCGTTTTTAAGTGAAATAATTTCTTCTGCTTCTTTTTCTGTCATATACATTTTTAGTCTCCTTTTACGTTAAGTGTCAAAATTATAGCATACTATTTGACTGTTGTGTATTATTTTGACTATTTAAAGCTATATTCTTTTGTAAATCTACTTCACCTTTTAAAGCTTCTTGTTGTACTTTATGATAACCCTTAGCGTCTTCCATTTCTAATTTTTGGTTATGGTCAATACCAGTAGCATTACTGATATAATTAAGATCTTTAAGATCTTTATCTGATTTAATATGTTCTGTCTTAGCTTGTTTATAAGGTACATCTGCTGCATAGTTAGCTGCTCTTGCTCTCTCTAATTCTACTTGTGCTGCTAGTAATTGCATTTGTAATTGCTGCATTTGTTGTTGCATAGGATCTGGTTGAGGTTGGTAAGTCTCAATCTGTTTAGCTAAATCTAATTCACCATTTAGTTTAACATATCTAGCTAACAACATCTGTTGTACTTCATGAGGCATATTAGGTCCCATAGTTTGTAATAAAAATCCCATAGATTGTATTTTTTGCTGTTTAACTTCTGCACTTTCTATATTAACTGAAACATCATAAGCTAATGATTGTTCAACTGGTACATAAGGGTTATCAGTAATAATTTCTATTTCGTGAGGTTCTCTAAATTCTCTACTGTATGATAACCATTTTTTAATCATAGGTATAATACAAGTTTCAGCAATACCTCTGATAATATGCATTTCTCTTTTACCTGATGATGACATAGTAGCATTTACAGCAGCAGCTGTACTTCCTAAACTATTACCACCTGACCCAGTATTAAAAGCTTTAACACCAGTTAAAGATTCTGCTTCATACTGATTATCTTCAAGTACTTTAAAAATACTAGATGCCATAGGTTTATATTCATTAACCCATATATCATTCATAGATGTATTATAATAAAAATCTAAACCTTTTTTCATTCTATTAAAATTTTTATCGTCTATAGCACCTTTCTTAACACCTAACTGACCATTATTTACTCTTTTAAGGTCATCGAATACACCTCTTTTAAGAACACTATCAATATGTTGTATTTTACCGGTTAATGAAGCTAATGGTTCTCCATAGATTTCTTTAGGTTTTCTAATGTAATCTGCTTTAACAAAAGGTAAACTTTTGTCAGGTAAAGGGTTTTCTTCTAATCTAAGAATAACATCGTTACACCAAGCACATACAATAGGTTCTGCTATTCCATCGTTATTAATATCGTATCTACCCCAATATTCATGAATAGTTAATTTTTTCCTAGCTCTATCGTTGAATTCAAATGATATATCATCTGCTTCTTTATCGTGAGTATCATAATATCTGTCTTCAGTTTCTAATTGTGCAATTTTAGTTTCTAACTTATCTAAATTTTTATATCTACCATCTTGTTTTAATGTACTAAGATCCGTATCAAAATCATGAATAATAAAATTAGCTTTTTCTATATCTCCTTCACAAGTAGGATCTACTACTATGTTTTCTAAATCACAAATAAGATGAGTAGGGTTATTTTTTACAGTTATCTTTTTCCTAACTGTTTTAATATCTACTATCTCTTCTTGTCCCGTAGCTGGGTTTATTTGATATACAGGTTCATCTATTAATCTGTAATCTTCTTTAAATTCCCAACCTAATTTAACAAAACAAGTACCTTCTTTAATTATTTTATTTACTAAATCTGTAATAAATTCATAATGTTTATTTGCTTGAAATAAATCATAAGTGGCTATTTTTTGTTCTTGTTCAGTTATAGGAGTATCTTTAAAAGTCATAGGTTTAAACGCTAACATATCCTTATTATTAACTAAAGGATCAACTAATGCAGGTATTTGCCAAGATAGTAGTTTTTTAGTTAAATCAGATACGTATTGAGATTTATACGGTTTTTCATTACCGTATTTCTTACTGTTTACTACATCTAACCATTTAGCTACTTTATCTAAATTATCATCTCTAGCTTGACTAGCATCTTCATAATTTAGTTTTAAGTCTTTTAGTATTTTCTTTTTATCCATTAGTATCCTTATCTTTTAATTTAGTTCCTGTTATTTTTTCATATAGTATTTTAGCAAACGAATTCTCTACTAATACTAATAAAGGATAACTAGCTACACCAATAGATCCTATAATGAAGTTGTGATAAGGCATAGTAGTAGGAATTGCATCTCCTACTATACTAGCTATAAATCCTCCTAGTATCATATTCACTATTAATAAACTCCATTGTATTTTATGTGAATTACTTAATTCTTTCATTTCTTTATACTTCATTAAATATGCCACAGCTCCTCCAATAGAACCTAATATTATATCTTTAATGTAGATAAAGAACTGTATTAAATAATTGATACTATCTTGGTTATTCATCATTTCTAGAATCCTCTTCTGTTTTTACTACTAGAATTATAACTAACATTACAAGATAGATACCTATAAATAGATTAACTAAATACTTAATATACTTTAAATATTGAGTATATTCATTATATTGTGTACCTTGTACTATTGCTATTTGATCTTTTAACCCTTCTATACTCCTAAAACTTCCATCAAAATTTTGATTAGGATTAGGCATAATAACCCAATCATCATACTCTTTTGTATTATCAAATTGCCATATTTTTTCACCATCATATCCTTTATGAATCCTATCAGCTAATTTAATACAACTATCTTTATCTTTTGCTAATTTACATATACTATCTTTAGTAAGATACATAGACTTATTATTATCTTTACAATCTACACTATTATCCCATAATATTTTCATATCACGTAATCTTACTACATATACGTCTCCTGTATTACCTCCTACTAAACTATCAGTAGCACATTCATTTAAAGCATCTGTTAATGATGCATCTTTATTATAATTTATACAAGTTTTTACATGTTCTATAGCTAATTTATTATTTTTATAAATTGTTAAATCAACAGTAGTATTATATAAAAAATTAAATAAAACTAAAAATAAAGCTAAATATAGAATTTCATATAGTAAACTAGTCTTTCTTCTTAGCATTTACTTTCTCCTTTAATACATCGACTAAACCTAAATGTTGTATTGTTCTTTCTCCAAACCAAAAAGCTAATATAAGTAATGTTACACTACTTAATGTACTCATTTGTTGTACTGTAAAAGCTGTAGGGTGTAGAAATCCGTATACATAAGCACCTACAACTGTATATGTAATTACAGGTCTAACTGATGTTCTTAATATTTGCATACTTTTAGGTATATCTTCTAATTTACCTTCATAACCTAACATAAACTTTTTAAATTCACTATTATCTTTACTTGCTTCTTCCATCATAGCTAAAGCTAGTTTATTTTTAAATTCTAATTCTTTTGTTTTATCAGGAAAGAATTTATCACTAACTTTACCTACTACATTTAATATACTTTCAAACATTATTTTCCTTTACCAAGAGATTTTAATATAACCATTACCACCATTACCAGCAATAGCATTATCTCCATAACTATCTTCTACTTTATTACTAATTACACAACTAGCTCCTCCTGCACCTGTAAGTACTGAATCTAATTTAGTTGCTGCACTAGCATTACCATTACCACCATCTGCAAACACACTAGCTTCTCCACCATATGCTATATCTTTATTATCATTGGTATCTTTACTACCATCTTTAAAATTAGTATTATCGGAATTATCATTACCTTCTCCTTTATACTCTTCACTACTATTTAAATTACCTGCATCACCTCCTTTAGCGTAATAAGTATTAAATATAGCAGATTCTCCATCAGTACCTATACCGTCATTATCATATGGATAACCACCATATCCACCTTTACCTACTACAACTTGTATAATATCTCCATCACTAAATTGTAAATTTTCTATTATTCTATATTCTCCAGCTTTACCACCATACGAATTATGACCTGAGGTAGCACAAGAACCTCCACCACCAGCTCCTTGTAATTCTACAGTAATATCTGTATCAGCAGGTATATCATCACCTACTAATAAATAAGTAGTACCTACATCAGAAAATTCAATAGTACCTGTTTTTTCTTTAAATCTAGACCATATAGTTTGAAATTCTCTTCTAACATTAGCATTTAATCTACTAAATAATATATTTAATAAACTTTTACTATTAGGACTATCCCCAAACATATCCCATACTATACACCCATTTAAATTATATTTATGTATATAATCTACTTTAGCGTTTACTGTTGTTAGATTATCGTATGATATAAAATAAGAATTATCGGCATTATAAGCCCATCCTCCCATAGCTATAGTATCAGTACCAAATTCCCACCCATCTAAGTTATCAGCTTCTATAATAGCTCTATAATCTCCAGTATTTTCTTCTCCATATTGTACACCAAATACATCTAAAGGTATTTCTCCAGTAAATTCAGCACATACTTTATTAGGTAAGTCTAATTGATCACTGTTAACTTGACCTCCTCTATAGTATGCTGCAATACCTATATTAATCTTACTAGGAGGTATCCCATGCTTTAATAAATACTGTACTCCTGCATGCGTATAAAATCCTTGAGATTTTTCTTCTTGATAGGTATTCCATCCACCTTCATCTTGTTGAGAATAGTTAAAGTATAAAGCTGCTTGATTTGTAGAATACTCAAAATTAAAATAATCATATGTCATTAAAGATATTTTAGTAAGTACTTTAGCTACATCTACTACATATTCTAGATTTTCTGGTGCTGCTCCTACAGCAGCTGTTATTTCGTATTTTTTACCTGGATCTACTCTTTTAAATTCATTATGTAATTCAGTTACTACTTTTACAAAGTTTTCTGCATCTTTTTCTTTTGGAGGATAATTATATATTTCTCCTTCTACTCCAGGATACTCCCAGTCTAAGTCTATACCATCAAAACCTGATTCTACTATATGTTTTACTGCAGATTCTACGAATATTTTTCTTCTTTCGTCATCATCAAATACATTAGTAAAATTCCAACAATCAGACCAACCACCTACTGAAGGTATTATTTTAATATGAGGTAATAATTTCTTTACTCTCATTAATTGTGAATGTGTACCTTCATAATAAATATCAGGATGTTTATCCATTGTAGACCAATCTTGCCATTCTGCTTCAGGATTTTTTAGATCAGTTAAATTACCTTTATCATCATATACCTCTTCTGGAGTATAATCTAATCCATAATATTCAAACCAATCAGTAGGAACTAAAGTACCAGGAGGTATATTATTATTGTAAACTACACCAGATGGGTTATCAGTATCTATAGTCCCATTACCTTTAAATCCATCTGTACCAGGTAATACACAATCATACATATTAAAATTTATAGGATATATAGTATTTTCTTTCATTTTTTCGTATTCTTCTTCTGTAGGCATAATAGCTAAAAAAGCATAATAAATATGAGTTATTTTATGTAATGTACCTTCATCATAAGCATTTCTCCAATAAGGTAGAATTTGTTGTGAGTATTTATTACCACCATTAGTAAAATTTTTAGAAAATCCAGAAGCTAAAGGTGTAGGTAATAATGTATATTGTCTTTCATATATATCCCATCCAGAATAATATACACATATATCTTTAGCCTTATTACTACTATACATTATTCTA
>Ga0256843_1000245_pt1 | contig 46714 bp, 41 predicted proteins | sample AlvinellametaG_FD_191572 | JGI IMG/M metagenome (GOLD analysis project Ga0256843, IMG submission 191572) | Pompeii worm associated microbial communities from hydrothermal vent at the East Pacific Rise, Pacific Ocean - Alvinella | ecosystem: Host-associated > Annelida > Integument > Unclassified ...
GTAAAAATATTTTATACATGGCAAATAATAACACTCTTGTGCTTAACTCCTCTTCTTTTAGATTTAAAAAAAATTAGTTAAAGAGGGGAAACATTTTTCTGTAGGAGTATTTAACAATGAAGATGTTAAAAACTCTTTATGAAATTTTCAAACCTTACTCTAACCACACCTTATTTAGCATTACCTCCACTTTTTTACGAGAAAGTAATGCCAACACCTTTAAGAAACCCTTTTCTTATTGCCCTATCGCAGAGTGCTGCAGAAGTTCTTGGTGTAGATGAAAGCTTAGCAGAGGATGAGCACCTATTAAAGATTGTCAATGGAGAAAAACTTCTTAGAGGAAGTAGCCCTTTTGCTATGTGCTATGCTGGGCATCAGTTCGGTCATTTTGTACCGCGTTTAGGTGATGGTAGAACTATAAACCTTGGTAAAGTCAATGGAGAGAACTTACAGCTCAAAGGTTCAGGTGTGACACTCTACTCTCGTAGAGGAGATGGACGAGCAGTTTTACGCTCTAGTATACGAGAGTTTTTAATGAGTGAGGCAATGCATGGTCTAGGCATACGAACTTCACGTGCTTTAGCTCTTATTGGAAGTGAGAGTGATGTTGCAAGAGAGCAGTGGGAAAAAGGTGCCATAGTACTAAGACTCTCACCAACATGGGTTCGTTTTGGTACATTTGAATACTTTAATGCTACAGGTGAACATGCAATGTTACAAGCATTAGCGGACTATGTTATTGAGGAGAGCTTTCCACATTTAGTCGAAGAGGAGAGTCCTTACTTAAAAATGTATGCAGAAATTGTAAAAAATACAGCAACTACTATTGCACAGTGGCAGAGTGTAGGTTTTAACCATGGTGTTTTAAATACAGACAATATGTCTATAGATGGTCGAACAATAGACTATGGGCCATTTGCATTTTTAGATGATTATGAGAAAAACTATGTTTGTAACCATACGGATAGAGATGGTCGTTACAGCTTCTCTAATCAACCAGGCATAGGGCACTGGAACTTAGCAATGTTGGCACGTGCACTCTCTCCCATTGTGAAGTATGAGGCTGCAGTGGAGATTTTAGAAAACCTTTATGGTTCAACATTTGAAAATGTTTACTCAGAACTTATGTATGCTAAGATGGGTTTAGAGGGAGAAGATAGTAACGATAGAGAACTTTTTCAATGGATGTTAGGTGCACTTGAGTCTGCAACTATAGATTACACACTTTTTTTTAGAAAACTCTCAACATATAGTAACAATAGAGAGGAAATTTTAAAATATGCAAGTTTTCAAGCACCCTTAGCCGAGTGGTTAGAAGCTTATGAGTTGCGTCTTAAGAAAGAGGAACTCCCTCAGAGTAAACGCCATGAAAAAATGTTACAAGTTAATCCTAAATATATTTTAAAAAATCATATACTTCAAGAAGCTATAGAAAAAGCGGAACATCAAGACTTTGGTATGGTAAAAGATTTACTTCGTGTTGCAGAGTCTCCTTTTGCTGAGCATCAAGAGTTAGAGTATTTATGTAAATTAGCACCTGCTAGTTCTAAAAATATTAAACTAAGTTGTTCATCATGAGTGAAAAGTTTAGAACTGTTGAAGAACTACAACAAGAGAAAAGAAAACTTGTGGAAGTGGAGTTAATGCTTACACCTGAAGAGTTACAAGCTTTTGCCTCATACTGCATAAAAAATAATATAAAATTTAATGATTGGATTCGTAAGTTAGCAGTAGAAAATTTAACAATTTAAAAGTTTTTTGTTACAAATTGTGTTTAAGGCGCTATAATAAACTATTAGATATTTTTATAATTATATGGGGTGCGAAGAGTGAAAAATATTTTGTTTATTATATGTATGTTTTTCTCTTCATCTCTTCTTGCACAGGAGACCCTCATTATAGATGATGCAGCTGTAAAAAAAGAGAGTTTCTCTATGAGTTATTTTGTAGACACCTCTGAAAAACTCTCTTTGACTGAAGTACAACAAGAGCTTTTTATAGACTCTGCAAATAAACTCTCTTTAGGTACAAAAGCTAAAACGACATGGTCTAAAATTGTGCTGTTTAATAACTCCAATGTTGAGAAAAAGCTTTTTCTTCATCACCCTTATGCCTACCATGTAAAAGCAGTAGAGTTTTATGTAACAGATGCAAATAAGAGATTTGAAACAATCAAAATAGATTTTGATAAACCACTTCCACAAGCAACGATGTATGGGGCAAGTGCTATTTTTGCATTTAAATTACCAGCAAAGAAGAGTAGAACACTCTACATTAAAACAGTCTCTTATACACACCAATGGTTTGCTTTAGAACTCTTTGATGAAGAGAACTCAAAAAGAGCTCTTCTTAGCTCTGACAACGATATTGCTATTTTATTTGGTGTTCTCTGTTCTTTGGCAATCTACAATTTTATAATTTTTTTAGTCTCTAGAACGAAAGAGAATATTTACTACTCTTTTTATCTTCTTTCAGCATCTATTTGGTTGACGCTCTCTTATGGATTATTGGCGAATGTATTTGAGGTGTATGGTATGAATGTCTTTAGACTCCATGTTTCTCTTATGAGTATGCCAATATTTTTATTGCTCTTTTTAATGACTATCTTTAACACAAAAGAGGAGTATAAAACTGAGCATAAAGCATTAATGTTTATTTTTATTCTCATAAGTCTGGATGCTCTGTATGGTCTGTATGATATTCTTGGTGCACTCAAACACTCAAGTTCTCTTGCTGGACTAATGATTTTAATTACTCTTTTGGTAAGTATCTCCCTCTATAAAAAGCAGAATCCTTTAGCGAAGTACTTTTTAATTGGACATACTTTTTTTATTTTCTTTAATGCGATTGCTATTCTTTACTATAAGGGGCTTATTGAATTTAACTATATTAGTAGTCATGCTGTTGGTATCGGGATTATGCTGGAGGCATTAATGTTGGGATTTATTCTCTCGTATAGAATTAAACTTCTTGAAGATATGAAAAAGTCACAAAAAGAGCTTAAACTTTTAGCAGCAACAGATCCCTTAACAACACTCTATAATAGACGCTACTTTGATACATCTTCAGAACATCTTCTTAAGATGTCACAAAGAACACAAGAGGAGTTAAGTGTCATTATGATGGATATTGATTTCTTTAAAAGAGTGAATGATACCTATGGACATAGTGTTGGTGATGAGGTACTTGTTAAGTTGTCGGCAAAGCTTAAAGAGATCAGCAGAGAGAGTGATGTAGTCTGTAGGTATGGAGGTGAAGAATTTATTATACTTCTTCCAAAGACTGACTTAAAGGGAGCTATAGCACTAGCTGAAAAAATCAGAGAAGCTTGTGCTCTTATTGGTATAGAGAGTGAAGAGGAAGAGCTTTTCTTCTTTACGTTAAGTTTAGGTGTTGCAGAGGTTGACCAGAGTAAGGATGTAGACATTAAAGTAGCAGTTAACAGGGCTGACGAAGCTCTTTACCATGCAAAAAATAGTGGTAAAAATAGAGTCTGTAGTTAGTTAGAGAGAATCTTTAAAAGTACTCTAAAAGTTTTACACCTATGAAAATAATGCCTAAAAAGAGAAAAGATGAGATAAAAACAAGTGCTGTAACAACTCTCGGTTTACACTCATAAAGCGAAGCGAGGTTTACATTTGCAACAGCTAAAGGCATAAGTAGCTCTATGAAAATAATTCCTTTCACCATAGGTTCGAGAGAGATGTTGTAAAGGAGTACAAATGCGATGATTGGTAGAAGTACAAACTTAAGTGTAAGCACCCATAGAAGTAGTCGTTTACTTATCTCTTTTATCTGTGTTCCATAGAGATAAATTCCAAATAAAAAGAGTTGCATTGTCATAGATGCATAGGCTCCCATCATTAACATTTTCATAATAGACTCATGAATTGTAACCTCATAAACACTCAGTAAAATTGCTACAATAGCTGCCCAGAGAATAGGCAACTTTATAATGTTTGTAAGAGAAGTTTTTGCATCATAACTTCCTCTAGAGTAGAAGTAGACTCCTATAGTGTAAACAACAAATACATTGAAAAGATTGACGATAGTTGTGTATGGGATTGACTCCTCACCAAAAATGGCAATATTTATGGGAATACCAAGGTTTCCTGTATTGCCAATAACAGCACTCACCATTGCAATACTGTACTCTTTTTTCTCTTGAAAGAGGTATCGAGCAATAAGGGCTGAAAAAAGAAGTACAACAAGGACAATAAAGAGGTAAATAGAAGGTGCAAAGAGAAGTGTTATGTCAATAGGACGAATTAAAAGACCCCAGAATGTAAGAAAAACTTGTAAGAAGTAAACATTAATGAGGGTAATAGTTTTATCATCTATTTTCTCTTGAAAACTCATCTTAGAGAGATACCCCATAACAATAAAAACATAGATACTTAAAATACTAAAGATTATTGAACTCATAGAGGAATTATACAGTAAAGTTTTGCATAGATATTCAAAAGCTTATGAAATGAAGAGAGCTAAAATTGAAAACTTGCTATAATTGTTCTTATGAATACAATAGAAAACATAGAAAAAACAATAAAAGAAAATTTAGCAGTTATGGTTTACTTTTCGGCACCTACTTGTAATGTTTGCCATGCACTCAAACCGAAGTTAATGGAAGCACTTGAAGAGAACTTTAGTGAGTTTGTTGTTGAGAGTGTCGACATCTCAGTTGAGGAAGATATAGCCCCACACTTTGGTGTTTATGCTATTCCAACTGTCTTAGTCTTTTTAGATGGCAAAGAGTTTTTACGTAAATCTCGCCATATGTCTGTAGGGGAGGTCATAAGTGAAATTGAACGCCCCTATAAGATTATGACCTCATAAGCTAGCGCATAAACGCTAGAAGTGAGGCAGTAACTGCAACATTGAGTGACTCTACTCCTCTTTGCATAGGAATAGTGAGTGAGTCATTACAGAGTTTTTCTACCTCAGGTGAAACACCATCACTCTCATTGCCTAAAACAAAAATACTTCTCTTATCAACACTAAGATCATAAATGCTTTTTGTAGCATGAGAGGAGAGTGCATAGATTTTTGTCTCTTGGAGTGTTGGTAGAATCTCCTCTAAGGAGTTACAGTAGTAAATTGGTAGCTTAAAGAGTGTCCCAGCACTCGCCTTAATGACAAGTGGCGAAATTTTTGCACTACTCTTCTTAGGTAAAATAATTCCATCCACATTTCCAGCAGCACAACTTCTTATAATCATACCGAGGTTTTGAGGGTTTTGAATACCATCAAGAGCAATAAGACGAAAGTTTGAAAGCTCTTGAATACTCTCTGCTTTTAAGTAAGACTGTGCAATGATGTCAATAGCAACACCTTGATCTTGCTTCGCATTTTTACTAATACGCGAGAGTGCAGCTTTACTATGGTAGTGTATCTCTAAGCCTCTTTTTTTAGCAAGTGTGAGAATACTTTTAATGGCACCGTCTGTTTTATTGGAGTCTGCCATATGTATTTTATGAACCTCAATGCTCTCATCTTCTAAAACTTCTAAAACTACATTACGACCATAGAGTGTAATAATCTTTTCAAAAAATGCTTTTTTATCTTTGTACGCCTGTGAATCTTGCATCTATCTTCCTTACTTATTGTTTATAATGTCAAAGACAATTTCTGTTTTATTTTTAATGACCTGTATCTCTTTTACCTGCAGTCCTTCTATCTCCATAGCACGAAACTCATCTAATGAGCTAATGTTATTCTCTGCCAAGGCTCTTAAGACACTTCCCCTATATGCTTTAGCCCAGTGGCTTACACTTTTCCCATCTTTTAAAAATTTTAATGTTGTATAGGGTTGAGTTGTTTTGTAAAATTTGTCATAGTACCCCGCACGTAGGTCTAAAATTTCCTCTTGTTGTAAAAAGAGGTCAAGTTGGTAGCTAAAGCGCTCTTTGTAAAATTTCTCTGGTGCAATTGTACCTATTTTATTTCCCTGTTTCACTTTGTACATAGGAATGGGGTCTCCTCCTAAAATTGGTCCATAGAGATTTGAAAATATAAGAGTATTCTTCTGTAGGTACGTCTGCTCACTCTCAGTGAGTTGCTCATATGCTAGGTAGTCATAAGCAACACCACTGTAGCGTTCAATTGCTGGCATATGTGGTGCTGTAAAGATGTTTTCCATATAAGGTTGTGCATCTTTAATTTTTTTTATACCAAAAAGTTGAAGAATTTGCTCCTCATCTCCACTTGTTACTATCTCGTTATAGCTGTTTAAAATTTCATCTCTTGCATTGAGGGCACCAAAAAGTTCACCTTTTTGAAGTGACCCTCCCGCTTTTTTTCCTTCTGAGGGTGAAAAGAGTATTTTGAGCATGTAAAACCTTTCTTTATTTGAATAATGTAATTATACCTAGATGTTTGATTGAATTTTGTATTTAAGATGCAGAGTGATATAATGATAAGAATAATAAATGGAGTAAGTATGCAAAAACATCAACAAAGTTTAGGTGCAAATGAAATTTTAGAACTTATTTTTGTGCATTTAGCTGAGGTCTCTTCTCTTCAGAATTACGACGATATTTTACAAGTTTTAGCAAAAATGGGGCGTTCACTTACAAGTGCAGATAGATGTTCTATTTGGGTTGTAAGTGATGATAAAAAAAGTATTTGGACAAAAGTTGCACAAGGAATAGACAGAATAGAGATGCCTATAAATACAGGTATTGTAGGCGATGCTATTGTTAATGGTCATAGAATCCTTATAGATGATGTTTACGAGGATGATCGCTTTAATAAAGAGATAGACCAGAAGAGTGGCTATAAAACAAAAGCGATGATGGTTATACCTATGTATGATTATGATGATAATATAATAGGTGCATTTCAAGTTATAAACCATCAAGGAGAGACCGAAAAGTTTGACAAACGCGACATGGAAAGACTCACACTTGCGAGTACATACGCTGCGGAGACAATAGTCTCTGCAAAATTGGCCATGGAGATAGAAGCAACACAGAAAGAGGTAGTATTTACTATGGGCTCTATTGCTGAGAGTAGAAGTAAAGAGACTGGAAACCATGTTAAACGTGTAGCTGAGTACTCAAAACTAATAGCTTTAGCATATGGTCTCAATGAAGATGAAGCAGAACTTCTCAAACAAGCAAGCCCAATGCATGACATTGGTAAAGTTGCTATTCCCGATAGTATTTTAAATAAGCCTGGACGTTTTGATGAGAATGAACGTTTTATTATGAACACACATGCAGAGCTAGGCTATAAGATGATAAAAGACTCCCAGCGACCTCTTTTAAAAGCAGCATCTATTGTTGCATACCAACATCATGAAAAATGGGATGGCACAGGATACCCACAAGGTCTAGCAGGAGAAGAGATACATATATATGGACGAATTACTGCGTTAGCAGATGTTTTTGATGCACTAGGAAGTGACAGAGTTTATAAAAAAGCATGGAGTGATGAGCGAATATTTAAACTCTTTAAAGAGGAGCGAGGTAAACATTTTGATCCTAAGTTAGTGGATATCTTTTTTCAACACATTCAAGAGATAAAAGCGATACGAGAAGAGTTTAGTGATACCTATGTAGATAAAGAGGGTGAAAAGCCAACACATCATATTAAAGTTCTTGGAGCATATGGAACAAAGTCTAAAGGGTATGGAACAAGTGCTATTTACTTAAACAGAGAGAATGTTATAGATGCTGGTAATCTACTTGAACCATTAAATATTGAATCTATAGAAATTGAAAATATATGGATGACCCATTCTCATTTGGATCATATCATAGATATAGCATATATCTTAGACAACTACTTTAACTTACGAAAGAAGTCACTTAATATAATTGGTTTACCTGAAACGATTCAGGCTATTAAGGAGAATTTCTTAAACAATACCATTTGGCCAGACTTCTCAAAAATCAAACTTGTCGGTTCAGATAAGATGGCGGTAAGCTATACAGAGATAGAACTAGGTAAAGAGTATACAATAGGAGAGGGTGAGACAATTAAAGCTTTTCCTACAGACCATACAGTGCCAAGTTGTGGTTATATCTATAAAAAAGGGAAAAGTGCAATATTAATGACACTAGACACCTACTCTTTAGAGACATTAATAGCAGAAGTAGATGAAGATGAAAGCATAAACAGCATTATTGTTGAGTGCTCTTTTCCAAATGAGTTAGAAGATTTAGCAAAAATGTCTAAACATTTAACACCTAAACTACTCTTTAAACAGTTAGAAAAGCTTAAAAGAGAGAATATTACTCTCTACATTAATCATATAAAGCCATCTTTCTTTAAAAAAATAAGTGATGAAATTGAGGAATTTAGGGGTAAATGGGCGGTAAATATAGTAAATGATGGAAATTTTATAAATTTCTAACAAAAACCCTTGACATTAAAAATGTTTTGCACTATAATTCTGGCTCAATTTCGATGCCGACATAGCTCAGTTGGCTAGAGCAGCTGATTTGTAATCAGCAGGCCCGGGGTTCAAATCCTCGTGTCGGCACCATTGAAATTTGAATATTAGAAACAGTGTTAGACCAGAAAAGATGTAAATTTATTTACATGATTTGTGGTGAGATAGTCAAGTGGCCAACGACGGCGGACTGTAAATCCGCTCCCTACGGGTTCAGAGGTTCGACTCCTCTTCTCACCACCATAAGTTTAATGCGGGTGTAACTCAGTGGCTAGAGTTCCTGCCTTCCAAGCAGGCTGTCGAGGGTTCGAATCCCTTCACCCGCTCCATAAACGCAAAACTTCTGGAAGCTGAAGTATAATTCTCAACTAAAATTACTTCATATATAATATTTATTTACTAAGTATCTATATAGCTTTACATCTAAATCACAAAAAAACTAATATTTAAAAAAGAATTATTCAATTATTGCTTATGTAGATTTACATAAAGAATTCACTGATGCTCTCGTGGCTCAGGGGTAGAGCACTTCCTTGGTAAGGAAGAGGCCGGCGGTTCAAATCCGCTCGTGAGCTCCATAAAGTGTAAATTATGTTTAGATTAAGCAATAATTGAATGATTTTTGGGTATAATTCCATTTCAATTCACATATTAAGTAGGAGACCACTATGGCAAAAGAAAAGTTTGAACGTACGAAACCGCATGTTAACATCGGTACTATTGGACACGTTGACCACGGTAAAACAACACTAACAGCTGCGATTACTGCAGTATTAGCAGTAACTAATGATGCTGCACTTATGGATTATGATCAAATCGATAATGCTCCAGAAGAAAGAGAGCGTGGTATCACGATCGCTACTTCACACGTTGAGTATGAAACTGATAAGCGTCACTATGCACACGTTGACTGTCCAGGTCACGCGGATTATGTTAAAAACATGATTACTGGTGCTGCACAAATGGATGGTGCTATTCTTGTTGTTTCTGCAGCGGATGGCCCAATGCCACAAACTCGTGAGCACATTCTTCTTTCTAAGCAAGTTGGTGTACCTTACATCGTTGTTTTCATGAACAAAGAAGATATGGTTGATGATGAAGAGCTTTTAGAATTAGTTGAAATGGAAATTCGTGAACTTTTAGATATGTACGATTTCCCAGGTGATGATACTCCAATCACTGCTGGTTCAGCTCTTAAAGCACTTGAAGAAGCAAAAACTGGTACACTTGGTGAGTGGTCAGATAAAATTATTGCTCTTATGGCTACTGTAGATGAGTGGATTCCAGAACCAGCTCGTGAAACAGATAAAGATTTCTTAATGCCAGTTGAAGATGTTTTCTCAATCTCTGGTCGTGGTACAGTTGTTACTGGACGTATCGAGCGTGGTGTTATCAAAGTTGGTGAAGAGGTAGAAATCGTAGGTATCAAAGATACTCAGAAAACTACTGTTACTGGTGTTGAAATGTTCCGTAAAGAGATGGATCAAGGTGAAGCAGGTGATAACTGTGGTATTCTTATCCGTGGTATTGGTAAAGACGATGTTGAGCGTGGTCAAGTACTATGTAAGCCAGGTACAATTAATCCACATACAACTTTTACAGCTGAGATTTATGTACTAAGTAAAGATGAGGGTGGTCGTCATACTCCATTCTTTAACGGTTACCGTCCACAGTTCTACGTACGTACTACTGATGTTACAGGTGCAATCACTTTACCAGAAGGTACTGAGATGGTTATGCCAGGTGATAACGTAAGTATTACTGCTGAGTTAATTCACCCAATTGCAATGGAAAAAGGTACTAACTTTGCTATCCGTGAGGGTGGTAGAACTGTTGGTGCTGGTGTTGTTGCAGAGATCATTAAATAATTCGCTTTTGCGACTTATTTAATCCTTTAAAGGTAAAAGAATATGAGAGAAGCAATTCACTTAGGTTGTGAGAAATGTACTAGACGTAATTATCACACAACAAAAAACAAAAAGACTCACACAGAGAAATTTTCAGTACGTAAGTACTGTAAATGGTGTCGTGAGCACACAAATCATAAAGAGATGAAACTGTAATATACAGTTTTTCTCTTTATAAACTTGAACCAACTCTGTTGGTTCTTTTATAGGCGCATAGCTCCAATGGTAGAGCACCGGATTCCAAATCCGGGTGTTGCGGGTTCGAGTCCCCCTGCGCCTGCCACCATATATTATTAGTGAAGCTCTCAAGCTTTATTTATAATAGATGATATATTTTATATAAATGGAAAGTGATTATGAACTTAGGTAAACATGTAAGAAATGCAAAACTAGAATTAGAGAAAGTAATCTTTCCAACAGCTGGACAAGTAAAACAAGCTTATATATCAGTGATTATAGTGGTTGCTGTTATCGCATCTTTCTTAGCACTTGTAGATTTACTTATGTCATCAGTAATGACAGCAATTTTAGGTTAAGGAGTAAAATATGGCACAACAATGGTACTCCATACAGACTTATGGTAATGACAGACAAGTAAGAGATGCAATCTTTAATATGATTGAAGAGATGGGTCTTCAAGAATTTATAACTGAGGTTATCGTTCCAACTGAAGATGTTATCGAAGTTAAAGATGGAAAAAAGAAAGTGAGTGAGCGCTCTTTATATTCAGGGTATGTATTTGCAAAAATGGAATTAAATACTGAAATTCAGCACTTAATTCAATCTTTACCAAAAGTTTCAGGATTTATTGGTGAAGGGAATCGTCCTACACCATTAAGTGAGCATGATATTAATGTTATTCTTGATCGTGTTAACAATCGTGCAGCACCAAAACCAAAAGTATTTTTTGACAATGGTGAGACTGTTCGTATTATTGACGGACCGTTTGCAAACTTTACGGCTACAGTGGATGAGTATGATTTAGAACATGGTACTCTTAAACTCAATGTTTCGATTTTTGGACGTGCTACTCCGGTAGATATTTCGTATACTCAAGTCGAAAAAATCATTTAATTTTAAAACAAGGAAAAGAACATGGCAAAAAAAGTTATGGATTATATCAAGCTACATATTGACGCTGGTAAAGCAAACCCGGCTCCACCAGTTGGACCAGCATTAGGACAACGTGGTGTTAACATCATGGAGTTTACTAAAGCATTTAACGAGAAAACAAAAGATAAAATGGGATTCAAAGTTCCTGTTGTTATTACTGTTTACACAGATAGAAGTTTTTCTTTTATTACTAAACAACCACCTGCATCTGCATTATTAATGCATAAAGCTGGTCTTAAAAAAGGTACGGATAATCCACTTAAAAACAAAGTTGGAAAAATTACTCGTGCACAGTTAATGGAAGTTGTTGAAGCTAAAATTGCTGACTTAAATACTGACGATGTAGACATGGCTGCTAATACTTTAGCAGGTACTGCACGTTCAATGGGTATTGAAATCGTAGACTAATATTCTTTATTGAATATTCATCTCTCTTAGTTACTAAGGGAGAATCACAAACCACAGTGATGTAAAATAATGTGGAAGAATTTATACGGAGAAATTTGACAATGAGCAAAAGATATAAACAATTATTAGAAAAAATTGATAGTAGCAAAGCATACGGTGTTAACGAAGCTGCTACTACTGTAAAAGATTTAAAAAGTGCAAAATTTGACGAGACTGTTGAAATCGCAATGAACTTAAATGTAGATCCACGTCACGCAGACCAAATGGTTCGTGGTGCAATTGTACTTCCACATGGAACTGGTAAAACTGTTCGTGTAGCTGTATTTGCTAAAGGTGTTAAAGCTGATGAAGCAAAAGCTGCTGGTGCTGATATCGTTGGAACTGATGATTTAGTTGCAGACATTAAACAAGGTATCTTCAATTTTGATGTAGTAGTTGCTGCACCAGATTGTATGGGACTTGTTGGACAAATTGGTCGTATCCTTGGGCCAAAAGGTCTTATGCCTAACCCTAAAACAGGTACTGTAACTCCAGATGTTGCTACTGCTGTTAAAAATGTTAAAGGCGGTCAAGTAACTTTCCGTGTTGACAAAAAAGGTAATATTCATGCAGGTATTGGTAAAGCTTCTTTTGATGCTGACAAAATTGCTGAAAACATGAATGCTTTTATTATCGCAATTAACAAACAAAAACCAGCTTCTGCAAAAGGTCGTTACATCAAAAATGCTGCTCTTAGTTTAACTATGAGTCCAGCTGTTAAACTTGATGTACATGAGTTAGCAGACGTTAAATAATTCAGGATATAATCCTGACATAGGAAAACTTGTTTTTCCTATGTTTTATGAAACTTTTTAGTTTGAGATAGTGCTATCTTAAACTAAAGATTTTCAAATTTTTGGAAATCTGAAATTACTTGGACTAAAGATAGATGGGGGTTTCTGCCGCGTTGGTAGTGAGCTTAATTGGGCCTTTCTCGCCCCGCTTGAAGTTATGTCTAGGAAAGGAGATTATATGTTAAAGTCTAAAAAAGCTGAAGTTATCGCTGACTTAACTGCTGCGTTTGCTGATACTACAGCCGTTGTAATCTGTGATTACAAAGGTCTTACAGTTGGTAAACTTGAAGAGTTAAGAAAAGCTGCTAAAGCAAAAGACACAAGTGTTCAGGTTGTTAAAAATACTTTAGCTACTATCGCATTAAATAATGCTGGTATGTCTGGTGTAGAAATCAAAGATACAAATATTTTTATTTGGTCTGATGATGTTATCAGCGCTGCTAAAATTTCTGCAGATTTCGCTAAAGAAAATGAACAATTTGTTATTAAAGCCGGATACCTTGATAAAGAACCTGCTGACATAGCTAAAATTGAAGCATTCGCTAAACTTCCTGGTCGTGATGAACTTCTTGGTATGCTTGCTGCTACTTGGATGGCTCCAATTACGAACATGGCTGTTGGTATTGATGCACTTAGAAAGAAACTTGAAGAAGAAGCGTAGTCTTCTCTTCTAAATAGTGATTTATTCACACAAAAATAAAATATAAAAAACAAAGGAGTCTTAAATGGCTGTAACTAAAGAAGACGTATTAGAATTTATTTCTGGTTTATCTGTTCTTGAGCTTTCTGAGCTTGTAAAAGAATTTGAAGAAAAATTTGGTGTATCTGCACAACCTGTTGCTGTTGCTGGTGTTGCTGGTGATGCTGGTGCTGCTGCTGCAGAGAAAACTGAATTTGATGTAGTACTTACTGATGTTGGTGCTAAGAAAATTGGTGTTATTAAAGCTGTTCGTGCTCTTACTGGTCTTGGACTTAAAGAAGCAAAAGAAGCTTGTGAATCACTTCCATCTACAATCAAAGAAGGTGTAGATAAAGATTCTGCTGAAGAAGCTAAAGCTGCTTTAGAAGAAGCTGGTGCAGTAGTAGAAGTTAAGTAATTAACTTTAACTAGCACTATTGAAGAGTCTTCGGATTCTTCGCCTTTGGGCGCTTTTGCGAAGGGAAAATTTTCCTCTGGCAAAAGTGCCCTTATGTCGTTTATAAGCACTATAAAATTTTAAGCTCTTAAAAGAGCCTCAAAAAGATCATTCAAGGACGCTTGAACTGATACTAATTATTATCGAGGTTAGCCTATGTTAAACACTTTATACTCTGGAAATCGTCTTCGTGTAGACTTCTCTAAAACTCCCCAAGAAATTGAAGTACCAAATCTTTTACAACTTCAACAATCATCTTATGACAAATTCTTAATGTTAGATGCAAAAGACAGAACTGCTAGTGGTATTGAAAAAGTATTTCAATCAGCATTCCCAATCCATGATGCTCAAAACAGACTTACTGTTGAGTATGTAGGTAGTGAAGTTGCAAACCCTAAGTATACTGTTCGCGAGTGTATGGAGAGAGGTCTTACTTATGCTGTAAGCCTTAGAATGAAAACTCGTCTTGTTCTTTGGGACAGAGATGAAAACACTAAAGAGAAACTTGGTGTTAAAGATATTAAAGAGCAAAATATTTTTGTTCGTGATATCCCACTTATGACAGATAGAACTTCTTTTATCATCAATGGTGTTGAGCGTGTTGTTGTAAATCAACTTCACCGTTCACCAGGTGTTATTTTTAAAGAAGAGGAATCAACTACAGCAGGAAATAAACTGATCTATACTGGTCAAATTATTCCAGACCGTGGTTCATGGTTATACTTCGAGTATGATCCTAAAGATATTCTTTATATGAGAATCAATAAACGCCGTAAAGTTCCTGTAACTATTATGTTCCGTGCATTAGGTTACTCTAAACAAGATATCTTAAAACTTTTTTACCCAATTCAAACTGTGAAAATTGAAGACAATAGATTTGCAATGGAATTTAATCCTAAAGATTATGCTTCTCGTATCTCTTATGACTTAGTAGATTTAAACGGTAAAGTCTTAGTAAATGCTGGAAAAAGACTCTCTTCTAAGAAAGCACAGAAACTTCTTGATGATGGTGTGACAGATGTTGAGTATCCTATTGAAATTCTTCTTGAACGTTACTTAGCAGAAGCTATTATTGATCCTGAAACTGGTGAAATTCTTTTCGATGCAATGACTCATATTGATGAGACTAAACTGAAGAAAATGACTGAAATTGGTGTAACTGAGTTTAAAATCGCTAATGATTTAGCAGAAGGTGTTGATAGCTCAATTATTAATGCATTCAATGCTGATGCAGACTCTCTTAAACTTCTTAAACAGACAGAAGAGATAGAAGATGAAAATGATTTATCTGCTATTCGTATTTACAAAGTAATGCGTCCAGGTGAGCCAGTAACGAAAGAAGCTGCTCGTGCATTTGTAAATCAACTTTTCTTTGATCCAGAAAGATATGACTTAACAAAAGTTGGTCGTATGAAAATGAATCATAAACTTGGTATGAGTATTCCTGAGTATGTAACTGTACTAACTCATGAAGATATTATCGAGTCTGTGAAATATGTTATTAAAGTTAAAAATGGTCAAGGTCACATTGATGATCGTGATCACCTTGGTAATAGACGTATTCGTTCTATTGGTGAGCTTTTAGGAAATGAGTTACATAATGGTCTTGTAAAAATGCAAAAAGCTATTCGTGACAAACTCTCTACTATGAGTGGTCCAATGCAAGAGCTTATGCCTCATGATTTAATCAACTCAAAAATGATTACTTCTACTATTATGGAGTTCTTCTCTGGTGGACAACTTTCTCAGTTTATGGATCAAACAAATCCACTCTCAGAAGTAACACACAAGCGTCGTCTTTCAGCTCTAGGTGAAGGTGGTCTTGTAAAAGAGCGTGCTGGATTTGAGGTGCGGGATGTACACCCTACTCACTACGGTCGTATCTGTCCAATTGAGACTCCAGAGGGTCAAAATATTGGTCTTATCAATACTCTTGCAACTTACTCTAAAGTAAATGAGCATGGTTTTATTGAAGCACCATATAAAGTGATGAAAGATGGTCAAATTACTTCTGAAGTAGTTTACCTTACAGCAACACAAGAAGAGGGTGTTAAAATTGCAGCTGCTTCAAATAAACTTGATGAAAATAATCAGTTTATTGAAGATCTTATTGCTGTTCGTCAAGATGGAGAAATTTTACTTCGTCCTGCATCTGAGTGTCAGTATGCTGACCTTTCGTCTCATATGGTTGTTGGTGTAGCTGCTTCACTTATTCCATTCCTTGAGCATGATGATGCCAACCGTGCACTTATGGGATCGAATATGCAGCGTCAAGCAGTACCACTTTTACGTGCGTACTCTCCAATGGTAGGAACAGGTGTTGAAAAACTTGTTGCTCGTGATGCATGGGAGTGTATTAAGGCAAAACGTGCTGGTAAAATTGAAAAAGTAGATGGGAAACACATCTACGTAATGGGTGAAGAAGATGGAGAAATTTACATCGATCACTACTCATTACAGAAAAATTTACGTACCAATCAAAATACTTCATTCACTCAAAAGCCAATTGTAAAAGTTGGTCAAAAAGTGAAAAAAGGGCAAATCATTGCTGATGGTCCAAATATGGATCAAGGTGAGCTTGCACTTGGTGTGAATGCTATGGTTGCGTTTATGCCATGGAATGGTTATAACTTTGAGGATGCTATTGTTATCTCTGAGCGTATGATTCGTAAAGATCAGTTCACTTCTGTACATATTTATGAAAAAGAAGTAGAAGCTCGCGAGCTTAAGCATGGTGTTGAAGAGATTACTCGTGACATTCCAAATGTTCGTGATGATGAGTTAGCTCACCTTGATGAGTCTGGAATTGTTAAAATTGGTACGACTGTAAGAGGTGGTATGATTTTAGTTGGTAAAGTTTCTCCAAAAGGTGAAGTAAAACCAACTCCAGAAGAGCGTTTATTACGTGCTATCTTCGGTGAAAAAGCTGGTCATGTTGTAAATAAATCACTCTACTGTCCACCATCAATGGAAGGTGTTATTGTAGACATTAAAGTATTTACAAAAAAAGGTTATGACAAAGATCCTTGTGCATTAGAACTTGAAAAAGAAGAGAGAGATTACTTAGAGCGTGAGCACTATGACAGACTTCTTATGATAGATAAAGAAGAGATGTTACGTGTAACAAAACTTCTTACTCGTGAACCTTTACGTGCTGATATCACAATTGCAGATACTGACTATAAAGCTGGTGATACAATTAATGGTGATGACCTTAAAGAGGTAAATCGTTTTGCTATGAATGCAATTGTTAAATCATTCTCTGAAGAGATTCAAAATGAGTATACAAAAACGAAAAACCACTTTCAAAAGCAAAAACGTCTCTTTAGAGATGAGCATGAAGAGAAACTTACTATTTTAGAAAAAGATGACATCCTTCCAAATGGTGTTGTGAAATACGTGAAAATCTATATAGCTACAAAACGTCAACTTAAAGTTGGGGATAAAATGGCTGGTCGTCACGGAAATAAAGGTATTGTTTCTAACATTGTTCCTGAAGTAGATATGCCATATATGGAAGATGGACGTTCAGTTGATGTATGTCTGAATCCACTAGGTGTACCTTCTCGTATGAATATTGGTCAGATTTTAGAGATGCACCTTGGTATGGCTGGTCGTGAACTAGGTAACCAAATTCAAGAAGAGTTTGATGCGAAGCAGAAAGACTTTATTGATAACTTACGTGCAAAAATGATTTCTATTGCTGATGTTGCTGGAATGATGAATGCAGTTGAAGTAATTGGTAAAATGAGTGACGATGAGTTCTTAAACCATGCAAGAGACTGGGCAAAAGGTGGAGTTCGTTTTGCAACTCCTATCTTTGAAGGTGTCAATGCAGAAGAGTTTGAGAAAATTTATGAACTTGCTAAGATGGATGCTGATGGTAAAGTTGTACTTTACAACGGTCTTACTGGTGAGAAAATTAAAGAGCGTGTAAATGTTGGTTTTATGTATATTCTTAAACTACATCACCTTGTTGATGAGAAAATTCATGCTCGTTCAACTGGACCATACTCTTTAGTTACACAACAACCAGTTGGTGGTAAAGCACTCTTTGGTGGACAAAGATTTGGTGAGATGGAAGTTTGGGCTCTTGAAGCATACGGTGCATCAGCAGTTCTTAAAGAGATGCTTACTATTAAATCTGATGATGTTGATGGTCGTGTACGTGCTTACAAAGCAATTACGAAAGGTGAGTTAATTCCAGAGTCTGGAATTCCTGAGACACTATTTGTATTAACAAAAGAGCTACAATCACTTGCTCTTGATGTAGAGATTATGGACGAGGTGGAAGACGATGAGTAAATTAGTACCAGTAGAAGTTACTGAAGAGAATAGACCAACAGATATAAAACAACTTCAATTCCGTTTGGCATCACCTGAGAAGGTTATGTCTTGGAGTAATGGTGAAGTTAAAAAACCTGAAACAATCAACTACCGTACGCTCAAACCTGAGCGTGATGGACTTTTTTGTGCGAAAATTTTTGGACCTGTAAGAGACTATGAGTGTCTTTGTGGTAAATACAAAAAAATGCGTTACAAAGGTGTTGTTTGTGAGAAGTGTGGTGTTGAAGTTACATCTACAAAAGTTCGTCGTACTCGTATGGGTCACATTGAACTAGTAACACCTGTTGCACATATTTGGTATGTTAGTTCATTACCATCTCGTATTGGTACTCTTCTTGGTATCAAAATGAAAGATTTAGAACGTGTACTTTACTATGAAGCATACATTGTTGAGTCTGGTGGAGAAGCATACTACGATGCAGATGCAAAAACTCCAGTACTTCAGTATGATGTTCTTAATGAAGAGCAGTACCGTACATTAGTACAACGTTTTGGTGAATTAGGCTTTAAAGCTCGTATGGGTGGTGAGGTTGTTCGTGATTTACTTGATTCTATTGATTTAGTGGATCTTTTTACTAACTTAAAAGAGGCTATAACTCAAACTAAGTCTGAAGCGAAAAAGAAAACTATTAATAAACGTCTTAAAGTTATTGAGTCATTTTTAAATAGTGGAAACAATCCTGCATGGATGATGTTAACTGTTTTACCAGTTCTTCCACCAGATTTACGTCCACTTGTTTCACTTGATGGTGGTAAATTTGCTGTTTCTGATGTAAATGACCTTTATCGTCGTGTTATTAACCGTAACCAACGTCTTAAGCGTTTAGTTGAACTTGAAGCTCCAGAGATTATTGTACGTAATGAAAAACGTATGTTACAAGAGTCTGTAGATGCACTTTTTGACAATGGTCGTCGTGCAAACGCAGTGAAGGGAGCTAATAAGCGTCCTCTTAAATCACTTTCAGAGATTATTAAAGGTAAACAAGGTCGTTTCCGTCAGAATCTTCTCGGTAAACGTGTTGACTTCTCTGGTCGTTCTGTAATTGTTGTTGGACCAAGTCTTTCAATGGATGAGTGTGGACTACCTAAGAAAATGGCTCTTGAGCTTTTCAAGCCGCATTTAATTGCTAAACTTGAAGAGAAAGGGTATGCTACAACTGTTAAAGCTGCGAAGAAAATGATCGAAGCAAAAACAAATGAAGTATGGGAGTGTCTTGCTGAAATTGTTGATGGTTATCCAATTATGCTTAACCGTGCACCAACACTTCACAAACTCTCTATTCAAGCATTCCACCCGAAACTTATTGATGGAAAAGCTATTCAGCTTCACCCATTAGTTTGTGCGGCATTCAATGCCGATTTCGATGGGGATCAGATGGCGGTTCACGTACCTTTATCTTCAGCAGCTATTGCAGAAGCAAAAGTACTTATGCTTGCATCTATGAATATTCTTCTTCCTGCATCAGGAAAAGCGATTGCTACTCCTTCACAGGATATGGTACTTGGTATTTACTACATCTCTTTAGAGAAGAATGGAGTAAAAGGTTCTAATAAACTTTTTGCTAATGTAGATGAGATTAACATCGCTTTAGAGCATGATGCACTTGATTTACATGCAAAAGTGAGAACTCGTGTTGATGGTCGTATTATTCATACAACTGCTGGTCGTCTTTTAATTAAAGCAATTTTACCTGATTTTGTTCCTGCTGAATTATGGAATAAAGTTATGAAGAAAAAAGCGATTAATGAGATTGTTGATTATGTTCAAAAACATGGTGGAATCGGTATTACAGCTGGTTTCCTTGACCGTCTTAAAGATTTAGGTTTTAAACATGCAACTGAAGCCGGTGTATCTATTTCTGCGGATGATATTCGTGTTCCTGCTATGAAACCTGCGAAAATTGCTGAGTCTAAAGCGAAAGTTATTGAGATTCAAAAACAGTTTGAAGCTGGTCTTTTAACAGAGCAAGAGCGTTACAATAAAATTATTGATGTTTGGACTGATACAAATAATACACTTGCAGCAGAAATGATGACACTTGTTGAGACTGATAAAGATGGTTTTAACTCTATTCATATGATGGCTGACTCAGGTGCTCGTGGTTCTGCGGCACAAATTCGTCAGCTTGCTGGTATGCGTGGTCTTATGGCTAAGCCTTCTGGAGATATTATTGAAACGCCAATTATCTCTAACTTTAAAGAGGGTCTAAACGTAATTGAGTACTTTATTTCAACTCACGGTGCTCGTAAAGGTCTTGCCGATACAGCACTTAAAACAGCGAATGCGGGTTACCTTACTCGTAAGCTTGTAGATGTTGCTCAAAATGTTAAGATTGTTGAACATGATTGTCATACTCACGAAGGTATTGAAATCTCAGATATCTCTGATCAAAATACACTTATTGAGTCTTTAGAAGACAGACTTCATGGTCGTGTTCTTGCTGATGATGTTATTGATCCAATCTCTAATGAGATTCTTTATGCTGAGGGAACACTTCTTGATGAAGTTTCTGCAAAAGTAATTGCAGAGGCTGGAATTAAGTCAGCACACATTAGAACACCAACTACTTGTAAAAGTACAGATGGTATTTGTGCTCTATGTTATGGTGTGAATCTTGCAACTGGTCATATTGTTAGAACTGGTGAGGCTGTTGGTATTGTTGCGGCACAATCAATTGGTGAGCCTGGTACACAGCTTACACTTCGTACATTCCACGTTGGGGGAACTGCATCGAGTACAGCTCAAGAGCGTCAAGTTGTTGCAACTAGAGAAGGTTTCATTCGTTACTACAACTTAAAAACTTATGAGTCAAAAGATGGTAAAAATATTGTTGCTAACCGTCGTGATGCAGCAGTTTTACTTGTTGAACCTAAAATTAAAGCACCATTTGCTGGTAAAGTTGAAATTCAGACTGTACACGATGAAGTAATCGTTGCTGTAGTTGGAAAAGAGGAGACTGTACGTTATTCTCTTCGTAAAATCGAAATTGCTAAACCAAATGAACTTGCTGGTGTTAGTGGCCAGATTGAAGGTAAGTACTACTTCCCATATGAAAATGGTGCAAATGTAGCTGAAGATGAGTCAATTGTTGAAACGATTAAAGATGGTTGGAATGTACCTTCACGTATTCCTTATGCATCTGAGCTTTTAGTTGACAATGGTGCTCCAGTAACACAGAAAATTCTTGCAAAAGAAGAGGGTACTGTGAAGTACTTCCTACTTAAAGGTGACTACTTAGAAAGATTTGAGGGACTTAAATCTGGATATGAAGTAAAAGAGAAAGGACTATTTGCAGCTGTAATTGATACAAATAACCGTGAGGCTGTTCGTCATTACATTGCTCGTGGATCTGTAATTGTTACTGAAGATAATGAAGCTGTTGATGCTACTACTTTAATTGCTAAACCATCTTCTGATGAGTCAGTAGTTATCGCTGAGTGGGATCCATACTCTAACCCAATTATCTCTGAAGCAAGTGGTGTTGTGAAGTATGAAGATATTATCGTTGGAACTACTGCTACAGAACAACTTGATGAGTTAACTGGTAAAACACGTTTAATGGTAAATGACCATATCTCTAGTGAGTATAAACCAGCGATTGTTCTTGCAACAGAAGATGGTGAGCTCCTGCGTTATGCTATTGAGCCTAAGTCATCTATTTTCGTTCCAGATGGAGCTACTGTTAAAATTGCAGATATTATCGCAAAAACGCCAAAAGCACTTCAAAAATCATCAGATATTACTGGGGGTCTCCCGAGAGTATCTGAACTCTTTGAGGGTCGTCGTCCTAAAGCTACTGCACTTATTTCTGAAATTGATGGTACAGTTAGTTTCGGTAAAATGCTTCGTGGTAAAGTTCGTATTATTGTTAGCAACTCTGAAAATGGAATTATTAAAGAGTACTTTGTCGACAAATCTCATGAAGCAGTTGTAAATGCTGGTGACTTTGTTCACGCTGGTGAGCGTTTAACAACTGGTATTTTATCTTCACATGAGTTACTTCGTATTATGGGTGTAAAAGCACTTTATAACTACCTAGTATCTGAAGTACAACAAGTTTACCGTTCACAAGGGGTAAATATTGCCGATAAACATATTGAGGTTATCTTTACTCAAATGTTACGTCAAGTGAAAATTGTAAAATCTGGTGATACTAAGTTTATTGAGGGTGATTTAATTTCTAAAGCGAAATTCGCATTAGAGAATGAAAAAATCATGCGTCTTGGTGGTCGTCCTGCGATTGCTGAGCCATTCCTTGTTGGTATCACTCGTGCTGCTGTATCTGCAGATAGTATTATCTCAGCTGCATCATTCCAAGATACTACAAAAGTTCTTACTGAAGCAGCAGTTTCTGCTAAAGTAGATGATCTTAACAACTTGAAAGAGAATGTTATTATTGGTCGTACTATTCCTGTTGGAACTGGTATTTACAAAGATCAAAGAATAACTTTTGAAACAGAAGAGGACTAAGCTACTTTAGAGAGCTTTTTTAGGGGAGAGTAAACACTCTCCTCTGCCCATATAAACCACTTTTTACTTCCCATAGCACCATTTAACTTTAACCTCCCCTTAATAATAAGCAAACTTTAATGACAATTTTAGTATTATTCCGTGTCTATAATTCTCTACAAAATAAGAGAGTTACATTCTACTGGAAAAATTTATATAAAGGAATTGTATGCCTACAATCAATCAACTGATTCGTAAAGAGCGTAAACGTGTGATTAAAAAATCAAAATCACCAGCTCTTGATTCATGTCCACAGCGTCGTGGTGTATGTACACGTGTTTACACAACTACACCTAAAAAACCTAACTCGGCTTTAAGAAAAGTTGCAAAAGTTAGATTAACATCTGGTTTTGAAGTTATTTCATATATCGGTGGTGAGGGACACAACCTTCAAGAACACTCAATCGTACTTGTACGTGGTGGTCGTATTAAAGATTTACCTGGTGTTAAATACCATATCGTTCGTGGTGCACTTGATACAGCTGGTGTTGCTAACAGAACTGTTGCTCGTTCTAAATACGGAACAAAAAGACCTAAGAAGTAATTCGTTACTTTTAAGCAATTGCAACACTTATTAGTTAAGAGACGAGTTTAAATCCGTTTTGATACTAACGCTTGGTTTTCTTCGGCAGAAAACCTCTGAAACTTATTTCATTTGAATAAGTTAAGCGAAATGCCTATATATATTCAATAGCTACAGGATTAATCTTTAGTGGTTAATTTTGAGTAAATTTGAAGAAACAAATTGAAGAAGAAGGAAATTCGAAATGAGAAGAAGAAAAGCTCCCGTTCGTCCGGTAATGCCAGATCCAGTTTATGGAAGTAAAATACTGACGAAATTTATAAACAAAGTAATGTTAGATGGTAAGAAATCTACAGCTGAAAAAATTATCTACAGTGCAATGGATATCATTAGCTCTCGTGGTGAAAAATCAGGAATAGATACATTTAATGAAGCTATTGAAAATATCAAACCTATTATTGAGGTTAAAAGTCGCCGTGTTGGTGGTGCTACTTATCAAGTTCCAGTAGAAGTACGCCCAGTACGTCAACAGTCTTTAGCTATTAGATGGTTAATTGACGCTGCTCGTAAGAGAAATGAAAGAACTATGGCTGAGAGATTAGCTAACGAGTTCATGGACGCTGCAACTGATAAGGGTTCAGCATTCAAGAAGAAAGAAGATACTTACAAAATGGCAGAAGCAAATAAAGCATTTGCTCACTACCGCTGGTAATTCTTTAAAGATACACTTAGATTCTTCTAGCCTTCTGGCTAGAGTCTCTTTAAACTATTTCGACCTCTTTTGTAAGTTAAAGTTTTTAATTTATAAAAGAGGTTATCTCTCAACTATTTAACAAGGTACATAAATATGGCAAGAAGTCACAAATTAAATGACGTAAGAAACATTGGTATTGCTGCACACATCGATGCAGGTAAAACTACAACAACAGAAAGAATTCTTTTCTACACTGGTGTTGAGCATAAAATTGGTGAGGTTCATGATGGTGCTGCTACTATGGACTGGATGGAGCAAGAGCAAGAGCGTGGTATTACAATTACTTCAGCTGCAACTACTTGTGAGTGGCAAGGTAAACAGATTAACATTATCGATACTCCGGGACACGTTGACTTCACAATTGAAGTTGAGCGTTCTATGCGTGTACTTGATGGTGCTGTTTCAGTATTCTGTGCAGTTGGTGGTGTTCAGCCTCAATCTGAAACAGTTTGGAGACAACGTAACCGTTATAAAGTTCCTTCAATTGTTTTCGTTAACAAAATGGATAGAACTGGTGCAGACTTCTACGAAGTTGAACGTCAAATTAAAGATCGTTTAAAAGGTAATCCAATGCCTTTCCAACTACCTATCGGTGCAGAAGCTGAATTCGAAGGTGTTGTAGATTTAGTAAAAATGAAAGAGATTGTTTGGGATGCTGATGCTGCAATGGGTTCTGCTTACCATGAACAAGATATTCGTGATGAGTTAAAAGAAATCTCTGAAGAGTATAGAGAAAAAATGCTTGAAACACTTTCTGATGTTGAAGGTAATGAAGAGTTCGCAGAAAAATTCCTAGAGGGTGAAGAGTTTACAGAAGCTGAACTTAAAGCTGCAATTAAAGCTGCTACACTTTCTATGGCTATTGTTCCAATGACTCCAGGTACTGCATTTAAAAACAAAGGTGTTCAAACACTTCTTGATGCTGTTGTAGATTACCTACCTTCACCAGTAGAGTCTGAAGCAATCGTTGGTACTCTTATGGATGATGAAGAAGTAGAAGTAGCTGTTCCATCAACTGATGATGGTGATTTCGCTGCACTTGCATTCAAAATCATGACGGATCCATTCGTAGGTGTTCTTACATTTATCCGTGTATACCGTGGTTCTCTTGAAGCTGGTTCTTTTGTACACAACTCTACTAAAGACAAAAAAGAGCGTATTGGTCGTATCGTGAAAATGCACGCTATCAAACGTGAAGAAGTTAAAGAGATTTACGCAGGTGAAATCGGTGCAGTTGTTGGTCTTAAATCAACTACTACTGGTGATACTTTATGTACAGGTGAAGAGAAAATTGTTCTTGAAAGAATGGATTTCCCAGAGCCAGTTATCTCTGTTGCTGTTGAGCCTAAAACAAAAGCTGACCAAGAAAAAATGGGTATTGCATTAAGTAAACTTGCTGCAGAAGATCCTTCTTTCCGTGTTAACACTGACGAAGAGACTGGTCAAACTATTATTTCTGGTATGGGTGAGTTACACCTTGAAATTCTTGTTGACCGTATGAAACGTGAGTTCAATGTTGAAGCTGAAGTTGGTGCTCCACAAGTTTCTTACCGTGAGTCAATTAAAGAAGAAGTACAACAAGAGTACAAATATGCAAAACAATCAGGTGGTCGTGGTCAATTCGGTCATGTTTACCTTAAAGTTAAGCCAGGTGAGGCGGATTCAGGTTTCGTATTTAACAACGAAATTAAAGGTGGGGCTGTTCCAAAAGAGTATATCCCAGCTGTTGAAAAAGGTTGTGCTGAAGCTATGCAAACTGGTGTTCTTGCTGGATACCCAATGGAAGATGTTGAAGTTACACTTTATGATGGTTCTTACCATGATGTGGATTCAAATGAGATGGCATTTAAACTTGCTGCTTCTATGGGATTCAAAGAGGCTTGTCGTAAAGCTAAACCTGCAATACTTGAGCCAATGATGAAAGTTGAAGTTGAAGTACCTGAAGAGAACATGGGTGACGTTATCGGTGACCTTAACCGTCGTCGTGGTCAAGTAAACTCAATGGGTGACAGAGCTGGTAACAAAATTGTTGATGCTCATGTACCACTCGCTGAAATGTTCGGTTACTCAACTGACCTTCGTTCAGCTACTCAAGGGCGTGCTACATACGCAATGGAATTTGATCACTATGCTGAAGTTCCTAAAAATGTTGCTGAAGAGATTCAGAAAAAACGTAACGGGTAGTTCTCACTACTCTTTTTACACTCTCCTTGTGAGAGTGTCTTTCCAATTTAATCCTCCTAAAAACTGCTATAATACGAAAAATATTTCTTAGGGATAGTAATGTACAAACTTTTACTCTATTTTCTTTTCTCAACACTTCTTTTTTCTCAAACACTTTCTAATCCAAAACCATATGCAGCACTTGGTGATGTCATCTACAATAATGTAGCGAAGATAGAAGCTATGCAGGATATAGATGCCTATAAACTTTATGGAGAAGATATAAAAGAGTACCTCAATAAGGTTTACTACTTAAAAGAGCAGGGATATGGTTTAGAAAAGGGAGTATCTCAAATTACGAAAAGAGAGTACCTTAAGCGTTTACGTGGTCTCTCTAAAGAGAACGATATGTTCTTAAGAGTTATTTCGGCTAGTTATAGTGATGCTATGAGACAAAAAGAGTATGATCTCTTTAGTACAATTATCAATAAACATTTAATAGATACAGAGAAAAATAAAGAGCAAATTATAGAGTACTATTTTGCGCATCAAGAAGATATTAACTCTTCAGGTGTTATTGATGAGTTTCTTGAAGAAGATGCTAAGTTAAAGGCACAAAGAGAAGCAAAAAGAAGAAGCTACAAAACGAAAAAAGAGTTAGAAGCAGAAAAAATTAAACGTATTCGTGAGAGAGATAGAGCAGCGAAAGAGCGTTTAGAGAGAAGACTCCAAGAGGAACTCATTAAGAAAAAGCTTATGATTCGTGAGAAACAGAAACGAGAGCTATCTAACTAAAGCCAGATATACTCTTGTTCTAGGGATGGTCTTCCTTGGAGTGTTTTAAAGGGTTTATACTGCGCTTTATAGGAGAGAGAAGGACACTCCTCTACATAGTAACCTAAGTAAATCCACTTCTTATGATGCTTCTGTGCATAGAGTATCTCTTCATATAAAGAGAGTTTCCCTAACGAGAACTCTTGGTAGTCTGGATCATAGTAGAAATAGATGGAAGATATCCCATCTTCTAATATATCTATGAGATCTACTGCAATCAGTTTTGTTTCATCAAAATAGAGGACTTCATAGCCATACTTCTCATGTCCATCTACAAAGGAGTTAAAGTAGTGCTCAGGAGTTGTTTTACTATACTCCCACTCCTTTTTATGACTCATAAATTTGTGGTACTTATCAAAGAGTTTGAGATGTTCTTGGGTAATAGAGGGTGGACGCATATGAGTGTAGAAATTTTTTGCTTTATTTAAAACACGTCTAGCAGATTTTGAAAATTTATAGTTCTCTACATCTATTTTAATACTTTGACACTCATGGCAATCTGCACAAATAGGTCTAAAAAACATTTTCCCAAATCTTCTATAGCCTCTCTCAATAAGCTCTTGTGTCTGGATAGTTGTAGCATTTTCTATTATTTTGTAATGTGTTGTCTGCTTTTTATCTTTAAGATAGGAGCATTTATCTTCTAGTAAAAATTCTTTGAGTAAATTCATAGTCGAAAATTATGTACGGTTGAGTGCTATGAGTACACCCTCTATCATTGCATCTATATCTCCATCTAAAATCGCATTTACATTTGAGTATGCTTCATTAGAACGAGTATCTTTTACCTGCTGGTAAGGTTGCATAACATAAGAACGAATCTGATGTCCCCATCCTATTTCACTCTTCGCTACACCATCTTTTTCCGCTTTTTGTGCTTCGAGTTCAAGTTCATAAAGACGAGACTTAAGCATTTTCATTGCTGTAGCTTTATTTTTATGTTGACTTCTGTCATTTTGACACTGTACGACTACACCACTCTCAATATGTGTTATACGAATAGCTGATTCGGTTTTGTTAACATGCTGTCCACCCGCACCACTCGCTCTGTAGGTATCTATACGAATATCTTTATCTTCAATGACAATGTCTATATCATCATCTATTTCGGGGGAGACCATAACAGAGCTAAAAGAGGTGTGGCGTTTGGCATTGGAGTCAAAAGGACTAATTCTTACTAGTCTATGAATTCCATTCTCAACTTTTAAGTAACCATAGGCATTCTCACCTTTGACAATAAAGGAGACATCTTTAATCCCTGCCTCTTCGCCATTTTGGTAGTCAAGTATCTCTACACTAAAGCCTCTTCTCTCAGCCCAGCGTTTGTACATACGAAGAAGCATCTCTGCCCAGTCTTGACTCTCTGTTCCACCTGCACCTGGGTGAATGGAGACTATGGCATTGTTTGCATCACTCTCTCCACTAAGAAGTACTTCAATCTCCATAGCACGAATCTGTTCTTGAAGGTGGTCTGCATCTTCATAGAGTGCTTGAAGTGCCTCATCATCACCCTCTTCTTTTGCCATTTCATAGAGCTCATTTGCGTCTTCTACTGCCTCTTTGGCAACTCTATATTTTGCAAGTTTTCTCTGAAGTTGTGTCTTCTCTTTTTGAATTTTTGCAGCATAGCTTGCATCGTTCCAAAACTCTTGATCATTCTCTAGGGTCTCTATTTCTGCAAGTCTCGCCTCAATCTTCTCAGGTTCAACAACACCAGTAATATTACTCATTTTCAAGCTGACATTTTTTAAAAGTTCTGTGTACTCGTAGTTATCCATTCTTATCCATCTCTAGGCAATATATTGTATACTTTCAATTATATTATATTTGGACTTAAAATGAAGATTATTACAGATGCATTAGAATTAAAAAAATATTTACAAAAGAGAGAGGAACCTCTAGGTTTTAACACAAAACACTCTCTTGGTTTTGTTCCAACAATGGGTGCACTACATGATGGTCACCTCTCTTTAATTAAAAAAGCAAAAGAGGAAAATGAGTTTGTTGTTGTTTCTATCTTTGTAAACCCTACGCAATTTTTAGCAGGGGAAGATTTAGAGAGCTACCCAAGAAAAGATGAAGCAGATAAGAAAATTTGTGAGCTTGCTGGTGTTGATATTCTATTTATGCCTACAAAAGAGAGTATATATGGTGAAGATGAAGTCTCTGTGAGTGCACCAGATGTAAGAGGGTATGTTCTAGAAGGTGCTACGAGACCTGGTCACTTTAGTGGAGTACTTACAGTAGTTAATAAACTCTTTAACATTGTGGCACCAACACGTGCTTATTTTGGAAAAAAAGATGCGCAACAGTTAAACCTCATTGCTCTTATGGTGGAGCAGCTCTTTATGAATGTGACTATTGTGCCTGTAGAGACAGTAAGAGAGAGTGATGGTTTAGCACTTAGCAGTCGTAATGTCTATTTGAGTGCACAAGAGCGTAAAGAGGCTCTTAAAATCTCCTCTTCTCTCTATGAAGCATCTAAGATGGTAAGTCAAAAAATATACAATGTTGAGAAAATTCAAGAGGAGATGCGAAAAATTCTTTCACCACTTGAGGTCTCCTATGTGGCTATTCTCAACCGTAGTTTTGAACCCATTGAAGAGGTAGAAGTTGGAAATAGTATTATTTTAGTTGAAGCACTGAGTGGGACGACACGCTTACTTGACAACATCTGGCTTTAGTGTAGGTGTGAGGTAGCCATCCTCTATCATAATGTCCACAGCCTGTTTAAAAACAGGGACTGCTGTTTGTGAGGCAAATTGACTTTTTTTAGGTTGAATGACAACAACTCCTATGGAGTAGCGATGCTTCTTGTCATTAGCAAAGCCCATAAACGCAGTATTATATTTGTTTACATATTTTCCTTTCTCAACAATATGTGCAGTTCCTGTCTTTCCACCAACTACAATACCTTTCGTACGAGCTTTTTTTCCTGTTCCTTCATTGACTGTTTTAATGAGAATTTTTTTCATTCTTGCCGCAGTTGCACTTTTTATGACTTGCACTTGCTCTTTGTAAGGTACTTTTTCAAATGAACCTCTTTCATCAATAAAGCCATTCACAAGTCTAGGGTAGACCATTCTTCCGTTGTTGTTAAAGCTACTGTAAGCACGAAGCACTTGCATAAGGTTCGCTCGCATACCATAGCCATAAGAACATGTGGCTTTATAAATCTCATTGTCTAAACGTTTTGCACTTGGAATGGAACCTGTTTTTTCATAAATAAGATCAGGAGTAGACTTCTCAGTAAAGCCAAATTTTTTGAGACCTTGGTAGAAATCATAGCCTGAGAGTTTTTGTGCAAGTTGTGCTATACCAACATTGGAGGAGTAGACTATGACATTTTCTGCTGAGAGCCAGTCAAATCTATGCTCATCTCGAATGAGTTTACGGCCAATTTTAAAACGACCATTGTGTCCATTAACTAAGTCGTAAGGATTGACAAGACCCTTCTCAAGCAATAGAGAGAATGTAATGGGCTTAATAACACTTCCAGGTTCAAAACTATACTCTATCATTCCACTATTAAGTGATGGATAGTCACTTCTTTTTATATTTTTTGGAAGGTAACGGTTTGAGCTTGCGAGTGCGTAAACATCACCATTATTCGAGTTCATAACAGCTATCATAATCTCTTTTGCACGTAACTCTTTTTTCATAGTGTCTAGCATTCTTTCAATTTTAATCTGGAGTGCTATAGGAATAGTGAGTTTTATATCGAGACCATTTATTTGGGCTTTTGTAAAGCTCTCTTTATTTAAAATAATGTAGCTATTTACATCGCGTTTACCACGACTAAAACCATTTTGTCTTGCTGCTAGTACATTATCAAAACGTTTCTCTAGTCCTTTGACACCCTGTACAAAAGTGTAGCCATCATCTTCTAGTTTATGTGGGTAGCCTAAAATTGGGGTGAGAAGGTCTCCATATGGGTACTCTCGACTCTCACCACTCTCTATAATACTGAGTCCATGAATAGAACGCAGTCCTGTTCTAGGGTTTTTTAACTCCAAAAATACTTTAAATCTTCGTAGCTCTCTTGCAAGTTTTTTTAAGTAGTGTGCTTGAATTTGTGGAATATTGTAACTGAGTACAACAACACCTTTATGTTTAGCGAGACGCTTGCGAATCTCTTTTGTCTCTATTCCTGAGTAGATGCTAAAAAGTTCTACAAAGAGCTCTTTTTTGTCTGGATCTATGTAGCGTGTATTGACAACTGCCTTATAGAGTTTTTTTGTTGTAGCAACATGAAAACCATCCGCACTAATAATACTTCCTCTATGTGCTCTCGAGCTCTCTTTTGCATAGAGAGAGGGGAGGTGTCGACTCTTAAGGACATTGAGAAGCATAACACTTAAAAATATTACAAAGCCTAAGGCAATGAGAACATAAAGAAGAAGGATTTTTTTACTTTTGTTAGGGTTTATCATCTAGTTGTAGGGGAGAGAAGAGGTTTGAAAAATTACAGCAATAACTCTAAAGAATTAAAGCTGTGTTCTTCCAATCTCTTTATAAGCATTGAGTGCTTTGTTGCGAATTTCTAGCATGAGTTGCATACTTAATTCTGCTTTTCCAATGGCAATAGCAGCTTGATGAAGATCTTTTACTTCACCTGTTGCAATGTCTGCAACAGCACTCTCTTTTGTCTCTTGAAGTTCATTGACTTCATTTAGTGCTGATTTTAACTGCTCTGCAAATCTTTCTCCACCACCATCTTCAACTTTAGATTTCTGTTTTAGTAGGTCTGCGGTTCCAACTCCAGAGAGGCCATTTACATTACTCATAAAAAAGTGTCTCCTTCAGTTTATTGTAGTAGCGAAATAGAAGCATTCGCTATATCTTTTGCACTTTGAAATGCTGCAACATTTGCTTGGTAAGAACGAGTTGCTTCTACTAAATCGGCCATTTCGATCACAGGATTAATATTTGGGTATGCAACATACCCATTTGCATCTGCATCTGGATGATTTGGCTCAAATTTCATGTTTGGTTTTGAGTCATCTCTTGAGATTTTGTCAACTATAACACTCATTATAGCAGGATTTACCTTCTCTCCAAATGTCCCTTCATTTAAAGGATCCTCATAAGAGGCACTCTGTGTAGTAGAGTTAAGTGCTTGGTTAAACTGCTCATTAAAGTCAATAGCACGAAAAACAACCTCTTTACGACGGTAGGGACCACCCTCTTCAGTACGAGTTGTTTGTGCGTTTGCAATGTTACTTGAAATAGTATTTACACGCACACGTTGTGCGGAGAGACCATATCCGGAGATGTCAAAACTATTTAAAAAATTACTCATCTACTCTTTCCTTAACTTAGCTTCTGTGAAGCTTCTATGACACTTTTAAAAATCATACTATCTTTCTTAGATGCATTGACAAGTGCATTAAACATAATGGAGTTTTTGCTCATCTCTGTTGTCTCTACATCTATGTCTACACTATTTCCATCATTACGAGCCATATGCCCATCTCTGTAAAAAAGAGTTGGTTTGTACTCTTTTGTTTCTGTTTGAGGTTTGAGATGGTTCTCATCTGTCTGTGCCATTTTGAGTTGATTGTCATCTTTTTTCAGAAGGTCATTCTTCTTCTCAATAAGTGCACCCTCAAAACTAATATCACGAGGTTTATAGTTTGGAGTGTCCGCATTTGCAATGTTTGAAGCAATCATGTCCTGACGAGCAGAACGGTAGTTCATTGCCTCTTTTAAAAGGGATGCTGTTTTAGATACTTGAATGCTCATTAGGACCTCCTACTATTTATTTTCAGATATGCTAGCAATTTTTATACCAGTTTATGAAATTAATTACTACTCTTTGAACTATTACTATAGAGTACTACGAAATAGTAAAAATATGAAGTGTTTAAGCAAAATTTAATGAGAGTAGGCTCATAATGTTCTCTAAGGTTACAAGTGTAATCCAATTATTTCAATTAAGGAGTTCTTTATGAAAAGAGCTGGTTTTACAATGATCGAATTGATCTTCGTTATCGTTATTTTAGGTATTTTAGCAGCAGTTGCTATTCCAAAGCTTGCAGCTACTCGTACAGATGCTGAAGTTTCTAAAGCTGCATCAGATTTAGCTACGGTAGTTTCTGACATGGGTTCATACTACACATCACAAGGTACATTCGCTAACTTAGCTACTATGACTAATGTTACTGATTTTGATAGTACTGCTAAAGGTGGAACAGATTCTGATACTGCTAACTTTCAAGTTGGTGGAGAAAGTTGTGTACTATTTACTTTCAATAGTGTAGCTGATGGTAATGTAACTTTAAGTGATGTTGCTGGAGTTAGTTCTGCTGCATGTAAAGGTTTACAAGCTGCTTCTAGTGATTTAATTAAAAACCATAGTTTTGGTGGAACAGGCGTTTCTTACTAAGCTCTTCGTTTTATTCTTAATATCACAAAAATATATTCAGATTCTCTATCTGAATATATTTTCCTCTTCTCTTGCTATATATCTTCAAACTTCACTTACATTTAAATGCAAATAATAGATTTTATGCTAACATAACAACGAAATGTTTGTTTTTATGTAAAAAAGGTGGTGAAAATGAAAAATGCATTTACAATGATTGAATTAATATTTGTTATCGTGATTCTTGGTATATTGGCTTCAGTAGCAATACCAAAACTTGCAGCGACAAGAAGTGACGCAGAAGTCTCTAAAGTTGCACAAAATGTTATGACAAGTGCAGCAGAAATAGCTTCTTATGCTGTTTCTAACGCAAAGACAGAGAATGACTTAACTGTAATGTCTAATGGCATGAAAAGTTTATCTACTACTGGGGATGCTGTACTAACAGATAAAAAAGCGGTTATTAGTATGGGGGGAGTGAGTGATTGTTTAACTTTAGAGATTGTAACAGGTGCTACAGACGATAATTTGACAATTAGTTTAGGAAATGCAGGAAGTGACAAAAAATGTTTGGCACTCCAGTCTGCAGTAGATGCATCAAAATATCCTATGAAGTTAAGGGGACAGAGTGTACAGTATTAAAAAATCAGCTTTTACAATGATAGAATTAGTGTTTGTAATAGTAGTTCTTGGGATTTTAGCAGCAGTAGCAATCCCAAAGTTTGCAGCTTCTAGAACAGATGCTCAAATTGCAAAAGGGCGTGCAGATGTTTCATCTGTACGTTCTGGTATTATTACAGAGCGTCAATCAAGACTTATTACTGGAGATGCAACTTTCATTAAAGGTTCAGAGTTAAATAGTGGTGGACTTTTTGGTGGTATTTTAACATACCCAATTACTGACAGTACGGAAGCTGGTCACTGGCATAGTACAGGTACAGACAGTGATGCACAAGCAACATACAACTATAATGTAGCAGGTACAGATGTAGGTTTTACTTACACAAGAAGTAATGGTACTTTCTCATGTAGTAAAACTTCTGGTACTGATGCAGCAAAAGATTACTGTGCAAAGTTAATTGACTAAAACTATTGAACTACTATAGACTCTCCATTATAGGCTCACCTCTTGGTGAGTTTACTTACCAATCTACGCAGACTATTGTTACAGGTACTCTTGTTCGAGTTGAGTTTAACAAACGCGAGAAGAGGGGAGTAGTACTTGCTTCTTCTGTAGAACCATCTTTTGAGACAAGTGAAGTGTTAGAGGTTGAAACAACTCTTTTTTCTCCCCTACAATTAAAACTAGCCCAATTTATTTCAAGTTACTATCTCTGCTCTCTTGGAGATGCTTTTTCTCTTATGCTTCCCTTCTCAATGGAGAGTCTCTCTCTTGAGAGTTCTTCAGAAATGAGTAGTAAAGTTGTGCAAGAGAGTACAATAGAGCTTTCCAAAAAACAGACAGAGGCATTGGCATTTTTACAAAAACAGCCTGTGGGACTTCTTTTTGGTGATACAGGAAGTGGAAAAACAGAAATTTATATGAAGTACTTTGAGCAGATGATAGAGCAGGGGAAGAGGAGTATTTTTTTAATGCCAGAAATCTCTCTTACTCCACAGATGTCGCAGAGACTTCAAGAGCATTTTGGTGAGGCTGTAGTTATGTGGCACTCAAAGTTGACACCAAAACAGAAACGAATTGCACAAGAAAAAATAGAGAGTGGAGAGGCGATGATAGTTGCAGGTCCACGCTCCACCCTCTTTTTGCCCATAAACAATTTAGGTCTCATTGTAGTAGATGAGGAGCATGACGATAGTTATAAGTCCGCTTCAAGACCGCGTTACAATGCTCGTGACATTGCTATTTATATGGGAAAACTTCACGGTGTCAATGTGGTACTAGGGAGTGCAACTCCTTCGTTGACCTCTTATGAAAAGTTCCCACATATTCGCCTCAAAGGGGGACATTTTAGTACAAAAAAAGAGTTTATTTATGAGCAGAGTGTAGAGAGTCTCTCTCCTCTTATTTTAGAGAAGCTAGAAGAGAAACTTCAAAAGAGAGAGCAGTCTATAGTTTTTCTTCCAACACGGGCGAACTTTAAGTACCTTATTTGTGCAGACTGTGGACACACCTATGAGTGTGCTTTTTGTTCGGTTGGTTTAAGTGTTCACCAGAAGAGTAGGGCTATGAAATGCCACTACTGTAACTTTACGCAGAGTATTCCTCAGGTCTGTAGTGAGTGCCATAGTCCAAACTTAACGAGTTCGCGTTTAGGAACGGCAGAGGCTGTCAAAAACATAAGTGAGCAGTTTCCAAACGCAAAGGTTGAACAGTTTGATCGCGATGTTATTACAACAGCGAGTAAACTCAAAAAGGCATTAGCACGTTTTAACAACAAAGAGACAGATATTTTAGTAGGTACTCAGATGCTTTCAAAAGGGCATGACTACCATGGTGTAACTCTAGCTGTAGTCTTAGGTATGGACAATATGTTAAATATGGGAGACTATAGAGCTAGAGAGAAGGCACTCTCTTCACTCATTCAAGTCTCTGGAAGAAGTGGTCGCAAGAAAAATGCACTTGTCCTTGTACAGAGTTTTCATGAAGATTTTTTCCGTACTTACATAGAAGAGTATGAGGAGTTTTTGGAACAAGAGAAGGAGTACAGACGAGACCTCTACCCACCTTTTAAGAAACTAGCACGCATACTTTTTTCGCATAAAAATGGTGCAAAAGCACAAGAAGCAATGCGAGCTATGGAAGAGCAGTTGAGAAAATTTAGTGGGGTTGAGGTTGTTGGTTTTGGGAAGTGTGCCATAGAGCGAGTGGCAAATAAGTACAGGTTTGAGATACTTCTGCGTTCAGACAAGAGTACCGCACTCATTCAAGCCATAAAAGCTACAAAGGTTCCCTTAGCAGAGATAGATATGGACCCAATAGAGTTCTCCTAATCTTGCGTTTGAACTCGCTTTTGTTCAAAAAACCAGTAAAATGCCATCATTAAACCGGGTGTTTTCTGGTAGGTTTCATCAAACATAAACGTCTTTGCTTCCTCAAGCGGGATAGTAATGACTTCTATATCTTCCTCAATAAGTCCTCCACCATCACTCAGATGCATACTCTCATCTATTTGTGCAAAAAAGAGTGTTTGTAGTGCACCTGAAATACCTACACTCGTGTAGAAAGAACTGACTCTCTCAATGCTCTCTAAAGGAACCTTGTAGCCACACTCCTCAAAAACTTCCTCTTGTGCTATTTGAACAAGTGGCATTTTTTTGTCCACTATGCCAGCACAGAGCTCATACATCATGCCATTTTTTTTGTTGGCGTTGAGAACAGGTACACGTAGTTGTTTAACAACAATAAAAGCATTTTTCTCTTTGTGGTAGAGTAGAATGGAGACACTATCGTGGCTAATAATGGCTTCCCATCGTCTCTGTATACCTTTGAGTCTATAGTCGATGGCAATGGGTTTAATAAATTGAGGGTTCTCTAAGGGGTAAACTCTCTCAATGCTACTCATAATTTATGTCACTTTTTGCAAGGTGAATAAAGCATTTGTTCTCAAATGGAGCTATTTTTTGGAAAGGTTTTTTCTCTTGGAGTGCTTTTGCAATTTTCTCATCATAATACTTTTTGAGTGTAAGAAACTTTTTGTACTCTTTCCCTTTAAGCTTTTTTGTTGTTACTTGGACAACTCTTAGAGGGTTTATAGCGCGACCATGTTTACGAAGTTCAAAGTGTAAATGTGGTCCAGTAGAGCGACCTGTCGAGCCAACATAGGCAATAGTTTGCCCTTTTTTTACCCGTTTACCCTTACGAATACCTCGACGAAAAGATTTAAGGTGAGCATAACGTGTCTCATACCCATCGGCATGACGAATTTTTACAAGGTTACCGTAACTTCCCATACGAGCAGCGTAAACAATAACTCCACTCCCCGCAGCTACTACAGGTGTCCCTCTTCGTGCAGCATAGTCAATGCCTAAGTGTGCTTTCCATTTTTTAAGAACAGGGTGAAATCTGCGTTTGGAGAAGTAAGAAGATATACGAGCTCCTCTGACTGGGCGTGCAAGTAAGAAACCCTCTACTTCATGCCCCTTTTCATCGTAATAACGCTCATCGTTGTTGAGGTAAATATAGTGCTTTTTATGACGCATCTCTATCATGGCAACTTCAAGTGTTGGCATAGAGAAAGGTTGCCCTAATCTATACTTCTGTTTATAGACCATAACAAGGTTGTCACCATTTCTAATGTCATTTTTAAAGTTGAGTGAGTTACGAAAACTTGCGGTAAAAATTTGAGCTAGTTTTTTACTGTGGGTATATTTTAAAATAGTGTAGTTTGGAGAGCTTACAACTTCTGCAGCAAAGGTCTGCTCTTTTGTCGTACTAATGATGGGAATAGCTTCAAACTTATAGACATCTTCCTTTTTAAAGATGTGAATCTGAAGTTCGTCATTAAGAGGGAGTAGAACCTGTTCAATACTCTGGTTCGCATCACGTAGAATCTGGTAGTGAACACCTGTTCTCATCTCTTCGGTTAAACGCTGGTCATCCTTGTCTAAGTTGTAGTAGAGTGGGCGAATAGGGAGTCTGTTCTTCTCTAAAAAAACAAGATATGTTTGACCATTTGGCCATTTATCTCTTTGAACTTCTGAAGCGTAGAGTGTTGTTATAAAAAAAAGGAGTAAGAGAAATCGTATCAAAAAATTGAACCTATATTAAAAATTGTAAAACATTAGCAAATTTTTGCTTAGTCTGAGGTTTGTTTGATATAATCGCACTAATATAATTACAAAGAAGAGATATGAAATATATAATTTTACTCACATTATTCGCTTTTGAACTGTTTGGTGCTTTAGTAAAAGGTCCTGTTGTTACAGTTGATGAAGAGAACCGTACCATTCAAGCAAAACTTCCTATTGTTACTCCTGGTGTTAGTGGTTTTGTTGTGCATAAAATAGCTGAGGGACACTCTAGCATTTTAAATAACTGTGTTGTTTTAGACTACAATAAAACAGCACAACTAGCGACTCTAAAACTTCTTCCGTTTAATGCTTTAGCAAACAATGCACTCCCGACGGGAAAATGGAAAGTACAAAAAGGTGACGAAGTAACACTCGCGTTTGCTTACTCTCGAGCACTTTTAATAGCACCAAGTGAAGAGATTTACCATCAGGTGACAAAGAGTGTAAAAGTGCAGTGGATCCATCCCGATATTTTTGCAACAATACTCTCGTACATTGGGCATCCAACACCTTTAAAAGAGGACTTCGAAGCTATGAGTATTGCTACAAGTGTAGGTTTGGTTTTCTTCTACTTAGAGAAGAAAATTTACACAGTAGACATAAAAAGCTTTAAAATTTTAGGGATTAATGAAGCACCTTTAGTGCAAGACACAACAAAACTTCCTTTCTACACACGTGTAGAGAAAATTGAAGCAAACTGGTTTGGTGAGGGAAGTGATGAGCTTGAGAGTTATGCTCCTTACTACTACGAACTTCTTGTTACATACAACCCAAAAAATGAGAAGCTTTATGAAAACATAAAAAATGGTGATGCTTCACTACATTTTTTATTAGAAAAATTTGATTTAGGAAAAGAGTAATGATTGAAAATAAACATTTAAATCACTTCACGTCTATTGTAGGTGAAGAGAATATCTACAGTGATAAGGCGCACTTAATTGCCTACTCTTACGATGCTACACGTACTCGTTTTGAACCAGATGCAGTAGTGTTTCCTCGTAATGAACAAGATGTAAGCGAGATTTTAAAGTACTGTAATGAGCACCGAATAGTCATAGTTCCTCGTGGTGCAGGGAGTGGATTTACAGGTGGTGCCCTTCCTAGTAGTGGTGGTATTGTACTGGCTATGGAAAAGCACATGAATAAAATTCTAGAGATAGATATGAAAAACATGGTAGCTATAGTGCAACCGGGTGTTGTCAATATGGACCTTCAGCGTGCCGTAGAAGAGGTAGGTCTCTTTTACCCACCAGATCCAGCATCGCAAGACTACTCTACACTTGGTGGAAATGTTAGTGAAAATGCTGGTGGTATGCGTGCTGCAAAGTATGGAATTACAAAAGACTATGTTATGGCAACTCGTGCAGTCCTTCCAAATGGAGACATTATTAAAGCGGGTAAACGCACCATTAAAGATGTTGCTGGGTATAACATAAGCGGTATTTTAATTGCATCGGAAGGGACACTCGCTGTTTTAACAGAGATTACACTCAAACTTATTCCTAAACCAAAACTTACAAAAACAGCTATGGGAATTTTTCCTACAGTTAATGACGCTATGGAAGCTGTTTATAAAACAATGGCGAGTGGAATTACACCAGTTGCAATGGAGTTTTTAGACAACCTCACTATTCGTGCGGTAGAGCAGACTTTTAACAAGGGCCTTCCAGTAGATGCCGGGGCACTTCTTGTAACCGATGTCGATGGTAACTTAGAAGATGACTTAAACTTTCAACTCAACCAGATAGAGAAGGTTTTTAAAGAGAATGGATGTACAGAGTTTCGTCGTGCAAAAGATGATGCAGAAGCAGCAGACATCTGGTTTGCAAGAAGAAATGCGAGTCCTGCACTCTCTGTGTATGGAAGTAAAAAACTTAACGAAGATGTTACTGTACCACGTGCAGTACTTCCTGAGCTTTTAGAGAAGTTCTATGCCATAGCAGATAAGTACCAGATTAACATACCATGTTTTGGTCATACAGGAGATGGTAATGTACACACAAATGTTATGGTAGATGGGAAAGATCCAGAGCAGGTAAAAATCGCTTACCAAGCCATAGAAGAGGTTTTTCAAGCAACTATAGACTTGGGTGGAACACTCTCGGGCGAACATGGAATAGGACTTGCAAAAGCACCCTACATGAGTATGGCGTTTACTGAAGAGGAGATGAACCTCTTTAAGTCAATTAAGATGGCGTTTGATCCAAACAATATTTTAAACCCTTCTAAAATGGGACTCGACTAAGATTATGACTCGAAAAGTTGCTCACCTATTTAAAACAGTAAAATTTTGGGTGAGTACCTTTGTTGACAAAGAGCTTACTCTCTTTGCAGCGAGTCTTAGTTTTTATACAATATTTACAATTATTCCGCTGCTTTTAATTATGATGACACTTTTGACATCACTTCCTAGTTTTTCAGATAACTACTTAAAAATTCAAGAGTTTATATTTTCTAACCTTATGCCAGTGAATTCAGAAGTTGTTATGAACCAAATAAATGGTTTTTTGCAGAACTCCTCTAAAATGGGAATGATAGGATTTCTAGCTGTACTCATCTCCTCTTTACTCTTTTTTAAAAACTTTGAGTATATTGCAAACAAAATTTTCAATGCAAAACCAAGAAATTTATGGGAGTCTATTACAACTTACTGGACAATGCTTACACTCACCCCTATAGCACTAGGAGCATCTTTTTACATCACTGGCTATATTGCTACACTTATGGCTTCAAACTCTTTAACAGAAGATTTAAACATACTTCCTTTAGTCCCTTACCTAATCATTTGGGGTCTCTTCTTTTTACTTTTTCAAATCTCTGCGAATGTGAAAATTAATCCCAAAGCTTCTCTTATTAGTTCGCTTATAATTTCAGTTATTTTTAGTACGAGTAAAAATGCTTTTATTTACTATGTTTTTATGAATAAATCTTACACAACTATGTATGGTTCTTTTGCAATTTTAATGTTTCTTTTTCTCTGGATATATGTCTCATGGATAATATTTATTTATGGATTGAAACTTTGTCATATCATAGATGAATTATACGAAAAGAAGAGTATAATAGAAGAATAAACTTTTGCTAAAGGTGGTAAGATGACTCTTTTACAAGATCTTCAATCTGTCGCAAAAAACTTTACAATTCTTTATGTTGAAGATAACAAAGCATTAAGAGAAAAGGCTAAAATTCTTTTAGAGAAATTTTTTAGTCATGTAGATTTAGCTGCGAATGGAAGAGAAGGTTTGGAGATGTTTGTGAAGAAACATTACCAAATTGTTATAACTGACATTAAAATGCCTCAGATGGATGGCATGGAGCTAACTCAAGAGATTAAAAGACTCCAACCAGAGACAAAAGTTATTATTATGTCCGCGTTTGATAAGAAAGAGTTCCTTTTTCGTGCCATAGAGTTAGGTGTTTTTCGTTTTCTTAGTAAACCTGTCAACCTTAACGAACTTGCAAAAGTCCTCACTGAAGCTATTGATGAGATAAAACATGAACAGCACACAAAAATCTTCTATAGTTATTTAAAAAATATATTTGAGTACCAGAGTGCTTTGGTTGTTATGTTGCATAAAGAGGAGGTTCTTCTTGCTAATGACAATTTTTTAGAGTTTTTCAATTTTGAGACTCTCTCAGATTGTAAAGCATCTTTTCATACTGTGACACAAAAGTTTTTAGCACATGACAAATTTCTTTATGAGCATGATGATGTGCATGTCCTTTCAACCCTTATGCAAAATCCTCAAAAACTTTTTCATGTGAAATTACTCTCTCAAGAGAATGAACTCAAACACTTTATTTTGAAGTACCAAGATATTCCTCATAAAGAGGGGTATGGAATACTCTCTTTCGATGATGTGACACAACTACAACTTTTAGCATTGTTTGATGCTAAACAGAGTAAGCAGGATGAACTCATCGTCAATAAAAAAGGTATTTTAAATCTACTTGAGGTTATTCGTAGAAACAGTGCAAAAGTAGAAGTGCACAACTACTACAAAGGTTTAAGCATAACAAACAGTGGTATTGTAAGTGAGGTTACACAGGAGAGTGCTTTTTTCAAAACAAGTTACATTCAACTCAAGGCGATGCAACTAGAACAGCAGACCTACATCTATTCTTCGGCACTTCCCTATGTGCTCTTAGCACAAGATCTTGTAAAAATGAGTTTTGAACAGCAGGAGTTTGAGTTTTCTAAGCTCTCTTTTGTTCAGAGTTCTCCCTTGGAAAGAAGTACCATTCGTGTTGTTCCAGATGAGAGACAGAGTGTTTCACTCTTTTTAGGTGAAAACAAATTTTTTGGAGATATAAGTATTGAAGATATCTCTTTAGATGCTGTAAAACTAAGGTTGAGCGCACTGCCTGCTGGACTAAATGAGCAGAGTGACATTATTTTAGACATAGTTTTAGAGATGGACAAAAGACCTTTCATTATCAATACTAAAGCGAAACTTTTGAAAAAGAGTGAGTCTAAACATAGTTTTAGTGTTGTGTTTATGTTTGAAGATGTCAAAAAAAGTGCCTTAGTAAAATACATTACAAAAAGACAGATGGCACTTATTCGAGAAATAAAAGGGATGCAAAATGGATGATAAATTTACAATACTTTATGACGATGGAAGTCGTCAATGTGTGATGTTTAGTTTTGATGATGAGACACATGAGGACTCTTTCTTGTCTGTGAACCAGTACTTAATTATTGAAAATGGTGAGGGACTTCTACTTGACCCCGGAAGTGAGTCTATTTTTGAAGAACTCTATGAGGCTGTAAGTCAATTTATAGAGCCTATGAAAATTAAGTATATTTTTCTTTCGCATCAGGACCCAGATGTGTCGGGTTCTATTGCTCAGTGGGCTTTAACAACACAAGCAAAATTTATTATGAGTGGTTTATGGGTACGCTTTATGAGTCACTATGGATTTAGTGAGATGAGTCGTGTTTTAGAAATTCCAGACAGAGGTGCGAAGCTTACTTTAGGGACACATGTTGTAAAGTTTATTCCTGCTCATTTTCTCCACTCTCCCGGAAATTTCTCTCTTTATGACATCTCTTCTAAAATTCTTTTTTCTGGTGACATTGGAGCTGCGGTACGTAATGCAGTCGATGGAGAGAAAAAAGTACTCTCATTTGAGGATCATTTAGGAGCATTAGAGGGATTTCATAAACGTTACATGGGTGCAAACAAACTATGTAGAGCATGGGTGAAACGAGTTGAAAAACTGGAGATTAGTATGATTGCTCCGCAACATGGTTTTCTTTTTGAAGGTGAAAATACAGAAAAGTTTTTGGGATGGTTAAAGGAGTTAAAGTGTGGAAGTGACCTTATAGAGGAACTCTACTAAATGAAAGTTTCTCATAAAATTGCCTTGTTACTCTTTTTTGGTATTTTAATACCTGCTACTGTTATGACCTATATTAACTACAGTTCTAGTGCAAAAATAATAACTACGATTTTACAAAACAACTTACGAAACAGTGTTAAACAGCGCATAAACTATGTGCAGTACTACTCTGAGCACCTTATGAAAAGTCTTACAATTATTTCTCAAAAACAGGAGTTACTTCATGCTTTTCATGAAGCAAATGAGACAAAACTTACACAGATTTTAGAGCCACACTCTCGCGCACACTCTTTTTACGATATGTTTGTCATAGATACTGATGGAACAATAGAGTTTACTCTTAAAAAGGAGAGTGACTTACATAAAAACTTGTATGAAAAACCTTTAGTGGGTGGAAAATTTTCTTTAGGTTTTATGGAAGTAATGAAGAGCCATAAAGCGACAATTACGAACTTCTCCTACTATAAGCCATCCCAAAAATATGCCTCTTTTCTCCTTGTCCCTATTTACGAGAAGGAAAAAATAGTAGCTGTTTTAGCTGCACAGTTAGATATAGATATTTTTGTGCAGCTCTCGAGTGATTATAGTGGTCTTGGAGAGAGTGGTGAAATAATATTTGCAGAGAAGGTAGGGGAGAGAGTTGTTTTTATAAATAAACTAAGAAATGACCCCGAAGCAATTTTTAAACACTATGTTCCCATTGGAAGTAAGCAGGGACTTCCAATTCAAAAAGCTGTTGCAGGTGAGTTTGGAAGTGGTGTTTACTATGACTATGAAAATATTGAGGTTATTGCTTCTTGGGGTTACATTCCCTCTTTTAACATTGGAATGGTTGTAAAAATAGACACTTCTGAAGCCTATGCACAGATAGAGTACTTGAAAAATTTAGTACTCTTTATGGGTCTAATAATGTTAGGAGTCATTCTTTACTTAATATGGTATATGAAAAAGATTGTTGAGAATCTTGAGATGAAACGAGTGCAGTATGAGTATGCTATAAATGGAACAAATGATGGACTTTGGGACTGGGATATTGTAGCTGGAAGTATCTACTTCTCTCCACAGCTAAAACATATGTTGGGGTATAAAAATGAAGAGTTAGAAAACTCTTTAGAGGCTTGGGAACGTCTTATTCATCCAGAAGATTTGGAGTATGCTTTAGCATACATAAACCTATGTCAAAGAGATCCTAATCAGGAGTACAATATTGAGTATAGAGCAAGACATAAAGATGGCTCGTGGATTTGGATTTTAGATAGAGGACAGACTATTTTTAAGAAGGGAAAAGCCATTCGAATGGTCGGATTCCACACAGACATAACAGCGAGAAAAGAGCTAGAAGAGAAGCTTCTGCGTTCTAAGCAGGATTTTGAACAGTTTATGGAGTATATACCTGCTCACATAATGATTTTAGATGATGGTAAGATTATTTATGCCAATTCAGAAGTGAAAAACTATTTTGAAAGTGAAAACCTTCTTGGAAAATCTGCCAATGAGTTACTCCCTCCCGATATTGTAAAAACAGTGAAGGAATTTGACCATAAGGTTTTAGAAGAGGGTGCTAGTGAGACGACTATAGAGGTACCAAACTTTAAGGGTAAGAGAACAATTTTCCAAAGTTTTTCATTTATTATTGGAGAGAAGAGTCAAAAAAGGCAGGGTGTTGTCTCCTTAGACATTACACAAAATAGGCTCAAAGAGTTAAAAATAAGGGAGGTTCGTACACTACTCTCTAATATTATCAACTCTATAGATAATCTTATTTTTGTCAAAGATGTTCACTCTGTATATCTTGAGTGTAATAGCGCTTTTGCAAAATTTGTAGGACGAAGTCGGGAGGAGATAGTTGGAAAAAATGATTATGACCTCTTTAGTAAAGAAGTTGCTGAGAAACGTCGTTTAGAAGATGAAAAAGTGCTCAAAGAACAGCAAACAAAGGGGAGTTATGAGTGGGTAGTTTACCCTGATAAAAAAGAGGTGTATCTCTACACTTTAAAGTCTAAACTCTACGATGAAAACTCTCAAGTCATAGGTATAGTTGGAAATGCAGTAGATATGACAGAGAGTTACAATGACAAAAAAGAGTTAGAGGAGAAAGAGGAGCTTATGTTAGCACAGTCTCGTCATGCTGCCATGGGTGAGATGATAAGTATGATAGCACACCAGTGGCGCCAACCCATAAGTGTTATCTCGATGGATGCAAATAACATTTTAGTCGATATAGAACTAGATAGTCTAGAGAATGACTCTTTACGAAGTGATGTGAGCGACATTATAGAGCAGACAAAATACCTTTCTAAAACCATAGATGATTTTAGGGACTTTTTCAAACCGTCAAAAGTAAAAGATGAGGTCTCCATTGCCAATGTTTTTGCAGATGCTTTTAATGTCATCTCTAAAAGTTTGGAAAATAACAACATTCATGTAGTTAACGAGTTTACTGCTACGACAAAGCTGACTCTATTTTCTCATGAACTTCTTCAGGTCATTATAAACATACTAAAAAATGCAAAAGAGGCTCTTCTTGAAAATAGAGAGGAGGGTAGAGAGATTAGAAATAGAATATATGAAGAGAATGAAGAGGTGGTCATCTCCATTTGTGACAATGCTGGAGGTATTAAAGCGGAGACTCTAGGAAAAGTTTTTGAACCCTACTTTACAACAAAAGAGTTGAAAAATGGTACGGGTCTAGGGCTCTACATGAGTAAGACAATTGTTGAGAAGCACTTAAATGGTACCATACGAGTTAAAAGTAGTGTTGAGGGTGCCTGTTTTGAAATAAGGCTTCCTAAAAAGAGTGAGGATGAGAAGTAGAGAGTTATGATAGAGATAAAAAAATTAAAAGAGTTAACTTCTAGTTTTAATGTTCTGTATGTTGAAGATGACAAGAGTATTTTAGAGAGTATGTCTAAGTACCTTCAAAAGTTATTTAAAAGTGTTGTGAGTGCTGCAAATGGTAAGGAGGGTTTAGAACTTTTTAAAAACAATAGCATAGACATTGTCATAACAGATCTCTCTATGCCCGTTATGAATGGTCTAGATATGATAGAAAAAATAAAAGCTATAAACGAAAACCAAGCTGTTTTAATCACTACGGCACATAGTGATCCAGCATATCTTTTAGGTGCTATTGCTTTTCATGTCGATGGGTATGTTGTTAAACCCTTTGAGTTTGAAGCTTTAAACTTTGAGCTCTTTAAAATTTCTAAAAAGCTCAAAACTCTTGAAGAAAATGAGGAGTATAAGGCACATTTACAGGAGATTTTAGAGAAACAGACACAAGAGATGAATGAGAACTATGAAAAAACACTCTTCTCAATGGT
>Ga0256843_1000246_pt1 | contig 46695 bp, 81 predicted proteins | sample AlvinellametaG_FD_191572 | JGI IMG/M metagenome (GOLD analysis project Ga0256843, IMG submission 191572) | Pompeii worm associated microbial communities from hydrothermal vent at the East Pacific Rise, Pacific Ocean - Alvinella | ecosystem: Host-associated > Annelida > Integument > Unclassified ...
ATATAACCTTATGATTTTTAAAAAAATAATTTGCTTTTATTTAAAAATGTATATAATTATAATACTTTAATAATTAATTTAACAAAGAGATGTATAAAAAAAGTATAAAAAACGCGTTAAATACGCAAGACTTAACTGGATTTACTTCGCCACTAAAAGGCTCAATTAATAGATATATAGTTGCACTAACTCACAATAACGCTAATACTAGTATAGATAAATTAAACACACAAGCTATGGATTTATCTTATGTATTCCTTAACATTAATATATGAGGTTGGGTAGATAGTAAAACTAATGAATTATTTATAGATATATCAACTAGTTATGCTTCTTTGAGCGACGCAATAAAAGTAGCTAAAGATAATAATCAAATAGCAATATTCGATATGGTGGAATTAAAAGAGATTAGACTTAAATAATTTAATATTGTTATTATAACTAAATTAGTTTTTAGTTATAATATAGAGTATTGAAATATAAAATAAAAAAAAGTTTTGACTTTTAAAATTATATGAATATACTTATATTAGATAAAAACATTATATCACTATAAAAATACTACACGTATAAACTTAGTAGATAAAATAATGTACGTCTATAAAAATAAAAAAAGTTTTGACACTGACGTTAAAATGAATATACTTAGATTAATCAAATAAAACATTGCTAGAATATATTAAATTATATACATGAATTACACTAGCTATTAAAAAATGTTATGATTAAAAAAAGTTAAAAAAAGTTTTGACATTAGAGTTAAAATGAATACAATTAAATTAATCTTGAAACGACCGAACAGATTTAAAAGATAACACGATGCAAATATAAAAATAAAAGGCAAATTGCCCACTCAACGGCTCGAGTGCTTGTAACTATACATAAGGATAATACAAGTGTGATAAGAAGTACTTATTCAAAAAAGCAAGTCGTCCGCAGATTATAGCTAGGATAACTAGGTAAATACTGACATAAAATAAAAATAAATATGTATATATTAAATTTTTCTTTTAGAGGGATTTAATATATATAATTTACTTTTATTTATGAGTAAAAATATTTTATTAATAACTTTTTATATTATGAGTTACATTAAGAAAAATGATTTTGATTTTAATTATAGAGACCTTACTGGTTATGATTATAATAGAATTAGTGCGAGCGCAATGAGTGTTACTAACTCTACAAATGAGTTTATACAATATCACAATACTGTTATAGTAGAATTTAATTGAATTAATAATACTATAAAATTAAATAGTAATGGTTGGTATAGTCCAACTACTAAAAAATATATGAATGATTTTTTAAGTCAACTTGATATGTATATACAGCAAAAAGATTTTACATGGTATATAATAAAAAATGGTGGAGGTATACAATGAAAAAAAGATTTAGAAAAAAGACTTGATAGTGGAGATATTATAGAATATTTTGATAGAATAACTATTGACTTGGATTGAAATTTAATTAATAACTAAAAATTATGAATAAAAAAGACTTTATAGAAAAATTAGAGCATGCTATTAATTTTAATATTGATAGAGTTAGTGGATATGATACGATAGATGAATTTGATAATTGATATATTGAAGCTATGAAGCAAATATTAGTGGATATAGAATTTATAAATAATCAAAAATAAAATGAACACAAATAAATTAAAATATAAGTTAGCCCTTTTAACTAAGGGCTTTCTTTATCATAAAAAGCATGCTTATCACGATAAATTATTTATCAATTTAAAGTTAACTAAGCAATGTAAAACTAAACTAGACTGACTACTATTAGCTAGAGATATATATAAACAATTTTGACATTTACACTATATATATAAAACTAATTTATGGACTGGTAAAACTACTAAAGTTAGGATGTATAATTTTAATATTAATAAACAATAACATGAATAAAAATAAAGAAGCACTAAAAAACATAATAATGGCAGAATTTTTAGATTATGCAAAAAATAATTGAGATGACTTTCAAGATATAAGCCATTCAATAAAATATATTAATAAATTTATTGACGATAATTTTTAAACTGAGGGAAAATGAAAAATAAAGTATATATTATAGAGTTTTGAGATGGGAAATTTCAAAGATGTTTTAGTAATTATAATGAAGCAGTGATATTTCAAAATTCTAGAGTAAATTGAGGGGATTATGGAGCTAAATTTATATAATTAATACGAATAAAATGGAAATAAAAACATATAACGAGGCAGTAGAGCTAAGAAATAATCCGAACGTGCCGTTAAATACTACGATTACTACTACTAAAGACTTAATAGTAGAATTAATAAATAGAGATAAATATATAGAGTATGCATCTCAATTTGATGGGAACTGAAAATTTTATTGATAACCTTAAGAAAATGATATTAAACATAAATAAAATAATTAGTAAAGTTAAATATACTAATATAAAATATAGGACATTCGTGGGAATTACTAGGGAAATTACACTAAAGGTTGGCGCGCTTAAGTTTAAATATATTAATGCTCCGCATGGAGTTACTATCTCTTTCTTTTATAAGGACAGAGAATTTACTATTAACATATAAACACAAATGAAAAACATATTATATAAACTAGAAATGATATTTTTAAGAGGACATTTCTTATTTTGAGCAATAGCTATGATGTATTTAATTTTCTTTATCATATTATGAACGAAGTGAAGTCATGCATATAATAATATAGTTAATACACCTAACATGGTCGCTAAAGATGTGCGTACTAACGTGCAATATTGAAAATATAATCAATTAGTTACTGCTTATGCTACACAAATTAAAGAAATGCAAGCGAGAGGGTATTCAGATACTAGAATACTTGACTTATTAGCATTAAAGAGCATGGAGTGTAACAGATATGATGGTTTATGCTATTGACATAATAATTTAGACCTTTGACCATTTCAAATAAACAAAATTCATAAAGATGAATGGATAACTTCCGCTAATTTGATGAGAACTAATCAATTAGAAGGCTTATTTAAATTTCAATTAACTTATGCTAATAAACTAGTTCAAAGTTATGAAGATAGATTTTGTGGGAAGGAACATTTTGACTATGTAGGCGTAAAATATACTAACGAGAACAGGTTTAAATGTATAGCTAAGAGTTATAATGGCTCTCCTAGATATAAATACACTTACGCAGAATTAGGATGGCTTAAAAGACAAATAATTAGTGATTTACTATTTGATAAATAATTTCTTTATCATGGATGAAAACACAACAGATTATTTAATTAATAACTAAAAACAAAATGAAAAGATATGAATTTTGAGTAGAAATTATAACAAGTGATACAATAGAAGTAGAAGCTGAAACATTGGAAGAAGCAATAGAAGAAGCATATAAACAATGAGAATTACAATTTAATAATGATATAATATATATTATTGACCAACAAACTTGAAAAAAACTTTAAATGATAACTAAAAACAAAAGAAAATGAAAAAAGCAATAAATGTAAGAACACAAGAACAATGGGATAAAGTAATGGAAGTGTTTAAAAAGAAAGGGTGGATATGGATTAAGTGAAATAGTGATAATTGCATAAGTGATAAAAATGATTTTTATGAAGTATATAGAGAAAATACATATATTAGATATAATAATTATTTTACTTGTTGAAATATATTTAATATAGATAGTGATATTCAAATAATCTCTTTTGAAGAATTTTTAAAAGAAGAAGGCGAGGAAACTCCCCCTAAATACAGAAAAGTTTATGTAAGTGATGTAAGTGTAGAAAGTGCTTTAAATAATAAAGAAGAAAGAATTTTAATTACTGAACTTCCTTGAAAAGCATATTGTAAATATATTTGTGTTTCAAATTGGTGTGAAGAAAAATTTAATAATTGAGAAGAATACTATACTACGAATTGGAAATATATAGCAGAAATACCTAAACAAGAAACCATTTCCATATGAGAAAGTACATACGACAAAGTAGAGTTTGAAAAAGCTGTTGCTAATTTAAAACCTTTAAAAATTAATTAATTTTACTTATGAAACTAAGAACATCAAGACTTATTAAAACATTATTAATCCCAGTAATAATAATATATTTATTATTTTCATTATGATTATGGAACTTAAATATTGCTACTTGGGGAAATTATAGATGATGATTTATATTTGTGTCATTGATAATATATTTTACAACTTGATTAATATTATTTATTTCTAATTATTGAGATTATAATAAGTTTGAAAAATGGTTTTTATATGATGAAGTGGAGGAAATGGAAAAGAAGAATGAAAAAATAGCAGAACTTAATATATTATCAAAAAGACAATTAGAACTTTTAAAAGAAAGTGATTGAATAAGAAAAGAAACTAGAAATATTTTTAATACTAATATAAACTTATGAAAAGAATAATAACAAAAGAATTGATAGAAAATTTAATGATTGAATTGCAAAGGCTTGAAGATGAGGCTATGAAATCAGAGAATAAGGAATTATTAAACATTTATTTTCCGCACACTTTATATGAAGTTAGAAATATAATGGAAAATTCAATAGGACAAGAAATAAATTTTAAATGATAATCTTAATAAAAATGATTGAACACGAAAAACTAAAAGAAATTTGTGATACAATAGGATATAAAACAAATTTTTTTTATAAAAAAGAATGATATAAAGAATGATATTATCAAGCATATTGAAATGGTTGGAGAAAAGTTAAAGTATGTGAAATAATATTTACACAAGAGTTTATGGATAAATATAGAACATATATAAATTTAGATTTAGAATTTTCAAAATGAATTATATTACATTTAAATAATCCAGTAGATTATTTATATAACACATTAAAACTATGAAAACAATAGAAACATATATTAAGTTTGCAATAGATAATTGATTAGATATATATGATTTTAATAAAGTCGTTGTAACTAATATAGATAACAATGTAATTACATTGTTTAGTAATGAGAGTTTTACTCATTTTGAAATTAATTTAATTGAACTTATAACTTCTTTATCATTTTTAGAAGCAATAACTAGGGGGGTATTAAAAAATGAAAAGTTATTTAATAAAAAAGAAAGAGAAACTAACTGATGACTTATTGTAAGGATTGATTTTAATCATAAAAACTATCCTACTATTAGATATGAAAAATATCCCGATTGAGAAGATACATTTATTCTTCATAAACTAAGCAGTCAAGATAATTTAAAAACAATAACTCATTTGCAAGCAATAGCTATTCGCGACTGAAAGTTAGAAGAATTTATTAATAACCTTTTAAACCTATGAAAACAATAGAAATAAATATAAGAGCTAATAATTGAAAATGAGAATATAAGGAACAAACTTTTTATATAAAAGAATGAAATGAAACTAAAATTTTTGAATTTATAAAATGTTTTAATGTGTCCTCAAAAGAAGAATTTGACAAACAAATAATTAATAATTTAGAAATATGAAAACAATAAGTTTAGAACTATCAAAAAAGCTAAATGAATGATGATATTTAGAAGGAGTTGAAACAGAATATAACTGGTGTTTTAATGATAATTGAGAATATTTTATAGCTAATTCTAATAAAATAGAATGAATTAAAACTTTAACATTAGAAGAAGCAATAGAGTTTTTACCAAGAACACACACAAGTTTAAAGAATGATTTTAGAGTAGAATTAGAATGATATATATCATTATATAGGTTACATATTTTTACAGTAGGTATTTGAAATCAAAAATGGGCAGTAGACTATATTGATAGTGTGTGAAAAAGATTATGAATATGACAAAAATTATGAGAAACATTATTAGAGGCAATAGAGGCAATGATAGAATATTTACTTGATAATAACTTATTATGAAAACAATAATAGAAACAATTAAAAGCCTAGATAAATACACAGCGAAAGATTTAAAACTCTTAGCTGAACTAAGTGCTGAAAACATTAGAAAAGCACCTGAACAAGAGCAAGAAAAACTATGGGAAATAATTGATATGATAGTAACTGCTACTAAGGAAAGAGTTAGAGAGCTAGCAGAAAAAGAGCTTGAAGACATTTAGTCTTCCTTTAATAATAAAAATTATGAGAGAAAAAGAAATTAAAGAATATTCAATGTTAACAATATTTGTAATAATATTTATGTTAACATTGATGGTTGGTAGTTATATTACTTCATTACAAACTGAATTAAAAACTATATGTAACTCATATACATTTAATCAACAACATATAGATGAATTCAATGTATGTTATAAATATCAAACAATTTTAAAACCTTAATAATTAATTATGAAAACTAAACAAGAAAAGATAGATGCTATATATGAGAAAGTAGCTGATAAAAGTTTAACTTTTGGGTGTAGAATTATTTTAAATGATATTAATTTTTATAAAAATAATAAGTATTGAAATGTAGATTTTAATACTAAAAATAATTATGATTTAAACTTTATAGTTATTTCTGATGAAGTAATTAATCTTTGATGATTTAATATTTTTTATTCAAAATACGAATGATGTGATATTAAATATTTAACTTTTTCAAATAAGAGTAAAGAAACAATAAGTTATTTAGAATATATCTTTTCAGAAACAAGAAAAGAAAGAAAAGAATATTCTTGAAAGAAAAAATGGTATGAAATTATAAAAAGTAAAATTATTGAAAAAATTATCTGACATCCAGTAATGATATGAGATGTATTAGCTTATTGTGATATGTATAATTTAATGAATAAAAATATGCACAAATGTATTTTTTCAGATTGAGTTATTAATAGATGGGAAAATATATTACTATTATGGAAAGATAAAAGACTTCCAATAGAAGAACAAAGCAGCGAAGCGATTGATTATGTTTACAATTTAATTAATAACTAAAGACTTATGAGAAACTACAAAGAAACAATAGAAAAAGCAAAAGAATTCCCTGCTCTTAAATGGGAAGTGGAAGAAGTGGAAGAAATGAGAAGCAAAGGCTTTAATATAAAGAACAACATAGAAGATATAAAACAAAAACTTACATCTATATTAAAAGAAAAAGAAAGAAACAATGGAAACTAAAAAGAACAACAACATTCTCTACACTTTCTATGACGACAGAGAAGACGGTATAATTCTCCAATATTCCTTAAACGAATGGGGAGGAGACAAAGAAGCTATATATAAAGACGTTGTAGAAAGTTTTAGAGGAGAGAAATGGGTTTGGAAACAAAAGGAAAAGAACGGCGAAGTGGTTTATATAAATTATTTTCATATAAAGAAAAGAGAACAACAAGGTCGTTACATTTTCCCTAAAAGTTGATATAAAGGAAAGCCAAACATTTATAACTATAATTGACAAGAAAATGAAAATAATAGAAATAAGTAATAAATACATATTGTATAAGGTAAAAGAAAAAGTAATAAAAATAACTTATAAAGAATGATATGAAGAAGCACAAGAAAACTTTTATAAAAAACATAAACTTAATCAATATGGTTTTAATGAATTAACAAAAGAGCAACAAAAGGGAATTGAAAAAATAAATAAAAAATATCAAATTAAAGAAGAGAGAGAAATAATTATTTTTTATTTGCAATGATGAACAACTATAAATAATGAAGACTATGATGAAATAAAAATTATTTAATTAATAACTGACACCCTTATGAACACTAAAGAACAAAACAATGCTATAACAGAACTTATATTACAAGCTTTAGACTCTGGTAACTATCAAGAGTATAAAGAGCTTATAGATGAGTTTTGATATACGGAAAACTGGCAATTAGAAGAAGACAAGAAAATAAGCTTGTCGCTTAGTTCTATATAGCTAGCATACGTATGTATGCCTCTTTAAATGCGTTCTAAGCAACGATAAGTTGTTCTAGGACATAACCTACCTAAAGACAATGAAAGCACTTAAAAACATAGAAAATTGGGCTATTTCTAACTTAGAGCCCAACAAAAGAAATGAGCTTTTATTAATGCTCGGCGATGTTCTTGATGAACAAACAGAAATGTTGAAAGAATTAATTATTAATTAAAAAAAAGACAATGAAAACAATAGAAAAACTAGAAGCTAAAGATATAGATAATATCATAAACTTAATAATTGATAATTATTGAAATATAATAAATGAAATATCTATATGAAACAAAGAAATAATTATTAATTTAAAATAAAACAATAAAAAAACAATGAAAGAAAAACTAATATTCAACCCTAAAGGGAACGACTCAATAGAAGAAAGAACAATAGTTAAGGGAAACTCAACAGGGCTTTTCCAACTTAATTCAGTGAAATATAGCCGGGCAAAGAGCTTATACCAAGTGATGGTGGGGAATTTTTGGATACCTGAGAAAGTTGGGGGACTATGAGAAGACTCAATACAACTGAAAGAAGCACTTTCTGAAGATGAGCAAAGAGCATATAAAGGTATTTTGAGCTTCTTAATATTCCTAGACTCAATACAAACTGTAAACCTACCCAACTTCAACGACTATATAACAGCTCCTGAAATAAATTTAATTTTGTCAATACAAGCCTATCAAGAAGCTATACACTCTCAGTCTTATTCAGTGATATTGGAGACAGTGGTGGATAGTAAAGAAAGAGACGACATATATTATTTTTGGAGAACAGACAAACACCTATTGGAAAGAAATGAATTTATAGGAGGCATATATCAAACCTTTATAAATTCCCCAACAGACAAAAACTTCTTCAGAGGAGTTGTGTGAAATTTCTTATTAGAAAGCATCTATTTCTATAACGGTTTTGCATTCTTCGACACTTTAGCTGATCAAGGTAAAATGGTTGCTACTGATAGAATGATAAATTATATTAGAAGAGATGAGCTGACACACGTAACAATATTTGCTAATATAATAAAAGATATAAAGAAAGAGTTTCCTGATATGTATGATGAAGAAATGTTAGTGGATATGATGAAGACAGCTGTAGAACAAGAAATTAAGTGGTCTAAACATATCTTGTGAGAAAGTATTATAGGTATGGGACACGAGAATATAGAAGCCTATACTAAATGGTTAGCTAATGAAAGACTTAATATGCTTAACATTGCTCCTATATATGAAAACGCGTCTAGCAACCCATATAAACATTTAGACAGACTACAAGACAACAACGCCGAGAAATGAAACTTTTTTGAAAGTACGGTTACTAATTATGCACAAAGTAGTGCTATGAAAGGAACGTGGGAATTTTAAACTTAAAGAAAAAATATGAAACTAATAAATTGAGAATGTTTAGAAAAAATGGATAAACTTATAGAACAATGAATAAAAGTTGATGCTATTATTACAGACCCACCTTATTGAACAACAGCTTGTAAATGGGACTCCATAATACCTTTTGATAAAATGTGGGAAAGACTTAATAAACTTATTAAGCCTAATGGAGCTATTGTTCTTTTCGGTTCTGAGCCTTTTTCGAGTGCTTTAAGAATGAGCAATATTAAGAATTATAAATATGACTGGGTTTGAGATAAAAAGAAAGGTGGTAATCCATTATTATTAAAGATACAACCTTTAAAAACATTTGAGAATATCCTTATCTTTGAGAGAGATGGCAAGAAAGTAAACTATTATCCAATAATGGAAAAAAGAGATAAAATTAAATATAGAGGTGTAAATAAAGGTACAAAAAGCGAAACAACAGGAAATGCATTTACAGAAAATAAATCATATACTCATAAATACCCAAAGGCAATACTAGAAGTTAGCAACGCAAATCAAAAAGGTAAAGTACATCCAACTCAAAAACCAGTAGCACTTATGGAATACTTAATAAAAACATACACAAATGAAAACGAGTTAGTATTAGATTTTACAATGGGTTCTTGAACTACTTGAGTTGCTGCTAAAAATTTAAACAGAGATTTTATAGGTATTGAACTAGATGAAAACTATTTTGAAATAGCTAAAAAAAGAATTTTAGAAGATAATTAATAACCTAAAAGAAAATGAAAAATAAATGAATAATAATAGCCTATTATAGATATGGTAGTTTTGTTGAAAAAAACTATAACTGAACATTAGAAGAAGCTAAAGAAAAATTAACAGAAGATTTTTATGATTGAAGTTCAGCTCAACAAACTATTGTAGATATTGAAAATAAAACAATATATGTAGTATTAGATGATGAGATATTAGATGAATTAAAAGACAAATTTTGAGATTTTATTAAAAAATCTTTTATATAAATAATTTAAAAAGAATATGGAAGAAAATAACATTCCTTGTAGAAATAGAGTGAGGGAAGAAACAGCTAGAGAAATATTGGACATAGTTTACGAAGAAATAGAAAACAGTGATTTAGAAGGACTATTAAAGATAGATGAAAGGATAAGAAAACACTATCTATATGAAAGTGATTATACTAATTAATAAAAAGAAAAACAATGAAATTTAAATATAAAGACAATGTTGAAGTGTTGGGTTGATTTTATCAATGACAAGTTTGAATATTAATTAAAGAGGAAAATGTTTTGTTATGAGCAGAAAAATGAGTGGATAAATGGAAATATTATTATGTAGTAGATATTGATTGAATGTTTATTACAATAGAAAAAGATAATTTAATTAAAGTTATATAAAAATGAAAGAAGAAAAACCTAGTTATTATGCTATAATACCAGCTAATGTTAGATATGACAACAATTTAAGAGCTAATGAAAAACTCCTTTATTGAGAAATAACTTGTCTTACACAAAAAACTTGAGAATGTTTTGCTACTAATTCCTATTTTGCTAAGTTATATTGAGTTACGGAAAAAGCTGTAAGTGGATGGATAAATAACTTGAAAAAATATTGATATATAAGTGTAAAAATAGAAACTAAGAAGGAACAAAAGTTCTATAAGGCTAGAACAATTATTCTAGGGGGGGTAGAACAAAAGTTCCAGGAGGGTATAGAACAAAAGGTGTCATATAATAATACAAGTGATAATAATATAAATATAATAACAGCTGACTCCGTTAAAAAGAAAAAGAAACTATCTCTTATAGAAGCAGAAGAGATTCTTGAGATTTATATAAAAAGTGTTAAGAAAGTTGGAGCTTATAATGTAGCCTATCACAAGAAGGCTTTAGCTATAGAGCGTATAGTAAAGACAAACCTTGACAAGCAAGTTTTGCTTTCCGTTGTTAGTAGTTATATAAAACAAAACAGAGAACAAATAAAGAGTGGATATGCTAAGATGGCTCAATACTTCTTCTGACCTGTTGAAAGAGGAAGCCGAGTAATGTATTACCAAGACTATATAGAAGACAGTTCTAAGGAGCAAAAAAAGCCTGTTTCTATAGACGACTTAGCTTGGAACTAATTTATCACATAACTAAAACCAAATGGCAATAAAAAGACCACCTAGTGATGAGAGTGTAGAAAAAGCTCTTTTATGAACTATAATGATTGACGGGAGCTTAACAGAAGACATTATGTTAGAAGCTTCTATAGATTGGTTCTATGAATGTAGAGATGTGGCAAAAGCTGTTTATAGTTTAGCTTTAGAAGGAGAAGCTATAGATTTAATAAGTGTTAAAGCAAAGCTAGAAGAGAAAGGAAAGCTAGAGAAAATTGGTGGTATGACAGGACTTATAGAATATACAGAAGCTGTTACAACAACAAGTTCTTGGCAAACACACTTATCAACTTTAGAAAAGCTTTATAAACAAAGACAACTAATAACCACTGCTCGTTCTCTATTAAAAGAAGCTTACGAAGAAAACTATGAAGAAGCCGCCGAACAAACTATGTCTTCCATTTCCTCTATATTAGTAGAAGGAAAAGAAAGAGCAACAAATGTAGAAGACAACATTGCTCTGTTAGAACAACATATAGAAAAGAATAAGGGAGCTGATTTAATTGGTTGGAGCTGGGGAAACTCTTTCTTAGATAGGTTTACAGGAGGAATACAGAGAAGTAAGACATATAGAATTGGGAGTCCGTCGTGAGTATGAAAAACCAACCTAATTTATGATACAATTCCTGCCCTATTGGAACAAGGAGTTAAGGTTATGTTTGTTTCTCTTGAAAATTCTATTGAAAGCACTTATATAAAAATACTTTCTAGAGTGCAAGGAGTTAGTCCAAATGATATAGAAAAAGGTAAAACTGCTCCAGACATAGAATGGATTAAAAAATGGAAACATTCCTTTGTGCTTACAGACCAACTATTTAATTTATGAGAAATAAAGAGGGAAATATTAAAAGTTAAGCCTGACGTAGTTATATTGGATTATATAGGACTAGTAAATATAAAAGGAACAGATGAGAAGAGCTTATATAATAGATATGCAGATGAAGTTAAGGAGTTTGTGCAAAAGAATAAACACTTAGCTTGGATTGACTTATCAAACTTAAATAAGGATGATGATGAAGAAAGAATTAGGGCTCATAAATGATTTAACGGTTCAGCCAAACTTAGAAACAACACTGATGTTGGTATTCACCTATTCTACTATTCCCCTTTCTATGAATATAAGAGAGAGCTATTAGACTGAAGAGACTTGAGTGGGGATGATGAATATGTTAAATGGTTTAGAGGGAAACAAGCTATAACTTTTCTCATTAGTAAGAACCGTTTATGACCAGACTGAGAAGAGCATCCATTTCTTATCAACTTTAACGAAGGTATACATTACACTCCTATAAGTAAAGAGGTGAGAGAGAAGTGGAAAGCTACAATTTAAAAAAAACTAAAAAAAAGTTTTGACATTCTAAAAAAAATTAGTAATATGTTTATATAAGAAAACATAAATAGTTTTCTTCCTTATATAACTAACCAATATAAATGAATGACAACTTAAAAAATTCCTTAGTGTTAATAACTTGAAACTCAGCGAGTGGTAAAACTTCTGCTGGTTACGAACTAAAAAAAAGAGGATGGAAAGAACTATTAAGTTTTACAACAAGAAAACCCCGCGGCGACCACGAACTAGATGAATATGTTTTTCTTACAAAGGAAACCTTTGTTTCAAAAAACAATGCCTGACATTTCCTAGAAACTGTTGAATATAATTGAAACTTCTATTGATTAACAAGGTTTGCTCCTAAATGAAAAGTGTTTGCTATAGTTAATGAAGAAGGTAGAAATGCTGTAGAAGAAAACAGTTTTCTCCTTCCACATAAACTAACAAAAGTTTTTATAGACATAGATGAGGAGACAAGAAAAGAAAGGCTAATAAAAAGAGGGGACTCTCCAGAAGACATAGAGAAAAGACTAAAAGATAACTTTCAGCCTTGAAAAAATGATTACATACTAAGTTGACTCGCTGACAGTGAAACATTAGCTGATAACATAGAACAATTAGTTAATTTATAAATTAATAAAAATATATGGAAAAAGTAATAACAATCAAAAGTCCAGATTCTTGAAATTGGGCAGATGTGAAAGAAATTATAGTTGGTAAAAATGTAGATTGATTTTGAAGTGATATAGAAATTGAATTTAATAATTGAGATACTGAATGATATAGTTTAAAAAATAACTGAAAATAATATGTTTACAAAAGAAGAATTAATATTTATAGATAATGTTATGAACCAAAGTAATGAATTTGCAAAAAGACAAATAATTAAAGATAAAATAGAAGCTGTACTACCTTTATATAAATAAATATATGACTATAAAACAAACAGGCAATACAGGCTTCGACATATTGAGAAGCAACCTCTCCCACTGAGAAGAGAGTGAGGACAATATAAAAACAAAACTAGAGAGATTAGGTTTCTCTGTTACAGATACAAACAAAACAGCTATTCACGACTTCTTGATTGAGAGAAACTGAATAACATACAGTGTAGAACTAAAAACAAGAAACTGCGAAAGACTAACATACCAAGATAGTATGATAGGGGCTAATAAACTTGCTGAAGCTTGGCAGAAGTGGTATAAAGACTGAATTGAAACATTGTTTCTCTTTCAATATACAGACGGCTTATATTATGTGGCTCCTCTTAAATGAGAAACTCCCCGTAAAGACTACAAGGCCTGAAGGTTTGATAGAGGAAAAATAGACTGAAAGAAAGGCTGGATATATTATAAGACAGCAGAATTAATTAACATAACTAAATTAATATGAGAAAAGAACATATAAAAGACTTAAGGCAAATGATAAAAGCTTTTGAAAAAATGACAGCTTATTTAGAAGAAATTATTGAAGAAGCAGAAGAACCTACAGAAGGAAGCTTAGTATGAAGAAAATTTATATTAACTGAAGAATGACTTTTATTTACTTCTTGAACTACTGAATGAAATGTATATATAGTGGAAAAATGTTACACATATTTCTGAGAAATGGCAGTTGATTTTAAAAATGATGAGTGAGGCTCACAAACAGTATTTATTAATAAACATATAATTTTATTAAACAACAATAAATAATAAATTTAAAAACTAACTAAAAAAACAATGGAAAATAAAAAACTTTTTTTGAAATGGAAGTGAGCAGGAGATGCTGGGTTCTTTGAATATTATGACAAAGAAGCAGGAGAAAATAAGAAATATAAATTTGACCAAATAAAGGTGGAAAACGTAAGTTACACAATTATTGGTTGGGATGATGCTAGTAATAGTAACATTTATTCAAACGACATTACAGACTTTAATAATGAACCTTTCTCTGTTAAAAGCTGAAAAGGAGGACAAATGTTTGAAGGAATATATAAAGAAATTAAAGAACAAATATTGAATGCTTGAGCTAAACTTCACATTAAAGTGGAGGGTGTGGACAAAGAAGGACAAAGAATTGTGTTAACTTTAAAAGGACTAAACTTCTTCCAACTTAGTGAAACATTAAAAACACTGAGCGTAAGCGATGACCTTCTTGCTTTTGATAAAGCTGAAGATGATAAAAAAGGTGCTGTTAAATTTAAAAAGACAGTGTTTAAAAAATGAGGAAAAGTTACAAGTGAATATATTTCTAAAGAAACAAGTGGTGAAGAAATTGATATGAGTGATGTTCCTTTTTAAGAGAAGGTTTTAATAAACCTTCCTTCCGCCCACTTACTGCTTTTGATAGTAGATAACAGTTGTTATCGGTTTGTAGAGATATAGAAGGTAGGAAATGACCTGTTAGTAAATCGTAGACCACGTTTAACATAAAATGTAAGTGGAACTTGTCTCACAGAATAAAACTATACAAGTGAGACATAATTGCGGAACAAATTTTTGAAAATAACAAAGCTCGAAAGAGCTTCTGTGGACAATATATGTCCTCCATATAAAACAAACAAACAAAGCAATGAATAAAAAGAAAGAAAAGAAACAACTATTCTCCTCCTTAGTTGAGGAACAACAATTATGAAAGCTAGAAAAACCTTCCCATTCTCTCTCTTGTCCATTATGTTGAGAAACAGACAGGGTAATGGTTCACGAATGGATGGGAGCTTATGATGGGTGGATGACATTAGAATGTGCTAAATGCTGGAAACAGACACACAGAATAACAAAGAAGCCCATCACTGAAATGTGGCAACCAGATGAATGGTGACCAGTGTTTTTTAAAACAGGAAGAAAATACTTCTGCAATTTAAAACCTATAACTAAAAAAGAATGGGACGAACAATGATTTATTTAAGAACTAAAAACTATGAGTAATTTACCACCTTGATACATAAACTGAGTTCCGAGAGTGAGTGAAATTGTTTCCTTTATCTTTCCATTTGATGGTAACAGTAAAAAGCGTTATCAACAATGGCTGAAGGAGGTTTGAGTTGACGAAAACTTATATTTAGAAAAAGCACAGACAGTTTGAACTTACATCCACCAACATTTAGAAGATTATATTAACTGAGAAAAAAGTGAAAGAAAAAAAGAGCTAGAAAATGATACAGTGGTAAAGCTTATAGAGAATGGTAAAAAATATATAGACGACGTTAGAAAAACTTACACTGAAAAGAAAGGGTGGAAACTTGTCGCTGAACCTATATTATTAGATAAAGAGAAGCGTTATCAAGGAAGTTCAGACTTAGTTCTTATAAATGAAAAGAAGAAAGAGGTGGTGGTGATAGATTGGAAGAGTTTTGGTATAAGTAAAAGCTTTTTCTCTCTGGATAATAAATATAAAAAACCATATGATAAGATAAAGAAAGGACGTTTACAATTTTCCCTTTACTGAGAAACATTTAAACAAAAAGGCTACACAGTGAAGGACCTTGTTCTTGTTTACCTACACCAAGACTGAGCATTTACTTACAGCTTAGAGCAATATAGTTCTGACGAACTAAACTCAATATTAAAAGCTTTCGCCGAAAGTAAAAAACAGCTGACAGACATTTCTGTATCTTTCCCTAATGAAAATAATATGTATGAAATAGAAATAAGGCTTCCTACGGAAACCTACGGTTATATAAACCTAAAAAGCGACATTAGTAAAATTGATAATTGAAAAACAGAAAAAGAAAATGTAGATGAGCTTATAAAAAAAGCTAAATATATTAGAAAGCAACTTAAAGACTAAAAATGGCAATAAAAGACTCACACTGAAATATTGTTTCTTCTAAAACTAAGAAGCAAGAATCAAAAAAGAAAACAGAAAAGAAACCAAAGCTAATAAGAAAAGGTTGGTTTATAGAAGACGGCTGACATTATGATTTATATATATGCACTCTTGTAGACAAAGAAAAAACACACAGCAGTTGAAAGGCTGCTTACAGTTGTTATAATAGAAGAACAGAAGAAACATATATAATGTATAACATTTCCGCTTTATTAACAGAAGAAAAAGACTAATGGCTAGAAAAACAAAACCAAAAAAAAGAGCAGGCGTTGTAAGAGAACGCAATGCTGGAACAATGAGTGAAGCAGAGTTTAGAAGCTTTATTATTTCTGCATTAAGAGATAGAACTAAATGGTGGAAACCTATAACAAGAACTAAAGCTGCCGCAAGAGTGAAACCAGGAATTTATAAATGTGAGAAGTGTTGAAAAGAATGACCAGAACATTCTCCTCCGCCTCCTTGAAAAAAAAGAAGAACTAAAAACTTTGCCGTTGACCATCGCATTCCAATAGTTGGTAAAGAAGGGTTTCAAAGTTATGACTTATGGATAGAGAGAGCATTTATAGAACAAGGGAAAGGGCTTCGGCTTCTCTGTAAAGAATGTCACGACGAAAAAACAAAAATAGAAAGAGCAGAGGCTCGTGCTTATAAACTTAAACAAAAGAAATAAAATGAGGAAGATAACAATCAATGGTTGCACTTTTGATAGTAGATATGCAACTAAATTTATAGAAGCAGGACATAGACAAACTAGTAAAACTCGCCCACATTGAATAGCTATAACTTTCAATAAAGGAAGTCTTTCGGAAAATAGAGTGGGGAAAGAAGTGGACTATTTATTAGACCTCCTTTATCAAGCCTTCATTATAAAGAATGAAATTAAGAGCTTGGTGGTTACAGTAGATGAGAGAAAGAAAGATGACATTACATTAGAAATTAGTTAAACAAAAAATGACAAAAAAACTCCTATATACTAAAAAACTTACAGCAGAACATTTAGACCAAATAGAAGAGGTTATAGATGATGATAGAAAGAAAGTGCGGACAGAAGGAAAAATTAAGTTCACCTATTTCTTTTTCTACCGTGCTCCCTGAGCTAAAAGGGGAACGTGGAAAAGCCTTAAAGACTGGGCGAGAATAAAAAACATTAAATATTGGACTCTTTATATGAGAGTTAATAGATATGGAATGACAATAAAAGAAGCTATAGAAACTCCATTAAAAAGAGAAAACAACCACAACATATGAGAATGGAGAAAAACTATAGCAGGAAGAAAAAGAGGAAGAAGAAACAAATGTTTATATAGAAAGACTCCCATACCACATATCCCGAAAACAGACAACAAAAAAAAGACAGAAAACTTATTATAGTTTTTCTGTCTTTTTTAAACCTTGTGTTTAGCTATAAACACCATTTATTTGAGTTATAATGGCTTTTAATATGTTTTAAGACCTAATACACCTAAGAAAAAAACAAAGCCTTAAATCGCATTTAAATGCTTTTTAAATAGGTTTCTAAGCCTCTTTTATATAGGTTATTTGCCACAATCCATTTAAACTTTACCTCATCATTCCAAGTGGCTTTAGAAGGCAAGTTTAAGTTATTTTCTATATACCATCAATATCATATTAGTTCGGCGAAATCTTCTGCACTATGTGTTTTAGCATAGTCTGTAATGTAGTGTTTTAGATTACGAGAAATGTAGTCCCAATATTCATATTTAGTTAACTTATAATCGGTGTTATCAATTTTTTCAAAAATGGAAGTTTTAATTTGTGTATGATAGATTAGATGTGAAAATTCGTGTAACAACACTTCCTTCACCTTATCTTCTCATTTATTAATAGTGTAGTCAGAAAGAAGAATGTATGACTTTCACGAAGTTGTAGCTCAATGAAGTTTTAACATTCAAGTCCTATCTAATCATTTTCTCAATTCCACTCTAATTCAATAAATTGAAGAAGGAAAAGTTAATCAATTAATAGTAATGTTTTTTCAGAATTGTTCCATAGGTTCTTTTTTATTTACTAAAGGAATAGGAAGGTTGTTGTCTTGAAAATGTGGCTTATCCCATTCCCATAAATCATATCACCAATCTATTCAATATTTATTTGCTATCTTTCATATAGCTTTCCATTTATTAATATCTTCAGGATATAATCAGTCACTATTATTTGAATTAAATGCTATATCTACAGCTAATCAATCTTGATGTTTAGAATGAGGCACTTTACTTAATCACTTATATATAAGTTCTTGTTGTCTTTCTTCGCTTCTCCAAGTTTCTGTTATAAATATTATTTCCTTTTCTTTATTAACTTCCTTCAACCAACCTTCCACTTTAGTTTTGAAAGGTTCTTTTAGTTTGTCTAATTTTCTATATGCTGTTGTCATTGTTGTTCTAGTAAATTATCAATTATGGCTTTATACGTTTCTATATGTCCAACCAAAACTTTAGCTAGGTGGTTTTTATTAAAACCTTCTGTTTGTTGTAGCTGTTCTACAGAATGGTTAGTAAAAGCATAAACTCCTTCTTCTCTTCATTTTATTAGGCTTTTCATTATATAACATTAGTAATTACGAAAGTGATAGTGAATATTAAAACCATAAGCAAAACACATTCAATCATTCAGCTTATTTTTGCTTTCATATCATTCTATTAATAAATAAATTAATACCTTCTTTTTCTAAAAGGTCTAAAAGTGGATAGGCTAAAAATCAAGAAATGGAAACTAATGAATTTTTAAACTCACTAGCTGGTAACATTTCTCAAGCTAACCATCATACATATCAAGCTAATATAATGTTTGCTATAAGCATAAAAACATTAAACTTAGCTCATTGTCTAATTCTATTTATATAAACTGCGGCTCAACCAACTCAACCAAGTCATCAATAAGTTATGATTGAGTTAACAGTTTCCGATATTGTTTTATCTGGCATTGCTATTTATTATAATTAAAACTCTCCTTTCAACCAATTCTCACTCAAGCATAATAGATATATGCCCATACACTATAGAAGAAAGACAAAAACAAAGGTTGTTTTTTACAATCTTCTAACATATATAATAGGAAATAGTAGTCTGCTATTTCTCTATCAATTTCATTTCATCATTTATTATATAAGTCGTCGTGTTTACGGCAACTTGCATTGAAGAAGATGTGGAAAGGCGGTTTTAACCATTTCCATTTACCTTTCTCACTTCAACAATAGTTTTTATCTTGTTTATATGCTCAACTCATAATATTAGTCAATTATTAAATAAGATGCTGGTATAATAGTTCAATCTACATCAGTAGTTTCTGGTGATATTAGGAATGTTGTAGCAATTGTTTGTCAATTATCATCTAATGTTTCATCTACCACTTCTAAATTTGTTCTACTTTTTACATCAGCTATTGCTTCTGCTGGAGTGTTGAATATTGTTATAGCATTATAACTAGCCACTTTGTTAATACTAGCTATTAATTCATTTACATCCATTCAATCAACATATTCATAATAACCAAATTTAGTTTCATTTTTTAATCCATTAGGATTTATTTTAATATATCTATCTTCTGGAATAATATTATCTATTATGTTGATAAGTCCATCATAGTCTGCGAATTGTCTTCATAGTATATAGCTAGGGCTATATTTCCCTTGTCATTTGTTATATTCAGCTTTCCTGAATGTTATGTATATTTTGTTAGCCATTTTAAATGTAATTAGAATAATAATCTTGTTCTATTTGTTTAGGAGAAAGTGAACTATTGTACAATATAATATCTGATAAATCTCATTGTAGGAAATCTGTTATCAATATATCTGTTCATATATATAAATAATTATTATCTCAAATTTGGTTTCAAGAGAGAGAGGTATCAGTATAGTAATTAATTCAATTAACATAAAATTTTACTTCTCAATTATTATATGATAATACAATTTTTTCATAATTATTGTTTTTTATAGTATAATTAGTAATTTCAGCAGATAATTGTCATAAATCACTTGTTATATATATTTTATAGTAATCTGAATTAGCTTCTCTTAATACTAAGAAGTTAAACCTTGCATCTGTACTATCTTGTAATCAAGCCATTACTTGTCTATTTCATTTAGTGTTACTTTTTACTTTAAAACTTAATGTTCTTTGATTGCTATTTCAAAAATCAGTAAAACAACTTATATAATCATCCACCCCATCAAACCCCATCCATTTACTTTGTCCTATTCTACCGCTCGTAACTCCCCCACTTTGTGTTCAATGATTTCAATTCCCACTTTGGTCGAAGAATGTATCTCAATTTCTATTTCAATTAATATGGAGAATAGGCTTTGGTAAAGAAGCTGGTGTGTATTTCGCGAAAGGATAGATGTATTTTTTAAAAACTAATTGATATAATTGTTTAACATCACTTAATGTAAATGATTTTTTAACCAAAAGACTAATTGAGACATCTCAAGCAAAATTTCTTCAAGATGCAGCTGTTCAATTTCATATTAAAAAATTATCGGTATTATCTACATTATTTGTAGCTAATCAAGTAGCTGAATTATCTAATGTGTCATTGTAATATAAATCAAGTTGTCATCAATTCCTAACAAGTGTAACTAATGTCCATTGTCAAGTTGGTAATGCTGTATTACTTTGTACTATTTGAGTAGCTCATCAATCAACATAATATCATCTTACAGTATAAGTATCTAATATATCTATTGTTAATGGATAATCTCAAGAAGCATCATTTTTACTTACAATATAATCGATAGTTCAGTCTGCTGTTTTATTAAGCAAAATAGAATAAGTCCAATTATTTCATATGTTTCATATATTTCAACAATTTAATTCTCAAGTACTTCATCAAGGAAAATTATAAGCACTATTAGTATTACCTAATTGATCTGTTGTAAGTGTTGCTCAACTAACTGTTGCTAAACTTCAATCAATTAAGTTTGAAGCATCTCATTTAAAATCCCAATATCAAACACATCATTCAAATAATTCTGGATATTGTTGTAAAATAGATGGTCAGAATTTTTTAAGTCATTCAAGGTATCTATCTCTTTGATGTGTAGTTATTCAAGTATCACTTCTCAGAATTCATAAGTATCATTTATAATATCTTTGTGTACTGTCCGTATTTCTTCAAATAGTATGATTTCAATTATTCCAAGTTGCTGGAAACACATCATTAATTCAATCATTTCATTGTTCCACTCAATCAATATAGCATTTAACTGTAGAAGATGGAGTTATTACCACTTCTATAAATTGCCATTTATTCGTAACTAAACTTCAAACTGAAGAATGGTATTCGTGCCAACTTCAATCATTTACTCATACATTTACCTTATCTCATAAAAACCTTATAAAAGAAGTATTTGCAGTATCCATACCTAAAATATTTCTAGGATTTGTAGAACTAAACGTATCTCATTCACTTAAATCAGTAGGATTTACCCAAAAAGAATGATAACTTTGTACTCAACTAGGTATCCAATTAATTCAAGTTGTTATATATCAAGTTCAATCAAAATTTCCCACTTCTTTTACATATCATATTTCACTTTTTACCCAAGTTATATTTGTGGCCGTTCAATCATTTCAATAATTATTATAAGCATTTCAATTAAGCAGAAATTCATTTTGAATATTTTGCTTATTTATATTATCAGGATAATTAAATTTACTCATTTTTTATTAAGGTTAAGAAACAGTAATGTCAAAACTTAAATCACTTCAAGCAACTGTTGTCCCAACTTGTGTAATTTTTACAGTGAATACATCATCAGCAACTAAAGCTATTGCTCAAGACCAAGTGGAAGAATATCTACCATTAGTAGCTGTTGCTGTAGTAAGTATAGATAGTGTTCATTGACTTACTCAATTAACAAAACCTTCTACAATAAAATCAGCTCATTCATTTAACACTTGCAAATTAAGTCTTGCATAACTAACTGTGTGTGCAGCTCAAGAAACATATTCAAAAATTGTTGTTCCAGCCACTTGCACTCAAGGAAGTAAAACAGTTTCTATTCAACCTAATCCTCAACCAGTTGGGAAAGGAACACTTTTATATTTTCAACTAGCTTCATCATATTGAATGGCATTTCAGTCAGCTAAGTTTGTTTCATCTACTGCTTTAGTCCCAACTATACCAACATCAGTATTTCCTTCAAGAACATCACCAGCAGCAGTTCAGAAGTTTTTATTAAAGGCTGTATTTTTTGTAAAACTGTCTTCTTTTCAATCTAAAGCACTTTGTGTAGCTGTACTAATAGGTTTATCTAAGTCGGCAGTGTTATCTACATTACCAAGTCCAACTTGCGCTTGTGTTACAGAGTGTGGATTAGTAGTGTCTGTAGTATGTGTTTTATTATTAGCAATATCAGTTCTTTCAGTGTCGCTTAATATTTTTTTAGTAGAAGTTTCAACCATATTATCCATACTAAAAGCATCTGCTTCTATAGTATTAGGGTCGTAAGTGCTTTTAAGCATATCACCACTTCAGTCTCAATCAGCTCACTTTTCAGCAAGTAAGTTCCAAAAGTTTGTATCAGTTGGTAAGTTTCAGCTTCAATCAGCTATAGCTATATATGAACTTCAATTATAACTTACAGCATCACTTATTACATAAGAAGCTCATCAGTCATAAGCTCCTTTCCAATTTAGTCAATCAGCTCAAGCAGGACCTTCTGGTCATACATCACCTTGTGGTCATTGTGGTCAAGTAGGTCATACATCACCCTGTGGTCATTGTGGTCACACATCACCTTGTGAACCTTTAAAAAGAACAGCACTCATTCTTTTTAGTTTTTGTCAGTCTTCACTATCAATAGCTATCACTTCATCAGCATCAACAGCTGGTGTTAGTTTTTGGTCTACAAGTTGAAATTGTTTATCAGCCATAAGTCTTTTTTGTTATATTATAAGTAGAAAAGCCATTATAAGCTTTCCTCTTTTTGCCATTGCGTAGGAGCATCATAGAACTCTCAATTATGAAACAATATTACATTATCATTTTCATCTGTCATTCTATTTAATAATTCATCTAGTCCAGCTCCTAAATCATTTTGCAAAGGAGAAGGACGAGAAAGCACACTATTTATTTCTAGCGGCTTTGTCCAATTTGTCATAAGTTTTGTTTTATATAATAAAACTATTTATTAAGTTGTTTTTTCATATCTTCAGGTAGATATTTAGCCCAATCAAATTTCTTTATTTCATTCTTTTGTTTATCGCTAAGTTTTTTAATAATAGAAGCCATATTAGTTTTTATTCTCTTACTTCATAAAACAGACATAGCAGCAGCTCAACCTAATGAACTCTTTATTATTCAACTAACATCTTGTCATTGAACAACTCATCAAGCAGCTCATAATGCTCATCATACTAATGGATTTGCAGCTAAATGAAATGCTAAATCTCTAACGGCTGAAGTTTCATCTTTAGTTTTTATTCATTCTACTAATGCTCTACTTACAGCTTTTTCATTATTTAAATGCTTTATTCACTTCACTCAAAATTCTTCTCAAGTTTTTTCTATAAATTTTTTAACATCCTTTCTTATGTTTCATAATCATCTTTTAATATTAGCTGACTTATATTCTCAAGACACTGTAAATATTCAAAAAGCATCATCCATCATTTTCTTTACATCATTAATTTCAGTAAGAGTGAGTCAATCTTTTTTATATTTCTTATATAAATTTTTAGCAACTTTTGTTTCTTTTTCAAGTCATCAAATTGGTTCAAGTTCTTTAATTAATTCATTAAGTCATTGTTCAACTCTTTTGTCTTGAAATGTAGCTTTTACAGAAGAAAGATTTTCATTAAATATTTTAGTAGCTTTATCGTGATGTTTTTCAAGCTTGTTTATTATTACATCTGTACTTCATTTAATATCTCTATCAATCATCCATTCAGCAGTCTTTCTACTAGATGATAATGTTTCAGGAAGTTTTTCACCAACTTGTTCTAATTTAGTTCAAACTATTTTTAGTTTAGAAGGAGTGATAAGGTCAGCTAATTGAAGTCTAGTGTATGCAGATGGTCAAAACTTTTTAACTCAAGCTCAAGCAAGTTGTCAAGCTCAAGAAAATCAAGCTCACATAGCAGCATATTCCGCAACATCTTCTTCAGTTCACTTTTCAACTATTCAAAATTTAGCCCAATCTTTACTGCTTGAAAGTGCTTTTTTTAACACTGGAGTAAGTTTTGGAAATTTTTCAGCAAAAGCAGTTCAATATTTAGTAGCTAATTTAGCAACACTGCTAGTTAATTTTCAAGAAGAAACAGCTTCAGTAAGAACAGCTGGAGTTTTTAATTTACTTGCTCAAAATACTTCTGCTCATAATTTACCACCTTTATAAAACAAACTTTCTTTATCAGCACTAAAAAATCAACTTATTGCTTCTTCTCATTTTTGTCATAATTGTCTAACTTTTTCTCAAGCCTCTTTTGAGGCTCAAGGTAAGTTTCAAACAACATCTAATCAAAATCATAATACATTAGCAGCTCAACTTGTTAATCATCATAATCAACCTCATAATATATTTCTTTCTTCTTCAGAAGCCGCCATAAATCATCTTTTTGCTCTTGTTCACAAACTATCATATATTTGTTCTTTATATTTAGGATATTTTTCTAGCATTTTATCTACTAACTCATTATCATCCATATCTTTATATTGAGGATATTTTTCTTTTATTGAAGATGCGAATTCTTCTCTTGTTATAGTCATAAATGTTTTTTAATTAAATATTCATAATGGGTCATTATTATCAACTGTTTTTTCTTCTGTAGTAGTATCTATATCATTTAATATATTTTCTGTAGTATCTAATATTATAATATTATCTGGATTGAATCAACTTTGTTCTGCTATTATTCTATATTTATCTGCAGCTTTATTATAAGTGTCCATTTCACTTTCTAACACAACTTTAGTAATTTTAATAAAATCTTTTCTTTGTTGTTCAGTAAGTATTTGTCAATTTTCCCATTTTTTAAGAAGTTGTAAACTCTCAGTTCTGTCAAATACTCAAGCAGTTTCTTGTGCAGCAGCATATTCACTCTCTCTTACTACAGAAGTTGGGTCTAAACTTTTCATAAATGCAAATATTGCAGCCATATCTCAAGGTCCACTTGCATCAGTAGAAAGTATTTTTTCTATTTTATTTGATTGTTTTACAGCTTGTAATGTATCTTTTCAAATAAAGTTGTTAAATTCTTTTCTTAGTGTAGTTTCATCTTTATATTTTCTAACTGAATTTTCAGGAGTAGTATATCTTAATGCTTCTTCGTGAGAAAATCACTCTTGTCTTAATTTTTTATAATCATTAAATAATTCAGTTCTTTCTTTTTCAGTTCATCATTTAATTAAACTCTTTACTTCAGCTTCTTCTCAAGTAGACCAAACTGTTCATCAATTTATACCACTTATTTCTCAAAATCATTCAGCTTTAGCAATAGCATTAGCAATATCTTCACTATTTAAACTTTTTAATGTTTCCCATCATTGTGTTCATAAATCATCCATTATACTTCAATAATAATCTTTAGGTACTCAGGCTTTTGTCCAATCACCACCACTATCTGTAATATATTTAGGTCATCTTTCATATCATATTATATATTCTTCAATAGTCATAGAAGGAGTTGCCCAACTACTGTTTCATTCAACTTGTCTAGCTATCATATCTTTCATTCATAATGCTCATTTTTCAACATTTGGAAATGTAAAATATTCTCTTCAATTAGGAGAAGTATAAGTTCAATTTGCTCATAATGCTCTACCAAGTCTTTCAACTTCTGCATCAGTATATCAATTAGGAACTGTAATATTTCAAGGATTGTTAGTATCTCTAGCAACATTAGTTGAACCTTCTGGTCTTTCTAAATCAATATTTCTTTGAAAATCTCAAGAAAGAACTTCTTTTCAATTAACATCTTTTATTTCAACTCATCAAAATATCTTTCATTCATTAACTCACTCTCATAATACATAACTTCATATATATTCTCAAGTTGATTTATCAAATTTATTTATTCTTTTTTCTCAATTAGATAATATTTCTTCTTTAGTAACTATATTTGTTTTTTCTAAATCAAAATCTTTTATTCTATTTTGTTCAACTCATTGTTTATCAAAGAAAACTAAATCACCATTTTTATCTATTTGAGATGTATATTGTTCATATTCTTTCTTCACTTCATTTAATTCTACTTCTTTTTTTACAGCATATTCATTTTGAAGAATAAGTTTTTCTTCAGTTGTAAATAAATCTGCTTGCTTTTCAAAAATTGAGTTAAATGAAGCTTCCATTTTTTGTCATTCAGCAGCTTCGTATTGTTCTAATTTCTCAATTTCACCTATAGAAAAATTGTAAGCACCAAGTCATAAATTAGCATCTGCAACAGCTTGATTATATTCTTCTGTTAAAGCTCAAGCTTCTCTTTTATACATAGCATTTATAAAACCTTCTGTAGCATTTGGAAAACGTCTTCTTATATTATCTTTTAGTCAATCAATCTTCACTTTAATATCACTAGCTTTTTCTAATCCATCTAAATATTGTTTTTTATATGTAGCAATATCAGTGTTTTCATTAATTCTTTCTTCAAATGTTTTTCAATAGAAACTGGTGTTTTTATTTTTTACATATTGTTCTAATTCACTAATTGTCATATTAACTACATCTTCAGCTTTTCAATTCTTTATTTTTTCTTCTATAACTCTCTTATTAGCCTTGTCGTAAGCTTCTTTAGTTATTGGGCTATTGTAAATTTCATTTAATAATGTATTGTCTAATGTTAAGTTTTTAATAGCTGAATATAAACCTCCCTCACTCTTATCCAACATTTTCCATTTATTAGCTTCATCTTTCGCTACCTTATATTCACTTGTATCTTGGTACATAGATGGAATTTCTTCATCATTAAGAAGTTTTTTAAATATTGTTTCAGAGCTTAGTTTTTCTATACCCATACCAGCTTTATTTGCTTCATCAATAGATAGTGTAGTTGCTATTGGATTACCAGCATCATCAATTATCCATTTAGTTGGCTTCCCATTCTTTGTTCAATATATAACGTTTCCTTTAATACTCACTTCACCTTCTGCTCAGTAAGCATTAGTTATAAGAGAGGATAGGTTGTCTAATGTACCTCAGCTCTTTTTAAACTCTTCTATATTAGTTATAGGACCTGTATAAGGAGCTTCACTTGTAACACCTGGTATTCATCAAACAGCAGGAGCTTCTTCCTTTTTAATAGGAGCTGGAGCTTGTGTAGGTTCTGGCGTTATTCAAGGAATGTTTCAAGAAGCTATATTATTGTTTGTAGGAGCGTTTGTTTTTTCTTCAGACTGTGTTACATCCTCTTTAGGTTTTTCGTTGCTTACAGTTCATTTAAATGCTGTTTTAGAGGCTTCTGCGGCTTGTTTTTGTTGTTGTTTAGCAGCTTCTCTTTCTTGTGCAGCTCTAATATCAGCAGCAAACTTTTGTTTCTCAGTATCAGTCATACCTTTACTTTGCTCTAATATGGCTTGTTTTTGTTCTTCTGTTAATGTCATATGTTTTTGTTATTAATTTATTAAGAGCTATCAAATAGCATTAAATGAACAATAGGTAGTTTTATAATAATATGTAACATCTATCGTAAATCAGTCTGAGTCAAAACTTATAGGAGTAGCTCTTACAAAGACGTCATTAGAGTCTCAATAATATATACACTCTCAAGCTATAGTTGTTGAATTTCAATTATTAATAGCATTTGCAGACATTCAAGGACCAATAGTTCACCATCAACTTGCTGTATTATTACCACTTTTATCACCAACAGCAATTGAAACAAAAATAGGTTTAAATCCTGTCCATATTTTCATTTGTCCTGTCCCACTTATTGTAAATGTTTGACTTTTTCATTTTTCAATTCATCACACATTATAAACATCTTTTTTAGCATTTATCTTTTCCTCTTCTCAACTAATTATTTCAGTTGAAGGAGAAATGTTATTACTTATAAGTTCTTCTTCTGTCATTGTTTTTAATTTATGTTAATAAATCTATTGAATAGGTGTATAAAATACATCAACTGAATAAATAGAAGCGGAAGTTTGTGTTTCCAACACTGTCTTTAATTTAAACTTAAGTTGTAGTTCATTAAAAGAATTTGTAATGTTATTAATTCTAATTACATCAAATCCACCTTTTACATCTTGCTTATAATCATACATATTAACTTTTAATGTTGTAGTAAGATTGTCATCTTTTATTATTGTTAACTCATCAGTTGATGAAATGTTTTTAGCTAATATTACAATTTCAACTATTTCTTTCATTTTATTAGTTTCTCTAAATTGAAGTTTGTTTGTAATTAGAGTTCATTCTCTTATTTTATTACTATTAACTACATATCAATAATTAATAGTATATTTAGATGTATAAATTTTTGAAGAAGCGGCGTCTCTAAAAGAATAATAAAGTATTCATTTATATGAGTGTATTGAATGAATGATTGAATTCTTTAAGCTAGCATTTATATCTCAATAATCAGTTATAGCTATATTACTTCATAATAAAGAAAAACTTGTTGGAAATCATTTTCTGTTTTGTCATATAGAAGCTATAGAATAATATCAATCATATGTTTCAGCTATTAAATAAATAAATCTATCATCAAACTTAATATCTACATCCTTTATTCTAAATTTATAAGAGTCGGTGTTATTAGGAACATAAAGTTCTTTTATTATTTTTCCTTCTAAGTAATATAATCAAACTGAAAAAGAAGTATATCATCATAATACATAATCAACACCTCTAATAGTTCTTACCTTTCTTGCATTTAATGTAATGTTAGCAACATCTATTAAAGAGTAGCTTTTATTAAAATATGAAACAAGTCATTTTTTAGTCCAAATTTTAAATAGGTCAGAAGTAAATGTTATTCAAACTATTTCAACGTCATAAGAAGAGTCTGTAAAATCTATTGCTCAAGAACTAATTACATAAGAACTAAAAACATTTCACCATCATATAAAAAAGTTTCATCAATAAGCAATTTCAAATCACCATTTACCATTATAAGGAACTGTTGGTGTAGGTCAAGTTATAAATACAATAGTGTTTCACCAATTTCAAGTATAGGCATCATCTTTACTTATCTTTAACACCCTAAAAGTTTCTCAATATTTTTGTAATAGGTATAAATAAGTTGCATCTTTGACAGAGTCTAATATAGGGTCTGCATAAATTAAATCAATAGTCGAAAGGTCATAAGTAGGAGTGTCATCATCATTTCACCACTCATATATCTTAGCGGTTTCTGTAAAATAGAATGTCTTATTACTAGCTCAACTACTAACACTTTGTATGTGACTTATTTCCTCTCATCAAGTTGTTGTTCATTGTTTAAATCAATGTGCTAATGTGAATGAAGAAGAACTACTACTTATATCAATTCAATCAGCATAATAATATTGTCAATCTTCATTAAATTTAGCATCTATTCATTCTCATCAATACCATTTATCTATTCTAACTTTATTAGTCATTTTGTTTAGTTATAAAAATCTAAATTAGGCATTGTAACTGTTTCAGGAACGCCCACTCTGTCTGTTAATATACCAATTACTTCACTTAGTAAGTTTTGATAAGAAGAAAAAGCAAAACTAGCTTCATTTAAAAGCCCTCTTCTTTTATACACATCAACAATCATTGCTAAAGCTATAAGTTCTCTAGCTTCTTCTGGCATATCTGTGTCAGTGTCTGTTAAAGCTAATTCTCAAGGAGTTATAGCAGCTTCCATTCTAAGTTCCCCTATTTCTGAAGGAGTTGGATAGAGGTAAAGGTAGTTGTTTTTAATATAGAAAGAAGGAAATGCTTGTTTTTCCTTCTCTTCTTCACTCATATTTTCACCATCTATTTTTATAGCTTTCTTTCAGTTTACAAACACACCATCAATTTTATTAATCTTTATTCAATTAACTGTGTCTTCTAAAGAATAACGGTTTTGTCATATAATGGTTGGTGTAGTAATAGAAGAAGTGAAAAACCCTTCATTAACTTTTTGCATTATTTCATTAGCTATTTTCTTTCTATATAAATTATAGTCTTCTAATGCTATTGTATCAGTGTATTGACTAGAAGAAACATATGCTAAGCTTCTAGCTCTATTTATAACATCTTGCGGAGTTGCGAACATAAATGTGTTTTAATAAAAAATATAAAAAGAAACAGCTTTGTTTCCTAACAAGTTTATATAAACTTGAGGGAGAGACAACTATTTATTAAGTCTCTTTCTTCCCTTGTTTTTAGTTTATATAAATTGTGTCATTAAACAAAGAGCAATTAAGCAGCATATGTATAACAAACAGCTTTAGCATTTTCTCAGAAAATTTTAATACCGTAGATAATTTCAGCAATTAAGTTTTCATAGAAACCATCAACAGCTTTTCTAACATCATATTGATTTAATTGTGCAACCATATTGATAGCACCATTTTGCATCATTATTAAGTCTTTAGAAGCAGTAAGAGCATTAGTTTCAACAACTTTTACACCAGAAACTAATCCAATATACCCTTTTTGTCTAATTTCTAAACCTCTATCTACATTATCTAATAATCCAGATTGTCTTAATAAAGAACCAGCAGCGTGAGAAACGAAAAGAACTAAGTCGTCTGTAACATTTTGTTCAGCTAATGCAACTTTCATTTTTTCAATTTCACCAAAGATGTTAGTTTTATCTAAAGTTACTTCTGTAGCAGCATCATTAGTAGTAGTGATAGTTGCAGCATCAGCAGCAGCTTTAACAGTGTCTCTAACAAATTCGTCAAATAATCTAGCTTCAGCTTCAGCAAATCTTTCAGCAACTTTTTCTTCTAAAGAAAGGTTAGATTGAACCATTTCAATGTCTTTCAGCGTAACTGAAAGTTGCGCCACTTGGTCAATTACTAAGTTTTCAGAAGTGATAGTGAAATCAGAAGAAGTAATTGCAGCACCTGCAACACCACCTGTAACAAATGATAAAGTTGGTAAAGTTTGAACAGTTACTGTATCACCAGCTTTTTTAAGTTCACCTGTAAATTTAGAGTTTGTATAGTTATAAAATACATTCTTAATATCTCTTTTTCTTACTACTTCTTTAGCGAATATAGTAGGTTTTATAATAGTGTTAGCCATTTTTTAATTTATTATTATATATATAAGAACAAAAGGCAAAAGCTTTTTGTTTAGTCTCTTATTACATTAGCTTCTCATCTATCAATTAAGTCTTTAGCTTCATTATATTCAGCTTGACTCATCTTTTCTAGTTGTGAAGTTGTGTAAGAAGAAGGTTTTGTAGGAGATTCAGTTCACACCACTCCCATCATATTAGTTGTAGCAACATTTTCAGCTATTTCTTGTTCTGCCTTTAATGCAGCAAGTTCTTGTTCCAATGCCTCAACTGTTTTAGTGTTTTCTTTTGTTTCGGCTTTTTCAGTAGAACTGTCTTTTTCGTTGGTTTCTTCTTTAGCCTCCTCTTTAGAATCACTATCGTCTTCGTTTTTGGGAGCAGCTTCTTTTGTTTTCTTTTTCAATTCAACAATTTTAGCTTCAGCTTTTTTAGCTCTTTCTTCCCAATTTATGTTTTCGTTGCCTCAAACATTTTCAGCATTTTCAGATGTGCTAACATCAATTTTTTCGTCTTCCATTTGCTATCTGGTTTAGAAAAATAAAATAAGTGTGCAGGTCTTATTCCGCCCTATAAATATAAAATAGTTTAACCACATCATCATACTTCGGTGGAGAAACTATTATAAATCAATAGTTTCTTTATTGAGGTTTTCATCAGTTTCCCAACTTTTAATAATTTCTTCTGGAGTAGATAAAAGTGTTTTATAAACCTTTCTAAGTCTTTTTAATAAGTCATTTTCATTATATTTAATTTCGTTAAACTTTCATTCATCATTAACAGTGAAGATAAGTTCTTCAATTTCATTCACCTCATCTGAAAGCTCTTTTTCCAACACTTTCCAACCTTCACTATTCACTAATGCTTTTAAATTTGCAACATCAATCTTTTCCATTTTTTGTTTTTGTTAGTGTGTATTATTTATACAGCGACAGCTGTTAGGAAGCCTGTATTCCTATATGTCTTGTAAACTTGCAGAATTAGAAGCTTCTCTATTAATAGCAGCTCATTGTCTAGATGCGGCATTACTAGCAGCAATATTTTGTTGTGTATTATCTGTTTGTCATTGTGCAGCAGCTAGTTGTCATTGTTGTTCTGCTTTTCTTTGTTCACTTTCTAAATAGAAGGCTTTTCTTTTTTCTATAGCTTCCCATTTAACATCTGTATCGTCTGCTCAATAATATTCAGATAGGTAAATAAGATGGTCTTGTCATTCCTTAATTTCTGGCATTATATTATTATTAATAAGTTCAACATCAATTTTAGCATTTTCTTCGTCCACATTCAACGTAATTTTACTTATTTCATCAGGAGAAAATAAGCCAAAATCAAGCATTTTTCTTTTTAATAGAAGTTTACCAACATTAGGAACAGCTGGGTCAGCTAGAAGTTGTGGAGCAGTTCAATAAAGGTCATTCTTATATTTATTCTTTTCTTCTTCAATTTCACTTTTAGCTTTTATTACTATTGATAGTTTTTCTTCTGTAACGAAATCTGAGCGACCAAGTTCGAAATATGTAGAACCAAATACATTCGCCACTTTAAATACTTTTTTCTTACTTCAAGAAAGGTTATATATGTAGCTTCTATACCAAAGTTTCCAAAAAGTCTTCTCTCACCATAGCCCAACTTTTGTTCAAAGTATAAATCTAAGGTTGGCATTCTTTTGTATACTTTGACTTTCTGCAGCAGTCATATTTTGCATACCACCAATTCACATAGTGTTTGCATTAATACCTGTAGATAGTTGTGTAAGCTCTCTCAAACTACTTTCCATATTAAAAGGAAGGGAAGTTGGATTTTCCTTAGGAACTGTCATTATAGCATTACTTAAGCTTTCACCTTCATTAACATTAGCTGCTATATATTTACCACCTATTGTAGGAGTTTGAAGATGTTTAACATTCTTAATTTTCTTTGGATTGTAAAGCTTGTCATCACCTAAAGCATTTCTAGTAGCACTAATTAATGTTAAGTTGAAAAGTTTACTCTCCGCACTTTGTTTATCTCTTAATAAGTCTGGAACAGACACACCAAATGGGTCACCTTTTAGTGGGCTGTAATATTTAAGAGCTATAGGAAAACCAATTTTATTTGGGGAAGCTTTTTCTTCTTTAGTTACAGCTTTAATTTTTAACATTCTTATTATAAGAGTGTTATTGTTAGCAGTTGTAATTAGGTAAGGTTCTCCGTTTATCCTTGTGTAGTGGTGATATATAGAGAATTTAGCATTTTCTTCTACGTCACCTATATATAAAGAAATGTCTCTTCAGTCTACGTAAGCTTGTCTAATATCTTCTTGTTCTTTAGCTGGTTTATTGTTTAATAGGTCTAGGTTAACAAAACCTTTCCCCAAACTTGCCTTAGTAACCTCAACTTCAAAACCTGCCCATCTATGAGAGTCAATGTCGAAACCACCTTGTGGGTCTGGTATCCAACTAAGAGGAGACATAATGTGAGCTATAGGAGTTGATGTTACAGAGTCCCATCAATCCAGCACCTTAATCCCCACTCAGTGAAAGAACCTGTCCCAGTTCCATTGATAATCAATTTTATCAAGTTCCATTTCATCATAATCAAACTCAGCTAGTCTATTAATATTTTCAGCTATAGAGTCTCAAGCACTTGTTCTACCTTCCCATTTAGCTACAGCTCTGTCATTATAATAAACTGACATAAGTGTTTGCATAGTAGTATAGATTGAATGAACCCCCACTTTGTCTTTTTTAGTAGCTTGAACGTAGTAAGTTTCTAAGTCGTCTTTAAGTTTAGTTCTTTTGTCTGTAATGGCAGTTTTTCAAGCCTTATACTCTTCCTGCACTTGCTCAAGCACTTTGCTTTCTTTTATTCATTTAGGAACTATTATGTCCCTCTTACTTTCTTTATCAAACATTAGTTTATGTTTTATTAATTAAACCACTATTCTCATTAGAAAAAAACTCAATAGCTTTTTCTTTTGCTTGTTTTATAATGTTTTTATCGTCTCAATCAATAAGACCATTTATAACTATTGGAAGAAAAGAAGGTTTTTTTCCTCTTCCGTTTCATTTTTTAAAAAGAAGTTTGAAAGCCCAGCTTTTCTCTCCTGTTGAAGCATTAGTTACATATGCTTTTTCTTTATTTACCAATGTGATGTTCATTTTTTGTTTTTTTGTTTTAGCTTATAAAAAGACTTACAAGAAGTCGTCGTAGTTTACAGTGAATGTTTCACCTTCATCAATAGGAGCAACAAATAAGTGGTAGGCTGTCGCTAAATAACGAAAAGCATCTGAATAGTCACAGTGGATTGGTTTACCGCTTTCTCCTGTCTTTTCATTATATTTAGGACGGTATTCACTTAATATATTTATATACTTTTCCAAACCAGCATCAAACCGCACTTTCGGAAGTATTGTCCTCACCATATTAATTCAATCTTCCACACTCTGTCTTTTCAACACTTGCACCTTATCAGCACCAAACATCTTCTGAAATGTCTCCAATCTTGTCATACCTGTGCTAAGCTCTTTTACAGCAATGTCGTGCGGAACGTAGTGCATTATATATGAATATCACTTACGGTCTAATTCTTCTTTATAATGTGGAAAACCATATCAACTATTATCATACTCATCAATAATTCTAATTTGTCATTGATAATATTGAAAGAACACTATTACCATCCTATCATTCATACCAAGGTCCCAAACTGTGTAAACAGGTAGAGCTGGGTCATATAAATGGTTTAATATACGTCCTTCTTTTTTTAACTGAGCAAGTTCTTTTCAATAGAAAGAACCTCTAATACTAACTTCCCAATTTAATAACATTTCTTGTTCAAAACTCTCTCTGTCCATTTCTTCTTTAGCATCTTCTATTGCTTCTTTAGAAAGAAGTTCTGTTTCATAAACATCCTTACTCATAGTGTAATATTTGTCTGACGACAATGCTTTGTAATATAAGTCATAAAAAGAGTTTTTTCCTTTAGGTGTACCAATCCATACCGCCCATCAATTTTCGTGTGCATTTAGCATAGGAAAGATGATTTCTGGATAGATTGTGGAGCTCATCTGTGCATATTCATCAAACACAACCCCTTTCAAATCAAGTCCTCTCAGCGCGTCTTGATTATCAGCTCAGAATAAAGTAATTTTACTACCATTAGGAAGAGTTATTTGTAACTCAGCATTATTAATTTTACATCAAGGAATTTGATTTATAAACTTTAATAATATGTCCCACGCAATTTGTTTACTTTGATTTCTATAAGGAGCTAAATATCAATAAGTTCCTTTTTCAGAAAGTGCCCTATATATTATAAACAAAATGGCTAGAACAGTTTTTCAGGCCCTTCTTTGCTCGGTGAAGGACTAGCACATTGTATTTCTTGTAGTTTTCAAAAAATTCAAGTTGCCAGGCCCTCAATAGGTTCTTAATATCTAAATTTATTTTCTTAGCCATTTATTTTTAAAATGTTAATGTTATATTCATTTCTGTATTCTCAGAGTCTTCGTTGTTTGCTGCTGCCACTAATGCAGCACGCTTTAATGCACTATTTGTAAGCTTGTCTAATGTATCAACATCCTTCGCTTTAAGAGTTCTTTGTCCCGCCACTTGTTTAGCAAACTTAATATTAGCTTCTCAAGCAAGCTCCAATAGTTCATTGTCTTTTGCTAATATAGAAGACATTAATCAAGCTACAGCGTGGTCTTCATCAAAACTAAGCTGTTTCTCTATTTTCTTAACACAAGCAGGTGTAACATTTAATTCTTCTGCCAACTTACTAATATTCTTAGCAGGCTCTAATAAACGAGCTTTAGCTATAACAGTTTTTTCTTCTACAGAAAGAGAAGCCCAACTAGCTCTTTTTCATCAATAGCGAGAAATTGAAACAACGTTTTTTTCTTCTTCCATTTTTTCTTTTTGTTTTTTATATTGTGCTTTATTTAACTAAAGTGTATTTATTTCTTGACAGATGTCAAACTCATCACGAGAACATTTGTGTTAAAAACTTTTTTATGTAAGTGTAAGCTATTTAAAGCCTTTTATATTTTTGAACACAAATGTTCTTGTCATCATTTGACTTATGTCAAGAAAAAAATATACTAAGAAAGTAAGGAAGCGCAGAATTAACTGTAAGGGCTTGAGAGGTTGAACTAATTGCTAACAACTTCTCTGTAAGGCTGGGTCGTCCTAAAGACCCCAGACATTAGCATACTAAAAAAATAGCTCTATAAACTCGTGGGAAAAGCTTTTTTCTTAGAACTTCATACCATTATTGATTTTATCAAAATAGGTATAAACATTTCGTTGAAGGAAACCAATGGTTTCTAGAGAAATGTTGAGTGGTAGTGGCACACTATTATTCTGTCTGTGTAGATGGAAAGGAACACTTCTTCTAGGGGGGTTCTTATATGTTTCTTTCTATCAACAAGCAGACAGAACTCTAAATAGATATAACTGAAGGAAAGGCTATAAGTTAAGCCTTGTAGTAACCTGGAGGCAGAAGCCGAACAGGGAACTACTTATAAGAGAAAGACAAAGAAAAAAGAAGAAACTAAGAACTTCGTCGTCCTCTTTTGTCTTTTTTTCGTTTACGGAGAACATAAGGACATATATAAACTTTGCTGGCGAACGCCAGTGAGCCCTTCCTTTTATATTATATATATAACTAACATAGCTCTCTATACCTATTTATTTGCGTTCTAAGAGGCTTTAATTCTTTTTGCTATACATAACACCTAAACCTTTCTTCCTCTTCTCTCAGAGCCTCTTTTGGCTCTTTTTTGTTGTTTAAAAACAGCTTTAAAAAAACTAAAAAAATTTTTCACGATGCATCACTAACACACTAATAATATTCTAAACCTGCCACACCCCCTCCCCCTGTTTTTATTAGCACCTAGCACATTTGCCTGCTAACTGCCAGAAAGTTTCTCTTTAATTATAAGCCTTTAAAAAACAACCAGGCGGGTTATATATATGTATTAAAATAGTGTCAATGTAAGTAGTTTGTGGCTTTGTAGTGCTTATAAGTGGTGTTTTGGAAGTTTGAGGAAGGTTTGCGAGATGAGAAGGTGAAGCATTGTAAATAGTCCTACAAACAACATCATCAATTAAAACATTACTAATTTGGTAACCTTTAAAAAACCTCTTATACAATATAAAACACATCACATAATATTTATTATGTTTACCCTATTATATTAATACTTTTTTCTTTTATATAAATATTGGCTAATTAAAGCCTTTTATTAATTTCTTTTATTTTTCTTGTAAAAAACTTTTGACATATTAAACAAGTTGGTATATAATGGAGGTACAACATAAGAAAAACGCTTCACAAGACATTAGTTTCTTGACAAGACAAGCTATTAAAAGAAACCTTCTTATAAGTTGTTTACGGCGAAATAGTTTTTAAATAATAATTATATATACATATGAAAAACACACTAACAATAGTGTTAATAGTTTTAGCTATAATATTGGCGGCTTTATTGAATAAACATCCCGAAGCTATAAAAACACCTAATAAAGCCTTATGTTCTAACCTCTTACATTCAGGACAAAGCACAACAGCTCTTGAAATTGGTTGCAACATTAATCAAATAATGAGGGAAGAGCTAGACATAAAGAAAACTAATGTTTTCCATTAAAAGAAAAAACACTTTTTATTAATTTTCTTTTGACTTATCAAAAGAGTTGTGCTATAATGTTTATGTGTTTAGGGAAATACACACCAAAAAAATTCCCGCTTTATATAACTAAACAATAATGGTAAACCATTGTAATAATGAAAACAATTACATATAATCAAATAAAAGAAGAAACTAAAAACACTAACTACTTATTAGATTTTTTAAACAACTACTATTTTTATAAACTAGATGGGTTCGATAGAGGAACTAAAAACATAACAAAAGAAGAGCTAGAAAAACTTTTAAATCAAGACGAAATTGTTGACAATATAAGCGAATTTGCAGACTCTCAAGTTGATGTTTATAATGGCGCTCTTTTAGAATGGTTAAATAAAGACAATAACTTTTTATTATATGATGAGGCAATAGATAATTTTTGAGATGCTGGGAGTTTAATTAATAACATTAGACAAGCTCAATTTTTCGATATTGAACAAGAGTTGAACGAAGAACTTAGAGAATTTATAGACGAGTTTGAATTAGAAGAAGTTGATTTTTAAATATATAAAGAGGCTTAGCGCTAGCCTTATAAAGCGTGCTTTTATTATAATTAATTAAAAAAATGAACATAAAAAACATATATTATAAAGCCTTGCTTTATTCCGCTAAAGCAACGAAAGGCTTCGGCGGAATTGTAAAACACGCTTATCACGACAGGAAGTTGAACAAGCTTCTATTAACTAAACCTTGTAAAACAAAGGAAGAAGGGCAAAGAGTGGCGAAAAAGGTTAGAACAACGTTCTGACACCTACATTTTGTCAATAAAGAGTGTTTATATACAGGGAAAAAGAAAATGGTTAAACTAATACTATTTTAACTTTTATAATTAAGAACATATGAAAACTAAAAAAACAAACCACATTGCTTTTTATATAAACGGGAAAAGAGTGAGCAGAGAGAGAATACAACTCGAGGCTTATATAGAACGTCACAATTTATGGAGAAAAGCATTCTTAAAAGCTCTTATAAAGAAAAGCAGAAAAGGAGCGGCGGCAATAGCTATAATAATTATCCTTTTAGCTCTTTACAGCGTTTTTAATAACAAAGAGGACCAAACACCTATAATAGAAAAAACAAACGCTTACGAGGTGAAAAAAGAGGCTTTATATAAAACACAAACTACAAAAATTAAATGGGGAGGTCGTTCTTATAATGTTACATTATGGGGGGATAGAGTGAGGGAAATGAAAGCTAGAGGTTACAGCGACACCAAAATATTGGACCTCCTAACTATATTAAATATGGAATGTGGTAGATATGACGGGAAATGCTTCAATTGAAACGACGTTGGACCTTTTCAAATTAATAAGATACATAGGGAACAATTTAAGAGAAGCTGGGAGTTATATAATGACGGCGGAAAACTTTTTCTTTATCAACTATCTTATGCTAATAAATTATTAAATGGATATGAAAATAGATTTTGTAGTCCTTCCATTTTTAAACAAATAGGAAAGAAATATAGTACAAAAGCACATTGGACTTGCATTGCTTATAGTTATAACGGACACCCAAGATTTAAGTATGCTTATGCTAAATTGTGATGGGAAAGAAGGAAAATATTAAGCAAAATGCTTTTTAATTAATAAAAACAATATTGATAATGCTTATGAAAACTAAAGAACATAAAAGAAAGGAATGGTTAGTTTATTGTCGTCTTTCGTCTTCTCCTCTGTCTTTTACACAATGGAGAAAAAGAAGAAGAAGAGGCGAGAGTTTTATCTCCATATTATATAGCAAAAAATGGAACACAAAAGAACGCTTTAAACAAAAAACCATTTTACTTCCTAGGGAAGAAGCCTACATATTACAACTTAAAAAACAAGGCTATAATAAAAGCGACATCAAAACCATTACTAAATGGTCGCCTTACATAATAACTAGAACATTGAACAATGAAAACTGAAAAGAAAACCAAAAAAGAAGGAAACAATCTAACTATAAAACACCTTTATCAAATACATAAAGAACAAGCAGAGGGGTTTGGCTTAACTCCTTACACATACCATAACTTTTATAGAAGAAGACAAAGACTGGGGGAAAGTTTAGAACAACTTATAGAAAGCTTAGTATTGAAAAAAAAGAAAGAAAGAAAGAAAGAAGAACAAACCACTTTTTATAAAAAAAATGTAGCAAGTGTTAGAAATTTTAAAGAAGCTAAGGGATATATAGAAAGTAGAGGAATAAAAATAAAAGAATTTAGAGAAAAAGCTCTTTTATTAAAACTAGATGAGTTTATAGAGTGGTATAAAGAACAAGTTGGGGAATATAGAAATAGATGGGTTGGTGTCTCCTATTTATACTTTTTAGCAAATGTTGCTATAAATGATATAAATTATAGATATGCTTCTTTTAGAAAATCTCCACTTTCTCAAATTGAAGAAACAATAAAAAAGGAAAGAAAAAGAAGAAAAGAAAAAGAACCTAATATAGTGTTGACAGAAGCCTTTTATTACAGCGAGTGGCTTCCTTATAGAAAAGAACATAGCCTTCCCATTTATTGCCTTCCAACTCTAAGGGGGTATGTATATAAGAATAAAATAAAAGACAAGACTTCCCTTCTTTCTTACATCCCGCCAGTTGTTAAAAGACAAGGTAGAAAGATAAAGAAAGGAAAAAAGAACATTGATACAATGCCTAAACACGTTCTACAACTTGTTTCTTCTTATGTAGCTTTATGATATACATTTGAAGAAATAAAAGCAGGGATTGGTATAAATAAATATGAATATGAGCAAATTGTAAAAAGGCTTAATTTATAACTTAAATAAAAACAATGAACATAAGTAAAAGCTATTTAGGGCTAAGTAAAGAAGCTGCTCTAAATCTATTTATATGAGAACAAGCAGGATTTAAAATACTGACAGACTCATTTTGAAAAATTGTGGCTACTAATATAAAGAAAACAGACACAGGAAGAAACAAAGAAGAAAGGGAAGTGAAGGTGAAGGTTGGAGATTTTGAGGTTTGAGAAAATGAACCCATCTATTTACTATCTCTACAAGCTCCTTGAATATTAAAAAGTTTTGACAAGAAAGAAAAAAACATTAAACTTAATAGTGCGGAATATATAAGCGTAGAAGCCGCCGCCTCTTTAATTTATAACTAAAAACAAAATGAAAAGATATGAATTTTGAGTAGAAATTATAACAAGTGATACAATAGAAGTAGAAGCTGAAACATTGGAAGAAGCAATAGAAGAAGCATATAAACAATGAGAATTACAATTTAATAATGATATAATATATATTATTGACCAACAAACTTGAAAAAAACTTTAAATGATAACTAAAAACAAAAGAAAATGAAAAAAGCAATAAATGTAAGAACACAAGAACAATGGGATAAAGTAATGGAAGTGTTTAAAAAGAAAGGGTGGATATGGATTAAGTGAAATAGTGATAATTGCATAAGTGATAAAAATGATTTTTATGAAGTATATAGAGAAAATACATATATTAGATATAATAATTATTTTACTTGTTGAAATATATTTAATATAGATAGTGATATTCAAATAATTTCTTTTGAAGAATTTTTAAAAGAAGAAGGCGAGGAAACTCCCCCTAAATATAGAAAAGTTTATGTAAGTGATGATAGTATAGAAGATGCTTTAGAAAATAAATATGAAAGTATATTACTTACAGAACTTCCTTGAAAAGTAGAACTCAAATATATATGTGTAAATAATTATTTTGAAGAAGAATTTAATAATTGAGAAGAATACTATACTAAGAATTGGGAATATATAGCAGAAATTCCTGATGAAAAAGAACAAGAAACTATAACTATATGAGAAAGTGCATACGACAAAGCAGAGTTTGAAAAAGCTGTTGCTAATTTAAAACCTTTAAAATAGACCTATGAAAACAAATTTAAAAATAATTTTAAAAATAATATTAATGTGTTTTGCTAGTATAATAATATTACCATTATTTATTATAACATTATTAGCTGATATATTATTATTACCGATAACATTTATATGAAAATTAATATGATTAAAAGATGAATACTTTTCTTTTATTAAACATATATAAAATTAACTAAAAAATTATGAAAAGTGAACACAAAAAACTAAAAGCCATATGTGATGTAATAGGATTTGAACTTGAAATTGAAAAATCAGTAGTAGGAAGTGATATGATTAATTATCCTATTGATGTAGATATAGAAGTTGATGTTCGTGAAATAATATTTACACAAGATTTTATGGATAGAGTATGAGTTTATTTATGTGAAAATTTAGATGATAATGAAAAAAGTATTGAAGCACTTAGTAAGTGTGAAGTAATAATATATCATTTAAATAATCCAGTAGATTATTTATATAACACATTAAAACTATGAAAACAATAGAAACATATATTAAGTTTGCAATAGATAATTGATACGAAGATTTTGATTGATATATTTTTGACTGAATAATAGAAGAAAATAATCAAATAAAATTTGTATTTATAGTAGAATGAGAAATAGTAATTCAAGAAACTTGAAAGTCTTATATAGAACTTATAACTTCTTTATCATTTTTAGAAGCAATAACTAGGGGGGTATTAAAAAATGAAAAGTTATTTAATAAAAAAGAAAGAGAAACTAACTGATGACTTATTGTAAGGATTGATTTTAATCATAAAAACTACCCTACTATTAGATATGAAAAATATCCCGATTGAGAAGATACATTTATTCTTCATAAACTAAGTAGTCAAGATAATTTAAAAATAATAACTCATTTGCAAGCAATAGCTATTCGTGACTGAAAGCTAAATTCATTTATTAATAACCTTTTAAACCTATGAAAACAATAGAAATAAATATAAGAGCTAATAATTGAAAATGAGAATATGAGGAACAAACTTTTTATATAAAAGAATGAAATGAAAATAAAATTTTTGAATTTATAAAATGTTTTAATGTGTCCTCAAAAGAAGAATTTGATAAACAAATAATTAATAATTTAGAAATATGAAAACAATAATAGAAACAATTAAGTCTTTAGATAAAGACACTGCTAAAGACTTAAAACTCTTAGCGGAACTAAGTGCTGAAAACATTAGAAAAGCACCTGAACAAGAGCAAGAAAAACTATGGGAAATAATTGATATGATAGTGACTGCTACTAAGGAAAGAGTTAGAGAACTAGCAGAAAAAGAATTAGAGAATATTTAACTAAATAAACTTATGAAAATAAGAATTTTAAGAAAACATTTTAAGAAAGAACTTGATTTTACTTGTAATTGTAGACATTGATTTAGAAATCGTTTAGACAAAGATGATAAAAAATTTTATGATAAATATAAATACAATTATAATTTTATGATGTATTATGTTTATCATATAGATTACATTGATAATGATGTAATAGAATTTAAAAAATTACAACAAGAAAAATTATGAAAACATACATAACAGAAATAAATGTAAACAATAAAACTTATGCTTGACCTAGAATAAAAGCTAATAGCTGGACAGAAGCAGAAGATAAATGTATGTTTAGTTATGAAGTTGTGTGAGAATTAGTTGGAGAAATTTTAATTGATAAATAAAAAATAATGGCTGGATTTATGGCTATATTAATAGCATTATCGATAGTATTATATTGAGTGAATAGCACCACTAAAGAGTGTACTGAATATTATAATGAAGGGATATTATTAAGTGAATTATCTAATTATAAACAAAATAAATGTATGAATATATACGATAATATAAACAGAAAGAAGGAAGAAATAAAAAGAATTGATGATGAGTTTCTTTATCATATAACTAAATAAAAAATAATGAAATACTGAGAACTTAAAAGGGAGATTAAACCTCTAATAGATTGATGAATGTCTATAGATATAGATTTTAAAGTAGGGGATTGATACTCATACGAAGTAGTTTGAAATATAATTACGTTGACTATGAATAATATAGATAGTAAATGAAAAGTTAAAGACCATATAATACTAAGTAGATTTAGAAATTTAGTCAAACTAGTGTGAGCGGAGATTGCCGATATACCATATAATTGAGAGATATGATATGATGATGGATTGAGATGGTTATATCATCATTACCCGTATTGAGATTGAAACTTTACTAATTGTTGTTTAATAGATGGACAGAGTAATATCCTCGCAGTTCAATATAACTGATGTAAACATACTAGATGTATTCAGATAGAATGAACACTGAATAAATGATATATAGTACTGAATAATAAGAAAAAAGTTGAATGAACATTGAAATATAAACATTTTGATAAACTATTACCTATTTTAAAATTAATATAAGAATTATGAAAGATTTTTCAAGACAACAATTATTTGCTAAGAAATGATGATTTGCTATTGAACTAGAAATACATGAAGCGCAAAGAGACATATGTAAGAAAATATTTAAACATACGTATTTTTCACGTGAAAGCGGTGAGATATGGGAGATAAATAACTTTCATCATATACATGAAATTAGTGATGATGATGAAAGAAAAAAATCTAGAAAACTATCTCTTAAGGTTTTCGATTATCTTAAAAATTACTACAAAGATAAGTTCCCAGTATGAGAAAATTGATATACTAGCTGATGAAATCATTTTCATTTATTTTGAGATACATGAATATTACAATCAAAAAATATAGAACTAATTGAATTATTATTAAATATACCTCTATTCGCTAAGTTTAAAGATGGAGTTATATATAGCAGAAGAAATTGAAGATTTTGATTTACGTCAAACGAAGATATCCGTCCATGAACTAAGCGGGATGCTATACAATGTAATTCTAGTCATATAGAATTTAGATGTAACAATGTTATAGATGATAGACTGCTATGATACTATCAAGCTATATGTATAATGGCTCATAACTGAATTAAACCTGAATTATTAAGTAAAAAACTTACTGATTATCTAAAAGATTGAAGTCAAGAAAATGCTGATAATTGAGAAATAAATAGAGGCGATGTAGTATTATCTGATTTACTAGGACATTACATAGAAAGAAACGATAAGGAGAAATTAGTTAAAAATATAAATAATATTTTAGACGTTTTAAGAAGAAATAACTTGCCTCGTTCAGCCGATAATCTGCAAGATTATTGTATAGAATTTAATTTAATACCTAATAAAAAAGAAAAATGCTAGTATGAGTTTATTGAACATTGAAAAAATGATGGGGAAATCATAGAGTTATGGAAGCCGCGAATGGTAAATATATTTGAGATGATTACGTAGAATTTAAAAGTATTGATAGTTGTGGATATCCTATGGTTAAGTTCCCTCATTGAGAAGTAACTAATAAATTTCTTTTTATAGAGGTTTATGAAATAGAATGAGATGATGCCTTAAGACACTTAGATGGACTTGAATGATACTATTGAGAATGAGAAGCATACAACTTATATAATAGAATTGAAGTTAAAACTCAATCATGAAAAGATATATCTATATATGAAATTAACTGATGAATAACTGATATATCCGATAGATATTATGTAGACAGAAATGGAAGTAATAGATATTATAACTGGAAATAATTTAATAAATAACTAAGATAATATATGTGTTGAATTGGTATCGTTCCTAGAAGCGAGTTAAGGGAAACTCTTTTAAATCAAGTAGACAGAGGTTTAGATAGTTTAGGTATCATAACGCCTGGATACAATTATAAGAGTATTAGAAGGAACTATAAGGGGTATAAGAGGTATATTAAAGATAACATACCTGAAAAAGATTGCTTATTGATTATGCACCATAGGGCTGCCTCAGTTTGAAAGGTTAAATTAGAAAATTGACATCCATTTTATTGAGAGAAATTTAGGTTGTTACAAAACTGAACATCTAAAAAATTCTATAATAAATATAAGGATAAATATAAAAAAGAAACTGATAGTGAAAATTTGTTAGCATATATAGAAGAACATGCTAGATGAATTTATCAAATACCTGATTTATTGAGTGAATTAAAAAAAGACTTAGTAGAAAATTTCTGAATTATAATCATTAAAGATAATATGGGAAACATATTAGTATGGATGGATTGAAAGAGAGAAAGTAATATAGAAATAGATGAGGAACAAAATAAAATTATTAGAATTACTAACTATCCTAGAGGTAAAGATGAAGGTTTTAAAAATGTATGATATATAATATTCGATGAAGAATGATATATCAAGAAAAATGCTTTCGACAAAATAAATGAAGATAAGTTTGTAACATATTCATATGTAGCTACTACTACAGCATATGGATATTCACATGTTGATAGTTATCGTAAACCAGCTAAATCATATAATTGCTGGACGTATTGAGCTAATTGGGATAAAGAGCTGAAAACTCGGAGAAAATATCCAGTAGA
>Ga0256843_1000247_pt1 | contig 46662 bp, 42 predicted proteins | sample AlvinellametaG_FD_191572 | JGI IMG/M metagenome (GOLD analysis project Ga0256843, IMG submission 191572) | Pompeii worm associated microbial communities from hydrothermal vent at the East Pacific Rise, Pacific Ocean - Alvinella | ecosystem: Host-associated > Annelida > Integument > Unclassified ...
GGAGATTGCCTTTTATTAAAGGTCTTACATCTCCTATACCGAAGGTCGTCGTCCCAACCTTTTACTTTACTTATTATACAATAATTACAAAAGATTTTCAAGGGAGATAAACTCCCGAAAATCTTTTCTCAAAGAGAGTGCTAAAGCACAAGATCGCCTTATATCCCCATGCCTGAAGGCAGGGGCTTTACGGCGAAATTTGGTAAATATCATAAAAACATAACCAAAAGATGAAGAATAAAGCTTATTTTTGATGTTTTTCTTAAGCTTATAAGTTACTTTGCAGATGTCCCAAAATATCTTTTATGAAACTACTTCAAGCTTTTTTGATAAAATCAATCTTATTTTAATCTCAAGGGATGAATTTTGGCAAAAGTGAAGTGTACGCACTGTCATTTAGAGTTTGATGAGTCAGTGATGATAAAAGAACAAGATAAAAACAACTCTCTTTATTTCTGCTGTAAAGGGTGTCAAGGTGTCTATCATCTGCTCAAATCAGAAGGCTTGGATAGCTTTTATGATAAATTAGGAAACAATACTCTAGAGCCTGCTAAGCAAAAAGATGATGATTTGGATAGATTTGATATGGAGGGCTTTACTCAAAAGTATGTAAGAGTCAATAGTGATGGTTTTTATGAGATTAGTTTAATTATAGAAGGGATTCACTGCTCTGCTTGTGTCTGGCTAAATGAGAAAGTCTTGCACAATCAAAAAGGTATTATCGAGGCTACAATAAACTACTCAAATAATAAAGCAAAAGTGGTCTGGGAGCCTGAAGAGATTACTCTATCTAAGATTATTGAGAATATTCGTTCAATTGGCTACAATGCCTACCCTTACGACCCAAAGCTCCAAGAAGAAAGAGCCACAAAAGCTAGAAATGATTACTACTCTAGAATTTTGGTAGGTGTATTTGCCACTATGAATATAATGTGGATAGCAATTGCTCAGTATGCAGGTTACTTTACAGGAATGGAGCAGAGCCACAAAAATATTTTAAATATTGCTGAGTTTGTACTTGCTACACCTACACTTTTTTATAGTGGATGGATATTTTTTAGAGGTGCTTGGTATGGATTAAAAAATAGATTTATCAATATGGATTTGCTAGTCTCTGCTGGAGCTACTTTGGCTTACATTTACTCTATTTATGCGATGCTCTCCAAAAAAGGGGAGGTTTATTTTGATTCTGTGACGATGATTATTACTTTTGTGTTAGTGGGAAAATATTTAGAGATTCTTAGTAAAAAAAGAGCAGTAGATACTCTAGATAAGATTGTAGGCTCTATGCCCACAGAGGTAATGATAGTAAAAGATAAACAGAAGAGTTTAGTAGCTCTAGAAAATGTGCAAGTAGGGGATATCATCGAACTAAAAGCTGGAGAAAAAGTAGCAATTGATGGAGTGATTTTAAGTGGTAGCGCTATGTTTGATGAGAGTTCTTTGACAGGAGAGAGTGAACCAATCCTTAAAAAAGAGGGTGATGAGGTCTTAAGTGGAACTATCTGTATTGATACTGTCATCCGCTACCAGGCTACAAAAGTAGCAAATGAATCTCTTCTTTATAACATTACTCAAATGTTAAGTGATGCAGTAACTAAAAAGCCGAAAATTGAACAGTTAGCAAATCTCATCTCAGGATATTTTTCTATTGCTATTTTGTCGATTGCTCTTTTAACATTTTTTTATTGGCTAAGTGTAGAGAGTTTTGAGACTGCTTTGATTGTAGCAATCTCTGTAATTGTAATTGCTTGCCCTTGTGCTTTGGGGCTTGCTACACCGATGGCTACACTTGTTGGACTCTCAAAATCAGCAAAAGCAGGAGTCCTCTTTAAAGAAGCAACAATCATAGAGACAATGGCAAAAGCTAATCTTTTAGCTTTGGATAAGACAGGCACAATCACACAAGGCAACCCAACAGTAGTAAAGTTTAAAAAAATAGATAACTTTGATGAATCTCTTCTGTATCGATTAGTAGAGAGTTCTACTCATCCAATTAGCCAAGGGGTCAAGAGGTTTTTAGAAGAGCAAAAAGAGAGTTTTGAGGAGCCAGAGTTAAAAGATATAAAATCTATGCAAGCAAAAGGGTTAGTTGCCAAAAGTGGTCAAAAGATAATTGCAGGAGGAAACTTGGCTCTATTAGATGATTTGAGAATTCCTTGTGAGTATGAGAGTGAAAATTCACTCTTTATATTTGTAGAAGACAAAGATATCAAAGCTATTTTTGAGTTAAAAGATAGACTAAAAGATGGAGTAAAAGAGCTTATTGATTATCTAAAAAGAAGAAAAATAGATATTGTAATGTTAACAGGAGATAATGAAAAAGTAGCCAAGAAAATTGCCGATGAAGCTGGCATCAAAAACTTTTATCACTCACTATATCCTCAAGATAAAGCCAACCTCATCGATACTTTTCATAAAGATGGCAAAATTGTGGTAATGGCAGGAGATGGAATCAATGATTCAATTGCTTTAGCCAAAAGTGATATCGCTATTGCGATGGGAAGTGGTGCAGATATTGCAATTGAAGTAAGTGATGTAGTGCTTCTTGATGATTCACCAAAGAGCTTAAAAGATGCTTTTAAAATCTCCCAAATCACATTTAAAAATGTTAAACAAAATCTTGGCTTCTCGATAATATATAATTTGATAGCAGTACCGATGGCGGTGATGGGTCATGTCAATCCATTAATTGCTGCTCTTTCGATGAGCTTAAGCTCTTTGATTGTAGTAGCAAATGCTATGAGAATAAAATTAAAGGATTAATCAAAATGAGTGATTCAGTAATAGCTTTGATGCTTGGAGTCTCGACTATGCTTGGAGCTTTTGGGCTTTTTGCTCTACTTTGGGGACTTAGAAGTGGGCAGTTTGATGACCAAGCTAAATTTTTAGATGGTGCTAGATTTGATGGAGAGGAGGAGCTAAAAGATGCTGTGATGATGGAGGAGAAGAGAAAAAAAGCTCTCAAAAAGAGGAAAACAAAAGAGAAAAACTATATGCCTGTTGATTAGATTAAAAAAGTCTACTCAATTTTTCTACTTTTGGCTTTTTACCTTTATGATATAATTTTGTAGACTCTATCTTGAGAATTTTAATAACTGGAAGGATTTTAGGATGGATGAATTTATAATTTTTGACCGGTGGAAATATTGAAATGGCATCAGTTTATCATATTGATCCAGATGATGAGGATTTGTCTTTTCCAGATCCTTGCAAAGTAGAAACTATTTATGATGGAATCATTGCAGTAGGTGGAGATGTAAAACCACAAAGACTTATTTATGCTTATAGTCTTGGAATTTTTCCTTGGTATGATGAGAGTGTTCATCCTATTCTTTGGTACTTTCCAGACGCTAGACCCCTACTCTTTCCGAGTAAAATGAAAATTTCAAAATCCTTTAGGAGAGTATTAAGAAATGCTAAATATCAAGTTACTTTTGATACTGCCTTTAGAGATGTTCTTAATCACTGTGCGACAATTCCTAGAAAGGGAGAAGAAGGTACATGGTTAAATGAAGATTTAAGAAACTCATTTTCTATTCTTCATATTCTAGGTTATGCTCACTCTGTAGAGGTTTGGATGGATGAACAATTAGTAGGTGGATTGTATGGTCTAGCAATTGGTGGTGCATTTTTTGGGGAGAGTATGTTCTCTTTTAAAAGTAATGCTTCCAAAATAGCTCTAAAAGCTATAAGTGATGTTTTAAACAAAAGAGGCTATGATTTTATTGATTGTCAAGTGACGACATCTCATCTTTTGAGTCTTGGGGCTGTAGAGATTCCAAAACAGGAGTTTTGTGATATTTTGGATAAAGCTCTAAAGAACAAGATTGATGATGTGGGGTCTTGGTCAAATTTAAAATGGGAGTACAGTGATGGTAAATAATGATTTTAGCTTTTCACTCTGGTTGGATTTTATAGAGCGTAACTTTCTCAAAAGAGAGTTTATCAATTTGATAGAAAAAGGTGTTATAAACGGAGCAACAAGCAATCCAGCAATCTTTGCCAAAGCTATCGCTAGTTCTCCCGCGTATAAAGAGCAACTCTTAGAGTTACAAGGAAAAAGCCCAAAGGAGAAGTATGAAGCCTTAGCAATTGCTGATATCAAAAGTGCCGCAATTGCTCTAAGGAGAGTCTATGATGAAGGTAGTGAAGGATATATCAGTATCGAAGTGGATCCTTTTTTGGCAGATGATACAGAAGCTACTATTGCTGAAGCAAAAAGACTCTTCAAAGAGATTGGAGAGCCAAATGTGATGATAAAAGTCCCTGCGACAGATAGTAGCTATGAGGTAATGAGAGAGTTGACTAGTAATGGTATTAGTGTCAATGCTACATTGGTTTTTTCTCCTGCCCAAGCTAGAGCTTCTCTTGATGCGATGAAAAAAGGAATTGATGAGTTTGAAAGTACTGGTGGAGAGAGAGTAGAAGGTGTAATTAGTGTCTTTGTTAGTAGATTTGATACTCTTTTGGATGAGAAGCTAGCTAGTAATGGTCTTCCCATCTCTAAAACTGGGATTATGAATGCTGGGAAAATCTATAATATGGTTCAAAATAATAATACTCCAAGTATTCGCACTCTTTTTGCTAGTACTAGTGTAAAAAGAGATGATTTGCCAGCTGATTATTATATTAGAGAACTTTATGGCACACACTGCATCAATACAGCTCCACTTGCTACGATTGAGGCGTTTGAACAAGGAGAGATGCCACCAAAAGTGACTCTTCCAATTCCAGCTGATGAGATTGATGAGTATTTTGAATCTATCAAAAAGGCTGGTATTGATATTGATGAGGTCTATGAGAAGCTTTTAAGTGATGGATTAGTAGCTTTTCAAGACTCCTTCAAAGAGATGTTAGATAGTTTAGGCGAATAATGAGAGAGAAGTTAAACCTTTTTTTGAATATGCTCATCAAAAAAGGGGGAAGTGACCTCCACATCAAAGCTGGTTCGAATGTCAGAATTAGAGTAAATGGGGAGCTTTTACCAGTAACAAAGGATAAAATTCCTCCAGCCTGGGTGGAGAAGCTTGTCCGTGAGATTACAGATGAAGAGAGATACAAGAGATTAAAAGAGCATAAATCTTTAGATATAGCTTATGTCCTAGATAAAAAGAGTAGGTTTAGGGTAAATATCTTCTATCAAATGCGTGGTCTAAGTATTGTTATGAGAATAATTCCTACAGAGATTCCAGATATGGACAAGTTAGGATTGCCAGAAGTTATTAAAAGTTTTGCTGATATTCCAAGGGGTTTGGTTCTTGTGACAGGGGTGACAGGTAGTGGTAAGTCTACAACGCTAGCTTCCATTTTGGATAGAATCAATCACAGCCACTATAAACATATAATTACTCTTGAAGACCCGATTGAATTTGTTCATGAAGATGATAAATGCCTAATAAATCAGCGTTCTATTGGAGATGATTCAAATAGTTTTGGAGATGCTCTCCCTGCGGCTCTCCGTGAGGATCCAGATATTATTTTGGTGGGGGAGATGAGAGATGTTGAGACTATTGATTTGGCGCTTCATGCTGCTAATACTGGTCACTTAGTATTTTCTACACTTCACACCCTCGATGCAAAAGAGACAATCAACAGGGTAATTGGTATGTTTCCAGAAGAGGAGCAAAATAGGATTCGTCTAGCTCTATCTTCCGTTTTGGCCGGTGTAATCTCTCAAAGACTAGTACCTACTCTAGATAATAAGCGTGTAGCCGCAATTGAGGTGATGATTCATACTGCTAGAATCTCTGAACTTATCGCAGAAAATAGGGATTTTGAGATTCCAGATGCCATTGCCGAGGGTAAAGAAATTTATGGTTCTCAGACTTTTGACCAGCATCTTTTTGAACTAGCCACTAACGGTAGAATATCTGAAGAGAAAGCTCTTGAGTTTTCATCTTCTCCTTCAGACCTTAAGCTTAGATTTGAAGGTATTGGAAGAGGTGGTAGCTCTGGAGAAAATGCTGGAGCTTCATTTGATGAGGATGGAGAGATTAATCTTGATGCTTATGATTTTAAAGAGGATGATGATTGAGAGTAACACTTTTAAATAGTACTCCGCTTGAGATTTGCGCTCATGCGATTCGTACTTGTTGGCAAAGTTTTGACAAGAGTGATGATGGAGGAGATGCTGATAGAGCTTTGATTGAGAGGGTTGGCAATAAATATAAGCACTCCTCTACTTTAGAGCATTTAGTTTATACATTTTATATTGAAGGAGTCTCGAGGGCTTTGCTTCAGGAGTTGGCTAGACACCGCATCGCAAGCTTAAGCGTCAAAAGCACACGCTACACTCTAAAAGAACTGAAAAATGCTGAACCTTTTGGAGAAGATGAGTTTAAAGAAGCATCAAAATTTATTGTTTTGACAGGAAATGAGATGGTAGATTCTGCATCAATTAGAGCATTAAATTCGCTTCAAACCCTCCTAAGGAGTGGAATTTCAAATGATATTGCAAAGTATGCTTTGCCTGAGAGCTATAAAACTGAACTTACCTGGACAATCAATGCTAGAAGTCTACAAAACTTTTTGATTCTTAGGAGTTCTAAATCGGCTTTGTGGGAGATTCGTAAACTTGCAAGTAGAGTGTTTGAAGCATTACCTGCAGAGCATAAGTATCTGTTTGATGAGTTTATCAAAAATTAGACTCCAAGAGAAGGTCAAAAAATCTCCTTCTCTTTTATGACAAGTTCAAAATCTTCTCAAAAACTATATAAGCTCCAAAAGCAAAGAGTACAGAAATAGCCAATCTTTTGGCAATAATTCCAATTTGATTACCAATTTGACAAGAACTGCACTGTTTATACTTTTTTGCTTCAAACTGAGCATAAATAAAATAGATTATCATCAAAATCCAAACAGTAGGAAAAGCAAATTTATCAAAAGTGTAGAATTTGGAGGCTGTCTCTTTGCTCATCTCAAAAAATTTCATAAAAATAGGGCTAAGTAGCGAAGCTCCCATAAAAAAGAGGATTTTATCAGTAAAACTAGTGATATAATCTTTTTTGGAAAATGTAGGGCAAACATCCGCACTCTCAGGCACCAAGCCATCTTTTGCAAGAGCTTCCAAAATCTGTTCTTTATACTCTTTGCTCACTTTGTCAAGTGGCGTCCCACCAAAAAGAAAATCCAACTTTCTTTGAATGGTAGCACTAAGCTTTTCATCATCTATATCCAAATGACAAGAGTTTCCATTCTTATCTTCATAAATAAGCTTGATTTTTTTATATCTTGGGACTGTAATTGTAATATTTGGGAAATAGGAGGTCTGCTCTTTGCTCTGAAAACTCCCCTCTTTTTGGAGGATTCTAGCATTAATTAGCTCTAAGTATGAGCCATCATCCATTTTGATTACAGCCACATTAAAAGGTCTAGCAATCTGAATTGCACTAAGAGCTGTCAAATTGTTTGCTTTCATTGTATCTTTGATATCAGTTAGGAGTCTATCCGAATCATCTTTGAAACTTCTTACATCTGTGCAAGCTAAAATCCTATTATCTGGGTAAACTACAAGCTCTTTTACCATTAAATGCTCCAAAAAAAGGGATTAAAAAAATTCAAAAAGGGTCTCCCCAAAGAAAAAAGGGGAGAGTAGTAAAAATAGAGATTAATCTTAGTGACTTTTCATTACTACTAGAATCATTTTGATATTGATCACAACAAATCTAAAAAATTGCCAAATAAGACAAGTTCTCATAAATTTTACAAAAGGTGTTGGAACCATAGCCTCAAAGCTTGGCTCATAAGGTTTAATATTTTTTTCAATTGAATGGTCTAAAGCTGCCATTTTATCTCCTTTATTTAAAGTTTAAAATTATTCTGGGATTAGAGTCCAGCCTGGCTTTAGCTTAGCTTTCCAGATAAACATGTGGTGTAAGATATGCTTAATCCAGTGTCCAGCAAGTCCAATTTCACCAAATGTATAATCCAAATCTCTACCAATTCCTGGATATTTTTCAAAATCTGGAACAACAGGATAAACTGTAAGAGCTGCAGCTGTTCCATCAGTCAAACCTTTACCAGCACTAGCTACACAAGCTGCACCCATTTCTGTCATAGAAGCTTCGTGTAGGTGAGCATTTGGTCCATCTTGAATCATAGATACGATTGAGTAAGCTACTGCTTTACCAATAATTCCAGCTGGCATACCAGTTCTTGGTGGAGTTGGGTTAATTGGAGTACCATTTGGAGATTTCATAGGTTTAGAGATTAGATGTGGTGGTGCAAATGCAATCCCTGCTGCAAATACATTTTTGTAGTCTGGGTTTTGATAAGTTCTTGGCCAGTCACTTGCTTTCCACTCTTCATAAGGTTTACCAGAGTAGTCTGCATCGACTTTCATAAATCCATTTGGAGCAAACACTTTACTAGTGATATCTTCACCATTTTTATCAAAAGCTTTTAGACCTACTCCAGAAAATGGAGGAATAAGCATAGCAAAATCAAACTCCTCTACACCAGTAGTACCATCTAGCAACTCATAGTGAGCTTTACCCTCTTCTACTTTGCTAACATGAGCACCAATCATCCAATCGACACCACGCTCGACAAATAGTGACTCAGCAAATAGTTTTGAGCTAGCCGCATATCCACCTCTTTTTAGGTGGAGTCCACCAATACCAAAGTCTCCTAAGAAAGCTTCATTTGAAATCCACTTAATTTCAAGATTATCTCTTACACCAGCTTTATTTGCCTCATGCTCAATATTGAAGATATACTCAAAAGCTGCACCTTGGCAAGTACACATTCCATGACCTGTTCCAATTAATACTTTTTGTTTTTTAGTTTTTGCCTTTTCAAAAAGTTTTTGTAGCTCCTCATTTGCATGGACTGCGTGATCTGCTGTACAGACTGATACTGTGTGAGGTCCCATCTGACCATTACCATCACCAAGACCTGGAGTCGCATCGAAGTTTAGCTTAGGACCTGTCGCATTTACAAGGTAATCATAAGTAATCTCTTCAGTTTGTCCTTCTTTTCCTTGTCCTGTATACTCGATAGTAATGTAAGGCTTATCACTATCTTTTTTACCTTCTGGATGAATTGAGACAGCTTTTGCTTGACGATAATCAATTCCAGCTTTTGCATAGACTGGTGCTAGAGGAAATACAACATTTTCTTTCTTCATCTGTCCTACACCGACCCAAATATTTGATGGAATCCAGTTCCACTGACTATTTGGAGTTACTACTACGACTTCGTGCTCATCACCAAGCCACTTCTTTGCAAATGTAGCGGTGGTGTGTCCTGACACACCACCTCCCATTACTACTACTCTTGCCATTATTGTCCTTTCTCTTGATATAATCGACGCTTAATTTTACGGCAATGATGTTTAAACAATGGTTAAAAAGGAAAAATATCGTTATTGATAAAACAAGATTATATTGAGTTTATATTTTAGATTATAAATAATTATATTTATTCAAGATAAATTGAAAGTTTTTACCAACTTTCGCCGTAAAGCCCTCGGCTTTTTCAAAGAGAGTGCTAAAGCACAAGAGTCATAGGGATATAAGGCGATAAAAGATTTTCAAGGGAGATAAACTCCCGAAAATCTTTTGTAATTATTGTATAATAAGTAAAAGGTTGGGACGACGACCTTCGGCATAGGAGATGTAAGACTTTTAATAAACGGCAATCTCCGTTTTAAAGCCAGAATCCCCTTGATTTATCAATGGGGAGTTTGTCAATCTCTTTATAATCTTAGGAGGCAAAAGCTTACCTCCAAAGAGAGTCTAGTTTTAGAGATTTTCTCCAATCATAAAAGCAAGTTCCAAAGCCTGCTTAGCATTGAGTCTTGGGTCGCATTGAGTATGATATCTATCACCAAGACTATTAACATCAATAGAACAAGAAGTACTACCTGTACACTCTGTTACATCATCACCTGTCATCTCTAGATGGATTCCTCCACCTACAGTTCCTTCTTTTTGATGAATTTCAAAGAAGCTTTTGACCTCTGAAAGAATGTTGTCAAAATCTCTAGTCTTAAATCCAGTAGCTGTCTTTTCTACATTCCCGTGCATAGGATCGATTGTCCAGACTACATTTTTACCAGCTTCTTTAACAGCCCTTAGAAGTGGAGGGAAAAGGGTATTTATCTTATCTGCTCCCATTCTTACGATTAGATTGAGTCTGCCCTCTTCATTTTCTGGATTTAAAGCATCAATCAGTTCAAGCAATTCATCTGATTTCATCGATGGACCAACTTTACAGCCGATTGGATTTTTGATACCTCTGAAATATTCGATATGCGCACCATCTAAATCTCTAGTCCTATCCCCAATCCAAAGCATATGAGCAGATGTATTGTACCAGTTGCCAGTAAAGCTATCAATTCTAGTCAAAGCTTCTTCATAATTCAACAAAAGAGCTTCATGAGATGTGTAAACCACAGTTTGTCGAAGCTGTGGAGTATTTTGACTATTGATTCCACAAGCTCCCAAAAACTTCATAGCTTTATCGATTTGATTACTAAGCTCCTCATATCTTTTTCCTAAGGGATGGTCTTTGATAAATTCTAGATTCCATTTATGTACCTCTTTGAGGTCAGCCATACCTCCTCTAGAAAAAGCCCTAATCAAGTTCATGGTGGCTGCTGATTGATTATAAGCTCTTAGCATTCTTCTAGGGTCTGGTTCTCTTGCTTCTGGAGTAAAGGCAATATCATTAATAATATCCCCACGATAACTAGGAAGCTTTAGACCATTTTTTTCTTCAAAATCACTAGAGCGAGGCTTTGCAAACTGTCCAGCAACTCTACCAATTTTGACTACAGACTTACCGCTTGAGTAGGTCATAACTACTGCCATTTGCAAAATAAGTTTAAAGAGTCTTTTAATTGTATCAGCATTAAAGGCGTCAAAACTCTCCGCACAATCTCCACCTTGAATGATAAAAGCTTCACCTCTTCCTGCCTTGGCAAGAGCTTTTTGGAGATGTCTTGCTTCACCTGCAAAAATCAAAGGAGGATAACTTTTGAGTTCACTCTCGACCTGCTTGAGAAGCTCTTTATCTTGGTAGATTGGTTGCTGTTTTATTGGAAAATCTCTCCAGCTGTTAGGACTCCAACTCATACTAAATTCCTTCTTAAAAACATTTGGGAGATTATATCCAAAAAATATCAAAAATTATGACGATAATTTTCCTATTTTATAGGATTAATTTTTTAATGAAATTAAGCTCAAACAAATTCCATTGTTAATAAATAAATGTGATAAACTAAAGATATATTTTGGATTTTATGATATTTGAGGGCTAAGGGAGTATTAATGGTACGGATGAGAGGAATCGAACCTCCACGGATTGCTCCACCGGATCCTAAATCCGGCGCGTCTACCAGTTCCGCCACATCCGCACAAAAGGTGGTACGCCCTTCAGGATTCGAACCTGAGACCGCTCGCTTAGAAGGCGAGTGCTCTATCCAGCTGAGCTAAGGACGCATAATTTGCAGATGGTACGCCAGAGAGGAGTCGAACCCCTAGCCCTCAGATCCGAAGTCTGATGCTCTATCCAATTGAGCTACTGGCGCTTACCAAAAGCATATATTATTAGAGTTTTTTAATTATTTTAAAATGGGGTGGATGATGGGATTCGAACCCACGGCCCCCAGAGCCACAATCTGGTGCTCTAACCAACTGAGCTACACCCACCACCGGTTTGACTCGAAATAATATATGTTTAAAATTTAAAGAACAAAAACAAAAATAAAACAAAGTGGTCGGAGTGAAAGGACTCGAACCTTCGACCCCCTGGTCCCAAACCAGGTACTCTAACCATACTGAGCTACACTCCGCTCTGTTTTGGAGTTGCCATTATATACATTTTTTGACTTGTTGTCAAGGGTTTTTAGTAAAAAAATCGATTTTATCCTAAAAAAATATCAAAAAAGCCGTTTATTATCCTAGAAAATAATAATATCAAATATAACAAAACTCATAAACATAGCTACAATGCTTAAAAATAGAATCTGTAGCCAAAATTTAATAGGGTTTTTCTGCTTTTGGATTTTGAAACTACTATCACAACAACTAATTTCACCTCTTTTTAGACCTTTTTTAATCTCCATCAAGATTAAATATACAAAAATAGCAATAGGGAAAGCCAAAATAGATTTAAACATGGAGATAATTATTCAATTACTAAACTTTTGGGAGAGATTTTTCCAAAGAGTTTATCTTTTTTATTAGCAGGTCTCTATTTTTTGCTACTTTCATCCATTTTGGCATATTTGTAATTATCGAATATTTATATCGATTATTATCTTCTCTCAAATCGGAAGATATATAATCTTTGATGTAACTTAAATGCTCCAGATTATATGCCCAAAGAGTTTGATTTTTGACTGAAATCTTGAGCCACAACTCTAATCCAAAGTATAAATCTCGACCAGCAAAATTGCATCTGTACCACTTGAGGGGATATCTTTTTGTTACTTTGCACCTTGGACAACAAAACACCATATCTTTTGAGAGTTTTTTTGTAGGTTTTTTTGTAGAGTACTCTATTTTTGAGCCACAAAAACCACAATGAAATTTAATAAATCCTTCCCAATATCCAAACCAACCTTTGGTTGTCATAAATCCACACTCAAAACAGTTTAGAGATTTTTTGTAGCAGTAATCAGACTCTCTAGTGATATTTACTTTAGCAAAACCATTACATTTTGGACACTTAACAAAAATCTCATCTGAGAAGTAGTAGATACTGTAAGCTGGTTGAGTAAATCTTTTCATATTATCCCACAGCATCTTTTAGTAGTTTTTTGATATATTTTTTCTGCTTTTTATCTTTGATATAGTTGATAATACGACCCTTAAAAATAGATGATTTTATCTTTTTTGAATCTCCAAAGACTATAAGATTCTCGATTTTATAACCATTTTGATACTCTATCATCCTATACTTATCAATTTTATGAGAGATATACTTTGCCTTTGCAACTAATCTTCCATCAAAGCTAAAATAGATAGTCTTGACTTTTTTAGATAATTTTTGTTTTAGGTGAAAATAGTTCTCTTGCTTTGGAAGCTCACAGAGGAGATACCCTTTGACGTGACACTCTTTATCAAAGATTTTTTTGCTAAATTTTATTAATACATCCATAAATTAATTATATCATAAAGTATTGAAGTCACTCTTTGTGAACTTTAGATTTCATTCCAAGCTCTAAAACTTCTATATTTTTTTTAGCTACTTTTGGATTGATTTGAGTCAGAGCTGTTTTGACCTCATCAGCACCAAAAGGAAAACTCCTGACATTTACTAGGCAAATTCCTAGCATAAATATATTTAATGTTTCTATTGGAAACTCTCTTTTGATAGCTTTTTGATTTGCATCGACAAAAAATATCTCAAATGGGAGGCTTGGGAGTCTATCTTGAATATTTGCAACAATTGTAGCATTGTTTTTAAGTAGGTGCAGATTTTGTAGAGTCTCATTTTGATCTAATCCAATCAAAAGATTAGCTTGTGCATTATCAATGACAGGCGTATAAAAATCTCCTATTTTGATATCACATCTTACCGAACCTCCCCTTTGACTCATTCCATGGTTTTCTGTCCCCAAAAAGTTTAAATCTCTATTCCCTGCACAAAGAGATAAAATTTTCACTAAAAAGACAACTCCTTGTCCTCCAAAACCAGTAATTACAATTTGATATTTCAACTTTTACTCCTCTTATCAACGATAAAAGCATCTGTAGGGCATACTACATCCAAACATCCTCCACATCCTGTACATAAAAATGGGTCAATCTCAATTTTGCCATCTTCATTATATGCCATTGGAGGGCATTGATAATCTGTGATACAGTGGTCACAAGCTACACACCTCTTATCATCTACTTTTGCATAAATCTCTGGTAACCAATCATCTTTGAGTTCTTTGTCTAAAATACAAAACTGTTTTACTCTAACAACTAGAGGCTTTTGATAATCTGGAGAGTCGAAGATTGTCTTTATTCTCTGAAAAAACTCTATATTTTCATCCATTTTATAAGAGTAAGTATGTTCAAAACACTCAATCCCCATCCCCTCAACAATCTTAGCAATATCAATACTTTGGTGAAATCTTTCAGGTGTAGTCTGTCTACCTGTCATTGCAATTGTAGAGTTGTCCAAAATAACAAGTATAAATTTATGATTTTGATAGATGGCATTCAAAAGAGGTGAAATACCTGAGTGAAAAAATGTACCATCTCCAATTGTAGCGATGACTGTTTTACTTTTGTCTGCTATGCTAAAACCACTAGCCATCGCTACACTTGCTCCCATACACAAAATAGTGTCAATTGCTCCTTGTGAGACTCCTAAAGTATAACAGCCAATATCTGATGGATAGATTGATTCTACTCTTTTAAAAACTTTCATAATCGAGTAATAAATATCTCTATGAGGGCATCCAGCACAAAGAGCAGGTTGGCGTGGTTTTATCTTTTGAGTTAAATCTACTTTTGGGAGATATATATTCTCTTTTTTATACAGACCAAGTCTAGTAAAAGCTTTCAAAATATTCTCTTTTTTCATCTCATCAATCTGGTTCATGGTCTCATCCAACTTGCCATGCACTTTTGGATGGAGTAACTGCTCTTCAATACAAGGATAAGGCTCTTCTATAATCAAAATTTTCTGATATTTTTTGAAGTATCTTTTGATATTTTCAACAGGAAGAGGATAGGGCATATCAATTTTTACTATCTCAAATTCAAGCTCCAAATCATCCATCACCTCCATCGCAAAACTATAGCCTGTCCCAGAGGCCAAAATTAACAACTCCCCACCCTTTAAAGCTTCAAACTTCTCTTTAAGATAATGAAGCCAGTTATAATCTTTAATCCTTTTAATCTTTTTTATAGCATCTAATCCCTGTCTGAATCTACCATTCCTTGGGACAGCACCCCAACGCTCTACATCTCTTTGAAAGTCCCCTTTTTTTGGGCTAAAATGTAACTTCTCATCCATGGAGATTGATTCTCTAGCATGACAAACCCTCATAACTGGGCGAAGCATCACTAAAATTTCAAACTTTTCTGATAATTCTATAGCCTGTTTAGTTAGATTATAAGCATCTTGTGGAGTACTAGGATCCAAAACTGGAATCCTTGCAAATTTTGCAAAAACTCTACTATCTTGCTCTGTTTGGGATGAGAAAAAGCCAGGATCATCAGCACAAATAAGTACCATTCCGCCGAGATTACCGATATAGCTTGCACTAAGAAGAGCATCACTTGCCACATTTAATCCAACCTGCTTCATTACTACAGCTGTTCTTTTCCCACTGATTGCACCAGCATAAGCTACTTCAAAACCCACTTTTTCATTGGTTGCCCATTGAGCATAAACGGGGAGTTTTATTTTATCTCTAATTTTTTGGATTGTTGTTAGAATTTCACTCGAAGGTGTACCTGGGTAGCCTGAAATCATATCTACACTAGAGTAAATTAAAGCCCAAGCAATAGCCTCATTCCCCATCAAAGTCTCTTTCATAATCTCTCCAGAGCTATTATTATAATAATTAAATTTTATCTAAATTTCTATTCTATTCTGATTAACTATTAAAATCATTTTTGGAAAAATAAAATATTATATTGAAATGTTAAAAATAAAGACAAAAATAATTTTAAACTTATAATCCTATGATAGATTAATTTAATTTATCCTTATTTATAATTTAATGTAAGATAAATGCTAAACTTTCATCTAAATATCTATGAAATTATCTTGAATTAAGATTGATTAAAAGATATAATAGAGCCAAAAGCTTCTCAAAAAGATAAAAAAAAACAATTCAATGGTATACTTTGACTTATAAAAGAATGGAGATGCAAAAAATCACACTTAGGAGAATTAGATGAAAAGTTTCAAACTAAAATTCTTATTCGGTTTTATCGGTTTATTGTTGATTTCGATATCTGCTAATGCTATTGAAATTAAAAATTTAGCTCAAGCAGTAAATGAGGCAGGACGCCAAAGAATGCTCACTCAAAGAATGCTAAAAGATTATGCAATGATTGGTTTGGCAAATACCTTTAAAAACCCAAAAAAAGATTTAGAAGAGGTTATAGCAACTTTTGATGATCATTTACAGGCTCTTACTAAATTTACTACAGATCCAGCTACAAAAGAGAGCTTAAAGAAGCAAAATGAACTCTGGAAACCTATCAAAAAAATGTTAAAAGAGAAACCATCAAAAGATAATGCTATTCTTCTTCAAGAAAAATTAGAAGAGCTTCTAAAATCTGCAGATGATGCAACAAAACTTTTTGCTAAACAGACTGGTAAAAAACTTGGTGAAATTATCAATATTTCAGGACGCCAAAGAATGCTTTCTCAAAGAATGGCTAGCCTTTATATGCTCAAAGTTTGGGGAATAGATGATCCAAAATTTGGGGAAAAAATGCAAGAGACTATGGATCTTTTTGAAAAATCTTTAGAAAAACTCCAAAAATCCGATCTTAATAATAGTGAGATTGATACTTTACTAAAAAAAGTAAAAGATGACTTTCAGTTTTTTAAATTTATGAATAAGTCTAAAACAAAATTTATACCTTCACTAATTTATGATAAATCTGATGAGATTCTAAAAAATATGAATAAGGTTACTAGTCTTTATACATCTCAAACAGCTCAATAAAAAGGATTTATGATGAAAATAGTAAAGATTTTGAGTATTTTTATCTTTGTTTTAGGATTGATAGGAGATGTAGCGACCGCAAAAGAGGTAAAAACAAAAATCACTAATTTAGCAATAGCTGATGGTATAAAATTGATAGATATTGCAGGTCAACAGAGAATGCTCTCTCAAAGGATTGCAAAAGATTATCTCTACAGAGGAAAAGGAATTGCTACAGATAAAGCAGATGCCCAACTCCAAGAGTCTATTGCTCAGTTTAAAGCTAATCAGAGAAAACTTGGAAAGATGATCAAAAATCCAGAGATTAAAAATCTGCTCTCTTTTGTAAATATGAGCCTTGATGAACTTCAAGGGATTACAAGAAAACCTTTTAATATGAATAACGCTCAACTTGTACTAGACCTTAGTGAATCTATGCTTGAGGGTAGTCAGTACATAGTCGATACCATCAAAAATTCTCTAAATATCAAAGAGTCTAAAATCGTAGCAAAGGCTGGTAGGCAGAGGATGCTTGCTCAAAGAATTGCCAAATATTATATCGCTTACCAAGTCGGAATCAAAGATAAGAATACAGTAGATCAGATGAAAAATGCTGTGGATGATTTCTCCTCAACGCATAAAATACTAATGCAAAATAAAGATAATACTGCTACAATAAATCAAAAACTCTCAAAAGTCGATAAGTTATGGAAAGTAGTCTATAAGTTTTATCTAAATATTACAAAAGGTGGTCTTCCTTTTATCGTCTTTACATCGACTGATGATATTACAAAAATGATGGATAAGGTAACTCAGCTTTATGTAGATCTTTATAAGTAAGGATAGAGTATGAAGACATTACTTGCCATAATCTCTTTGCTAGTGCTCTTTTTTAATATCTCCTATGGAGCAACAAGAGCAGAAGTAAATGTATTAGAAGCAACAGAGACGATTAGATACTTGAGTCAAAAAATTACAAAAAACTATCTATATTTTTATGCAAACCCCAAGAAGAGTGGAATATCTAGCAAGATAAAAAGGGATATTGGTAGGATGGTAGAAAGTATTAGAACTATATCCATGACTACAAATGATGAGTATACAAAAAATGTTTTGGAGTTTTTGACCTACAGCAAAGATCAAATTGAAGATCTAATAAATAAACCACCATCAAAAGAGAGAGCAGCTTTGATGCTAGATTATAGTGAAACTCTGCTAGAAGGTGCAAACTCTATTGCAAAAGAGCATAGCTACAACTTTTCTGAGAGTGAAAAAATGCTCATGACAGGTAAAAGCATTGAGTATCTGATAGAAAGAGCCACAAAATATTACATGGCTTTGAGTATAGGTTTGGCTTCAGATGTGAATAAAAAACAGATGAGCCTATCTTTAAAGGATATTCAAAATAGGATAAAAATCATTAAAAGTTATAAAAAGTATCCAGAAAAATTGCTCCAAAATCGTGCAAAATTGAGTGAAAACTGGAGATTGATAAATAGTCTTTTTAAGAAAAAAGATTTAGTACTAACAAATGTAATGGTTTTATCTACCGAACAGATGGAAGATATAATCCAAGAATTTATCTTGTATCACAGAAAAAATCAATAGTTTAAGGGGCGATGTTTAGCCATGAAAAAAATAGACCAAAAGTTACTATTTATTTTTCTTTTTATTCCTACTATCTTGATTATAGGGACTCTTAGTTGGTACGGTTATCAATCTTTTTTGAGATACAATAATGAAGAGAAAGCTTTATCTAATTTTAAAGCAATCTCAAAGATAGATAAGCTACTTTATAGCTTGGGAGATGAGAGGTTAAAAAGTAGTAACTTTTTATCTGGAGGAGATAAATCAAAACTTGGTGAATTAAAAGAGATTAGGGAGATTGTAAATAGTAATTTTGAGAATCTTCTAAATACAATTGATCGTCTCCCAAACTCTACTCTTTTGAGTTCAAACTTAGAATTAATCAAGAGTGAGCTTCGTTTTTTTAGATCTAGAGTTGACTCTTTAAGTCAAAAGTATAGAGAACTTTTTATAGACTCTTTTGATAAAAAGATAATGAATAAAGTTTTGGATATCTATAATATTGCAATTAAAGGAACTCAAAATCAAAATATCAAATCAAATCTACAATATGGTGTATTTTTAGGAAGTCTCTACTCAAATGCTGAGAGTGAAAGAAGTTTCGTCAACTACCTAATTAGAGTCTCAAAATCTCTTGCTGATGAGGATCTTAAAATTTGGGATAAACAGATAGGAAATGATGGGATTCCAGATTTGAATATTATTCAAGATATTACACTTCGAAGGGTAGTCGCAAATACACTTGACCCAAAAAGTTATGATGAGATGGTAAATCCTGCTAGAAAAGCTTTTTTGACAGGAGTTGATAATGGAAGATACCAGATAAAACCATCTGATTGGGTTTTGGCGACTACCAAAAGATTGGAGTTTATTCAAGAGGCTCAAAATAGTATTATGGGAAAATCTGAAAAGATTTTGAGTCAGCACATTGGAGAGGAGCAGACTAGGTTAATTCAGTATGGTGCTGGTATTTTATTTTTAATTCTACTTTTAATTATTTTGATGGTCATGTTTCATAATATTCAAAAAGAGTCTAGATTGCTAGAGGAGACTCTAAAAAATATTGAATTTCAACTTGACCCAGTGAAGAAAAAAGAGCTTCAAATGATAGTAGAAAGTAGAAATCTTCCTGCTATTTACAACTTTATGGGTGAAACCATCAAAGAAGCAAACCAAGCAAAAGACCTATTTTTGGCAAACATGAGTCACGAGATTCGAACGCCATTAAATGGTATTGTAGGATTTACTCAGCTTCTAAAAAATACTAATCTTACTCCAGACCAAGAAGAGTTTATCTCCGTAATTGAGAGCAGTTCTGAGAATCTTCTCTCAATTGTTAATGACATTTTGGATCTTTCTAAAATTAATGCCGAAAAGATTGAGCTTGAAGAGATTCAATTTAATGCAATTGAAAAGTTTGAGGATGCAGTAGAGTCTTATGGAGCCAAAGCTGCTCAAAAAAATATAGAATTTAGCGTTTATGTAGACCCAGATATTCCAAAGACTCTCATTGGCGATCCGACAAAAATATCCCAAGTAATAGTAAACTTAATTAGTAATGCTATCAAATTTACAAGCGCTCATGGTGCTGTAGATGTGATTATTGAGAAAAAGGTTGAGACAGAAAAAGATGCTACTTTATATTTTGCGGTAAAAGATACAGGAATTGGGATTAGTGCTGAGCAAAAAGAGAAAATTTTTGAAGCATTTGCTCAAGCTGATGCTGGGACTAGTAGGAAATATGGAGGTACTGGACTTGGTTTAGCAATTTCTAGCAAACTTGTCGAAAAGATGGGAGGTAAACTCGATATCGACAGTAAAGTAGGTGAGGGTTCTACATTTTTCTTTAATCTTACTCTAGAAAAAGGGGAAGATCAAAATAAAACTATTCCAGATGTTAAGGGTTTAAATACAGCAATGCTTCTGCCAGACCTTCAAAAGGTACCAGAAAGACAGACCGACAGAAATCTAAGAAGATATGTAGAGTATTGTGGAGCAAATCATAAACTATACTCTTATGACCAGATTTTTGCAATGAACTCTGTGGAGCTTCCAGAATTAATATTTATTGATCACTATTTTGCAAAAAGAACTGGTGAACTAGACTTATTTTTAGATTTGGATACCAAGATTGTATTAATTACAACTGGTGAGCTAAAAAAACAAGCTGAGGCGGTGGTTGAAAAGGTGAGTAAAATTATATACAAACCTGTAAACTTTTCCAAAACCGCTAGGGCTTTGGAGAGTATAAAAGATGGCTCAATCCAAGAGGTAAAAAAAGATAAAGTAGAGGAGAAGTTTGAGAATTTGAAAGTTTTGGTAGCAGAGGATAATCCAATTAATCAAAAGTTGATTAGAACTACACTCCAACAATTTGGGGCAGATGTGACTCTTGCTTCAAATGGTGAAGAGGCTTTTGAGCTAAGAAAGCAAAATGATTATGATATGATCTTTATGGATATTCAAATGCCTGTAATGAATGGGATGGAAGCAACTCAAGAGATTTTGCACTATGAGCATATCAATCATCTAAGCCATATTCCAATTATTGCTTTAACTGCAAATGCTTTAACAGGAGATAGAGAAAAATATATAGAAGCTGGTATGGATAATTATATCCCAAAACCTATCAACTTAAGTGAGTTAAAAGCAATTATAGAGCTTTATCATCCACACAAAGTAGCAGTCCCAATCGAAGAGAAAAAGAGTAAACTTAAAAAACTTAAAGAGACTGGTACCAAAATAATCTCTAATCAAAAATTGACATTTAATCGTAGAGAGAGGGATAAGGCTCGAGAAACAAATAGTGACTCTATTCCTAGAAAATCTAAAGATTCAACATCGACACAGCCACAAATAGAGGCTAAAACTCCTAATCCACCAAAAAACTCAGGTCTTGCTCCATCTGCTCCAACAACTAATCAAAATCAAAATAGAGCAGCTAGCTCAACTACAGCTTCATCTGAGCCTCAAAATCAAGCAGAAGAAAGAGTTTTACTCTACATCGCTTCATCTGTACTTTTTAATCTCTACAAAAAGATTCTAAAAAATATGGGCTATATTGTAGAAAATGCTAAAAGTGAGTTTGAGTTGATGGAGAAGCTTGATAAAGAGAAGTATAGATATGTTTTACTTGATACTTCTATTTTTGATGATGAGGATTGTATTTTGATAGATACAATGAAAGATGCAGGAATTACTCCATATCTTTTGGTAGCAGATAGTAATCAAAACAGAAATGCTTGTGCGGAATCGATTCAAATTTCTAGATTTCCAGTAGATGTCAAGAAGATTTTAAAAAATAGAAACTCCTAAAAGCTACAAAAGCTAACCAAGTAGCTTTTGGAGATACTTTTTTTTGATATGATTATCCAAAAAGGAGATAATATGGATAAAGTACAAGTAGTTTGTCCTCACTGTTTACAAATCAACAGAGTCCCAAAGAAAGAGCATTATTCAAAAGCAAATTGTGGAAAGTGTAAAAACTCTCTGCTAGATAATAAACCAGTAGATGTAAATGCTCAAGAGTTCCAACATATCATAACAAATAGTGACCTTCCAGTAGTCGTAGATTTTTGGGCGCCTTGGTGTGGACCGTGTAGAATGATGGCTCCAGCATTCGCTGATGCAGCTCAAAAACTTCCTCTAAAAGCTCAGTTTGTTAAGGTTAACACAGAGGAGAATCAACAACTATCAGCTCAGTTTGGTATTCGTTCTATTCCAACAATGGCTATTTTAAAAAATGGACAAGAAGTAGACAGAGTTTCTGGTGCACTCCCTGCTCAAAATATTATAGAGTGGGTAAGTAGATTTATCTAAGAATAGAAAAAATAAGTGCTAGCATCATAAATTGCCAAATCCTCTAAGAGGATTTGGTAGTTTAGTTAGATTTTATTTTATCTTTGATTCTAAACGAAAAATTTAACCTATTTTTTAGCAAAAACCAAACTTATTAGATATAAAACTCAGATTTTATACTATCTTTTGCAGTAATAAAAACTTCAATATGCACACCAAATACAAGCTCTCCTTTATCTATCTCTTTTAGATAGATAAAGGAGAGATGCCAAAATAAACTCCTGCATCAGAAATCTTTAGCCATTATGGTTTTACTCTCATCTTCTCCTCCTTATAGTTTATTTTCATCAAGCACTTCAAGAGGATAAGCTTTGACCTTTCCAAATCCAGAGCTTAAAACTTCACTCTCTATTTGCAATCTTCTCCCCAGCTTTGAGGCTAGTTTGGAGTCAACTATAACTCATGTTTTTGAGGCGTAACTGACCACAGTAACATATTTCCTCCAAAAATGTGGGTATGATTTATAAAGGATAAAGAGGTAAAAAATATATACCCTACAAGATACCCGCAGACATTGAGTAAGTATAATGAAAGCTAAAGAGGTTTTAGTAAGTTAAGAAATTTAAAGCCAAAGTTTTAAGGGGTTTTGATTAAGTTTGAGGAAGTTTAAAAAACTAAAGTGGTGGGTCCTCGGGGACTCGAACCCCGGACCGCTCGGTTATGAGCCGAGAGCTCTAACCAGCTGAGCTAAAGACCCAATTGAAATTGTTGACTTTTTTAGTCGGATGCAATTATATTTAAAATATATTAAATTTAGCTTAAGTCAACTTTAGTTCTAAAAAGCTTTTAAAATTTCTAGAAAGCTAAGGTCATGCTAGCTTCTCTTGTCCTAAACGATAAATAGCAAAATCATACTTTAGAGGGTCTTTTGAATCAAAACTTTTTAGAGTCTGAGTCAATTCTATAGCAGATTTTAGGTCATAGCTTTTTCTGTTAAGAAGCTCTAATCTTTTTGAAACATTAAAAGTATGTGTATCTAAAGGAATAATTAAATCAGCCTTATCAATACTACTCCAAAGTCCCAAATCCAAATCTCCGCTCCTCACCATCCAGCGAAAATACATCATGTATCTTTTAAATGGAGAGACTCCTGCTATTTTATCTGGAACTCTCCCAATCAAAAATCTATAACCTTTACTATCATAAGAATTTAGATTTTGCACTTGTTTAATCAAAGCCCATAATCCATCTAAAATATTATGCTCTTTTTTATAGCCAGAGTTTACTATATTTTCAATAGAGTCATACTCTTTAAGTCTTTTTATTGTCTTAAAAATTTCAATCACATCTTGAGAATTTTGGAAACGGTAATAGTGGTTTTGTAGTTCTTTTTCAATCTCTGTTTCATTGGTATCTAACAAAGAAAAATTTAAACTATCTAAAAACTTCACTATCAAAGAAGCTTTGCCATAACCAAACAACGCACAAATTAAAGAGATATATTCATCATTAAATCTAGAAGCAACTAGAAGTGGATCTGGTCTATCATAAGATATCTCAAAAAGGGTCTCTCTCTTTTTGACTTCGGCATCAAGTAAACTTTTTAGCATATTTTTCTTTAAATTATCCATAATTTTTACCTTTTTTTTAGCTAAGTCCTAAAAATAGGCTATAATTATTATATATCTATAGTAAAGGAGAGGTTATGAGAACTATATTTCGATTTGGAATTTGGATTATTTCTATTTTGGCTCTAATTGGATGTGGAGGAGGTAGTAGTGGTTCTTCAACAGCAGTAGCATCTGAAACTCATGCAAGTGCATCGACTGTAAGCATATCTGATCCATCTAATGCACCAATTTTATCAGAATCTACAATTAATGATTATATGAAAGCAATCAATGAAGCAAGAGCAAAAGAGGGCGGGCAAGATTGTGGTGAGTATGGACATTTTGATCCTGCACCTCCACTTGCTTGGAGTGATGAACTCTATCATGCAGCCTATGAACATAGTTACGATATGGCAACTAGTGATACATTTACGCATGACGGTAGTGGTACCGATAGTGATTGGACAGCCCAAGTACAAAATTTAGGCAGAGGAAGCCTATTGCAAGAGAGAGTTGAAAATAATAACTATACTCATTGGCTAAAAATTGGAGAAAATATAGCAGCAGGAACCAATTTTAGAACTGCAGAGCAGACTGTTCAAGCCTGGCTTAGTAGTCCTAAACACTGTGAAAATTTAATGAATCCAGAGTTTAAAGAGGTGGGTATGTCTGTAGTTTATGATGAGAGTAGCTACTACCATTACTACTGGACCCAAGATTTTGGCTCTAGATAATAAAATACTTTAATAGAGTTGATAACTTACATAAATGATTATCTTCGTCTTTACTGGGGGGCGAGGATAATTCATATAAGCTGTCTTTATTACTTCTATCGTCTGATGGTCAAGAGCTGTAGCGCCTATTCTTCTTTTTAGTCTTAGTCCCTTGATGTCACCATTTGGATAGAGCCAAAACTCTACAATATTTGTACCAGATTGTCCCATTACCATCGCTTCACGAGGATAACCAAGATAATTAAGAGTACGTTGTGAAATGAGCAAAATTCTTCTTAGATTATTATCGATAAATTTTCTCTGAGCAGAACTCATCCTAGAGTAACTACTTCCATAAAGAGCATTAATAAGTGGAGCGCTTGGACCTCTTGGTCTGTGACGCCTTTTGACTACTCTTTGAGTCGGTTTTTTATGGTGTTTTTTATGATGCTTTGTTACCTTTTTTGGTTTATGTTTTTTTGGGCGCTTTTTGGCTACTTTTTTTGGCGGTTTTGGCTTAGGTTTGGTAGTGATTTTTATCTTTTTAGTGGTATTGTCCTCCTTTTTGCTGAACCTTTTTTCTATCAAACCTTTAGCTTGAGTCTCTTTTTTTTCTACCTTTTTTGGAGGTGGTGGTTTGGGTGTTGGCTTTTGATTCTCCTCTTTTTGAGGAGTTTTTTGCTTTTGAATCGGTTTAGGAGGTGGATTTTGAGGAGAGATTATCTTTTTGATATTTTCAGGCTCTCTTGGTGGTGGGGCTGTTTTAATCTGATTCAAATCTAGTGTGATTTTGGTCTTAGATATCGCTTTTTTTTCTACGGTTGGCTTAAAAAAAATATAATATATCAACAACATCAAAATCATATGAATAAGTAGTGAGAGCATCAGAGCTATTGAAAATCTTTTTATAATCTATCTCCTTGGAGCTAACTTTATTTTTGTTTAAACTAGTGTATAATTTAGCAAATTATAACCAAAAGGGTATTTAAATGATAATGAGCAGAAGTATTGAAGCTTTCAAAGAGGCTTTTGAAGTGATTCCTGGGGGAGTTGACTCTCCTGTTAGAGCTTTTAAAAGTGTCGGTGGAACCCCTCCATTTATCCAAAGAGGTGAGGGTGGATATATTTTTGATATTGATGGAAATAGATACATAGATTATGTCCAAAGCTGGGGACCGCTAATTTTTGGACACTGTGACCAAGATATTGAAGATGCTGTAATTGAGTCTGTGAAGAGAGGTTTGAGTTTTGGCGCTCCAACGACAATCGAAACAGAACTTGCCAAAGAGATTGTAGAGCTTTTCGATTTTGTAGATAAAGTCAGGTTTGTAAACTCTGGTACAGAAGCTGTAATGAGTGCTATTCGTCTAGCTAGAGGAGTAACAAAAAGAGATGATATTGTCAAGTTTGTAGGGTGTTATCATGGACATAGTGACTCTCTTTTGGTAGAAGCAGGTAGTGGAGCTGCTACTTTTGGTACTCCAAGCTCTCCGGGAGTACCAGCTGACTTGACCAAACATACACTTTTAGCAGAATACAACTCAATCGATTCTGTAAAAAGATGCTTTGAAAGTAGTAAAGATATTGCTTGTGTAATTATAGAACCAATTGCTGGGAATATGGGGTTAGTTCCTGCTGATGTAGAGTTTTTAAAAGAGTTAAGAGAGCTTTGTACTCAAAACGGTACACTACTTATTTTTGATGAGGTAATGAGTGGTTTTAGGGCATCTCTCAAAGGAGCTTACGGAGTGGTAGATGTCAAACCTGATATTGTCACTTTTGGAAAAGTAATTGGTGGTGGGATGCCAGTTGGCGCATTTGGAGCTAACAAAGAGATAATGTCTCAACTATCTCCTGAGGGTCCAATCTACCAAGCAGGGACTTTAAGCGGTAATCCTGTAGCGATGTCTGCAGGACTTACCAGCCTCAAAAAGCTAAAATCAGACCCAAAAATTTACGAAGAGCTTGAAGTAAAAGCTAAAAGATTGATGAGAGGTTTTGAAGAGGGAGCAAAAGGGGCTGGGCTTCCAATAGTTACAGATGTACGAGGTAGTATGTTTGGCTTTTTCTTTACTGATGAGCTGGTTAAAAACTTTGATGATGCAAAAAGAGGAGATAATGAAATCTTCAAAAAATTTCATCAAAAGATGCTTCAAAATGGTGTCTATTTAGCTTGTTCATCTTATGAGACTGGATTTATCTCTACTGCTACAAGCGATGAGATGATTGATGAGACTATCAAAAAAGCAAAAGAGGCTATGGTTGAGATAGCAAAAGAGGTAAACTCCTAATGTCCACACAAGAGCAAGAACCAAAACTCAAAAAAGTGGTAGAAGGTGCTAACGACTTGAGTCTTGGCATCTCAATTGTTGTTGCTATTTTGATGGGAATTGGAATTGGAATTGGTCTAAAAAAAATTTTTGGTATTAGCTGGCTTTTGTGGTTGGGAGTCTTCATTGGTGTAGGCGCAGCCATTAGAAATATACAAATCTCCTACCAAAAAACTAAAGCCTCTTTAGATGAATTAAAAGATGATCCTCGCTACAAGCGACGAAGATTTGACGATGATGAGGACTTTTAATCTCTTATGAAAAAGTTACTAATAACTCTTTTAATTATCAATGCTATTTTTGCTATTTTGACGATGATATGGGGAGGAAAAAGTACTCTTTTATCTTTTGAAGTAGCTTTTGTGTCATCATCATTGATTATTTTTAGCTCATTCAAATCTTATGAAAATATGGTAAAAACAAGAGTGGCACTTTTAGAGAGTGCTAAAGATGAACCAGATGCTATTAATAAGATTGAAGACCCCTATCAACTCTATGACGATGAGGACTCAAGCTCAAATAGTATAGATAAAAATGATAATATCAAAGAGATTTTGGATGAGGAGAAGAGAAGATTAAAGTCAAACAGAGATTTAAAAAAGAGCATCAAAGAGTCAAAAAGCTTTTTTGCCCCTCTAAAAATAGTCTCTTATGCACTTTTGGCTTTTGGATTTATCTTTTTGAAGAGGGAGGGGAGTTTGGAGATTTTTGTATATTTAATCTCCCTAGCGATACCGATTTTTACTGCTGTGTGGGTGCTTATGAATCAGGAGTTAAAAAATGTTAAAACGGCTTAGGAGACCTGGCTATATTGCTATTGCTCTGATTGTTACTACTATCTACTTTTATGGTCAATACAAAAAGAGGGAGATAAAAAGACACAAAGATGCGATTTTGAATATCTACAAAAGTTATGGGGAGGATATTTTAGGTAGCCTAAAAGAAAATGACCTCTCCAAGCTTCAAAGTAGCTTTGATATCAACGATAAAAAGAGTATTACTCTAGAGGATATTGCTACTTTTGTGGCTACTCTACACTTAGATAAAGTTGGGGATGCTAAGTGGAATAAAATAGAAGCAAAAGATGGTAATATCTCAATGAGTGGTGATTTATTGGTCGATAATGGTAAAACTTACCCAATTGATATGATGATTGTCAAGCGACAAGATAAATTGATTCTTAAAAAGATGATAATAAATGGTCAAGCCCTCCAGACTAAAAAGGTAAACTTTCCACTTGATAGATGGTTTGAGGCAAATAGTAGTAACCAAGATAAAGTATTAATAAACAAATGTAATAGTCTAAACCGAGAAATTAGTAGCTCCTTTTTGTATGAAAAAAACTCTTCAAATTCAAAATAGCCCAACTCATCTTATCTACTTTAAAGGTAGAAGAGTCTTTCTCAAAAGAGATGACCTATTAGATGAGAGATTCTCAGGAAACAAAGCCAGAAAACTATTTTTTTTACTCAAAGAGCAGAGTACTCCTAAAAAAATTTTAATCTCTCGAGGCTCAATTCTCTCAAATGCTATGTACTCTCTTTCAGTTTTAGCTAAGATGAAAGGATGGAGATTTATCTACTATGCACACCACAGACTCCCCCACCTCATCAACCATCCCGAAGGAAATCTAAAAGCCTCTTTACAAAATGGTATGGAGTTGGAGTTTGGGAGCTTTAGCTCAAAAGAGGATTTTTGGAGAGCATCAAAAAGTAGATTTGGAGAAGATAGTATCATAGTCGATGAAGGGGGACGAGAGCTTGAGTCTTGGATTGGGATTTATCAATTAGCAAAGGAGATACGCTCCTGGGCAAAGACCAAACCAAGCTTTAATAAAAAAGTTTTTCTTCCAAGTGGCACAGGTACTACAGCACTATTTTTGAGTAAATTTTTTATAGAAAATGAAGAAGATATCAAAGTCTTTACCACTCCTTGTGTCAGTAGGAGAGAGTATCTACTTGAGCAGTTTGGATATTTAGAGAGTGAGTCTAGATTTTATCCCGAAATTTTGGAGTCTACGAAGCGATACCGCTTTGGCAAACTATATCCAGAGTTTTACAAAGTTTGGTTAGAATTACAAAAAGAGACTGGAGTAGAGTTTGAACTTCTTTATGACCCATTAGGTTGGCTTGTGATGCAAGAGTTTGAGGAAATTTTAACAGATGGGACACTCTACATTCACCAAGGCGGACTTTTGGGTAATGAGACGATGTCAAAACGATACAAAAAACTTTTAGGAGATAGATTTGATAAAGATTTTAAATAGCAATAGTAGAGATTTCAAAAGAGAGTTTGATGAGATTTTAGATAGAGGTAAAATGGACATTGATGAAGTAAGTAGTCGAGTCTCTAATCTTTTGAACGAAATCAAAGAGCAAAAAGATGAAGCAGTATTTAAACACATAAAAATGTTCGACCGTTGGGAGCCAAAAAGTGGAGAAGATATTGCAGTCTCTCCTAAAGAGATGAAGCAAGCATATGATAATTTGGATGATACTTTAAAAGAGGCTTTGCATTTAGCTTATGAGCGTATCAAAGCTTACCATGAAAAGCTAATGCCAAAGTCTTGGATGGAGTATGAGAAAAACGGCTCAATGCTTGGTCAAATGGTAAATCCTGTAAGAAGTGCTGGTCTTTATATTCCTGGTGGAAAGGCTGCTTATCCTAGCTCTTTGCTAATGAATGCAATCCCTGCGATTGTAGCTGGAGTAGAAGAGATTGTAGTTTGTACACCTACGCCAGATGATGAGATAAACTCTTTGTTACTTGGGGCTTGTCATATCTGCAAAATAAAAAAACTCTTTAAAGTTGGTGGCGCTAGTGCAATTGGAGCGATGGCTTATAGTACTGAGACTATTCCAAAAGTAGATGTCATTACAGGTCCTGGTAATATTTATGTGGCAACTGCTAAAAAATTGGTCTATGGGGATGTAAATATTGATATGATAGCAGGTCCTAGCGAAATTGGTGTAATTGCTGATAATACAGCCAACCCAAAACATTTAGCAATAGATTTACTGTCCCAAGCTGAGCATGATGAGATGGCAAGTGCTATTTTAATTACTGATGATAAAGGTTTAGCTGATGAGGTAGCAAAAGAGATTGAAATAGCTCTAAAAAGTCTTTCAAGGGAGAAAATAGCAAGAGAATCTATCGATAAAAGAGGAGCAGTTATTGTCTCTAAAGATTTGGATGAAGCTGTAAAGCTTATGAATGAGATTGCTCCAGAGCATCTTGAAATAATGACATCATCTCCGATGGAATTTCTTGGCAAAATCAAAAATGCTGGAGCTATATTTCTTGGGAGATATACTCCAGAAGCAATTGGTGACTACATCGCAGGTCCAAACCATACTCTCCCAACTGGTGGTACTGCAAAATTTTACTCTCCACTTAGTGTAGAACACTTTTTGAAAAAATCATCTTTAATAATGATGAGTAAAGATGGTATCCAAGAGCTAGGTGAAGCTTGCGCACTTTTGGCGAAAACTGAAGGCTTGGAGGCTCACCAAAAGAGTGTAGAGATTAGGCTTGACAAATAATATATCTTTGGCTATAAATTTATCGCTTTTTTTATTAAAAAGTGTATAATTTAAAACCAGCAAAGGAATAGAAATGGGAAAATATATTGAACTTACAAAAGATAATTTTGATGCTACTGTAGCAGAGGGTGTGACTGTAGTAGATTTCTGGGCGCCTTGGTGTGGACCTTGTAGAATGATTGCTCCAGTTATTGAAGAGCTAGCAGAAGATTTTGAAGGTAGAGCAAAAATCTGTAAAGTAAATACTGACGAAGAGCAAGAGATTGCTGTAAGATTTGGAATCAGAAGTATCCCTACAATCCTTTTCTTCAAAGATGGTAACATTGTAGATCAGATGGTTGGTGCTGCTGGTAAGGATGTATTTACTCAAAAGATTGAAGCACTTCTAGACTAATTAATCTAAAGAAGCAAGGCGAGGACTTAAAGTCCTTGCTTTATCAATCTATTTCGGAGATTTTTTAGTAAGTTGCTAAGCCAACTTAGTGAAAACTCTCAAAAAGGAGGAAAGATTATGTTAGATTGTGCAATTATTGGGGGAGGACCCGCTGGGCTTACTGCTGGACTCTATGCTACAAGAGGTGGTCTCAAAAATGTCGTAATGTATGAAATGGGGATGCCAGGGGGTCAAATTACTCAAAGTAGTGAGATAGAAAACTACCCTGGAGTCTTCAGAGAAGAACCTCCGCTTACTGGAATGGATTTGATGGAGCCTTGGCCAAAGCAGTGTATGCACTTTGGGCTAAAGCACGAGATGAGTGAAGTAAAAAGAGTAAGCAAAGATGATGAGAGTTTTATTATAGATTTAGGGGGAGAGAGTATTAGAGCCAAAACTGTAATCATTGCAACAGGCAGTACTCCAAAAAGAGCTGGTTTTGAGGGAGAAGATGAGTTCTTTGGCAAAGGTGTAAGTACTTGTGCTACTTGTGATGGATTTTTTTACCGCAATAAGGAAGTAGCTGTCCTTGGAGGTGGTGATACAGCTTTGGAAGAGGCTCTTTATCTGGCAAATATCTGCTCAAAAGTCTATCTCATCCATCGTAGGGAGAAGTTTAGAGCAGCTCCACCAACAGTAGAAAGAGTGATGAAAAATGATAAGATTGAGCTAATTTTAAATGCCTCAATAAAGAAAGCATCTGGTGATGCAATGGGACTTAGTGGTGTAGAGATTGAGTTTAGTGATGGTAAAGAGCCAATGACTTTAGATGTCACAGGTCTTTTTGTATTTGTAGGAAATAATGTAAATAATGGCGTCTTGAAGCAAGAAGATGGTACTTTTTTATGTGAAGTCAATGAACAAGGACAAGTCATTGTAGATTTGAAAATGAAGACTTCAGTCCCTGGATTATTTTGTGCAGGAGATATTAGGATTGATGCCCCAAAACAGGTAGTTTGTGCCGCAGGTGATGGAGCCATAGCTGGCATGGGTGCATTAGAGTTTGTTCAGGAGCATAGTTGATGATAAAAGTTGGAATTTTGGGAGCAACAGGAAGAATGGGTGCTCATCTAATCAAAAATACTTTAGAAGATTCAGAAGTAGAACTTTCAGTAGTTCATGTTTATGATGAGCTAAAGGTCTCTCTTCCAAAGGGTGTAATCGTAACAAATGATATGAAAACACTACTAGAAAACTCAGATGTAGTTATAGATTTTTCTGTACCAGATGCTACAGGTGAGCTTTGTGAAAAAGCTCTTGAGACTCCAAGAGCGCTTGTAATTGCTACTACTGGTCTAAATCCTCACCAAGAAAATTTAATATTAGAATGTTCTAAAGAGATGCCAGTTCTTTATGCTACAAATATGTCAGTAGGTATTGCTCTACTGAAAAAGTTGGTAGAACAAGTCTCTAGTACTCTAAAAGATTTTGATATTGAGATTGTAGAGATGCACCACCGCCACAAAGTAGATGCCCCAAGTGGGACAGCTTTGACTTTAGCGGAGTTTGCTGCAAAAGGTAGAGACTTGGATTTAAATAAAGTAAGAGTCAGTGGTAGAGATGGTCAAATTGGACCTAGAACCAAAGATGAAATTGCAGTCATGGCTCTAAGAGGTGGAGATATTGTTGGGCGTCATACTGTTGGATTTTATAATGATGGAGAGTTTATAGAGCTTTCTCACACTGCAACAAGTAGAGAAACTTTCTCAAAAGGTGCAATCAGAGCTGGAAAATGGCTAGCAAAACAGACAGCAGGTTCATACTCAATAAATGATGCAATCGGAATTTAAGAGGATAAAAAAATGTGTGCAGTAGTCGGAGTATACGGTAGCCCAAATGCGTCTAAAATCTCATATTATGCTCTTTTTGCGATGCAACATCGAGGACAAGAGTCGACAGGAATTAGTAGCAGTGATGGAAAACATATTCATCTAATCAAAAATAGAGGTTTAGTCACTGAAGTCTTTGATGAGAGTTCATTTGAGATTTTAAAAGGCAACTGCGCAATTGGACACAACCGATACTCTACAGCAGGAAAGGATTCTGTACTTGATGCTCAACCAGTCTTTGCTCGTTACAAGCTAGGAGAGATTTCAGTAGCCCACAATGGTAATCTTACTAATAAAATGGAAGTAAGAAATTCTTTAATTGATAGGGGTGCTATTTTCCAAACGCAGATGGATACAGAAAATATTATCCACCTTATTGCTAAAAGTCAAAGAGACACTCTAGTAGATAGAATCAAAGATATGCTCCAAAAAATCGAGGGTGCTTACTGTTTGATTATCCAGAGTCGTTCAAAAATGTTTGTAATTAGAGACCGTTTTGGGATTCGTCCACTTAGTCTTGGGAGATTGCCAGATGGTGGCTATATCGTAGCAAGTGAGACTTGCTCTTTTGATTTGGTAGATGCTGAATTTATTAGAGATGTCAATCCTGGGGAGATGCTAATTTTCGAAGAGGGCAAAGAGCCAAAATCTTATCAGATTTTTGAGCCAGAGTATCGTCCTTGTGCATTTGAGTATATCTATTTTGCTAGACCAGACTCAATCATCGATGGCAAAAATGTCTATGAGACTAGAGTCAAAATGGGCAAAGCCCTAGCCAAAGAGTCCCCAGCTGATGTAGATTTGGTCTTGCCAGTACCAGATAGTGGAGTAGCTGCTGCTATGGGATTTGCCGAAGGGCTTGGAACTAGATTTGAAATGGGGATTGTAAGGAATCACTATGTAGGACGTACATTTATCGAACCGACCCAGCAAATCAGAGACCTAAAAGTCAAACTAAAACTTTCACCAATTAAGTATTTAATAAAAGGTAAAAGGGTAGCTATTGTCGATGACTCTTTAGTTAGAGGGACGACATCTAGACAGATTGTCAGAATGCTAAAAGATGCTGGAGCTAAAGAGGTACACATGAGAATTGCAGCACCAGAGATAAGATATCCTTGCCGTTATGGAATCGATACTCCAACTCAAGAGGAGTTAATCTCTACAAAATACTCTCCAGCAGAGATTGCTCAATATATTGGTGCTAATAGCGTAGGATTTTTGTCAGTTGATGGATTGGTAGATTCTCTTGGAAGAGATAGAAACTACTCTTTAGTTAGCTTTGATGGTGACTATTTTGCTGGAGGGTGTGCTACCTCACTAGATTGCAGAGGGAGTTGATTTGCCACAACAGCTTTTTACTTTTGGGAAATACCTCAAGAGCAAATTTGGTGAAAAAGTCTATAAAATTCCTATTGCTCTTAGCGGTTTTACCTGTCCAAATATCGATGGAACAGTAGCAACTGGAGGATGTAGTTTCTGCTTGAATGACTCTTTTAGTCCTAATGTCAAAAAAAACAAGGAGAGATTTTATCTCAACCTGGATTCAAAAGATAATCCTATTTTACAAAGACAACTCCAAGAGCTTGACTCTCAAATCAAAAACTATCAAAAGATTTTGACACAGCAATTTGGAGCTAAGAGATTTCTCGTATATTTTCAAGCATTTACAAATACTTATGCCCCGCTCTCTACACTTGAAGTGCTTTATAAAAAAGCTTTGGAGTATGATGGGGTTGTAGGATTGTCCATTGGTACTAGAAGCGATAGCATCACCGATGAGACATTAGATTTTTTAGTAGATTTATCAAAAGATAGTGAAATCTGGGTAGAGTATGGAATCCAATCAATCTACGATGAGACTCTCCAAAAAATAAATAGAGGACATGACTCAAAGAGCGTAGAAAATGCAATCAAAAAGAGCAAAAATTTAGGCTTAAATGTCTGTGGACACCTGATTTTTGGGCTTCCTGAAGAAACAAAAGAGATGATGATAAAATCTGCTATAAAATCTTATGAGTGGGGGATAGACTCCATAAAGTACCATCCACTCTATGTTGTCAAAAATACACTTCTTGCCAATGAGTACAAAAGTGGAGATTTTGTTCCAATTGGTTTTGATGATTATTTAGATGTTTTGGTAGATGCTATCAAGCTAAAACCAAAAAATATATCCATACAAAGAGTTAGCGCTGGAATCGATGATGATTCACTTTTGGCTCCAAGCTGGTGTGGTCTGCCAAAAGCTAAAGTGATGAAACTAATTAGAGATAGACTTTTAGAAGCTGGCTTTAGATATTAAAAGAGGCTGTGGAGGTAGAATCAAGTTATTCCAAGCTCCACTAGCTTTTTGTTGAGGTTAAGCTTTTAGATAGGATTTTGTAGCTTCTGTCAACCTTTTGAGACTATTTTGAAATCTAGAGATACTCTTTTGTAGCTCATTGAATTCACTTTTAGTAATTAAACTATTAATTCTTTTAACAATTGAGTATAGTTCATCAGCCCCAATTGTACCTGTTAATCCCTCCAAGTCAGTCATATAAGCTTTGAGACCTTTAAAGTCACCTTTTCTGATAAAATCTTTGAAAACTTTGTCGGCATTCCCATATTTTTGAAGGAACTCAAAAAGAATTGACTTATAGAGATTCTCATTATGGTTTGTATGCTCTATCCCACTATGAATGTTTAATACATCTTTTAAATCCGTCTGTTTTTGAGACTCTCTCTCCTGTTGTTTGACTCTTCTATCTTGATTCTCTTTCTCTTTTTTTATTTTGGCTTCATCCAAAAATATATTAAATGCAGTAAAAATCTTTCCAAGCTTAATTGGTTTATTCAAAAAGCCATTCATACCACTACTAAGAATCTTCTCAATCTCCTCTTGATCTGTAGAAGCAGTAAGTGCTAAAATCGGAGTATCTTGAATCATTGGCTCACCTCTAATTGCCATTGTAGCCTCCAAGCCATTCATATTTGGCATGTTTACATCCATCAAAATTAGATCATAAGGTCTAGATGATTTTGCAGCCTCTTTTGCTTTATTTAGTGTAATCAAGCCATCTTCTGCAATATCGATTTTGATTCCAGATTTATTGAAAAGTAGAGCAATCAATTTACTATTTACAGGATTATCTTCTGCGACTAATATTTTGCTATTGGCAAACTTTTTAAAATCCTCTCTTTTGATGTTTGGTGTCTCATCAAACGGTCTCTCAAATACTGGCAAACCACCAGAAACTGTTTGAATAGTATCATCAATTCCTCCAAAAATATCATCACTCATTGTTAAAGATTCAACTTCTTCGATTACTTTTGAGAGTGTTTTTAAATCCTCTAATCTATCATTATCATCATTAGAACTTACAAGTTCCACTGGATGAGTCTCTTTAGTTATATTAGCTTGTACATCTCTACTTTTTTGGTTTTGTGTAGATATAGAGTCCATAGGCAAATTATCTACATCAATCCCAACCTTAGACGTTCTACTTTTTGAGCCTATTTGTGTCTTTGTATCTTTCTTATCTAAAGGTGTTCTTTTAGGGGTTTTATCTGAAGAACTCTCTTTATTATCAGAGATGATTTGCTTATCAGCTTCTCGTCTTTTTCTAAGATAAGGGTACTTTTTTAGCTCCTCATCAAGCTTATCAATATGCTTTTTTGCATTATCTAGGCTATCGCTCAAAGACTTTATTTTACCTTTTACCAAAAAATAGGTGATAAGACTAGAAATAATAGCACTACCAAGTCCAACTTCGATTAAGAGATAGATATCTCTTGATAAATTTGTCATTTCCCTTTAACCTCTTTTAAAAAAATTTTCTCTGAGGAGATTTAATAATAATTAGTTATTATACTAAATAGATATGAAAAAAGTAATAAAAGGCAAGGTGTGAAACTGGATAAATTTAATCTAAAAGTGATAATTAAAGAGATAATAATATTTATTTTAATGGTTTTTATAATTAGTCTAGTAATAAATTACTTAAGAAAGCCAGAGATAGATAGCAATTCTTTAAGCTATTTACAAGGTAAGACTATTGAAGGAAAAAATTTAAATGAGTTTAAAAAAGAACTACCTTTAGTCTTGCACTTTTGGGGGACTTGGTGTCCTATTTGTAAACAGGAAGCTCCAAATATTCAGACTATTTCTGAAAACTATAATGTTTTGACTGTAGCAGTAGATAGTGGAAATGACAAAAGGTTAAAAGATTGGTTAAAGAGTAGAAATTTATCTTTTTCAGTTTATAATGACACTACAGGAAGTTTAGCAAAAAAGTTTAAAATAAAAGTCTTTCCTACTACAATAATCTTTGGCAGAAGTGGTAAAATAAAGTTCATTGAGAGTGGCTATACTAGCACTTTAGGATTAATTAGTAGAATCAAATTGGCACAATAGTTAGGAGATGATATGTCAAAAAAATCTAAAATTACAAAAAAGGTACTAAATTCACTTGAGAATTCACCTGTTTGGTTATTAGAAGAGCATCTTTTAAGAAGAAATTTAGAGATTATAAAATCTATTAAAGACAAAACAGGTGTCAAAGTACTTTTGGCTCTAAAAGGTTTTTCTCTCTTTCATACTTTTGATTTAGTCAGAGACTATCTGGATGGGTGTTGTGCAAGTGGATTAAATGAGGCGATACTCTCTAGCAAAAGGTTTCAAAAACAGACTCATACATACTCTCCAGCATTCAAGGCTAATGAGATTGAAAAAATTGCACAAATCAGTAATCATATAGTTTTTAACTCCCCAAATCAACTTAAACTCTATGCAAAAAAGGCAAAAGAGATAAATCCTGATATCTCTATTGGATTGAGGGTAAATCCTGAGTTTTCATCTGCATCTGCTGAGATTTATAATCCTTGTGGAGCCTACTCCAGATTAGGTACTCTCAAAGAGAATCTAACAAAAAGCACAATCAAAATGGTTGATGGCTTACACCTTCATGCTCTTTGTGAACAAGGAAGTGAGGCATTTGAAGAGGTTTTAATAGTTTTTGAAGAAAAATTTGGTAAGTATCTCAAAGATTTAAAATGGGTAAACTTTGGGGGTGGACACCTAATCACTAAAGATGATTATGATTTGGATAGATTAGTAAGAGTATTAAATGGTTTCAAAAAGAGATATCCACATCTAGAAGTTTTTTTGGAGCCAGGAGAAGCAATAGGATGGCAGACAGGAGTTCTAGTAGCTACAGTATTAGATATTGTCCACAACAAAATGGATATTGCTATTTTGGATACTTCAGCAGAAGCTCATATGCCAGATAGTATCATTATGCCTTACCGTGTAGAAGTAAGAGGTGCAAAACTGCCATTTGAGAATCAATACACCTACAAACTCACAGGAAATACTTGCTTGGCTGGAGATGTGATGGGTGATTATAGCTTCAAAAAGCCTCTCAAAGCAGGAGATAAAATCCTCTTCGAAGACCAAATGCACTACACTATGGTCAAAGCGACTACTTTCAATGGTATCAATCTCCCATCAATTGCCATTCTCAAAGAGAGTGGAGATTTGGAGATTGTAAGAGAGTTTAACTATAGTGATTTTGAGAGTAGGGTCGGTTAGATTACCTACACCCTTTTCTTCTCTCCCAATACTTTATCTCATCAACTTCATCTTTTTCATAAGGGGAGAGGCGACCATACGGAGGATAACATCTTCTCCCAAACTCTCTGATAGCACTTCTAGTCTCAAAGCAGTAGCCATTATCTGCAAAGATTTTATTTCTAGCATACCAGAGTTCATAACAGCTCATATATTTATAGACACTAGCCTCTGCCTTTGCAGGAAAAGAGATGGTAAAAAGAGGAAGAGCCACAGCTACACCGACTGCAAATTTTATAAAAATATTTTTCATTACTTTTCTCCTTTTTTTATAGTCTAACATATTTTATGGAAAAATCAAGTCTCTGCTAGCGCATTTTTTGTCAAAGTAGCAATCTCTTTTGCAGTATTTTTACACTTTGAAACGACAATAAAATCATCTTCACTAATAATTGTCATATCTTTGCATATTGCCAGACCTGCCATAAAATCATAATCTCTATATTTTCCAACAAAAAGAAAAAATTTGGCATTTCTAGAGTAAGCTAAAGAGAGAGCCACAGCCCCTGGAGAGCGAAACTTATATCCTTTCTTGCTGAGAGCTTCTACCACTTTTGGGTTGGCATATGCTTTTTCAAAGATTCCAATTTCAGGTTCTGGAGATGTGAGTGGGTCAAAAACCTCTTCAATGTGAATTTTCGTCTGTCTCAAAAGTCCTTTTTGGTTGATAAAAAAGATATCACCATTGGCTAAATTACAAATTAGAGCATCGTGAAGCTTACCCTCAGCGTCTGTGTGAGCGATAGAGACTCCATAATAGGGAAATCTACTCAGAGCATTTGAACTACCATCAAGAGGGTCTATAACTATTTTTCTACCTTCTTCTTTGCCAATCACTCCTGACTCCTCGGAGATAATTTGACCAAAGGGAGAGAGATGACGAACTAGAATCTTCTCCGCAGCCAAGTCTAGTCTACTCATCTCATCTCCACCAGCTCCAATCTGACCAGTCTTATGAAAGAGTGATTTTAGCTCTGTGTAGTGCAAAAGAGCATAAAGCTCTTCACAAGCTAAGATACAAGCTTCATAAAAAGGAGTCATCAACTCTCCTCTAAAAGCTCTTTTGCCATAGAAATTGCTGCTATTTTTCCATCATTTACAGCTGTAACGACCAAGTCTGCACCTCTTTGGCAATCTCCTCCAGCCCAAACTTTAGGATTTGAAGTTTTACCATTCTCATCTATTTTGACAGCACCCCATTTGTCAAGTTCGATTCCATTTTTCTCCAAAAATTCATACTTGACATTATCAAAACCAAGAGCAAAAATTACCATATCAGCCTCTAAAATAAAATCTCCACCTTCTACTTCTACAAGTTTTTGTCTACCGTTTTGGTCAGCTTCTCCAAGCTCAGTCTTGACAAACTCTACACCTGAGACTTGACCATTATCATTGCTAAGTATCCTTTTGGGAGTCGCCAAAAACTCGAAATCAACACCCTCTTCTTTAGCATTTAAGTACTCTTTTTTGCTTCCTGGCATACTATATTCATCTCTTCTATAGACACATTTTACAGATTTTGCTTTTTCTCTAAGAGCAGTTCTTACACAATCCATAGCAGTATCTCCACCACCAATTACTACTACATTTTTATCTTCAGCTGAGATTACCTCATCGACCTTTTCATCAAAGAGCCTCTTTTGGACATTTACTAGATACTCCATCGCCAAGTAGCAACCTTTAGAATCTTCACCATCAATTCCAGCTTTGCGACCTTGAGTAGCCCCCACACCGATAAATACTCCATCAAAATCACTCAAAAGCTTTTCGAACTCCACATCTTTACCTACTTCTTTATTTTGATGAAAAATAGCTCCTGCTTCTTTTAGGATTGTTACTCTTCTGTCTACTACACTTTTATCTAGTTTAAAACCTGGTATTCCATAAGTGAGTAGTCCACCAGCGCGAGGTTGTCTATCAAAAAGTTCTACATCAATACCTTCTCTGAGCAAAAATGTAGCAGCTGAGAGTCCAGCAGGTCCAGCACCAATAATTGCTACTTTTTTGCCACTCTTTTTCTGAGAAAATTTAGGCTTATAACCTCTTTTGAAACCCTCTTCTGAGATATAAGTCTCAATAGAACCAATTGTAATTGCACCATAACCATCATTTAAGGTACAGCTCCCTTCACAGAGTCTGTCATGAGGGCAGATTCTGCCCATTACTTCTGGAAATGGGGATGATTGATTAGACAATCTAAAAGCAAACTCCAAATCACGACTTGCAACAGCTCTTAGCCACTGAGGAATAAAATTATGCAAAGGACAACCATTGTGGCAGTAAGGATCTCCACACTGAATACATCTGTCTGACTGCTCAGAAGCTTTTTCTGGCTGAAATATCTCATAAATCTCACCAAAATCTTTAATTCGAGCCATCACATCTCTTTTGGTGGCATCAATCCTCTCTAAATCAAAAAATCTTAACATTACTCTCCCTCCTCAATCATCTTCAGTGGCTCTCTCATATCTTTTGGTCTTACTAGCCAGAAGTTTCTAATTTCTATTCTAAAGTTATCAAGTATCTCTTTGGCTTTTTGGCTTCCAGTCTCATTGTAGTAATCTTTGAGAAGCTTTTTGAGATAGTATCTCTCGATGTCGGTATCTTCGGTATCTATTCTTAGTACCTCGATAAGTTCTCTATTGATATACTCGACAAATTGATGCTCTTTATCATAGACAAAAGCGACTCCACCAGTCATTCCAGCTCCAAAGTTTACTCCAGTTTTACCAAGAATTACTACAACTCCACCAGTCATGTATTCGCAAGGATGATCACCAGTTCCTTCTACTACTGCAATTGCTCCAGAGTTTCGCACTGCAAATCTCTCTCCGACTTGTCCAGCGATGTAGACTTTTCCACCAGTTGCACCATAAAGACAGGTATTTCCGCCAAGAGAGAACTCTTCTCCACCCTTGTCACTAGTGATGATAATTCGTCCTCCATGCATCCCTTTTCCGATGTAATCATTTCCTGCTCCAAAGACTTTCAAAGAGATTCCATTAATTAAAAATGCTCCCAAGGATTGCCCAGTAGTTCCTTTAAGTCTTAGCTCAATTGTCTTATCTGGGAGACCTTTATCTCCATAATATTTAGCAATTACACCAGAAATTAGTGTCCCAAAACTTCTATTTAGATTTGATATAGGCTTTTCTAATACGATTTTGTCTCTTGGATTCCTGATTGCTGGCATTACCTCTTCTAAAATCTGTTTCTCATACTCATTTTTATCAAATGGCTCATTTGATTTGACCTGTTTTGTATCTACACCGTCTAGTTTGACTAGAAGCTCATCTAACTCAAATTTCTTAGCAAACTCATCATCAATTACTTCCAAAAGCTCCACTTTACCAATAATCTCTTCAAGACTTTTGTAGCCAAGATGAGCTAAAATTTCTCTTACATCTTCAGCAATTAGTGTGAAGTAGTTGATGACTCTTTGTACGCTTCCTTCGTAGTGAGCTCTGAGTTTTTCTTCTTGAGTTGCAATTCCTACACTACAGCGGTTGAGGTGACAGATTCTCAAAATTTTACATCCAATTACGGTCAATGCCCCAGTACCAAAAGCATAACTTTCAGCTCCAAAGATTGCAGCTTTTATGATATCGAGTCCAGTTTTTAGTCCTCCATCAGTCTCAAGCTCAACAAATCCTCTTAAATTATTAGCTTTTAACGCATTGTGTGCTTCAATTAGTCCAAGTTCCCAAGGATTTCCTGCAAATTTGATTGAGCCAATTGGTGCAGCACCTGTTCCTCCATCACTTCCTGAGATGATGATTTTATCAGCATAAGCTTTTGCCACACCAGCTGCGATTGTACCGACTCCAGCAGTTGAAACCAGTTTGACAGCGATTTTTGCCTCTGGGTTTATCTGCTTGAGGTCAAAGATTAGCTGAGCCAAATCCTCAATTGAGTAGATGTCATGATGAGGTGGAGGAGAAATCAGAGTAATTCCTGGAATTGTATGGCGAAGCCTTGCAATAAGAGGTGAAACTTTGTGACCTGGAAGCTGTCCACCCTCTCCTGGTTTTGCACCTTGGGCTACTTTGATTTGAAGCTCTTCAGCAGAGCGAAGATAAGCTGGAGTTACCCCAAATCTACCAGAAGCAACTTGCTTGATTTTAGAGTTTTTAATACTTTTAAATCTAGTTTCATCCTCTCCACCTTCACCAGAATTGCTTCGTCCTCCGATTCTATTCATAGCTTCAGCCAAACACTCATGCGCTTCTGGAGAGATTGAACCAAGACTCATAGCCGCAGTACAAAATCTCTTGAAAATTGATTCAAGTGGTTCTACCTCATCAACAGAAATTGGCTCTCTATCACTCTTTAGCTTAAAAAAGTCTCGAATGAATTTCTTATCACGATTTTCTAGACGATTTTTGAGAATATTATAATCTTCTTTTTTACCGCTGATTGAGAGGCGATGAATATCATGGACAGTAGCTGGAGCAAAATCATGATACTCCCCACCATCTAAATATTTGTAGAAACCTCCAAGATTTAAAGGAAAGATTCTATTTCCTGTCTCGCTATCGTATGCCTCTTTGTGTTGTTTGATTATTCTTGCTTCAATATCTTTATAATCAAGACCCTTTAATAAGACATGCGCTCTAGGGAAACACTCTTTTATCAAATCACCACCAAGCCCAATAATATCAAAGAGCATCGAGTTTCTATAAGATGAGATTGTAGAAATTCCCATCTTTGACATGATTTTTAGAAGCCCAGCATTTATAGCTTTTCTAGTCTTTTTGAGGATTGGAGCTAAATCTATGTTTTCATCTTTTCTCTTTTCAATCATAGCTACAGTTTGGAAAAGCATATAAGGGTGGATTGCTGTAGCCCCAAATGCAATCAATGCAGCCGCTGAATGAGAATCATATACCTCACCAGTAACACAGATAATACTTACTAAATGTTTTAGCCTAGCTTCAAGGAGAGCATGATTTAGACGACTAGTAACCATTAGTATAGGCATAACCATTGTCTCTTTGTCCAATCCGTGGTCATCCAAAATTATAATTCTAATATCATTATTTTTGACATCTGAGACAATATTTTCTATAAGGCTATTTAAAGAACCTCTTAAATCACTTTTGAATGTAGTTTTATATCTTTTTGATTTGTATGATGAATCATATTTTGGGTCAGCCTCACTACCAAATTGTTCTAAAATCATCAGTTTTTCGTACGAAAGAATTGGAGAGACAGTTTTTAATCTTTTGGCATGTTCTGCATCATCATTTAAGATATTCCTAATCTCCCCAAAACCAGTATTTAAGCTCATCACTACACGCTCACGAATTGGGTCAATTGGCGGGTTTGTCACTTGAGCAAATTTCTGTCTAAAAAAGTCTGTAAAGTTTCTCTGTTTTTTACTAAATGCAGCAAGAGGAGTATCATCACCCATTGAGGCTGTAGCCTCTTTACCCTCTTTGCTCATTGGCTCAATAACTTGTTCAATCACCTCCAAAGTAATATTAAAGTAGCGTTGGCGAGCTTCCATTACTTCGTTGCTTGGGACATCAACAGTCGAAAATGGGTCATCCATATACTCTTGGAGGTAGAGCATATTGCTATTTAGCCAACTACCATAAGGCTCTCTATTTTTGAGATACTCATCAATATCATCACTCTTTAATACCGTACCATATTTTAAGTCTACACCCATCATCTCTCCAGATTGCAACCTTCCACGCTCTACAATCTCATCATCTGGAATTTGAAGCACACCATACTCTGAAGCGATTAGGAGGCGATTGTCTTTTGTGATGATATATTTTGAAGGTCTTAGACCATTTCTATCCAAAATACATCCAATATATCTACCATCTGTCATACTCACCGCAGCTGGACCATCCCACGGCTCAAAGCAAGTAGAAGTATACTCATAAAATGCACGAAGCTTGGCATCCATGTGTGGAGCATTTTGCCAAGGTGCTGGGATTATACTTCTTGCTGCCTTGAAAAAATCTACGCCATTGACCCTCAAAAATTCAAAGAAGTTATCTAAGCTTGCTGAGTCACTAGCTTCACTCTGAAGAATTGGCAAAAGTCTTTGCATCTCTTCAGATGTAAAGATATCACTTTTTATACAAGCACTTTTGGCTTCAGCATTGAATCTATTGGCTGTAATTGAGTTTATCTCCCCATTATGAGCTATCATTCTAAATGGTTGTGCGAGCTTCCACTTTGGAAGGGTATTTGTAGAGAATCTTTGGTGAAATAGACAAAATGATATCTCAAAATCTCTATTTTGCAAATCTTTATAAAACTCTTTGATGTGAGTTGGCATCACTAGCCCTTTGTAAGAGACTACAGAGCTAGAAAATGAAGGAATATAAAAATCTTCTTTATTTTTTAGAGCATGTTCAATCTCTTTTCTTGATAAGTAGACAAGAGCATCAAAACGCCTAGAACCCATGAGTGAATTTGGGGTTACAAATAGTTGAGCAATTTTTGGTAAGCTAGAGAGAGCTTGTTCTCCAAGAGCTTTTGTATCAATTGGAACATCTCTTTGAAAACAGACTCTTAAATCATTATTTTGACAAATCTCTTTGATTGTTTCTAATTCATCATCTTTGTAAAAAACCATAGCCACAGCATAAAGCTCAGGAAGAGTTACACCACTTTTTTGAGCTTCATTAGCAAAAAACTTCCTAGGAATTGATAGGAGTAAACCACTTCCATCACCCGTTTTACCATCAGCAGCGATTGCACCTCTGTGCATCATTCTAGATAGTGCAGTTACTGCATCATCTAAATTTTTGTGAGTTGCTCTATTGTCGATAGAAGCGAGCAGTCCAAAACCACAATTATCTTTAAATGAGCTAAAATATTCTCTCATAAGCCAACCTTAAAAATCTATTTTGAGGATAATAAAGCTATCCTAAAGTAGCCCGATTTTATCCCAAAAGCGATTAAGATTGGGTAAATTTAAGCTAAACAACCCAATTTTGGGCTTGTGTGGTTATTTTAGTAGATATATCGACTATAGGCCCAACCAGAGTAGCAATCTCCAGTAGGAGAACCATATCTTAAGTAGCAATCATATCCATAAAAGACTTTTCTCCACCTACCTACTCTATCACAGACTATAACTCTATCTCCATTATGAAGTACATCAATTTTACGATAGTCTCCATCTGGTCCACTCCTTACTGCTAGGAAATTATCACCATAAGGATTTAATCCTCTTACATGAGCAGTATAGCATCCAAAAAGCGTACTAACTGAAATGATAGATAGTCCAATAAATACCTTTTTCAACATAGCCTCCCCCTCTTTTTGATTATATCACTTAATTTATATATTATCAAAAAGTTTATTATAAAATCTAAAATCCCCCAGGAGGGGGCTAAAGAAGTAGAATTATTTTAGCCTTTTAGGCGAGAAGATTCAATCTCTCTTAGAGCCAAGAGTAGAGTAAAAATCATCATTAAAATAGTAGCAAATTTACCAAATGCATTACCACTTCCTTGATCGATTGTTGGATCATCACAACCACAATTTATAGCCGCATCAAGAGTCAAGTTTTCTAGCTTAAATCTCTCATCAGCATTTGGACCAACTGTGGCTAATTTAGTGATTCCTTGCTCATTTGTATTATTTGCATTTAAATAGTTGTCATCATTGTTGACAGGCGAATCAAATACATAACCCTTCTCTTTAAACTCTTTTGGGAGATGAAATTTCACATAATAAGTTCCAGCATCTACCAAGAAACGATACTCACCTTTCTCATTTGTAGTAGTCTCATCTATTTTATTACCATCTTTGTCGAAGAGTTCTACCAGAGCAAAAGGTACTGGCTCTTCTACATCTTCTTGGTAGATTCCATCTTTGTTTGTATCTATCCAGAAATGAGTACCGATGATATATTTTGTAGTGTACCAGCTACTATCATTATCTTCTACTTTTGTATCACTTGTTTGACCTGTTGCTGTAACTGTTGCAGTATTTTTATATTTTGGCTCATCAGCGATACCGGTTTTTGTACAAGTCATAGTTTCTCCAGGAGAGAGAGAGGTTCTTGGACAATCAATATCACCCTCTTTATCATCCTTGACTGCTATATTTGTCAAGACATCATCGCCTGTATTTGTGACGATATACTCCCAAGTAATACTATCACCTTCGATTAATGGCACAGCCTCCAGTTCCACATCGGCATCTTCTCCATTTGTATGCTTTTCAATATCGATATTTGGAATCTTAGGTGTTGGAGCTTCTTCTATTGACGTATTTACTACAATGTTACTCTCCTTGTAGATTCCCATATCGATTGTCATATTATCAGCACCAGCTATTGTAGCTTTGGAGACTTCACCTTTGGAGTTGGCATCAGAGTCTTTAGTATCATCACTTCCTTGGTCAGTATCTGATACAATGTAGTCGTCTGGCACACTAAATCTGACTTGGTAATCCCCATTTTCTAAATCATCAAATCTGTAGAGACCTTTATCATCAGTCTTTGTCTTACCAAGAGAGTTGCCATCACTATCTAGCAACTCCACCTCTACACCTTCGATACCATCTTCATCTGGATCTTGTATGCCATCTTTGTCTGTGTCATTCCAGACATAATC
>Ga0256843_1000248_pt1 | contig 46452 bp, 40 predicted proteins | sample AlvinellametaG_FD_191572 | JGI IMG/M metagenome (GOLD analysis project Ga0256843, IMG submission 191572) | Pompeii worm associated microbial communities from hydrothermal vent at the East Pacific Rise, Pacific Ocean - Alvinella | ecosystem: Host-associated > Annelida > Integument > Unclassified ...
TTTTTATCATTAGCCACTGGTTTTTTATTGATACCAAAATTGATTTCTGATATATTTACAGCTCCTAACTCAACAGAGATATTTCCATCAGCAAGAGCATCTAGACCGTTTAAGCCGATATTCTCTCCATCTCTATTGTTCCAATTAATAGGAAGATGTGCTATTGTACTATTTAAACTGTCACTTAAAACTGCTGTATAGTTGGTATTACTAGTAAGCCCATCATCACTAGTAAAGGTATACCCTCCATCAACTATACTCTTGGAAGCCAATACCACTCCATCATCTTTTACTAAAGTTACATAGAGCTGTGTCGTATCAGCCATAGAGGTTAAGTTACCATCAACATCTCCATTTCCATTTCCATCATCAAAAAGATGTCCACTAATCTCTAATCCACTAAAAGGAATGGTCTCCGTTGCCTCATTAGAGACAACACCTGCCTTATCAGTTACTGTATATTTAAATACTAATGTAACATTACCATCATCTGGGTCAACAAGCAACTGACTATTATTAAAATCTGTCAAGGAAGTACCTGCAACGACTTCACTGTTATTATAATAGAGTTTACCGTTAGTAGGTACAACTGTAATGGTAATAGTAGAAGGTATTCCCTCTTCATTATCACTCATATCCAAAGAAGAGATAGCAACAGTATTATTATCTTCAGGATTTAAACGACTATTTTCAACTTGGTCATTGGCTACTGGTTTTTTATTAATTCCAAAATCTACTGCTGTAACGCTTGTTGTAACTACAGAGACAAAAATTTCTCCATCTCCTTCACCATTTACCTGCCCATCATTAGTTGTTCTACTAATTGAGTTAATATTTTCACCATCTGCATTGTTCCAATTGTTAGGAAGTGATGCAACGGTAGAATCTTTTTCTGTTGTAAGAACTAGAGTATAATTTGAATCAGGAGCAACACCACTTGTTACATTAAAATCATAAGTCCCATTACTCTCTAAAGTTTGAGAGTCAAGTAAATTCCTATTTTCATCTAGTAAAGAGATATATAAAACCGTACTATCTGCTTGTCCAATGGCTATTCCATTAATATTACCATCTCCATTTCCATCATCATAGAGCGTACCTGAAATATGAAGTGGTGCAATAATTGGAATGGTATATGTTGCTGGAGTAGCATCAATTGCATTATCATCATCTTTAGAAGCATAGGTAAAAGTAGCATTACCAATATAATCATTTTTTGGTGTAAATTTAAGCCCTTGTGCTTGGGTTGGTGTCAATATTTGCTCTACAGTTACAGCTGTTGTTCCATCACTCATATAGAGTACTCCCTCTGTAGTAGTAGGAATAGATTTAATAACAAAACCTACCACGGTACCATCACTATCAGCTCCTGTTAAATCTTGTAATGTTACCAGAGTATCTTGATTTGTAATGACACTATGTAGTTTATCATCTGATGTTGGTGCAATATTGGCTTCAGAGAAAGAGAAATCTTTATCAACAAGACTAACACCTAATAGGTCTGCATTTAAGACCTCATCACTATCTAAAGAGTAACCATCAGGAACATCACTATCGTTCTTGTCAACAACAACTATATAGGTTCCATCAAATAGATTTGAAAATTGATACTCCCCACTCGTATCACTATCTAATGTTTGAAGTAGTGTATCATTTTCATCCAATTGATTATCGTTGTTCTTATCCAAATATAGAGTAACACCTACACTGCTAATACTACTATTATCATCACTTTGATACACTCTTCCAGATAGCGTTAAAGAAGAGACAATACCTATATCAAAATGATTATACTGTTCATTATTTACTAATATTTTAGTCTCTGTAGTATTTGTATCTGTATCTATATCACTATCTATAGTACCATTGCTCCCATCACCTTTTTGGGAAAAAGAGTAATAATTTTGACTCAATGAAGCTTTAATTCGATATTCAATATCAGGAGTTAATCCACTAAACTTATATCTACCACCAGAATCTGAAGTTGTAGTTTGAAGAACAGCATCACTACTATCAATCAATTCAATAGTAACCCCTTGCACACCCCTCTCATTACTATCTTGAAGCCCATTATTATTACTATCTGCCCAAACATAATCACCAAGTCCAGTAGTAGGAACAATAGCACTTACATCATTTGACATAACCGTTAAAGAGACCTCTTCACAAGCACCTCCTGAGTTATTTGTATAAATATCTCCATACTCATTACCATTTGGTTCTAAATTTAATTTTAATGAACATATCTGTCCACTATCTAATGTACCACTATATTTTAATCTGACAGCTGTAATCTCCTCTACACCATATCCACAACCTGTGTCAGGAGCTGTCTCATCTCCACTACACCATATAGTAGAACCATTCAGCAAATTACTAATATGTTTTGGAGAGAGATTTATCTCCCTAGGGTCTCTATTTGTATACTCCCAATTCACACCAGCACTACACTCTTCTAAAGACTCTACACTCTGAAAATATGAAGTTCCATGGTAACTTGTTGGTACATCTCTTAAATGATGTTTATCATCTTCAAAATCAAATCCATCTGTTCCATCTCCATTAAATGGTAAAATATCTATCATATCAATTTGACTAACAGCTTCATCTAACGTATTTTTAATATCTGTTACAAATGTAATAGGTGCTTGGTCTATCGCTCTAAATGGTGTCAATACCCTTTTAGAGATATAAAACTTTTTTGGAACAACAACCAAAACAGAGGTTAATATTTTTCGATAAGAGACTATTGAATGGTCTGTATTTGGTGCATCTATTTGAGTATATACAGCACCATATCCTTCAGGAGCTCGTACATCTACATTAAAGGTATAGTTAATATCTGCTATTGGCTTATTTGCTTCTATAATACCAAAATTCCAAACCAATATTTGATAATCATCTGGATTGGCAATACAATCATTCTTCATAGAAGTTTGAGAGTCATCTATTAGGGAACAGTCACCCATAACTGGTTCTCCAGCACTTGAAGTTCCTGCTTGATAGGTAAAACCTTTGGTTAAGACAGATATAAGTGTAACATTATCCTCCACAACTTCATTCACCACATCTAATGTATAGGCTGAATGAATAGATACATCAACGGTATCTCCATACTCAACATTTTGTGTACTTAAATCTTGTGCTACACTTGCATCGGCCATATCTAAACAGATTCTATCTGCAGTTTGGTCTAAATAATTATTAGGAACATCACATCCATTATTATCAGGGTCTAAAATTTTTTCAGAAGGTATCCAGTGGTCATCATCTTTATTAAACATTACATCATCATAAATAGCAGTATAGTTTGCCATCATCGTATCTGTAGCATTTAAAGTACCATCAACTTTTCTAGCAACTGCATTGTTGTGAACATCTAAAATTAACCTGCTACTCTGCACCAGTTTATCTGTTGTTAACATTATTTTACTAATTGGACCATTTAAAATAGCATCATCAAAAGTATCATACCAAACTGTATTTGTAGTTTCTATACATTCATTTAATACAGCATTGGCATTATTTTGTTCAAGTGGTGGAGGCCAAGAGGAAGCCTCATATCCAACACCATAACTAATATTAACATCCGATTCTACAAGATTATTTCCTCCAGCAATAAAAGAGAAAGGAGTATCTTTATCTGGATATTTAGTTATTCTATAGCTATCAACATCAATCACATCACAAATCTTACTAATATTAAAATCTTTTGTTCCACTGTTAACCCAATTTAACCGTGTACTAAATTCGCTACCAGCAACAACTCTACCCAATCCATCGTTTCTATGTACAGAGTTTCTAATAACTGTACCATCAATATTATTAAGTGTTTTAGCAAAATCTCCACCAGCTTTTCCATCTGGATAATAAATAAAATTTAAATATACACTATTATCTTCTAAACTCTCTGTATTGCTACCAAAATTTGATATACCAGATACACTAGTAGGGTCAAAATCTTTTAAAGTTACAGTCAAATTTACCTCATAATATCTGTCACCATCTGCATCAATCTTTTCATCAGTAGCTGTTAAATCACTATAAGGTACAAATAGTGGTATCTCTCCAATTCCTGCAAACTTTCTATATAAAGGAAGTGTAGCACTTGTTCTACTTTGTGTAGGAATATGAGCCAAAGTTGCATCAATATTTTGATACTCTATTGCAATATCTCCTCCTGCTTCAGTTTGAGAACAAGATATACTACTAACTCCTAATTCTGTAGCCACACTTCTTTTAGGGTCAAGGTCATAATAATATCCAATAGGATAGAGACTATAATTTGTATACTCTCCAAGACAGGTTAAAGCTTCTGCATTATTACTACTACTGGTACTGTTAATCTCTGCATTTATATTTAAAGTAAAATTACTACCTAAATTTTCACTACCAATATAACTATTAATATCATCAACCGTACCAAGAACTCTATCCTCTTCCAAGGCAAATGGAAGATAGACCAAATAACCCATAACACCACTATTGTTATAGTCATTTTCAACCAATCTACGGTCTATATCAATATTCCATCGAGGCGAAGCCGTTATCATTAAACGGTCATCATCTGTAGTAATTTCAGTATCTGTATTACTCGTTATATCTGAATCTAAATCACTGCTACTAAGCGTAAACGAAAAAGCATCCAAATCAGTTGTCATATTCTGAGCAGACTCTAATACTTTAACTGTAAAATCTACAACTTCAGCACCTCCAGAAATCAAACTATCTCGAATACATGTCATTGTAAGTCCATCTGTACTAATATCTGAACCACTATTACAAACAGAAGGTAGAGTATCCCAAGCCAAGCCTACACTACTTTGAAGTGTTGAGCTTATTGTAAATTCACTCAAATCTCCATTATTTGCATTTACCGTAACTTCTATAGTAAATGCATCTCCTGTTCTTACAATCATATTATTTCCAGCTTCATAAACATCATCCGAAGGGTCTGTATTGCCTTGATTCTGAAATTTAGTATCATGAGACATATCACATCCAGCATAAGTATTGCTATTATCATTTCCATTAGGACATATTAGATTATCATTTACCTTTTGTGTTGTTGTATTTACTGGCTGAGTACCAGAAGTTTTAATATATGCTTCAACATTGGCTGTTGTCGCATAAGCAAAAACTGTACTAAAAACAATCATACTAATTAGATATTTTTTTAGTTCTATTAAAAGTCTCATCTCTTCTCCTTTAAAATATAAACTTTATATTTTATTTAAAATATTTTTTTAATTTAATAAATAAATTATATCTATTTTAATTTTTTTATTAACTTAAAATATTAATACTGTATTAAGTTTAATGGAAATAATCACAAGATTTTTAGCTAAAAATAGCATTTATATACCAATATACACATATTCTAATCTAAAATAATTAATATTTTTAATTCTATTTATTAAAAATAACTGGTATTTAAGCTCAATATTATCATTAAATAAATAAAATTTAATAATAAAAAATATAAATTAAAAGGAATTCATAATGAAAATTTTAATATTAATATCTGCTCTTCTCTTTATTTCAGGATGTGTTCAAAAAAACTCAAACACTCAATATAGAAATAGCTATGGTCATCAGCAATATAAGAAAATAAAACCATCTAGAAAACCTTATAAGTTTATAACAACTAATCAGATTGAAAAGACAGCAAAATCTCATTTAGGAAAAAGGTATGTTTGGGGTGCTAATGGTCCCTATACTTTTGACTGTTCAGGATTTACAAAAGCTGTTTTTGCGAAATATAAAATAACCATTCCTCGCCTCTCAAAAGAACAAGCAAAAGTGGGAAAGATTATTCCATGGAATTATCTGAAAAAAGGGGATTTAATATTTTTTGATTCAAAAAAAAGCAGACAAGTAAGCCATGTAGGTATCTATCTTGGCGGAGGAAAATTTATTCATGCCAGTTCAGCAAAACATCAAGTTGTGATTAGTAATTTGACTTCAAAATACTATAGTAAACATTTTAAATGGGGAAGACGAATTATCGAATCAAATCACTATGCCACCAGATAAATATTAGAGGAGAAGTTTAAATTTCTCCCCTCTAAAAGAAGAGCTTTACTCCCCTTCAATAATTTTATTTGCTGTATCAAATACTTTATCTACATTATCACGTATCCATTTTTTATCCATCCACTCTTCTGGACGAACTTCTATTCCTTGTACAAGAATACCAAAATGTAAATGGTCTCCCAGTGCTAAACCTGAACGACCTGTCTGTGCAATGGTATCTCCTGCATTCACTCTATCTCCTGTTTTTACAAGAATATTAGAACAATGTCCATAGAGAGTATAGAGTCCTAAACCGTGGTCAATCATTGGCATATTTCCATAAATTCCATTATAATCAGCATAGACAACTGTTCCTGCATTTGATGTCACTACTTTTGCCATCTTTGTACTTGCCAAGTCCAATCCAACATGTTGTGAACGAGAGACTTCATTCTCTTTATTTTCATAATAGTAGTGTCTGTCATCACCAAATGAAGCTACTTTGGCTGCATTTTTTAATGGATAGAATTTTTTAATTTTCCACTCATCCAATATCTCATTAGAGACTTTGGTACTTAAAGAGTGAATCAACTCCTCATTTTTAAGTCGCATGGTCTCATTAATTGCTTTTAACTTCTCTAATCTATCTTCAACCATGGAGTAATCTGGTTCAGAAGCAATTAAATCAGAAATCTTTCCATCAATAAACTTATCTTTTGCCTGCATCCATGAGATTCTATATTTTCGAGATAAGAGATAAAATGGAACATTTGAAATTCTCTTATTTCCTGCCTTGTCTTCAGCTACAATGTTGGCAATAAAATTCTCTTTATTATATGGCCAAACAATAAGGGTTGCATAGTATCCCTCCTCTTTATAGGGTTGTGCTTTAAATCGATTACCACACGCTTCAACATAGAAACTCTTTAGAGCTGTATCTTTAACTTGAAATACAACCAAGCCAACTCCACCACGAGTTACAGAGTAGGAGTTTGCTAAAATATTAATATCAGGACGCTTATAATCTACTTCAACATTTATCACTTTTACAGCACTGTTTCCCTGAAAAAAATTCCAGTTACTCTTATCGGTAACTTCTACTGTTATCTGTAATTTTTTTGCTCTAGGGTCTAAACGAACACCATCAATAACTTTTTTAGGATAGAGAATATTTAAAGTTTTCTCTTTTACATTTTCAGAGATAACTTCATTTGCTACCACCATTTTATTCTCACCATCATTCACTTGCACTTTGTATGATTTCAATCCACTATCATCAGCTATCTGAATTTTTAAAGGGTCCTTTCGATTCCAATAGATAAACTCCTCACTTTTAACTACAGGAACATTACGTTCGAATCCTTGTGATGTAAAAACATAAGCTCCTGCACCAATAAGTAATCCAAAAATAATAATTCCCAAACTGTTTGAACTCTTTTTTCTACCATAATAACTTCTTCTTCTACGCATTATCTAATAATCCTCTCTCTTTAATTTCTTTTTTTATTAATATCTGTAACTCATCCATTGTAGCACCCTTTCTTTCAAATCCCGAAGCATTGTGGTGACCACCTCCACCAAAATGCACAGCCAGAGCAGAGACATCTGCTTTTTTACTTCGTAATGAAACCCGAATAAACTCTTCTGTTTCAATCAATATTACAGCAACTTCAACTGTTGACAATGAAATACCATAATCTATAACTCCAACCATATCTAACAAATTTGCTCCAGCCTCAAGCATCTTATCTCTAGAGGCATAAAGTACTGCCAATCTACCAGCACAATCCAACTCTAAACTTTTTAATGTTGAACTTAAAATACGCAAAGAGGCTAATGAGCGACGCTGATTAATATTATGAACTACCTGTGCTATATCCACACCATAACTCATAATTTCAGATGCTATATCAAATACTTTTTGTGAGACATTATGGGTGGTAAAATATTGAGTATCAGAGACCAGAGCCGTATAGAAACAGGTGGCAATATCTTTTGTAATTGAGTAGTCATCTCTAAAAAGTTCATAGGCAACTTGTGAAGCAGAGACTGCTTTTGAATTGACCACATTGAGTGTACCAAAATAAGTATTGCTTTTGTGGTGGTCAATATTTAAAATATCACGTCCTATTAAATCAAAACCAAGTCGGTCAATACTTCCTGCATCACAGCTAATAATCAAACTTTTATCATAATTAATCTTATGCTTTATTTTGGCATAATTGGGTAAAAAGTCCAACTGAATGGGAATATTTCTACCTTGATTGACAATCTCTACCTGCTTCCCTGAATTTTTAAGAAGTCCATAAATCCCTAATGCTGTACCAATTGTATCTGCATCAGGATTAAGATGGGTAATAATAGTAATTTTATTGTATCTATTAATAAGTGCATGAACTTCATCTCTCATAACGCTCGTCTATCCCTCCATTTTCATTGATAAATCAATCCAATTTGCCTGATGAATCAATGAACCCGAAGAGATAGCATCTACACCTGTTTTGGCAATTGCTTCTATTGTATCTAGTCCAACATTTCCACTCGCTTCTAAAAGAATATGTGGATAGTTTCTATTTCGATACCCAACTACCTCTTCAATTTCACTATTTGACATATTATCACACATGATGATGTCTGCTCCTGCAGACATTGCCTCTTTCACCCCATTAAAATCTTCACACTCTATCTCGACCTTAGAGGTAAAAGGGATTTTCTTTCGAACCTCTTGCATAAACTCTTGTAAATTTTCTATTGTTTTCAAGTGGGTATCTTTTAACATCAAACAGTCATCTAGACCCATTCTATGATTAATTCCTCCACCACAACGCACTGCATACTTTTCAAACTCTCGTAATAAAGGGCGTGTTTTACGTGTATCCAAAAGTTTTACCCCATAAGGTTCTATCTTTTTGACAAACGCTCCTGTTAACGAAGCAATAGAGGAGGCATGTAACGCAATATCTAAAATAGAACGCTCTAGTGATAAAACTATTTTAGAGTCTCCTGAAACATAGAGTAGTTTCTCTCCTATTTTAAAAGAGTCTCCATCCTCAATTTGCCACTGAAGCTCTAAAGCGTACATCTTTGCTAAAACATCAATATACTCTTTTCCACCAAATATACCATCACTTTTGGCAATAATATAAGCACGTACCTCTTTAGAATCAGAGATTCGAGAGAAGAGATCTCCTCTACCAATATCCTCTGCTACCATCGCCTCTATAAATCTATTTTTTAACAAGCCTCTACCTTATGAGATTTTATTTTATCACGAATTATAACAGAGTGCTTATTATTTCTCAATAACTTTTTTATGATTTTTGCTATAATACAAACAATATAGGCGTTTTGTGAATAAAACCTTCACGCTTAAAAAGAAAATAACCAATAAAGAATAAAAATGGCAATAAATCTAATAGCAAAAAATAAAAAAGCTTATCATGACTATGAAATACTTGAAAAATTTGAAGCAGGTATCGTTTTATTAGGGTCAGAAGTAAAAGCCCTTCGTGCAAAAAGAGCCAATCTAAATGACGCTTTTTGCCGTTTTATACAAGGGGAACTGCATTTAATGAATGCACACATTGCACATCTAGAGACTACCAATAGAAACTACTCCCGAGACACAAGAAGCCCAAGAAAATTACTTCTGCACAAAAAAGAGTTAGATAAACTCTTTGAGAAAGTCTCAAAAGATGGACATACTATTGTTCCATTAATGCTCTATTTCAATGAACGAAATCTAGCAAAAGTTAGTATTGCCATTGCAAAAGGTAAAAACCTACATGACAAACGAGAGACACTTAAACGAAGAACACAACTTCGAGAAGCCCAACAGGCTATGAAAAATTATCGTTAAAAAAGAGTTTAACAACTTTTTTAAATACCTCATCCATTCGTGCATCTATCACCAGATATTTTTCTGTTATAGGATGCTTAAATGAAACTCTACTGGCATGTAAAAGTAACCTATGACAATCGAATTTTTGGCGAAAAAGATTGTTGTGTTCATTACGCCCATACTTTGTATCCCCTACAATAGGGTGTAAAATATGCTTCATATGTCGTCTTAGTTGATGCTTTCTTCCTGTTCTTGGAAAAAGCTTAACAAGAGAGTATCGTGCTACAGGATAGCGACTTACAGCATAAGGAAGCTCCACTGTTGCTAACCGTTCATAACGTGTCTCTGCTGATTGGGGTACTTTATCTTCACTTCTATCTTTATCTGCTTTTTTATCTAAAATCACTTTTAAATCGTAATCAATTACCCCTTCATACTCTGTATAGCCCCGAACAATGGTCAGATACTCTTTTTTTACCTTTCCCTCTCTAAATGCTACCGAGAGCAGTTTTGCCACTTCTGAACTTAGAGCAAATATTAAAACTCCTGAAGTAGGCTTATCTAAACGGTGTACAGGATAAACATACTGCCCTATCTGGTCACGTACCATCTGTAAAGCAAATACGCGCTCTCGTTTATCAATAGGAGACTTATGCACCAGCAGACCAGAAGGCTTGTTTACTACCACTAAATAATCATCTTTATAAAGAATATCTATCATAACTTCTGAAATACCACAATATTACTATCTATAATTTTTACAACTTTAAGTCCCAACTCCTCTGCTAGAATCTCAAAACTCTGAGGAGTAAAAAAACTGATATGGGTAATATCTCGTCGATACCACCATCCTAAAAAAACTTCATCCTCACTTGGTGGGAACTGTGTCATTACAATAATATATCCTTTAGGATTAAGTAGATTTACCAATACCTCTAAAATATCTTTTGGATTTTGTAAGTGTTCAAAAACCTCTGTTGAGGTAATTAAGTCATAACTTATATTTTTATACTCCTCATCTGAAAAGAAATAGAGGTCATAAATATCCACCTCTAACCCCTGCTCTTTTAAAAGTTCAGCCAACACAGGTGTATGTCCACAACCAAAATCCAATACTTTTCTTACCTTTGGTAGATAAGGAGTAATCGCTTTTTCAATAAACTCCTCAAACATCTTAACATACCCTTCACATTCAAAACTGTTATTGTGTTTAGCATAGTGTCTTTTCTCATCTAAAGGGTTTACGATAGAGCCATCATCCAATGAGACGAATCCACATTTCTCACAACGATAATAGCTTAAAAGCTTCTTGCTGTCCCTCATTGTTCTTGTGTTAGAGTTACAAATTTTACATAAAACCATCAAATTTCCTCTATAATTATTTCACCATTATACCCAATCATATATTCAACAAAATAATGTAAATAATCACATTCAAGATATACAAGTTGATAAAAATTATTTATATTTGTATTCAATATCTCTTTTAAGCAAAAAAGTGTTAAAGTAATGAACATTTAAAAAAAGGAAAATTCAATGAAATTATTATTAAGTATGATGGTTGTAAGTTCAACACTACTCTTTTCAGGAGGATATATTGCACCTATTAAACAAAAAGTAGAATACAAGCCTGTTGTCCAGAAACAGAGGGGTTGTTATAAACCAAATATTCAAAAATGCCCAAACTGTGTTGATGTGGCAGAGATTTGTCCAGATGACCCAAATGTTCCTATTATAGAATCTGTTCCTTGTGAAGCAGATGTTATTGAACATTAAAAAAAAGATAAGGCATTAGGCTAAACGCCTTATCTATACTCTTTAAAGAGCCACATAAAGTGTAGGATAATAGTTATAGAGAGCCAGTAGAAGAAGGGTCATTCCAACTAGATAAAAAGCCAAATAATTTGAATTTTTAGCAACAAATATTCCTCCAATAAACCCAGCCAATAATCCACCAATATGTGCTGACATGTCGATTGAAGGAAAAATTATCCCTATAAAAAAGTTAATGGCTAAAACAACCCCAAAACTACGCATAAATTGCATAAACTGATAGTGCATTCTGGTGCGATGAATAAAAGCAAAACCAGCCAATGCCCCAAAAATTCCAAAAATAGCCCCACTTGCACCCACAGCCCAACCAATAGGATGCATATAGATAGAGGCGAAACTTCCTAAAAAAGCTGACATGAAGTAGATACCTAAATAACCCCATGTAGTAAAAAGCCGTTCTACCATACCACCGACCATATAGAGGGAGAGCATATTCATCACAATATGCATTATGTCATTATGTAAAAACATCGCAGAGAAAAGGCGATAGATTTCTCCATACAAAACAACATAATAACCATTTAATGCTCCATTATTAAAAATAGTCTGATGAAGCGTACTGCTTGTTGTCTCTAACATAAATACTAAAACATTAATAATTATTAATGTATAGGTAATAGGTAACTCTTTAAATTTTTCGATGAAGTATCCTTTTCTGCTTTAAATTAATGAATCATAGCAAAAGTCCTATAAATAACCCTATAAAGTAGAGTATAGAGAGTAAGAGTATCAAATAAAAAAGTTTTTTAAAATAGAAAGAGAGAATAGAGAGAAAAAGATATACACCTCCTATCCAATAAGAGAGAAATATCTCTTTATGCATACTTTTTAAAGAGAAAAGTTTTATTAAAAGTTCATCAAAAATATCACCCAATCCAATAATATGTAATCCTATTGTCAATGGATAGAAAGGTGTAAAAAGAAGTGACAAAAAAGGAGAAGCTAACTGAAGGAATGAAGTTAAGGAAAAGACCATATGTACAATAGGTAACATCAAAATAAAGATACCAAAAGAGATAATAATCATAAGCCAATATCGATTTACATCTTTGAAATAGTGAAGCAGTAAAAAAATATAAAAGACTCCTGTAACAGAAAACCAAAACCCTAAAGAGAGTAATAATTTTGGAAATATAACCAATAGAATCAATACCATTATGGTTAAAAAGGAGAGCGAAACAAGTTCAACACCTAAAATTAATAATATCCATCCCATAACCATCATCATATAAGAGCGTAAAAGAGAAGGTGGTGCGTCAACAAACCAAACATACCATGCTAATAGAATCAACACCAAGAATCCAACATCAATTAAATCAAATCGATAGGGAAAATAACGTTCTTGAAAAATTCTGTAAAAAAAACGCAGAGTAGAAAAAAGCAGTGTCCATAAAATTGCCAAATGAAATCCACTTAGTGCAATAAGATGACTTACCCCTAGAAGTGCAACTTCTTGACGCAACTCCTTATCTAAAGGTTGAGCAAAATAGATAGCATTATAAAAGTTAGCTATCTTCACATCTTGATGTTGCATCTCAACCAATGCCATCACTTTAGATTTGAAGCTCTCTTCTTTATAAATCTCATTAACTGAACTATTGATATAAGAAGTTCCTAAATAAGAGTAAAATGACATCTCGCTATCTGGAAAAATCTTTAAACGAAGATGAGGTGTTAACTCATCAACTCTAATTTTTGTACGAGAAAAAAAGATTATATCCAATTGGGAGCTATAGACTTTGATAATTGTATAAAAGTTATCAGTTTTCCACTTTTCATAAGCTTGAATAACCTCAACATCTGTATAAAAGAGAGGTTTTATCTTAAACTCATTATAGTTCTTATAAATATAAGAAAGATGTATAACTAAAATAGAGAGTAAAAAAAAGAGTGTTAACCAAAACGATTTAAATGTTACGAATAGTTTTGGTTTCTCCAATATTAGCTACCAAAATTATGAGCCATGTCCATATTATCATTAAGTCTAATATTTGCTTGTGTTGATGTATCAATGCTATCATCATTATAGACGGTTACATCAAAACCTTCTTGACCATCTTTAGGAGCATCAACAAATCGAGTAAACTGCTTATGAAAGATTAATTTCACCGTTCCCGTAGGTCCATTTCTATGTTTTCCAAGAATCAGTTCAGTATCCTCTTCAAGCTTCTTCTCAAATGTATTGGTATACTCTTTTCCCTCTGCCTTAGCCTTCATCTCTTTCTCTTTCTCTGCTGCTTCACGATAAACATCATCACGATAAACAAACATAACAATATCTGCATCCTGTTCAATAGAGCCACTTTCACGTAAATCTGATAACATAGGTCGTTTATTATCTCTACTCTCAACACCACGGTTTAACTGTGAAAGTGCCAATATAGGAATCTGTAATTCTCTGGCTAACTGTTTTAATCCTCGTGAGATTTCAGAGATAACTTGCTGTCTTCCCTCTCTGTTATCACCACTCATTAACTGTAAATAATCAATAATTGCCATTGAAATTTCAGGATGTTGACTTTTCAGCTTTCTAAGTTTTGAACGTACATGATGAATTGTTGCATAGCCTCCATCATCAACAAAAAGCTTTCGATGTGCCATTCTATCCACAGCTCCACTTAATCGACTCCACTCTTCATCATTTTGCAAATTTCCTACTCTTAAATTTTGAAGGGGAAGGGAAGTTTCAGTAGAGAGTAATCGAAGCATTAACTGCTCTGCTGGCATCTCCAGTGAAAAAAAAGCGACACCTTCACCCCTTTCTATTGCTTTATGTGTCATATTGAGTACTAAAGATGTTTTTCCCATAGCTGGTCGAGCAGCGATAATAATTAAATCTCCTTTTCCAAAACCACTTGTTGTTTCATTTAAATTTCTAAAACCTGTATCGACACCAAGTAGTTTTGAGTTTTTTAAACTCTTCAAACGATTAATCTCTTTCATCAAAGAGGTGGTTATCTCTTTTGCCTCTCTAAAATCTTCACTTGTTGAGTTTTGGGTAATTTCATAAAGCTTTTTCTCTACCAAATTCATAATCTCATCGGTTGGTAGGTCATCTTCTATCGTTACTTTTTTAATCGTGGTTGCAAGAGTAGCCAAAGCCCGTTTAGTTGAACGGGATTTAATCTCCTCAATATAAGCATTGGTATTCGAAATGGCATTGGCAGCCAAAATATCAAGCATACCAACCTCATCATAATTCTTACTAGAGAGAAGCTTTGTTTTTAAAAACTCCTCATCAATTGGTTTCTCTTCTCTACTTAACTCTTCCATTGCAACAAAAAGATGTTGATGAAACGGAAAATAGAAATCATGAGGAGCCAACTTAGAAGCAATCTCTTCAAAAATCTGTGGGTCAAAAATGATGGCAGAGAGAACAGCCCTCTCTATATTTAAATTGTACATATTATCGCTCATATTTTACCCCTCTATCGTGCTATTTATTCTGTTCTGCAAATGTTTCAACTTCGGCTACAAACCTATCTACCAACTCATTTTCAGGAAGTTTTGCCACAACTTCTCCCTTGACCATAATCAAACCAGAACCTTTTCCAAAAGCGATGGCAACATCAGCATGTTTCGCTTCACCAATAGCATTAACCACACACCCCATAACACTTACATCCATTGGTGTTTTAATGTGGGCTGTTCGTTTTTCAACTTCAGCCACAGCCGATACCAAATCTGCTTCAATTCGTCCACAAGTAGGACAAGAGATAATATTTAAACCATCTTTAACACGTCCCGAATCTTTTAAAATCGCTTTTCCTACCTTTATCTCCTCTTCGAGTTCTCCTGTAATTGAGATTCTCATCGTATCCCCAATTCCATCAAGCAGTAAAGCACCTAAACCAATAGAAGATTTAATAGTAGCATGAAAAATAGTTCCAGCTTCTGTTACTCCTAAATGAAAAGGGTAGTGATTTTTAGGACGCAACATTCTATAAGCATCTACCGTTCGGTCAACATCTGAAGCTTTTAATGATACTTTAATATCTGTAAAACCCAAATCTTCTAGAAACTTAATATTGTATTCAGCACTCGCAACCATACCTTCAGCAGTTGCTCCATATCGGTTATCAAACTCTTGCTCTAGACTTCCTGCATTAACCCCAATACGAATAGGAAGATTACGCTCTTGACACGCTTTTACAATCTCTTTGATTCTGCTCTTTTCTCCAATATTTCCAGGGTTAAAACGGATACAATCAACCCACTTAGCAGCCTCTAAAGCCAACTTATAATTAAAATGAATGTCAGCAATAATCGGCAGAGAAACCTGCTCTTTTATCGCTTTTAAAGCCAAAGCATCCTCCATTTTTGGTGTAGCCACACGTACCATGTCTGCACCTGCAAAGTGTAAACGATTAATCTGTTCTACGGTCTCAGCTATATTATGTGTATCAGAGTAAGTCATAGATTGTACAGAGATAGGGGCATCACCACCTACAGCAACATTGCCCACATAGATTTTTTTTGTCGGAATTCGTTCTTTCATATTTCTTCTTTTGATTATATTTTTAAGCCTTTCGGCGTAGGTTCTATTTATGCCATATTTTATTAATGGTGCGTTGAAAACAGCACCCTACAAGTTATAAAATTTAAAAATCGGCAAGAGAGTATCTGATTTATCAATTGAATTTTACCAAAATAAAAAACATTTTATGTTAAATCTTTAAGAAAACTCTACAGGGTCCATGTCTATCTCAATGGCTCGATTATTAACTGAATGCAAAGCCCGTAAAAGAGTACTTCGTTTTTCTGAACGCAATAAAATATTAAAACGAAACTTATTTGATATTCGCTCAATGGGTGCTTTTCCATGCCCAACTATCTCAATTTCCTTAAACGCTTTTAACTTGTTAACGACATCTAATGTTATTTTTGAAGCCTTCTCCTCTTTGGTATGTGCAATTAAAATACGTGCCAAACTTCTATAAGGGGGATACATATCTTCCACAAAAAACTGCTCATCTCTTAAAAAAGCCTCGTAATCATTTAAATAGAGTTCAAAAAAGTCCTGATTTGCTGATTGGATAATCACATCAGCACTTTTTGCCCTACCAGAACGCCCTGCAATCTGAATTAAAAGTGCCATTGCTCTCTCTCTGGCTCGATAGTCACTTAAACCTAGAATATGGTCAATTCCCAAAATAATACTCAGTGTAATATTGGCGTAATCATGACCTTTACTTAACATCTGTGTTCCCAAAAGTAGATGGCTCTCTTTAGCTTCAAACCGTTTTAGAGCTTTTTTAAGTTTAGATGGAGTAGTAATACTGTCTCGGTCAAACTGTTCAACTACCATATCAGGAATGGCACTCTCAATCATCTCTTTTGCCTCAACTGTTCCCATCCGTTGGCTCGTCAAAGGAGTGTGACCACAGTGAGTACAGGTATCTCGAATTGCTTCAGTATAATTACAATAGTGGCACTTTAAATGTCTCACCTTACGATGTAACGCCATTCCCACAGAACAGAAAGGACAGAGATGGGTAACCCCACACTTTTGACAATAGAGATATTTAAAATTCCCACGTGTTGGCACAAAAAGAAGTGACTGTTCTCCTATTTTAAAATTATAATTGAGTCGTTTTATCATGGCATTGGTCAAAGAGGTTCCATTAACAAAAAAGTAACGTTTTTCGGTTTTAATAAAAGGTTTAAAAAGCCTAACTACTTCATATTTGTAATAAGAGCTAAGACTCGGTGTTGCCGAAGCCAAAAGAACTTTTGCTCCAATTTTATTGCCCATATAAACAGCCATATCACGGGCATGATAACGTGGTTTCATCATTGATTTATAGCTATCATCATGCTCTTCATCCACAATAATCAATCCCACATCTTTTAAAGGGGTAAAGAGTGCTGACCTCGCACCTGCCACAATATCAACCTCATCATTATAAATGGCATTTAAATAACGCTCTTTCTGAAGACTGGTCAATTTAGAGTGCCACATAATTACCCTATTTCCAAAATACTTTTCAAGTCGATTTTGCATCTGAGGAGTTAATGAGATTTCAGGGATTAAAAAAATCACCTTTTTACCTTCAGATATTGTTTTTGCCATTAAAGAGATAAATATCTCTGTTTTTCCTGAACCTGTCACACCAAAAAGAAGTGACCTATCTTTGGTTAAAATCTCTTGATAGGCTTTCTCTTGGTCAGAGGATAATGTTGGTAATTTGCAAGGTATATTTTCTAACGCATCATTATTCTCTTTTTCTTGATGCGTTGAAAACAGCACCCTACGGGGAATAAACAGACCTAACGCTTCACCTAATGATGAGAAGTAGTAAGTTGCGATAAATGTAGCAATCTCTATCTGTGTAGTACTATAATAACGTTTTTGAATATCAACAATTTCAAATGTTTTAAAATCTTCAGGCTTCTCAACCTCTTTTAGAACCATTGCCAATTTGCTTTTTGAGTGCATAGGAACAGTTACCAACGCCCCTATTTTTATAGATTCGCCATAATGATAAGTAAGTATGGGTGCAGAAGATTTAAGAAGAGTAACTTGATAGTAGTAGATAATAATCTCCTCGATAAAAAATTGAAGAGATTATAACATAGTTAAAATTACTCGGCAGTAACACCCAACATAGAACATGCTCCTAATTTACAGATAAACCTTCCATCGCTTAATTCAAAATCAATATGTGTCTCACAACTATTTGTTAAACAGAAATGGGTGATATTATCATCAACACGTTTCCAATGATATTTATCACTACTTGATGGTTCAGGGTACTCCAATACGGTTACTCCTGTATCTCCATTTTTATCAAAAAAATGACCAAAAACTATTCCATCTGAACCAATAGCCGTAATGGGAGAAAACTCTCCACGAAGTATCCGTTTTTGTCGTTCAATACTTAAAGCATTTCTTACAGAATTTAGAGTTGTCATTGCTTTTGTAATCTCTGCATCATCTCGAGTTGCAGCCAATCTAGGAATCGCAACACCTGCTAAAATTCCAATAACAACAATAACAAAAACCAACTCTATCATAGTAAAAGCTTTTTTGAATTTTATATTTTTCATTATATATCCTTTAAGTTATATTAATATTTAATCAAACGACCCCGTACAACCAGTGGATAATCTTTTTCTTTAATAAAATTTTGAACCATATTACAAATTCTATCAGAAGTAGAAACAGAGAAAACTGTTTTTAAAAGTTCTGTTGTAGGAGTACTATCTAAATCAATTGTTATACAAGCTTCATCCTCTCCAATTTTTATTTTGGCATTTTTATTAGCTGTATCAACATCTACACGACCTTGAGCATTTAAATTCTCCAACAAAGATGACATCTTGGTCAAATCTTCTTTAGACTCTCCCTTCGCTATAATATAGGTTGAAATCTCTGTCATTATTGACATAATATATTCACTGTTTTTAGCAATCAAAGCGTCATCTCTGGTTGCAGAGAGTCTTGGAAGAGCTACAGATAATAATACCCCAATAATAACCAAAACAAATATAAGTTCAATCATTGTAAATGCTTTTTTCATAAAATATTCTTCTATTTTTTATTTTTAAACTCAAGAAAATGAACTTAAAAATAAAAAATAATTTTACTCCATGATTCACATGGAGTAAAAGATTAAAACTTAACTGATTGACCACCAAGTTTATATTCTTTATAATATTTTTTATCCCCTAGGGCTGCAGCTGCTTGTCTTGCAACTTTCTCCGTAGCACCTTGACCTGTTACTTCTGAAGGTGTAATTGAAAAGTTTGTTGCATTACTATCAATATCATACTTAACTACTGCTGCACCATCACATAAATAATTAACAGATACACCATCATCATTCAAACTAGTATTAATATCATCAAAACCATTCAATTTATTTGCTGCTGTTGCAAGTGGAAAATTTGTCATATCTTCTACTGAACCCAGTTGTCCTTGTGATGTATAATATGCTGAAACTTGACTCATAAATGATGAAGCACCATCCATACAAGTAGCAATTTTTGCATCATCTCTGGTTGCAGCCAATCTAGGAATCGCAACTGCTGCTAGAATACCAATAATAACGATTACAAAGATTAACTCAATCATTGTAAAACCTTTTTTCATTTGAACACTGTTTGTATTTGTCATAAATACTCCTTGAATATTTTATAGTTCGTTTTCTCTGTTTTTAGGAACTAAAAGAATTATAAAACAAAAAACAAAATAAATAACTTAATTTATTTATTTATTTTAAAAAAAATTTAATATTTAAAACTGTTACTCTATCGGTTTAATCCATTATCAACCATAAATGTTCTTATCTGTTCATCATTGTCGAAGTTTTTTTTCATCGCTTTTAAGTAGAGTTGGAGTATCTTTCTTGGTTCACTGTCTCTGTCTGAAACAACATTGTTGTCAAAGAGATCTTGTTTAACATACTGTGCAAAAGCATCTTCTAATTCAACATTAAATTGCCTTCCTGCAATACTAAAAACAACTTTTTCCATAAAAACTCCTTTATATTTCCTCACGATTATAGCAATTATTACATAATTAATGTATAATTAATGGATATAATGTATCATTTAATATTATCACAAAGGAGAACTCTTGACTTTACTAGATAGATTGTTACAGAAATTTGAATATGTTTTAAAGAGAAATCAAGAGCTTGAGATTGAAAATTTAAAATTAAAAGAGGAGGTTCTTGTCTTGAAACAGAGAGAAGAGGTACGACTTAGCCTTAAAGAAGAAGAAGAGAGTAATATTCAAGAACTCACCTCAAAATTAGAGAAACTTCTCTCTGCCTAAAAGAGTTCTATGCCAAATTTTAAACTATCTACCCCCTATAAACCTTCGGGTGACCAACCCAATGCAATAAAAACCCTTGTTGAATCAATCAAATCTGGAAATCGCTATCAGACACTTTTAGGTGTAACAGGTTCTGGTAAGACCTATACAATGGCAAAAGTTATTGAAGCGACTCAAAAGCCAACCCTCATTATGACCCATAATAAGACGTTAGCTGCACAACTCTATTCAGAGTTTAAATCGTTTTTTCCAAATAACCATGTAGAGTATTTTATTAGCTATTATGACTACTATCAACCAGAAGCGTATATTCCAAGACAAGACCTATTTATAGAAAAAGACTCTTCTATTAATGAAGAGCTAGAACGATTACGACTCTCAACCACAGCGTCTCTCTTGAGCCATGATGATGTTATTGTTATCGCTTCGGTATCGGCAAATTATGGTTTAGGAAGTCCTGAAGATTATAAAAGTATTGTTCAAAAACTTACTGTGGGTAAAGAGTATCCACAAAAGCCACTTCTTTTAAAACTTGTCGAGATGGGATATAAGAGAAATGATGACTATTTTGACCGTGGAAACTTTAGGGTCAATGGTGAAATAATTGACATCTTTCCTGCCTATAATGAAGAGTTTGCTGTAAGAGTAGAGTTTTTTGCTGATGAAATTGAAGATATTTATACTTTTAATACCCTTACAGGAGAGAGAGTTGAACAACTCAAAGAAGCAACTATCTATTCAGCCAATCAATTTATCGTCTCTCAAGAGAAATTGGCTATTGCAGTAAAGACAATTGAAGAGGAGTTGGGAGAACGACTCGCTTTTTATCAAAAAGAGAACCGTATGATTGAGTATAATCGACTAAAACAGCGTGTTGAGTTCGATTTAGAGATGATAGAAGCTACAGGAATGTGCAAAGGAATAGAAAATTATTCACGTCACTTAACCCAAAAAAAAGAGGGAGAGACCCCCTTTACCATGATGGACTACTTTGAGGCGATGCACGATGATTACTTAGTTATTGTTGATGAATCTCATGTTTCACTTCCTCAATTTAGAGGAATGTATGCAGGAGACAGAAGCCGAAAAGAGGTTTTGGTAGAGCATGGTTTTAGATTGCCTTCTGCACTGGATAATCGTCCATTGATGTTTGATGAATATATTAATAAACCTCCTCATTTTCTTTTTGTCTCTGCAACCCCAAAAGAGTTAGAGATAGAATTATCTTCAGTTATTGCCGAACAGGTAGTACGTCCAACTGGTCTGCTTGACCCCCCTATTGAAGTTGTCTCTAGTACCTATCAGGTTGAAAATCTTTTTGATAGAATGAAACCTGTTATAGAGCGAGGAGAGCGTGTGTTGATAACAGTATTAACAAAAAAAATGGCAGAAGAGTTAACAACCTACTACAATGACCTTGGTCTTCAAGTACGTTATATGCACTCTGAACTTGATGCCATTGAACGAAATCAGATAATTCGTTCTCTACGTTTGGGTGAATTTGATGTTTTAATTGGAATCAACCTATTACGAGAGGGGCTTGATTTGCCTGAAGTGAGTCTGGTTGCTATTTTAGATGCCGATAAAGAGGGGTTTTTACGCTCAACGACATCCCTAATTCAAACAGCAGGACGAGGAGCAAGAAATGCAAATGGTCAGGTATTAATGTATGCCAATAGAGTAACAAATTCGATGAAAGAGACCATTGAACTAACTCAAGAGCGACGAGCTAAACAGATAGAATATAATAAGAAACACAATATCACTCCAACAACCACACTGCGTAAACTCGATACAGATTTAAAGGTAGAAGAGGAAGATGTAGGAAATAGACGCAAAGCAGAGAAGATACCAAAAGGGGAACGCCAAAAGATAATCAATGAACTTAAAGCTAAAATGTTGGAAGCTTCTAAAAAGCTGGAGTTTGAAGAGGCAGCACGGTTACGAGACCAAATTGCCAAAATTAAGAAGTTGTAACTATGCTATAATTCCAAAAATCAATTTTAGGGAAAAATATGAGCATAGATTTAACCTCTCCAGACCTCTATTTTAACCGTGAACTCTCATGGTTAAAGTTTAACACTCGTGTCCTTGCCCAAGCAAAAAATAAATCACTTCCACCTCTGGAACGGATGAAATTTTTAGCCATCTATGGAACAAATCTTGATGAATTTTATATGATTCGTGTCGCAGGACTAAAGGCTCTACTTAAAGCACGAGTACAAGAGACAGCCATTGATAAACTTACACCAACAGAACAGCTAAAAGCGATTCATAAAACCATTCACAAAGAGCAGAAGACTGTGGAGTCATCGTTTCAAAAAATTATGACTGAACTAAAAGAGCATCATGTCTATATTAAAAACTATGAAGAGCTTTCTATAAAAGAGAAAGAGATTATCAAAACAGAATTTTTTGAACAGATTTACCCTGTAATTATGCCCATTGCAATTGATGCAATGCACCCTTTTCCCCATCTTAATAATCTCAGTTTTGCATTGGCACTGAAATTAGAAGACTCCAAGGGAAATATTAAACATGGATTGATTCGTATTCCTCGTATTTTGCCAAGATTTTTAAAAGTTGAACACTGTTATATCCCTATTGAATCGGTTGTAGACCACTTCTCTTCTGAACTTTTTCAAGGTCTTAAAAAAATCACCTCAATTCCCTTTCGAGTTACAAGAAATGCTGATTTGGACATAGAAGAGGAGGAGGCTGATGATTTCATTGAAATTATGGAAGAGGGATTACGTTCTCGCAATCGAGGAGTTTTAATTCGACTCGAACTGATGGAAGGTGCAGATGAATCTCTCTTAAAATTTCTAAAGACCCATCTTAAACTTGACCCCCATGACATCTACTACTACAATATGCCTCTTAATCTGGGAACGCTTTGGAGTATTGTCACAGAAGAGAAATTGGCTTACCTTACGCTTCCGAACTACAGTCCAAAAATTCTTCCCCCTTTTGATGAAGATAATGATATTTTTAAAACCATAGAAAAACAAGATGTTCTCCTCTATCACCCTTTTGAGAGCTTTGACCCCATTGTTAACTTTATTCAAGAGGCATCCAAAGACCCAAATACCCTCTCTATGAGAATGACTCTCTATCGTGTTGGAAAAAATTCACCCATTGTAAAAGCACTTATTAAAGCAGCCAAAGCAGGAAAACAGGTTACAGTACTTGTTGAACTCAAAGCCCGTTTTGATGAAGAGACCAATCTACACTGGGCAAGAAAGCTTGAAGAGTCAGGAGCGCATGTTATCTATGGAATTAAAGGATTAAAAGTACATGCAAAGGTAGCACAAATCACAAAAAGAAAAGGAAGAAAGCTTCAAGGATATGTCCATCTAGGAACAGGAAACTACAATCCAAGTACCTCTAGAATCTATACCGATATGAGTTACTTTACAGCCAAAACAGAGTTTAATAATGATGTAACAAAGTTTTTTCACTTTATTACAGGTTTCTCTGACCACAGCAAACTTAAAACCTTGACCCTCTCTCCTGAGCATATTAAACCCAAACTTATAGAGATGATAGAGCATGAAGCCAATCAACGTGAAAAAGGGCTTATTATATTAAAAGCCAACTCGCTTGTAGACCCCGATATTATTCAGTCACTCTATCGTGCTTCAATGAAAGGGTGTAAAATCGAGCTAATTATTCGAGGTATCTGTACCCTCAGACCTGCTGTAAAAGGCGTTAGTGAAAATATCTCTGTCTACTCTATTATAGGTAAATATCTGGAGCATCCAAGAATCTACTACTTTAAACATGATAAAAATCAATGTTATATCTCTTCTGCTGATTTAATGCCTCGAAACCTCATCCGACGCATAGAGATTTTAACCCCCATTACCGAAGTGAGTCTGGTTCAAAAAATAAAACAGATTCTCTCACTGCAACTACAAGACAATGTTTTACGCTGGAAATTAAAAAGTTCTGGAGAATATAAACAAATAAAGGCAAATAATGATAAAGTTATTAACAATCATGAGATTTTAGAAGAGTACATTACTAAAATACATAATCAAAGTAAAAAAGAGACACCAGCCTATGTTAGACAACTGGCAAAAAAAGTCTTGAAGGATTAAAGATGTTAATTAAATACAAAGAGTGGACTCCAACACTTAAAAAAGGGGCTTGGATAGCTAAAGGGGCAACAGTAGTAGGTAGAACCACGATTGGAGAAGACTCCTCTATTTGGTTTGGAACTGTTGTTCGTGGTGATGTTCACCACATTACAATTGGAGATAGAACCAGTATTCAAGACCTCTCTATGGTTCATGTAACCCACCATAAGAAAGAGGATATGAGTGATGGAAACCCAACTGTTATTGGTAATGATGTTACCATTGGTCACCGTGTTATGCTACATGGCTGTACTATTGAAGATGCCTGTTTAATCGGTATGTCAGCCACTATTTTAGATGGTGCTGTTATTGGAAAAGAGTCCATTGTTGGAGCAAGTTCACTTGTTACAAAAAATAAAGTCTTTCCACCAAGAAGCCTAATTATGGGAAGCCCTGCAAAATGGATACGCGAATTAACCGATGCAGAGGTAAAAGAACTTTACGCTTCAGCAGAGCGTTATGTCAAATTTAAAGATAGTTATCTCTAGTTTAAGTTACAACTTTTATTCACAAAGTTATGTTAGAATTCAAGAAAAAAGGATTCTATTATGACAAAAACCAAGCTTTTAATGCTTCTCTCTCTGCTCCTGCTAAGTAGTGGTTGTGTTCCCAGAGAGAAAGCACCAACCATTCAAGTTCCCGATACATCAACCTATATCCCTACTCAGACCAGAGTAAATATTCCACAATATAACCCACCACCTCCAGTTGTTACAACTCCACCTATTATTATTCCAAACAGCTCTCCATTTAATACCATAATTGAAACCCCTCCTGTAGTTATCAATACACCAACACAATATACCATCCCTAGAAGTCGTTACTTAGGAGGAGCCTATGGAAACAACTATAAACTCAAAAAATTTATCAACAAGATGGTCTCAAAATATAACTATGACAGATATACTCTCAATACAATATTTTCAACTGTAAGTCGAGATACCGAAGCATTACGAAAGTATAATGTCTTTAAAAAAGCCAAACCTAACCAAAGTAAAACCACCAAAGTTGGTTCATGGGATAAATATCGTGCCAACTTTATAACCCCTTCACGTATTAATAAAGGTGTTGCATTTTGGCATGAGAATCTCTATTATTTAAATAAAGCAGCAAAAACATATGGTGTTGCACCTGAATATATTATCGGTATCATTGGTGTTGAAACCAACTTTGGAAGCTATACAGGAAAACACTCAGTAATGGATGCCCTTACAACCTTGGCAATAGAGTTTAAAAAACGTTCTAAATTCTTTACAGGAGAACTGGAGAGTTATCTATTGATGATACGTGATGAGAAGCTCGACCCTCAAGAGATAAAAGGCTCTTATGCAGGTGCTTTTGGTTTAGCACAGTTTATGCCAACAGCCTTTAGACAACACGCTGTTGATTTTGATGGAGATGGGCATATCAATCTCTTTACCAAAGCCGATGCCATTGGTAGTATTGCCAAATACTTTATAGAGCGTGGAAAATGGAATAACCGTATTCCTGTTGCTGTAAAGACTACCTATCGTAAAAAAAGATTTTATGGTCTCACTACAGGATTTAAAACTAAATATACTCAACGCCATCTGCTTTCATTGGGAATGCGACCTGTCTCTAACTTTTATGGCTATCGAGGTGATGTCTCTTTGATTAAACTGAGTCGCTACAGTAGAGATGAACTCTGGTGGGGAACAGATAACTTCTATGCCATCACCCGTTACAATCCAAAAGACCACTATGCCATGGCTGTACACCAACTGGCACAAGAGGTTAAAAAAGCCTACTTCAGAGAACGCTGATTCTCTGCCTTACAATAGTATTCCCAAGCTGTAGGCATATTGTTCTCTAATGTAGCCAAATATGCTAAATAACGATAACTCTCAGAGAGAAGATACTTCGCCTCTCTGGACTCTATCTTTTTCATTTTTTTAGATAAAGAGATGGCTTCAAAAATATCTATCTCTGCTTCTAAAAAATTTTTATTTATAGAGAATTTAACCCAAGCCAATCGATTTAATAATCTAGCAATATCTAAATTATAGCTTAGGGGTTCTATCCTATTCATCTTTTTATATTCTAAAATAACTCTTTTGTACTGCTCTCTTGCCAATTCAATATTGCCTCTCTGCTCTTCTAGTCTGGCAAATAGTGACTCCATCGCTACTAGATTTACAGCATACTTTTTACGGTTTTTTTGAGCTAAACGCTTATAAATTTTTAAAGCACGTTGATAGTAACGCTTAGCTCTATCAAAATCTTTACTCTCCATCTCAACCACCCCTAATCCAGAGAGGGAGAGTGCTTGATAATAAGGGGACAATGCTTTAGAGAGACGCAATCCTTGAGTATAAAATTTATTAGCCAATGCCATTTTATTGAGTTTTAGATAACTTTTTCCCAAACTGTTTAAAGTTTTATAGTAAAGCAGTTGGTACTTTCGAGGATTAGTCTCTGCCAATCTTTTATAAACAGAAGATGCCTCTCTTCTCAGCTCAATAGAGACGAGGTATTCTTCTTTATCATTAAAATAAAAATCTGCTAAAAAGTTTAATGCCCATGCCAATATCGCTTGATTTACTATTTTCCCATCACGACTACTTCTCTTCAACTCTATAAGAAGTGATTTATAGATACTTTCAGCTTTTAATAACGCTTTCTCTTTGGAAAAACTCTTATTTATATCCTGATTTATCTCTGCAAATTTAGTTAAACTCCAAGCTTTGATAAAACCATATTTTATAAAATCATCTTTGACCAACCCTTCGGTTATCTCTAAAATTTTACTATAGGACGCTCTCGCCCCTTTAATATTATCTATCTCTTTATAAAGCTCTGACTTATTGATTAATGTCATTAAAACCTCATCAACATTACTGCTGTTTACATCACCCTTTAACGCCCTATCATAACACTCCTCTGCCAATACGATATTTCCATCTTTTATAAACTTATCAGCATAACTATTTAGCTCTTTAATAGTAGCATTAAAATCACTGCTTAAATTTCCATCTTTAACAATAAATTTTATTCCACCTTTCCCATTAAAATTCTCTACCAAATTTTTACTACTATATTTCTCTTTCTCTTCATCTGAAACCAAAGAGGAGATAACCGAAGTGGTCATCTCCATCGCTTTCATAATCGGTTCATCAATAGAACTGTTCTGCTCTGTAAAACTCTCTTTTAATAGATTTAGTTTCTCTATATCTATCTCAACCTCTTCAACTAGCAAAGCTCTTTTGCTCTCCATAGCCTTTGGACTAGAAGTAGTACCTTCAAAAATCGAAAAAAAATCCTTTTCAAACATCCAAAGAGAGAGCCAACCTATAAAAAAAATAGAAAGTATTAATCCCAATAAAATCCATACCATCTTATCTTTTTTAGCCTCTTTAGTTTTTGTTAAAAATAGAAAATCTCCATCCGTCTGAACCTCTTTTAAAAGCTTTCGTGCTTTCTCTAACATCTCGCTCTCTTCATGTCTTAAGATTATAACTGTCTTTTTTGTCCCAATTTTAGCCTGAAAATCAAAGCCATAGAGCTTATTTCCATTTAAAATTTTTATCATATCCCAAACATATTGATTAACCTGCACACTAACAGCATGAATATTTGCACCATGCTTTACTCCCCCATGGTAATTTACATCTGTGGGTTCATAGGTATTTATTTTTCTACTCACTACTCTTTTCCTTATATCATATTAAATTTTTAGAGAGATAATATAAAAATAAACTTAAACTACAATAGTAAATAAAACTCTGCTCTTCCCACTTTGAGTAGGATTTTAACTCTTTATTCCTATAAAAAGAGTGGAGTTGTCAACATAATTAAACATTAACTTCTTTTTTGATACAGTACACCATCTGCAATCAGAGAGGCTAAAATATGGGAATTAATCAGATTGAGGAACTCAATACAAAACGATTTCAAAAGCGACAAGAGGTTGAAAATTTTCTAACCAATCTCAATAACATCACAGACAACGAAGAGTTTACTGTTAAGATAGAAGAGATAATCTTTGAATTAAAAGGATTAATTGATAAATTTAGTCGAGACAGTGTTAAAATCTCTCTACTTTCAGAGATAAGTAGTGGAAAAAGTACTTTTCTAAATGCATTGGTCTTTAATAATCCTATTTTAGAGTCCAAAATAGGTGAAACAACCACTAAAATCTTTCATATTAAATATGGAGATGAGTACAGTATAGATGGTCTAAAGCAAGAGAGTATTGAAGCATTAAAATCAGAAATAGCCTCACAAAACTCTACAAATTTGAAAGCAATGATGGAGGATAGGGAGCTTGAGTCCATTCAATCAGTTATTACTCTCCCCAATAGCAATCTAAAAAAGGGAATAGAGCTATATGATACCCCTGGTTTCGCAGCCATTAAAGAGAAACGTATTATTAAACTCTTAAAAGATGTTATTAGTAAATCGGATGTGACTATTCTTCTTCTTGACATATCCCAAGGAATCAAAGAGAGTGAACATCTATTTATAAGAAATATGTTTAAAAATATTCAAATCAATAAACGCTTTATTGTCTTAAATAAATATGATACCATTGTAAATGAAGATGACCTTATACTAAAATCACAAAATGAAATTGATAAAGAGATAGCCAAACTTATATCAGGAATGGAAGCGACCTTACAACAGCTTCAAAATGACCAAAATCAAAAAATAGAGACCCACTATCTCTCTGCTAAAAAAGCTTTAGTAGCAAAAATAAAAGGAGATAAAGAGAAGTTAAAAGAGAGTCGATTCCCCTTATTCGAAGAGATTTTTTGGAAACGTGTGGTCGAAGCAAAAGATGAACTCTATGAAGATAATCTTCGAACATTCCATGCCCTAAAAATACGTGTTTATCAAATATTAACCCAACAGAGAACCCTTTTAGAGCGAGAGAAGAGTACCATTGAGTTTAAAATAACAACCTCTAGTAAAAATCAGAAAAAAATTTCAGAACTAAAAAGAGATGTTGAAAAATTAAAAGCATTAAATCTCGATACACCCAATCAGAAAAATAGAATTGAAACAGAGATGAACAGAGTTGTGGAAGATATTCTCTATATCTTAAAAACCAATTTAGCCTCTAAATTAACTACCATTACCTATTTTCAAAAATTACAGTTTTGGACATTAAAAAGACGATACCAAGAGATAATACTCTCGGTCTTGAAAGATGCCAACTCCTACATTAGCCAACAGATTAACAACTTCATCCTCTTTAGTAGTAAAGATAGAGAAGAGACAAATGCCCTACTCTGGACAATTAACCAAAATCTACAAGAGCTTTTAATTACACCAAAATATGATAAAGAGATTGATGTCAATAGCGTTGTAGATAAGATAATAAGCCAAATGGAGAAAAACATTCAATGGAACAGTTCCATCTTTTTTACTCTCTTAAAATACAACATTATAACAGAGAGTAGTAACCTACTAGAACCCTCTTATTTCGAATTAAAACAAGAGATACTCAGTATCAAAAAAGCCAATAGAGAAAATCTAATAGAGCGAGAAAAAGAGCGAAACAATGCCATTATATTAGTAGAAGAAGAGATAGAAAAAATGGAAAAATCTATTAAGAAAAAGAGTATACTAGAACAAAAAAGAGCTGATATAGAGATAATTATTGAAAAAATTGATTTTTGGCTTAAAGAGAATTTTTCTCAGAATCCTCTTCCTTAACAACTCCACCTCTTAAAGAAGGTGGATTCTTCTGAACTCTAAACTAATGTTTAAATATTTAAGAAGCTTTTTCCATATCTCCCACGGTATTTAGAATATTCAAAGAGGCATTCAAGTCTACATGATGAATATAAGAAAAATAATAAAATTTGTAGGTTCGATTTCATCGAACAAAAAAACATTAAATATTAAAAAATATCTTGTTCGATAAAATCGAACCTACAGGATTGATATTTAATTATTAGAAAAGAGTTTTTTTGGATGGGTTATATAAGGTGCGTTGAAAACGCACCCTACGGGGGTTAAACCTTAGTCTGTAATTTTAACAGAGTAAGCTTTATGAGAAAGAGGCACGGCTGGTCTCTTAATATGTACTGGTCTTCTTAGTGTATCAGAAGAGTTTAGAGGACGTGTTAGTTTGTCTCTCCATGCTTGGTAAACTTTCATATTGTTTTCGTAGTTTACCCAAATATCTCCGATTTGGTCGTTTGGACCTGCTAACTCAATGCTAACTTTTTGGTGCCATGCGTGGTTACCTGCGATTGGGTCTGGATGCGAAGGTGCAACGGCATTTTGCCATGAACCACTTAGTCCATCCCACCAGATATTGTCAAGGTCTTTGTTATACTCTTTAAACTGCCAAGTGTCGTGACGCTCTTGCATACCTTTATCAAGACCCTGTTTAGGTTTAAGTGTACCGATTTTACCATCCATGGTCATCTCATACAATGGTGCTCCAAGACCCATAACACCTAGTTTATGGCTAAATCCTGGAATCTCTACTGCATTTTTAAGTTTCCATCGTCCTGCGTGGTGAGAGTTTGCTAATACACCTGGCATGGTTGCTTCTGTTGGAACAGCCATTGCAATAAAGTAACCAGATTCTAAACCTGAAACAGTATCAGAGATAGTAACTTTGATTGCGTCACCTTGCTTGATGTTAAGTTTTTTAGCATCGTCTGTGTTAATCCACACTGGATTATGGTTTTGAGAAATCTCCATAAGGTGTTTAGAGTTTACTGAACGTGTGTGAATATTGTATGGTAATCTAAATACAGTATTCAATGCAAACTCGTTCTCTTTTTCCATAAAGTCATGGTGTACCTGTGTTACAAGGTGTACCATTTTTTCTCGCTCTTCTTTTGTTGTTGGGTAGATTGGCACAGCATACTCTGGCCACTTCCACTCTGCAAACCACTCTGAGAAGAATTCAGCTTTTTTACTTAGTGTATGGAAACCTTGTTTAATCTCTCCATCAATCTCAACACCAATTGCTTTTTTACCACCATGAGTATGGTCTTCAACAAGTAGTGTTCCATATTCATCTTTTGTTACCTCATCAGCTTTATACTCATGACCATGTGCATGGTAAGTATCGCCAACTTTTTTAAGCTCTCGCTCTTGTGGTTTATAGATATTATCCTCTTCTAACCATGTACCCATATCTCTCATTAACTCGTAGTTAGGATACTTAGATTTAGGGAACTTCTTCTTCGCTGCTGCTCTAAGGTTTGGAAGGTTATCAAACGCTGCTTGATACCACTCTGGAATTGTTACAGCTCTTGTTGGGTCTTCTTTCGATGCCCAGTAATCTCTTACACCTAAAGTTCCATCAGGGTCAACATGCTCAACCATAATACTTGACCAGAATTCAACCTCTTCCCAAACTTCTCCAAGACCTGAAGCCATGTGTGCTTCTAGAGTTGCTCTATTTGGATTTTTAGCTTTCCATCCCATCTTCTCTAATGCAACTCTAAGTGCTGGTTGTCTAAATGATAACCATCGGCTTGGTTGTGTTGCTTCAGAGTGTTGGTCGTGACGCTCACCTGCTAATCCTACTGGAAGTACATAATCACAATACCAGTTGGTCTCTGACCATGTTGGAGATAGGTTAAATGATAGTTCAACTTTATCTTCTCTCTTAAGTGCTTCTATCCATCTAAATCCATCTGGGTTAATCCAAACTGGGTTATACATTCTTGGTGCATAGATAGCAATTTTTTCTGGAACATTAAGACCTTTAGCTTTCCATTTTGCTCTCCACTCATCATCAAGAAGAAGGTGAGGTAAAATGTGACTCATCTCATAAGAACTCAATGGATACTCAGGTGGCCATACAAGCTCATTCCAGACATCTACTTTACCAGGTTGTTTACCTGCCACAGTCGCCTCTTGACCTTTACCATTTACAGAAATTACATGCCAGTGGTGCATACCAACTCCACCTTTATCTCCTGCCATCGCTCCACGTAGTGCAAATGGTAAGAAACCAGCTCTTGCAATCATCCAACCACCACGGTGTGCAATTGGTCCAGCTCTCCAGATGTATGTTGCAACTCTATCACCTGCATCAATAAACATCTCATAGAGCTTCTCAACTGTTCTTGCTTCAATTCTACACTCTTTAACAACAAAGTCAAGTGTATATTTACTGTACATCTCTGCAATCATTTTAATAAATGACTCATAAGAGTTATCTTCTGGAATTGATTTAATATACCCTTTTTCAACCAACAGATTTAACTGTTTAGGATTATCCATAAGTCTATCCCAGTTCATCCAGTTTTTAACCCATGCATGGTTGACTAAATCTTCACCATTAATATCTTTTTCATTTAAAATTCTGTTTGCAAGATACAAATAAAGTGCTGTCTCTGTACCTGGATAACAAGGAACCCAAAGGTCAGCCATACCAGCAGAGTTAGACATTCTAGGGTCCATAACAACAAGTTTAGCACCTTTTTTTCTTGCATCAGCAATACGTCCAGCAGCCTGTTGGAAGTAGTGACCAGCATCAGCAGCATGAGATGATTGAAGAAAAATCAACTTAGCATTTGACCAATCTGGTGAGTTTCTATCATCATTAAACCACTGAATTGTTCCCTGTCTTGCACCAGCAGAACAGATATTGGTGTGTGAGTTATAACCATCACAACCCAATGAGTGAGGAACTCTATGTCCAAATCCATTTTCATTTGGTCGTCCAACTTGATAGATAAAGAGTTTTTTAGACATCTCATCACCAGTTTTAAGTGTATCATGCATCTTTTTACCGATGGTTGACATCGCTTCATCCCATGATGTTCTTACCCATTTACCTTCACCTCTTTTAGAACCAGGTGCTCTTTTAAGTGGAAATGGTATTCTATCTGGATCATACATTTGTGATTGTGCTGCATAACCTTTTGCACAGTTACGACCACGAGAACCTGCATGAAGTGGGTTACCCATATATTTTCTAACTCTTAAATCTTTAGGGTTGTTTGTCTCTTTGTATTTACCAATATCAACCCACGCGGTAAGACCACATGAAGCTTCACAGTTAGAACAAGCAGTAGGTACAAGCATATACTCTGTAGCTTTAATTCCGTTAGGGTTCTCTTTGCTCTGAACACCATTTCTACTTACACCACCACGTTTCCAATCTTGACCATCAAGCTCAGTAAAACTGTCCCACTCTGCATGAGGTGGGTAACGTTTTGGTGTACCATTTTCTAATGGAAGAGAATCAAGTTCATTTGCCACTGCTGGTGTATCTACAATTGTAGAAAATACACCTTTTGCCACAACAGCACCTGCTACTGTGTAAGTTGTCCCTTTTAGGAATGCACGTCTGCTTTCAAAGAAAGAAGAGTTTTCGTTATTCATTTTCTTAACCATCTATATTCTCCTTAACTTAACGGTATCATTTGTGGAATCTCTAGCCACGTACTCTTTGCAAGGTAAAGACCAACCAATGTTGTCAATGCTGCAAATTTCATCATTATCTGACTATACTCTCTTAGTGAACCCCATGCAATAAAGAATGGAATAATATAACCAAGAACCATAGCTGACCAGAACTGTAAGTTATATGAACCACCAGCGTGGATATAAGCTAAAGTTGCTTCTACTTCGGCAGCTTTGTATGAGAAGAAGTACTCTCCCATATACATTAAGAATGAGAACAATACAGATAGAGCCAAGATTGTTGCCAAATCTTTTTTAGCTTTATCCGACCATTTACCAGCAATAAGAATAAGTGAAGCTGAACCAACCATAAAGGCAGCAAGTAACATCTGAATCACTTCAGCAGGTGCAGCCCAAAGCTCTCTTGCACTCGACTGTGCCATAATAATCGCTGTATACATTGTGACAGGGAATGCCAAGAATACAACGAACGGGAAGATTCCCTCATATAATCCACTGATTTTTCTAAAACCTTTTGCCAATGGACAGTGTCGTCTTACATCAGGGTGAGCATCAAAGAAACCGATGATTGCCATAAGTGTTACAAGCCCTGTAAAGAGTGAAGCCATCCATGCACCAACAGTAATAGCCGATGTCCAGTGTGGGTGAAGGAAAATATTAACCATTCTTAATGGTTGATGTAAGTCTACCAATGTAAATAATAAGAATACATTTAGTGCGATAAATGAGATAAGTGGCATTAACCATCTAAGGTTAGGCATATCCTCTTTTTTATGTCTGTAGAGTAAAAAAGCACCCACAAGTATAACACCTGTACCGATACTTTTTGCCCACATGTTTAGTGTAATCATCCATCCCCAGATAATTCCAGGAAGTGCAACGTCAAGTGTTACAACCGCTTTGGTTGCTTCTATTGTACTAACGTGATCCATTAGTGGTGTCCTCCTTCTTCATGTGCGTCATGACCAGCCTCATTTGGCATATCTACAAAACTCTCATTTTTCAAATGGTCATTATGACCTCCAAAGATTGGTGTTAAGAATCTATCTAAAATAGAGTGATGAGGGTCTCCGATTGTATCTAAATGTGTAATGTTATTAAAGAGTCCATAACCTTCAATTCTCTCATGAGCAAGAGGGTTAAGTGTCTGATTTCCACCACCAACATAATAATGTTTAGGGTTTGTATGTTTTTCAGGTTTTCTTACCTGTACATCACCTTGATGCTCCATAATATATCTTGAAATATGAGAAGTTTCATCTTCAACATCTCCAAAGATATTGGCCTCAACAGGACAAGCAACCACACAAGCTGGCATCAATCCACCTTCGATTCTGTGTGCACAGTAAGTACACTTATCTGCTGTATTAGACTCTGGGTCCATATAGATTGCACCATAAGGACATGCCATCATACAACCTGCACAACCAATACATCTTGAACTGTCAACATTCACAATACCATTATCTAGGTAATGTAGTGCCGATACAGGACAGATTCGCTCACATGGAGCATTCTCACAATGGTTACATCGTAGTGGTGTAAACGAACGTGATGTGTCAGGGAATGTCCCTATATCTATATATTTTACACGCAAACGCCAAGAGCTAAGTGGCACTTCATTTTCAACTTTACAGGCAATCTCACACCCTTTGCAACCCATGCAAAGGTTAAGATCAACCAAAAAACCTAACTTCATGTTTCCTCCTCAAATTTTTGATAATAATTCTTATTATTTATATTTTAAGTACCTATAATACCACTAGATAACTTTAAATAATGTCTGAATAGTATCATTTTTTATAAGAATATTTCATTATTTTATTAGGAATAGTTCATTAATTTGAATTAGTGCTACTTTCTTACTTTTTCACTCTTTCTTTGAGAAAATTATTGATGAAGATAATCAATTTTTTTTACAAATTACCCATAGTTCAAAAAAGATATGAAAGCTTAAAACTCTGCTACAATAGTGATAAACAAATTTAACAAAAGGATTTTAATTGCTAAAAGAGAATCATAATTTAGAAAATGCTCTAGAGAGGTACATTCAACTATTAAATAGCTCTGACTACTTTGATGCTCATGAGGTATTAGAAGAGGCGTGGCATCCCCTAAGAAAAGCCAATCACCCTCTTAAAAATTTAACCAAAGGGTTAATTAATGGAGCCATCTGCTTTGAACACCTGAAACGAAATCAAGAAGCATCTCAACGAAAAGCATTAACCGTTTTAAAATCTTATGAGCGTCATAAGCATCACTGTGTTGAGGGTATTGACCACTATGAGCTTTTTAAAGATGCCTGTTCCAAGATTGAAAACTTAAAAAAGTCCATTAACCATCTATAAAACAAACTTTAGATAAAATCGCGACAATTATAAAATTTAGGAACAATTTATTATGAGTTTAGATATAACCACTTTGGTAGAAAAATACAATACCCCTCTTTATCTGTACGATTTCAATAACATTACCAACCGATATGAAGAGCTAAAAAGTGCTTTTGATGGAAAAAAATCACTAATTGCTTACGCTGTAAAATCTAACTCTAACTTGGCTGTTATTCGTCACCTTGCCAATCTTGGAGCAGGGGCAGACTGTGTCAGTATTGGAGAGGTTCGCCGTGCTTTAAAAGCAGGAGTAAAAAACTACCGTATCATCTTTTCAGGTGTTGGTAAAAAAGATAGTGAAATTCGTGAAGCCCTAGAAGCCAATATTCTTCTTATAAACTTAGAGAGTGAAGCAGAGATGAAACGTGTAGAGATGATTGCAAAAGAGCTAAATATCGAAGCAAGAATCTCCATTAGAGTCAATCCAAATGTTGACCCAAAAACACACCCATATATCTCAACAGGTCTTCATGAAAATAAATTTGGAGTAAGCTTAGATACAGCAAAACGAATGTATATCTATTCTAAAAAATCTGAAAATCTAAACCCTGTAGGCATTCATTTTCACATTGGTTCACAACTGACTGAACTCGCACCAATTACAGAAGCATGTGAAATTGTAGCCGACTTGGTACGCTCTTTGGATGCCATTGGAATTGAGATTAAATTCTTTGATGTTGGTGGAGGAATTGGTGTTGTTTACGATAACGAGACAACCATTCGACCTACAGATTATGCCAAAGCCATTCTCTCTAAAATTAAGGGCTTAGATATGACCATCTTGAGTGAACCAGGTAGATATATGATGGCAAATTCGGGTATTTTTGTAACACGTGTTCTCTACGAGAAAATTAATGGTAATAAACGCTTTGTTATTGTAGATGGAGCAATGAATGATTTAATTCGTCCCAGCCTCTATAACGCTTACCATAAAATAGAAGCTATTCAAAAAGAGGGAGAGAAACGTCCAGCCGATGTTGTTGGTCCTGTCTGTGAAAGTGGTGACTTTTTGGGTAAAGATGTAGCGCTTCCTCCATTGGAAAATAATGACATTCTTGTTGTTCATTCAGCAGGAGCTTATGGATTTACTATGTCCAGTAACTACAATACCCGTGGACGTTCTGCTGAAGTGGCTATTTTAGATGGTAAAGATTATCTGATTCGTGAGCGTGAAACATTTGAAGACCAGATAAGACTAGAAGAGTGTTGCGATACCAGTTGGCAGTCGTAGGATTGGCTTTTGCCAATAGTGATGTTATAAAACAAAGGAAAAAACCATGACATTAGATGAGTTACGTGTTCAGATTGATAGTATCGATGACCAACTTTTAAAGCTATATAACCAACGTATGGAGTATGTTCATCAAGTGGGCGAACTAAAAAATACAACAGGTGCACCCATCTACCGTCCTGAACGAGAACAGGCTATTTTAAACCGTCTCAAAGCACAAAATGATGGAAAATTGACCGATGAAGCGATAGATGCACTCTTCTTAGAACTTTTTGCTGTGGCAAGAAATCTTGAAAGACCTGAAGCCATCGCTTATCTTGGTCCAGAAGCCTCATTTACCCATCAAGCTGCCGAGAGTAAATTTGGAGCAATGAGTGCCTATTTAGCAATCAACTCCATTACAGGTGTCTTTAGAGAAGTGAGCAGAGGAACAGCAAAGTTTGGTGTTATCCCCATAGAAAACTCATCCAATGGTATTGTTAGCGAAACCATAAACTGTCTAAAAGAGTATGACTTAAAGATTATTGCCGAAGTCTTTATTGAAGTCCATCACACATTGGCAAGTCGATGCGACTCCATAAAAGATATTAAAAAGATATACTCAAGAGATATCGCCTTTAATCAGTGTCATCGTTTTTTAGAAGATTGTGGTCTTGATGAGGTAGAACTGATTCCAGTAGACTCCACAGCCAAAGCAGCCAAATTGGCAATGGAAGAGGAGGGAACAGCTGCTATCTGTTCCGATGTTGCTGCCAAGATGTACAATCTTCCTAGCCTTTTTAAAAATATAGAAGATAGAGATGACAATAAAACACGTTTCTTTATTATAAGTAACTTCGACAACCTTCAATCAGGAGATGATAAAACTTCTATGTTGGTAAACCTTCCCAATAAACCTGGTTCACTCGTTGAATTTCTGAATGATTTTGAACGCTGTGAAGTAAATTTAACCAAAATAAAATCACACATTGTAGAGGGTGTCTCTATTTTCTTTATTGAATTTAATGGACATATAAAAGACTTACATATTGTAGATATTATGAAAAGACACGAAAAATCAATTAAAGTACTTGGCTCTTACGTTAAAGAGAATGATGATATATAAAAGAGAGAAAAAAGATGAAATTTAATAAAGCACTAGAGACGATAAAAACCTATGAAGCAGGAAAACCAATAGAGTTGGTAGTTAGAGAGTTCGGAATTGACCCAAAAGATGTAGTAAAATTGGCATCAAATGAGAACCCTAAAGGGTGTAGTCCTAAAGTTGCACAAGCCATTGCTACAAATGCAAATAAAGCTTTTTTATACCCTGATGACTCTATGTTTGAATTAAAAGATGCACTCTCTTCTAAATTTTCAGTAACCGATAAAAATATTATTATTGGTGCTGGTTCAGACCAAGTTCTAGAGTTCATCTCTCGTGCTTTATTAATGCCAAATGATAAAGTATTAATGTCAAAAGTAACCTTTGCAATGTATGAAATTTATGCTAAGCAGATGGGTGCAGAGATTGTAAGAACGCCATCTTATCAACATAAGGTTGATGAGTTTATTTCAGCATATAAAGAGCATAAACCTAAAATTATCTATCTCTGTACACCCAATAATCCTACTGGGGATGCAACATCAAAAGAGGATGTTTTAAAAATCATAAAGGCTGTTGACGCTCAAACATTGATTGTCGTTGATGGAGCTTATATGGAGTATGCCTCTGCAAAAGATGAAAAATATCATATTGAACCCAATGATTTAATCAATTTTGAAAATGTTATCTATCTGGGTACATTCTCGAAAGCATATGGATTGGGTGGAATGCGTGTTGGCTATGGTATTGCAAATCAGCCACTTATTCAAGAACTCTATAAGATGAGACCTCCTTTCAATATTACAACCCTCTCTCTTTTGGGTGCTATTGAAGCGTGTAAAGATGAATCTTTTGTCGAGGAGTCTATTGCTCTCCATACTCAAGAGATTAAACGTTATGAAGCCTTTGCACAAGAGCTTGAATTCAAATATATTGAGAGTTACACCAATTTTATTACCTTTATTTTTGATAAAGATAGAGATTCTACAGTAATTTCTGATGCCCTTCTAAAGCAGGGTGTAATTATTCGTAACTTAGCCTCATATGGCATGAATGCTGTTCGTATTACTATTGGAACTAAAGAACAAAATGATAGACTCTTTTCACTATTAAGGAAGGTACTTTCATGAATAAATTCGGAGATTTAAAAGAAAAAGATATAGCAGAACTCGAAGATATAGCACGAAAAGTTCGTCAAAAAATATTAGATACTGTAAGTAAAAATGGTGGTCATCTCAGTTCAACACTGGGTGCAACCGATATTATTGTTGCCATGCATGCCGTATTTGATGCCAAAAAGAATCCTTTTATCTTTGATGTCTCTCATCAATCTTATGCCCATAAATTGGTAACTGACCGATGGGATGAATTTGAAACCTTACGTCAATTTAATGGATTAAGTGGTTATACCAAACCTAAAGAGTCGGACAATGACTACTATATGGCAGGTCACTCCTCTACCTCTATCTCATTGGCAACAGGAGCAGGAAAGGCAATCGCACTCAAGGGAGAACAAGATGAACGTGTTCCCTTAGCACTTATTGGTGATGGAAGCATGAGTGCAGGAATGGTTTATGAAGCGATGAATGAACTGGGTGATAGAAAATATCCTGCCATTATTATTCTTAATGATAATGAGATGAGTATCGCCTCACCTATTGGGGCATTAAGTCGTATTCTTTCTCAGACTATGGCTTCTCCTTTTTATCAAAAGTTTAAAAAGAAGACCAAAGAGATGCTGGAGTCACTTCCTGATAGTGCTACCTATATGGCTCGAAGGCTTGAAGAGTCTTTTCATTTAATTACTCCTGGTATTCTTTTTGAAGAGCTGGGCTTAGAGTATATTGGCCCTATCGACGGACATAATATAGCCTCATTAATAGAGACCCTAAAGATAGCCAAAGCGATGAAAAGACCTGTTATTATTCATGTACAAACCACCAAAGGTAAAGGATATGAAGTAGCAGAGGGTGCAGGAGCAAGTAAAGAGCATTGGCATGGTGTTGGTGCATTTGATATCGCTTCAGGAGACTCCCTTAAAAAATCTGCACCAAAAGCCTCAACAGCTATCTTTGCAGAGACCTTAGTTGAGTTGGCAGACCAAGATGAAAAAGTAGTTGGTGTAACAGCAGCAATGCCAAGTGGTACAGGGATGAGCCAAGCAATAGAGAAGTACCCTGAACGTTTTTGGGACGTTGCCATTGCAGAACAACATGCTGTAACATCGATGGGTCCATTGGCAAAAGAGGGCTTTAAACCCTTTTGTGCTTTATACTCAACCTTTTTACAACGAGGTTACGACCAAGTAATTCATGATATTTGCCTTATGAATCTTGGTGTTGCCTTTGCTATCGATCGAGCAGGATTGGTTGGCGAAGATGGAGAGACCCATCAAGGAGTTTTTGACATCTCTTTTTTAAGAGCCATTCCAAATATGACCCTATTTGCCCCCTCTAGTGATACTACTATGAAATTGGCAATGGAGTTTGCAAAAGAGTTTCCTACTCCTTGTGCCTTTAGATACCCACGGGGTGCATTCAGTTCACAAGATAGAGACACTACACCATTCGAGTTGGGAAAATCAAGAGTCGTTAAAGAGGGAGAAGAGATTCTATTTATCGGTTATGGAAATGGTGTCGGTCGTGCAGAAGAGACAGCAAAACTACTTAAGAGTAATCCAACTATCTTGGATTTACGATTTGTTAAGCCACTTGACAAAGAAGAGCTAATAAAACTCTCTAAAAATCATAAAAAATGGTTTGTATTTAGTGACAGTGTAAAGCTTGGTGGTGTAGGAAGTGCTATTCTAGAACTCCTCTGTGATGAAAATATACGTGATATAGATTTAATAACTTTTGAATATGAAGATAAATTTATTACCCATGGTAATACCAAACTGGTCGAAGAGAGTTTAGGACTTCTCCCTGAACAATTGGCTAAAAAGATAGAAGCTTAAAAATATATATTCGGTGATGCCGAACCTACCACGTTATTACTCTCTCATAGGTTCGCTATCTCCAAACCCTCCTCCCTCCAAAAAAAAGATACAATAGTAAAAAAGGAAAAACAATGTCAAAAGAGTACATATTCACAAGTGAATCGGTAACCGAAGGACACCCCGATAAGATGGCAGACCAGATTTCTGATGCAATATTAGATTATATAATCAAAAAAGACCCCACAGCACGGGTAGCATGTGAAACATTAATTAGTAATGGTTTTTGTATTATTGCTGGAGAGCTAAAAACAGAAATCTATGCTCCTCTTCAAGAGATAGCAAGAGAGGTTATCCGAGAGATTGGCTATACTAATGCCTCTTTTGGGTTTGACTATAGAAGTGCTGGAGTCTTAAATGGAATTGGAGAGCAAAGTTCAGATGTAAACCAAGGTGTAGACCAAGCCTCAGGAGAAACTGGTGCTGGAGACCAAGGAATTATGTTTGGTTATGCCTGTAATGAGACACCTGAATTAATGCCCTTACCTATTCTCTTGGCGCACAAAATTACTGCCAAACTTGCTGAAGTTCGAAAAAATGGAACCGTCCCATTTTTACGTCCAGATGGAAAAGCACAAGTAAGTGTTAGATATAGAGATGGGAAACCTATAAGTATTGATACTATCGTTGTCTCAACCCAACATGATGATAATATTCCACAAAAAATTCTGCATGATGCTGTAATAACAGAAGTTTTAGAAGAGGTGATACCCAAAGTTTTTTTAACAGAAGAGACAATTTATCACATTAATCCTACAGGTCGTTTTGTAATTGGTGGACCACAAGGAGATGCAGGATTAACAGGAAGAAAGATTATTGTTGATACCTATGGAGGGTCATGCCCTCATGGTGGTGGAGCATTTTCAGGAAAAGACCCAACAAAAGTTGACCGTTCTGCCTCTTATATGGCACGATATATTGCAAAAAATATGGTTTATGCAGGTGTGGCAGAACGTATTACTATTCAGATTGCTTATGCCATTGGTATTATTCAACCTGTATCAATTATGGTTGACACCCATGGAACAAGTCAAGTAGATGAAGAGAAAATTGAAGCTTGTATTGATGAACTTTTTGATTTAACACCAGCTGGAATTATCAAAGAGCTAGACCTTCTACACCCTATCTATAAACAAACAGCCTCTTATGGACATTTTGGTAGAGAAAACATGGGCTTTAAATGGGAAGAGACAAAACGGAGCGATGAGATAAAAAGCTACTTATTGTTACAATAATTTCGATTAATATTAAATATTAAAGGGTTATTTAACCTACTTTTGCTATAGTTTGGTGAAATCAAATTAAGGAATGAAAATGGCAGTAAAAATTTTAGATACTTGTATCAACTGTGCAGCTTGTATTGACGAATGTCCTACAGAAGCAATCGTAGATGAGGATGATAACCCAACAGGAGAAGAGATTTACTACGTATACGAAGATAAGTGTGTTGAGTGTGTTGGTCACTTTGACGTTCCAGCATGTGCTGAAGCGTGTCCAACTGAAGAGTGTATCGTTTGGGATGAGCCAAAAGATGGTTTAACTCTACACCCAAATAGAGGTGCTCCAGGTACAGACGTAGTTGAAGACTAAGTCCTAAATCTGCTACAGAGTATGAATCCAATTCATACTTTGTAGACCTTTCCCCTTCTCCTCTAAAATTTCTTTTTTAAACATCTTATTTTTAATACTTTTCTGATATAATTCCAGCTCAAAATACTTTAGTAGTGAATTTTTTTAAAATCACTAAGCTTATGGAGCAAAATCGTGGAACAAACATTATCAATCATTAAACCAGATGCAGTAGCAAAAAATGTAGTAGGACAAATTCTTGCTAGATTTGAAGCCGCAAATCTTAGAATTGCAGCGACTAAAAAGATTCAACTCTCTCAGGCTGATGCAGAAGCATTTTATGCTATTCACGCTGAGCGACCATTCTTTAAAGACCTTGTAGAGTTTATGATTTCTGGTCCAGTTGTAGTAACAGTACTTGAAGGTGAAAATGCAATGCAGACCAACAGAGACTTGATGGGGGCAACAAACCCTGCTGAAGCTGAAGCTGGAACAATTAGAGCTGATTTTGCAGAGAGTATTGATGCTAATGCTGTTCACGGTTCTGATTCTGTAGAGAATGCTGTTAATGAAATTAACTTCTTCTTTGCACAAAGAGAGATAGTATAAAGTTAATAAACTATGAAAATAGTTTTTGATAAAGTTGGTCAAAGTCCAAAACCTTTTGAGTTAACCGTAGAGGGTATCTCACTAGAAGGTACTTTGGCAAAAAGTGGTTATCATCGACTTAGACTACAAGGAGACCTTAAAGGTCAAGTAGAACTGCTCTGTGACAGATGTGGAGATGCGTATCAATACGATATGAATTCCCCACTTAATTTAACATTAAGTGACCAAGTTATAGAGACTGAAGATGATTTAGATATAATCGAATTCATTGATGGGGTAATCGACCTTGAATTTATTGTTCAAAGTGAAATAGCCTCCGTTCAAAACTCTTACCACTACTGTAAAATATGTGAGAGTAATGAAGAAGAGTTCGAAAAAGAATTTTAAATATTAAGGATTAAATATGGCAGTACCTAAAAGACGTGTCTCGAAAACAAGAGCAGCAAAAAGAAGAACACACTACAAATTAACATTACCAAGACCTGTAAAAGATGCAGATGGTACGTGGAGAATGCCACACCATATGAATATGACTACTGGCGAATACAACACAACAAAAGCGTAGTTAAGTAGTTCTGATGATTAGAATTGCTATTGATGCAATGGGTGGGGACTTTGGTCCCGAACCTATTATAGAGGGTGTAATCCAAGCACTTGATGAAAAAAAGTTTCTTCCTATTCTTGTAGGAGACAGAGAACAGATTATCTCATTTCTTCCCCAATATTATCTTAATAAAGTAGAGATTATAAAAGCTTCAGATGTTATCTCGATGAGTGACCAAGCAACACAAGCACTGAAAAGAAAAGAGTCTTCTATTTTTAAAGCCGTAGAATTGGTTCGTGATGGAAAAGCCGATGCAGTGGTTTCAGCAGGACACTCTGGTGCAACCATGACTCTAGCAACACTAAGAATAGGACGCTTACCTGGAATTTCCAAACCTGCACTTGCAACCATTATGCCCAACAAATCGATGTCAGCAAAGACTCTTTTACTTGATGTTGGTGCCGTAACAGACTGTACAGCAAAAAACCTTTATGAGTTTGCTATTATGGGTGAGGTCTATGCAAAAAAACTTCTTGGTTTAAGACATCCTACTGTTGGATTGCTCTCAAATGGAGAAGAGGACAGCAAAGGAAATGCACTCACAAAAGAGGCATTTAAACTGATGCACGATGTTCCTGGATTTAAAGGAAATGTTGAAGGGTCAGATATTTTTAATGGTTCTGTTGATGTTGTCGTTTGTGATGGTTATACAGGAAACATTGTATTAAAAGCGAGTGAGGGTGTCGTCTCGACCGTTTTTGATTTAATGAAAACACATATTCGGAAATCTATCCCTGCAAAAATTGGGGCATTTATGATGAAGAAAAAAGTGTTTAAAAAGTTAAAAGAGAAAGTTGATTACGCAGAATATGGTGGTGCTCCTTTACTTGGTGTAAAAGGTTGTGCTATTATATCACACGGAAAAAGTAATGCAAAAGCAATTAAAAATGCTATTTTCCAAGCTATAAAATATAATGACTCTCAGGTCAATAGTGCCATAGAAGAGTTACTCAAAAAAAACAACGCATAAGGTAGATAATGTACGCGAAATTTCATTCTATTGGAGCTTATGTTCCCTCTAAAGTATTAAGCAATGCCGACCTAGAAAAGATGGTTGACACCAGTGATGAGTGGATTTTAAAACGTACAGGAATCTCTGAAAGACGCATTGCCCAAAAAGATGAGTATACCAGTGATATGGCAACAAAAGCTTCTAAAATAGCAATTGAACGTGCTGGTCTAGAGATTTCTGATATTGATTTAATTGTCTGTGCAACAGTCACTCCTGACTACTTTAATATGCCTGCAACTGCTTGTATTATCTCTGATAAATTGGGTATAAAAAATGTTCAAGCATTTGATATGTCTGCAGCATGTAGTGGTTTTGTTTATGCCCTCTCTGTAGCAAAAGCATTTATTGAATCGGGTATGAAAAAGCATGTCCTAATTATTGGTGCAGAGAAATTCTCATCTATTGTAGATTATACAGATAGAAGTACCTGTATCCTTTTTGGAGATGGTGCTGGTGCTGCTGTTATCTCAGCTACTGAAAATCAATCAGAAGCTTTTATTGATGTGCACGCCTCTGCTGATGGCTCCTACTCAGACTTTCTAGTAACTCCTGCTCCAGGTTGTGTCAATCCTGTCTCTCAACAAGTTATCGACCAAGGTCTTAACTTTGTTCGGATGAAAGGAAATGAGACCTTTAAACTGGCAGTAAAAACACTAACAAAAGATGTAAAAGATATTTTAGCAAAAAATGGAATTGCCTCAAAAGATATTCCACACTTTATTCCACACCAAGCCAACTATAGAATTATTAAAGCTGTAGGAGATTCACTTAAGATGAGTCAAGAGCAAGTTGTATTAACAGTTGGAAAATATGGAAATACCTCTGCTGCATCTATTCCAATGGCAATTAATGATATTTATGAGTCAGGTCGTCTAAAGCAAGGAGAGCTTATGCTTCTTGATACCTTTGGTGGAGGTCTCACTTGGGCAAGTGCATTAATGCCATTTGCTGGAGAGACAATCAAACCTGATTAATA
>Ga0256843_1000249_pt1 | contig 46080 bp, 47 predicted proteins | sample AlvinellametaG_FD_191572 | JGI IMG/M metagenome (GOLD analysis project Ga0256843, IMG submission 191572) | Pompeii worm associated microbial communities from hydrothermal vent at the East Pacific Rise, Pacific Ocean - Alvinella | ecosystem: Host-associated > Annelida > Integument > Unclassified ...
GTTTTACAAATTAACTCTAAATCATTATATTTTGGAGTCCATTTCATTTTATTTAAGATTTTAGAGTTATCAGATATTAAAAGTGCTGGATCTCCTGCTCTTCTTTTAGCTATCTCTACTTTAAAATCAACTCCACTAACTTTTTTCATAGTTTCAATCACTTCTTTTACACTATACCCCTTACCATACCCCACATTAAAAGTATTACTATCATTTTCATCTAAATAACTAATAGCATCAATATGTGCTTTTGCTAAATCATCTACATCTATATAATCTCTTATACATGTCCCATCTGGAGTATCATAATCATCACCAAAAATATACATTTTATCTCTTTTTCCTATAGCCGTCTGGGCTGCTACTTTGATTAAATGTGTAGCATTTTTAGTAGATTGACCAATAAGTCCCTCTTTATCAGCACCAGCTACATTAAAATATCTAAATATCACATATTTCATATCAGAAATATTAGCAATATCTTTAATTATCTTTTCACTAAAAAGTTTACTTTGTCCATATGGATTTATAGGATTTGTATCAAATTCTTCACTAATCCCATTTATAGCATCACTTAACTCAGGCTCACCATATACAGCCGCAGTAGAAGAAAAAATAAATTTTTTCACTCCACTTTTTGCTGCACAGTTTACTAAATTTGTAGTATTTGCTGTATTGTTTAGATAATATTTTGCTGGATTTTCCATAGATTCTGGAACTATCAAACTAGCTGCAAAATGGATAATTACATCAAATTTTTCATTATTTAAAATTTCTTCTATTTTATCCCATTCTTTTAAATCTTGATTTATAAATTTAAACTTTCTTATATTTTGTAAAGTTTGAATAGTATCTTCAAAACCTGTCACTAAATTATCTAATACTACTATTTCATTGCTTGTATTTTGCAATAGTTGCTTAGTTAAATGACTTCCTATATATCCTGCCCCACCTGTTATTAAAATCTTCATTTTTTTACTCCAAAAAAATCTACATACCAATCTACAAATTTATCAATACCATCTTGAATCGAAGTTTGTGGTTTATATCCTAAATCCTCTATTAAATCACTAACATCTGCATATGTACTTTCTACATCTCCTGGTTGCATTGGAAGCATATTCTTTTTTGCTGTTTTACCTATTTTTTTCTCAAGTGCTGTGATAAAATCCATAAGTTTAACTGGTGCATTATTTCCAATATTATATACTTTATATGGTGCACTTGAACTTGCTGGGTCTGGATTTGTAGCATCAAAATTTTCATTTGGGTTAGCAGGATTATCAATTACCCTTACAATCCCTTCAACTATATCATCAATATATGTAAAATCTCTTTGCATGTTGCCATAATTGTATACATCTATTGGTTTGTCTTCAAATATAGCTTTTGTAAACTTAAATATGGCCATATCTGGTCTTCCCCATGGCCCATATACTGTAAAAAATCTAAGCCCTGTTGTTTGTATTCCAAATAGATGTGAATATGTATGAGCCATAAGCTCATTACTTTTTTTACTTGCTGCATACAAACTTATTGGATGATTTACACTATCATGAGTAGAAAAAGGTTGCTTTTTATTAAGTCCATATACACTACTACTACTTGCATATGAAAGGTTTTTTACATCAAAGTTTCTGCAAGCTTCAAGTATATTCATAAATCCAATTATATTACTATCCATATAAGCCATAGGATTTGTCAAACTATATCTAACTCCTGCTTGTGCTGCTAAATTACACACTGCATCAAACTTTTCTTTTTTAAAAAGTTTATCAAGATTTTCTTTATCTTCTAGATTTAATTTGATAAATTTATAATTATTATATTTTTTACTTTGTATAAGTTGATTATATTCAATATTTTCACCATCTTCTAAGTTATCAATAATACCTGTATTTTGTAACCTTCCATATTTTACTCTAATATCATAATAATCATTTATATTATCAAGTCCTATTATTTCATCACCTCTTTCTAAAAGATAATGGGCCAAATGCATTCCTATAAATCCTGCTGTTCCTGTTATTAAGATTTTCAATTAAAGTCTCCCATCAACTAAATTTTTATCAAGTATTCCTTTAATATCATAAATCACTTGATTATCTTTTTTTGTAAGATTTAAGTTTTTAAATTCATTATGTGCTACTGCTAGGATTATTGCATCATATTCTTCTAAATTATAATTCTCTTTTAATTCTAAGTTATATTCTCTTTTTACCTCTTCATTATCTGCCCATGGATCATTCACATCTACATTTACTCCAAAATCCTCTAGCTCTCTTACTACATCTATTACTCTAGAGTTTCTTATATCTGGACAATTTTCTTTAAATGTTATTCCTAATACTAACACTTTACTATCTTTAATAGTATGACCTTTATGTATCATTAGTTTAACTACTTTATTTGCTACAAATTCTCCCATACTATCATTTGTTCTTCTTCCTGCTAAAATAATTTGTGGATGATACCCTATCTCTTTTGCTTTATGTGCTAGATAATATGGATCTATTCCTATACAATGCCCTCCTACAAGTCCTGGTCTAAATGGTAAAAAATTCCATTTTGTTCCTGCAGCTTCAAGTACATCTTTTGTATCAATTCCTAGTTTATCAAATATTAAAGCTAACTCATTTACAAATGCTATATTTATATCTCTTTGTGCATTCTCAATAACTTTTGCAGCTTCTGCTACTTTTATGCTACTTGCTAAATGTGTTCCTGCTGTTATTATACTTTTATATAATTCATCTACTTTTTTAGCAATATCTGGTGTACTTCCACTTGTCACTTTTAATATCTTTGTAACTGTATGTTCTTTATCTCCTGGATTTATTCTTTCAGGAGAATATCCTGCAAAAAAGTCTTCATTAAATTTAAGTCCACTTGACTTTTCAAGTACTGGTACACACTCTTCTTCTGTAGCTCCTGGATATACAGTTGATTCATATATTACTATATCACCTTTTTTAAGTACTTTTCCTACACTTTCACTTGCTTTAATCAAAGGTGTTAAATCTGGATTATTGTGTTTATCTATTGGTGTAGGTACTGTTACTATATAAATATTACAATCTTTTATATCATCTAGATTATCACTAAATTTCATTCCATTATCTATACACTCTTTTACTTGTTTTTCACTAAGTTCAAGTGTTCTATCATACCCTTTTTGTAATTCTTCAATCCTGCTTTTTGCTATATCAAATCCTACTACATCATACTTAAAACTAAATGCATGTGCTAATGGAAGTCCTACGTATCCAAGTCCTATCACTGCTATTTTATTTTTCATTTTTTGCTCCTCTTATAAATTCAATAAAAAATACTAAAAATATTCCTAATATAAAACTTGTAATAAATGCTACTATTACAATTAAAGCTCTTTTTGGTTTTGTTTTATCTTTAATATCTGGAATATATGGGTCTGTAACTACCCTTACTTTGTAATATTTAGATGTATTTATATATACTTTTTGTTTGATTAGATTTGATATTAAACTAGCTAACTCTTGTTTTAATTCTAAATTATTTGTTTTTGCAAGTTCAGTTTGATATTTTTGTATTTTTGAATTTATATCTGCTAAATTTTTATTGATTAAATATTGTGTTGCATCTTCAAGAAATTTATTTAGCAAATAGTAGTTAAACTCTCTATTAGGACCTTCTACACTCACATTTATAAGTCCTGTTTTTTTGTCAGTTGAAATTGTAATCATTTTTGAAATTGGTTTATAAATATTATTAAAAAAATTTATCTCTTTTTTCTCATCACTTTTAGAATGAAAAAAATCATAAATATCTCTATTATTCATAGCAAATACAAAATTTTTATCAAAATTTGGATCTAATAATTTTTTATCAATTTTATTTTTTATAATAAAATTTTTCATAAAAGGATAATCACTAAGTAGATTACTAAAAGCCATATCAGGTGTAAGGCCATTACTCCCTCCACCTATATTTACGCCAGCCATACTCGCTAATGCACCAAGCCCACCTAAATTCATACTTTTTGATTGCTCTTGTGGGGCAAGAAGAGTATATACTTTATACTCATTTGGTTTAGATAAAGCCCAAATAATAGCTAAAAATGTAACTATAGTTACAAAAATAGCTATAAATAATTTATATTTCCAAATAGTAGCAAAAAGTTCTTTTAAATCAATCTCATCTTCTTCTATACAAACATTATTATTTATACTCATTCTAATACTCCTACAGTCTTAAGAGATGCTGCTGTGATTGCTAATTGATATACGATAGATGTAACATCTTTTGCTATACCATACCATGTAGATGTAACTATTTTTATAGGTATAGTTATAGCATCTCCATTTTTTACTTTTACATCACTATCTATCCATCCAAATTCACCTTTTTCGGTAAATCCATTTGCATGAACTACAAAATAGATATCATCTGCCATATCTGTTCTTCCACCTGCATTTTCAATATATTTTAAAGCACTATTATCTATATATACAAATGCTGTAGGAGTAAGAACTTCTCCTAAGACTATTACACTATCTGGTTTTGTAGGAATATATAATTTATCTCCATCTTGAAGAGTAATATTATATTTTGATTTTTTAAATTTTTCTAGATCTCTATCAAGAGTGATAGCTACTCTTCCTATTGGTTTTAATTTTTCTGCTTGTGCTGCTAGATTATCTATAGCTTCTATTAAATTTTTAGCATCTAAACTTGATTGCCCTGCACCTTTGGCACTTGCTGCAATTACTGATATTTTCTTTTTAAGTCTATATATCATTTTTTCCATTCTTTGAACTTGCATCTCTTGAACAGATTTTCTAGTAAATACAGCTCCATATAAATATGCATCTTTAGTAAATCCACCTGCTCTTTTTACAAGCTCATATAAAGTATCCCCTTTTTTTACTGTATAAGTTCCTGGATATTTTACTTCTCCATCTAAAGTAACCACTTTTCTTTCATTCCAATCAGGTATTTTTTTGATAGTTATTTCATCATATGGTTTTAATGTAATATTTAAATCTTTAAATGAAAGTTTTTTAATAGTTCTAACCCTTTTGTTATTTTGGATACTATATCTAATAAGCTCTATATAATTTGTATCTGCTTTATCTGTAATCCAACCTGCTGCTGTAATTAAATCTTTTAAAGTCATATTTTTCGAATATGTATATATATCTGGATTATGAACTTCTCCACCAATAAATACAGGTTTTAAAGTATTAAAATCATAATAACTATACAAAGTTATTTCATCAAATGGCTTTAATTTATAATCAGGGTTTTTAGTATAATCTATAAATTTCATAGATGGTCTTTTATTTTCATCATAAGATATTATTTTGACTTTTTTTGGATAAAACTGTGGAGTAACTCCAGCATTATGGATAATATCTTTTAAAGTCTCCCCCTTTAAATATCTATATAAACCTTTATTTTTCACCACTTTACCATCTACTTTTATAAATTCCTCTGGTAACACTTCATACTTATTAAAAATATAAATAGTATCTTTATAATTTAATTTTATATCTTTTGGATTTTTTAGATTAAATGAGATTATTTTTGAATCAAATGTTTCAATAAGTCCATATTCATAATATGTATTTTTTAAATATACTAATTTTTCTAAAAGTGTTTTTAACTTTTTATCTTTTGGAATCTCAAAAGTTCCTGGTTTTTCTATATTCCCATATACATATACTAAGTTTTTATTAAGTTCACTTATTTTGTATACATATATTTTATCACCATTTAACAAAAAAGGATTTTCCTTTAAACTTTTAAATAAAACTTTTGTATAAGAGTTATTTTTAAACCTTGTAATTTTTATAAATTTTTTAGAGGCATCAGCCTTTAGACCTCCTGCATAATTTATTAACTGTTGTAATTTTTCATCATCTTTAAGCTCATAAATAGCAGGAATATTAACTGCTCCTCTTAAATAAACTAATTTTTTCGCTTTTGGTACATATATTATATCTCCATTTCTAAGAAGTGTCGTATCTACAACATCTCCATCTTTTATAAGCTTATAAAAATCAATTATTTTAATAACTCTTCCACCTCTTTTTAGATATACTTCTCTCATACTACCTAATCTTCCAAATCCATTTGCAGCTATTAATAGATCTTTAATAGTAGAAAGAGAAGTTAAATTATAAATTCCTGGTGCTTTTACAAATCCTGTAAGTGATACTTGTATAAAAGAATTTACTTTTACATTTATTAAAATTTTAGAGTTTGGATAAGTTGGTTTTAATTTATTTTTAAGCATATTTTTTAGTTCATATACACTCATCCCTGCTACATATATAGGCCCTAAAATAGGTAATATTATGTTTCCATTATTATCTATTGTTAAATTCAATGTTTTATCATTTCCACCAAAAATCTGAATCTCTATATTATCACCTATATTTACTTGATAATAATCTGGTACTGATAAGTTGTTTATATTTAATCTATTTTTATTATAAAAAAACTTATCTCCATATCTTTCTAGCTCTACAGTTTTATTATTATCTTTTTGTTGGTTAGATTGAATCTTTTTTATTAGTTCATTTTCTGGAATATATGATAAAGGTGAATTAGTAGTAATATTAGATTCACTAATATTTAAATCTGTTATATTATTTTCTGTAATATTTAAATCTGTTATATTATTTTCTAAAAGTAAAGTAGTATTGTTTTGATTTTTAGATCTATTTATTTGTGTTAAAATTTGCTCTTTAGTAAGCCCTTTTTGCTTCATTAAAATTTGTGCTTGTGGAGTATCTAATAAAGCTGGATTTGCCTTAATAGCAGAAATAAGTTCTGTTTCTTCTAAAGCAAATAAATAAGAAAATAACATTAAAAAAATGATGAGAAATTTTTTCATGAAGATACCTTTTTTTTAGTAGAATTATAACAAAAATAAAATTATAGTAAAAAGCAAAAAGAAATATATTTAATAATATATAACCTTTTACTTATTTAATGATCACTATTTAACACCAATTTGATAGTATTCAAAACCTAAACTTTTCATTTTCTCTTTATTATATTGATTTCTTCCATCGAAAATTATAGGATTTTTAAGTCTTTTTTTCATTTCATCAAAATCTGGACTTCTAAACTCTTTCCATTCAGTTATTAAAAGCATAGCATCTGCATCATTTAAAGCATCATATTTATTATCTGCATATTCAATATCTACATCTTTTAGCCAAAATTCTTTTGCATCTTTCATAGCTTCTGGGTCGTATGCTTTGATTTTTGCTCCTCTTTTAATAAGCTCTTTAATTATTACAATAGATGGAGCTTCTCTCATATCATCAGTTTCTGGCTTAAAGCTAAGTCCCCATATTGCAAATGTTTTACCATTTAAATCATCTCCAAATCTCTCAGTTACTTTTCTAACAAGTGTAAGTTTTTGCTCAGCATTTACTTCTTCTACTGCTGGGATTATTTTTGGCTCATATCCTACATCTTTTGCTATTTTAACTAGTGCATTTACATCTTTTGGAAAGCAACTTCCCCCATATCCACATCCGGGATATATAAAGCTATATCCAATTCTACTATCACTTCCTATCCCATGACGAACCATATTGATATCAGCACCTACTCTCTCAGCTATTTGACTCATTTCATTCATAAAAGATATTTTTGTAGCAAGCATTGCATTTGCTGCGTATTTAGTAAGTTCTGCACTTCTTACATCCATACCTATAAATCTCTCATGATTCATTGTAAATGGTCTATAAAGCTCTTTCATAATTTCCATCGCTTTTTCACTCTCAGCTCCAATTACTACTCTATCTGGCTTCATAAAGTCACTAATAGCTGCACCTTCTTTAAGAAATTCTGGATTACTTACTACATCAAAAGGGATATTTACTCCTCTTTTATCAAGTTCAGCTTGGATAGTTGCTTTTACTTTATCAGCTGTTCCTACTGGTACTGTAGATTTATCTACTACTACCATATAATGAGTCATATATTTACCTATATCTCTAGCTACTGCTAGTACGTATTGCAGGTCAGCACTTCCATCTTCACTCATAGGAGTTCCAACTGCTATAAAAACTATATCACTATTTTCTAAAGCTTCTTTTATATCAGTAGTAAAATGTAAATTACCTTTTTTATAGTTTTCAAGCACCATAGGCTCAAGTCCAGGCTCATAAATAGGAATAATCCCTTTTTTTAAATTTTCTATTTTTTTCTCATCAATATCCACACAAATCACATTATTTCCCATTTCTGCAAAACATGTACCTGTTACAAGTCCTACATATCCTGTACCTATTACTGATATTTTCATTATTATCCTTTAATTTAATTTTTTATCTATTTTTGAAAAATCTATATTATATACTACTAACCCCATAATACCTATTATTAAAGTAAAAATAAGTAAAAATAAATTTGTATTATCCATCTTTTATTCCTTCTGATTTTTTTATAAATAAAGCACCCACTCCATATACCACTATCCAAAAAATAATTCCAAATAACAATGAATTATTTTCACCATTTGTAAAATAATCTTTTATAAACACTAAAGCAGTAATTATATTTGCAAAATTAAATAATGCTTTACCTATTTCTTCAAATACTTTTTTTTACTCTTTTTTTAGTATAATTATATCAAAAAAGGCTATAAGTGTTAATTATAGGGGAGAAATATAAGTTTATAGATATTGAAAAACAAAAATTAAAAAAATATAATCTAACTTTTATTGAAGTTAATGAAAACTTAATAGACAATATAGAAAAACATATTAAAAATAATAAATTTGAAATAATTATTTTAAATACAAATAAAAAATTATCAAATAAAGATGTAGAATACCTAACTGAACTTCAACTCAAAATTCATAATTCAAAATTCAAAATTATTACAATTGAACATTTTTTAGAACAATATCTTCATAAACTTTATATTCCAAGAGATAATAGTAATATATCTTTTTTAGATGATATTAAGCCTTTTAATAAATGGCAATATTTCTTAAAAAGAGTTATTGACTATTCTATCGCTATACCACTTGGAATAGTTACTACCCCTATTATGCTATACTCTGCTTATCGCATAAAAAAAGAATCTCCAGATGGTCCTGTGTTTTTTAAACAAAAAAGAGTTGGAAAAAATGGGGAAGAGTTTGAATGTATAAAGTTTAGGAGTATGAAAACTAATATAGAGTTTTTTGACCATTATACTCAAGAAAACGATCCTAGAATTTTTAAATGGGGTGAGATTATGAGAAAAACAAGAATTGATGAATTACCTCAACTATGGAATGTACTAAAAGGGGAAATGCACCTTATTGGACCAAGAGCCGAATGGAATGAACTAGTTAAAAAATATGAAAAAGAATGGCCTTTTTATCATGAAAGACACTTAATAGCCCCTGGTATTACTGGATGGGCTCAAATAAACTATCCTTATGGTAAAAATATGGAAGATACTTATCAAAAACTTATGTATGACTTGTATTATATTAAAAATTGGAGTTTATGGCTTGAGATTAAAACTATTTTTAAAACTGCTATGGTAATGGTGGGGAGGAAGGGGTTATAGATTTAATAAAATTTTCTTGATCCTTTTAGCAGTATGGCCATCCCAATAAACAGGAATATTACCTTGTTTATATTCTCCTTCCATAATTTGTTCAAAATAATTTTTATAATTATCAAAATTTACTAATGTATTTGTACCTTCTATTACAGTAATAGGTCTTTCTGTATTTTCCCTAAAAGTTAAACATGGGATTTGTAAATAAGTCGTTTCTTCTTGAATACCTCCACTATCTGTAATTATAAATTTTGAATACACTACTAAATTCATAAAATCAATATATCCCAATGGTTCTAATAAAATCACATTTGAAATACTTTTTAATTTATCTAATAAATCAAATTTAATTAAATTATTTTTAGTTCTTGGATGAATAGGAAATACTACTTTTATATTTTTAGAAATAGTCTTAAATACTTCAATAATATTCAATAAATTTTCTTTATTATCAACATTTGAAACTCTATGAAAAGTAGCAACTGCATATTTTTGTTTTTCTAATCCCAAGTTTTTATAAAACAAATTATTTTTTATATCATCTTCTTTCATTTTAAATGAATCTATCATTATATTACCAACTAATTTTATTTTTTTAGATTCAATCCCTTCTCTTACTAAATTTTCATTAGCATCAATAGAAGGAGTCCAATAATAATCACATATAGAATCTGTTACTTTTCTATTTACTTCTTCTGGCATACTCATATCAAAACTTCTTATTCCTGCTTCTAAATGTGCTACTTTTATATGTAATTTTTTAGCAACAATAGTACAAGCCATAGTTGCATTAACATCCCCTACTACTATTACTAAATCTGGTTTATCAGACAACACCACTTTTTCATACTCTATCATGGTATTTGCTACTTGTTCTGCATGAGTTTTACCTCTAACATTTAAAAAAACATCTACTTTTAAATTCAAATCATTAAAAAAAGCTTCACTCATATTTTTATCATAATGTTGTCCAGTATGAACTACTCTCACATCAAATCTTTTATCATCTTTTAAAACATTATACAATGGAGCTATCTTCATAAAATTTGGTCTTGCTGCACCTATTAAGTCTATTTTCATAATTATACTATTCCTTTATCTTTAATTTAGTTTGTAAAACTATATTTCTAGGTATAGGTAAATCTTTGAATACTTTAAAATGTAATTTTGTATCTGGTTTAATCACAGCCCAAGCTGTAAGAAAAATCAGCATAAAATAAGTATATAAATTTTGATGTTTTACATACCATTCTTCAAGCTCTCCTTTGTATGGAGCAATTACTTCATCATAAAATTTCAATCTATCAATATTTGGGTCATCTAAAATCTCTTCTTCATCTCTAAATACAACAGATCCTATACCAGAAAGTCCTGGTTTTACTTGTTTAATAACTTCTTGTATGGTTTTAGAATAAACTAAAAAATTCCTTTTAGTCAAAGGCCTAGGACCAATAATAGACATATCCCCTTTTAAAATATTTATAAGTTGAGGAAGTTCATTTATTTTTGTTTTTCTAAGAAATTTTCCAAAAGGTAATACTCTTGGATCATTTTTAACTGTTACATCTCCTGTTCCCATACTTGGAGAATCTTTTAGCATTGTAGCAAATTTTAAAAGTCCAAACATTTTACCATCTTTTCCTACTCTTTCTTGAATATAAAAAACTTCCCCTTCACCTGTAAATTTCAAAATTATCACTACCGGCACTAAAAGTGGTGAAAGAATAATAAGTGCTAATCCCGAAAAAAATATATCAAAAAATCTAACCATTTTTACATCCTATTATCTAAATATTTACCTGTTTCTTTATGATTAAAATTTGGTATCATAAAGTTAAATAAATCAACTAACTCTTTTTTATCCCAACTCCCTCTTTTTCTCATTTTATCTATCTTGTAAGTAAAATAATCTAACTTTTCATTATTAAAAATTGCTTCATTTTTAATAACTCCAAGATTTTCAAATCTATCCCAATCAATAACCTCATCACCTGTATAAAATTCTTCAAAATCCTTCTCACCTGTTGTATCACTTTTGAAGAAATATACTGGCCATTTGCCTTGTTGAGGTAAAGTTTTAACAAGTTCTCTTGCCTCATCTTCACTTTTACATTTATAAGGTTCATATCCTAACTCTTGCAAATATTGCACTGCAATTTCAGCAAAAGTTATAAGATGAAGTTTTTCAGATAATTTAGGAAAAAACATATCTCTATTTTCTCCAAAAAGTGCACTCATTAAACAAAGTTCCCCCGATTCTTTTGGAGTTACAAAATATCTTTTAATATCATTTGGAGCTGAGATTGGTTGTCTTTTTTCTATTCTTCTATTAAATCCATATAATAAACTACCATCACTAAAAGCCACATTTGCAAATCTAGCAGTTGAGATAGGTATCTCTAAACTTCTTCTCATTAAAAAATATTCCATAATTCTTTTACTTGCCCCCATCATATTTACAGGGTTTGCAGCTTTATCGGTTGAAACACAAAAATATTTTTTTACCCCTTTTTGCAAGCTTTGAGAAATTGTTTTATCTGTATTGAAGATATTTACATCAATCATCCTCATAAGAGTATAAGGGTCTTTTTCACTTCTTACATGTTTTAGGGCAGATAAATTTAAAACATAATCATACTCTCCGTCATTTTTTATAAACGCATCATAAATATCACTTCCTATATCAAGTGCAAATGTTTTAAACTCTCCATCAATATATCCTAAACTACTTCTTATGTCCCTAACAAGCTCAACTAAATTATTTTCACTAATATCAACTACATGCAGTTTTTTTGGATTTCTTTTAAATATTTCTTTTACAACTGCACTCCCTATACTTCCAGCTCCTCCTACTACTAAAAAATTCGAACTTTTTACTTTTTCATCAAGTTCTTTTCCAAATTCTCTTATATCATCTTCAAATAATTCGCTATCTCTTCCTATTAGTTTTAGTATATTCATAATTTTTCTCCTATTAACATATATTTTATACCTTCTTCTATACTATATGGATTATTTAGATTTAATCTCTCTTTTGTAATTTGATTATTTACAATTAAACTACCATATATTCTTTGATATATATTTGGTTTCAAATGTTTTAACATATATTCAAATAATGGAATTTTAATTAAATATATTTTTTTATTCAGATTTTTTGCTATCAATTTTATAAAACTTGATGTGCTTATGGTTTCATCATCAGATGCTAAAAAAACACCTTTTTGTCGTTGTAAAATTAATTCATCTATTAAATAACACAAATTTCCTATATATACCATACTTCTTTTGTTATTTATATTTTTAAATGGTAAAACATTCACTTTTTTTATAAGTTTAATTAAATTTTGGATATTCCCTTTTACTCCATATCCATATACTATTGGAGTTCTAATAATACTTACTATAAAATCATTACTTTCAAGTTCCAATAATTTATTTTCCGCTTCTAATTTACTTTTACCATAATAATCTACTGGATTACAATTACTATTTTCATTATAAGCAATATCTGCTTCTTCTCCATATACTTTAATAGTGCTCATAAAAATAAATTGCTTCACTCCACTTTCTTTTGCCTTTTTTGCTAATTGAATAGTTTGTTCTACATTAACCCTATAATATTTATCTTTCTTAGCTCCTTGCATTTGATGCACAAGTGCTGATAAATGCACTACTATGTCAATATCTGATAAATCTAATTTATCAAAATCATCATTTCTAAAAGAAAAAGTTTTTATATTATATTTTTTATTATATTTTTGCAAAAAATAACTTCCTATAAATCCTAATGAACCTGTTAATAAAATATTCATAAACTATATACCTCTTTTGCCATATTATCCATTATATTTTCTCTTTTATATCTTTTAATAAATTCTGAACGATTAATATTATCTTTAATAATAATATTTTTAAACTTACGAATAAAATCTTTCTCATTATTTGGTTTAAACACTAAACTATCACTAATATTATTTTCAATAAATTTTTTAGCAAAACCATTTACTCCTGCTATAATAAATTTATTAGTAGCTGCATATTCAAAAATTTTCGATGGCAAAACTTTTTCAAAAGCTTCATAATCATTTAAATGCAAAAATAAAATATCACTATCTTTATATATGTATAATAATTCTTTTCTATTTACCGGTTTTTTTACAAAAACATTTTTTATATTATATTTATCAAGTTCTTTTAATAATTTATCTTTCCTTCCTCCATCTCCAATTATCCAAAATTCATAATTACTTAATATATTAGCTAATTGTGGTATTATATTTTCTAATCCTTGCCCTTCACCAATATTACCAGCATATGTAATGATTTTTTTATCAGTTTTTTTTTCTTTTGTAAAATCAAAGTTTAAAAACTCATCATCTATCCCATTTGTATAAAAGCTATATATGTTATTTGGATTTATTTGTTTAAAATAATTCAAAAATCCTTCTGATACTAAATTTATATGATTAGCTCTTTTTATAGTATTCTTTTCAATAACTTTAAATAAAGGTAAAAAATATTTTAATTTACTATTCCTTCTTTCAAAAATAGATTGCATTGTATCTAAAAAAATATCTCTCATATCCAAATATAACATAGCTTTATGTTTATTAGCAATTAAACTCCCTAAAAAAGCAGTCATCAACCTTGAAGATGTTGCAAATACAATATCATAATTTTTATTAAATGCTAATTTATATGCCCCTCTTAAAAATTTACTAAAACTGATAGATTGATCTACAAAACCACTTTTATGACTACCAACATCAATTCTAGAAATAGAAATATTATCTGATAATTTTTCATAATTCTTTGTCTTTACATTAAAAGAATGATATCTATTAGGCATAGTAGTTATAATATCAACAATATCATCATTCTTAATAATTTTTTTTAAAGAATTAACAAAAGCTGTGCATCTAAATGAACCAGCACATAAATCTGGATAATAATAAAAACTAAGTATTAAAATTTTTTTCATATATTTATCTCCACTTTCAATTCTTGCTCAAATTCTATCTCTACCACATTTGTTAAAATTCTTTTGTTATATTCAAATGCAATATAATTTTGAACTATTTTAAATTCTTTATTTGTTTTGATTTTATTTTTTATCTCTTGTTTGATAATTTTAGGATGAAAATGCAATCTAAAAACTGCTTTTGTTTTTTGATTTAAATTATCAATAATAATAATTTTATTCTCACTAAATTGCCAAGTTCTTTGATGAATTATTCCAAAGTTTTTATATCCATTATGTTTTGCTAAAATTATATCATTTTTTATATCTATATCAAAAACTTCTGCTCTATTTGCTACTCTAAATCCTCCCCAAACTTGCGATGAATTTGTATCATTTATTTCAATAGTATTATGGGCGTTTGTGCTTCTTTCATAATCTCTAACCTCTCCTATTTCATAAGTAGAAATACCTGTATCTACTATAAAAGGTTTATTATCAATATTTAATACAAAACTAAAAGTATCTGCATGAGCATGCCCTGGGATATAATCTGGACCAATCTTTCCAATATCTACTATACACTCATAATTGTTTTTTGTAATTTTCCTATATCCACTATCAATAAGTTTCAAATTTTCTTTTGATATATTCAAATAGTCACAATAATCAAATAATTGTTTTGAAGTAGGAGCAATTTTATTTGCACTATCATTGAGTAATGGAATTTCGCCATTTGAAAAAGTAATATTTTTAAGCCAACATTGCATTTTTGAAGCTTTATTTGTTAAAAAATTTAATAATTCAGTATCATTTAAGTTTTTATCAACTAATTGAATAGCATCAAGCAATCTATAAAAAATTATCTGATGATACATAGGAGATAATTCAAAATGCCCTCCATCATCTAAAATTTGTTCGTTTAATTCATCGTATAAAATCTCTTTTGCTTTGGCTAATAACTTCTTATCATCAAAATACACCCCACCCCATAATAAACTAAACCCATTTTCAAGCAAATGATTACCAAGCAAATGATACTCTAAATTATCGTATAAAATGTAATATTGAGCTAATAGACTATTGTCTATTTTCTTATCTTTTATTTTGTGTTTAATTAAAAATTTTATCCAATTTATTCCTCTAAGACTTGTAGGATAAGGCTCCAACCCATCTTTTATATTTTGTAAATTATCAATAAAATCATAAATTAGCTTCAATCCTTTTTCTTGCGATATATTTTTCTGATTTAAATAATCAAAATAATTCAAGTTATAAGTCCAAAGTTTTCCAAATTCAGAGTAATTCCAATCTATTTCATCAAATTTTTTTGATAGATTTAAAAAAGTAAAAGTATTATTCTCAAACGAAGTATAATTATTTATGAAATTATTAAATACCAATTCTTTTGGATTTGAAGGTAGTAATAAAGGATAATTATATCCTTTAATCTTTTTTCTTATAAAGTAATATAACCTATAATAAATTTGTTTTGACTTTAGATATTTAAGCGTATTCAATAATAAAATAAATTTATTCAACTTCTACTACCTTATTTGTCTTTAAACTTTCTAATATTTTAAAGGTTGTTTTAGTTGTATTATAAATACTATCAAATTCTATCGCTTCTTTTCCATTTTTAATTGATTCTTTAAATGCTTTAAATTCATTTACAAAGCCTTTATCTTGATTTGAACTTTTTTCTTTTTTTGCTTTTGAATTTGAATAAGTAATCAACTCTCTAAAATCATTCATACTGATACTAACACCATTACCAAACACTTCTATATATTCTTTTGGCATAGAATTATCTCCATAAGCATAATAAGTAATAGTAGCCATACTTCCATTTTCATAATTTAAAATAATAGATACATTATCCTCATCTGGAATTGATTTATCATCTTTTTTGAGATTTGTAGCGAATACTGATTTTACTTTACTACCGGTTAAGAAACTACAAGTATCAATAAAATGACAAACTTCACCAATAATTCTACCTCCCCCTATTTCTCTGTCTTGAATCCATATATCTTTTGGAATAATTCCAGCATTTATTCTATAATTTATGGCAATAGGTGCTGATATATTTTGTTTTATTTTTTGAATCATTGGAGCAAATCTTCTATTAAATCCAACTTGTAATACAACTTCTCCTGTATAATTATCCTTAATCTCTTCTAATTCCTCTTCATAAATACATAAAGGCTTTTCTACAAAAATATGTTTTTTGGCTTTTAATGCTTCTAAGACAAGTTTGGCATGTTCGTTGTGTCTTGTAGTAATAATTACACTATTTATTTCTTTGTTTTTAAATATTTCTTTATTATCTGTTGTGATATATTTAAAATTATATTTTTTTCCCGTCCCCTCAGCTGATACACCAGTAGCGGTGCAAAGCCCTACAAGTTCATATCCACTAACTTTTTGCAGATTTGGTAAAATCACTGATTTTGTAAAATTACCTGCTCCAATAAGTCCTATGTTTATTTTATCATTTGTGATTTTTTTTGATGTTCTTTGAACTATTTTTTCATCTTCTAAATTTATATCTCTATTGTATTTCAAAACAATTCCAAGATATTTTTCTTTAATTCTGCCTTCAAGCAAATCATAAGCCTTCATTGCTTCATCAAAATCAAACTGATGAGTTAATATCTCTTTTGGAGTGATTTTGCCCTCTTCTATAAGCCCTAAAAATGCCTCAAAATTTCTTTGCTCTGTAAATCTCACTAAATCATACGGATAATCTATCCCTTTTTCCTCATAATTAGGATCATATCTACCAGGTCCATAAGCCATAGATAATTTTATGCCAAGCTCTTTTTTGTAATATTCATTTCTTGGAATATCCATACCTACCATTCCAACTATTACAACCCTACCTCTCATTCTACTAATATCTGCAGCATCAATTATTGGTTGATTAGACATCGTAGAAGCCGTAATAATCACTGCATCAACCCCATATCCATTACTAAATTCATTTGCTTTTTTTATCAAATCACTTGCATAACAAACCTCATCAGCACCAAGTTTTTTAGCAAGTGCTATTTTATCTGGGTCTATATCACTTCCTATTACTTTACATCCATTTGCTTTTAGAAGTTGGATAGTTAATTGCCCTATAAGCCCCAACCCCATAACTGCTATTTTTTCTCCAAGTAATGGATTTGTTTGCCTAACTCCTTGAAGTGCTATCGCTCCTACCGTTACAAAAGATGCATCTATATCATCAACCCCATCTGGTATTTTTACCATTAGATTTTTTGGCACATAATTTATCTCAGCGTGATTTGCATATCCTGCTCCACCACAAGCTACTCTATCACCAATATTTAACCCACTTACATTCTTCCCTACTTCTATAACTTTTCCTGCAAGTGAATACCCAAGCGGAATAGGTGTATCAAGCTTTGTAAATACCTTTTCAAGTGTATTTCTTACACCCTCTTTTTTCATCTTATCTATTACTTGTTTTACTAAATCGGGTCTATCTTTTGCTTTTTGAATCATAGACTTTTTAGCAAAATCTACAAGCATCTTCTCAGTCCCTGCACTTACTAAACTCACACTTGTGTGCACTAAACACCCATTCTCTTGACAAATCGGTGCTGGCACATCAAATAATCCTAACTCTCCTGTCTTAAAACTTTGTATTAGTTGTTTCATTTTTTTCCTTTATTTTAATTATTTACTAAATTAAATATCTCTCAATTCCTGCACTAAAAATATAAATTTACCTCTATGACTTCTAATTAAATCTTTTTCATTTACAATTTTAATCTTTAATTCAAAATCTTTTAATTTTTCCTTAATTTCATTATAGAATCTTTGCTTTAATACTTCATTCTTTAATTTTGTAGTTTCTTTTTTAACTAACCATATCTCTACTTTTCCAAAGTCTTGTTGATGAATTTGATAATAAAGTATCTCATTTTGAATATCTGAATGTAAATTTATTGCAGTAGTAGAGATTTTTTTATCTTTATTTAAATACACAAAATCCTTTCCTCTTCTACTTTGAATATCTTTTATATAAATATAATTTTCATCTTCAAATATTTCTCCACCATCTCCTGTTTTAAAGTTAATAAATGGCATTGCTTTATTTACAAATGTGGTAGCCACTATTTCTCCATCTATAATCCTTGGATATCCATAAGAAGTATAAATTTTAAAATTCCCATCCATTTTCTCATCTACTGCCAAAGTTACTTTTTCTGTTTGACCATACCAATGCACAACTTTACATTTAAAAAACTCTGAAATTTGCTTTTTATCTTGTATAGCTGCTCCTTCACTTCCTAAAAATACTCCATTAAGATTTAACACAAAATTATAATATTTAAAATATTCTATATATTCCTTTAATAAAGAAGGATATCCATGAATATATTTTATATTATACTTTTTTATCTCTTTAATTAAATCTTTGAAATTATCTCTATCTACTTTAAAAGTATCTACAATCAATTCATTATATATAGGATTAAATTCCAATAACTTATTATTTTTTAATGCTTTACCTCTTAAAGTCAATTTAGTATCTCTAACTCTATCATAACCAGCTAAATTCCATATATTATGCATATGAGACCACTCTATACCAAAACTTTCATTGGATAATAAAATAGTGGTAGGATTTCTTCCACTTCCTCCTGTTGTAGTTTTATAGGAATTAAACTTATTAAATTTATCTGAAATATAATATTCAAAATTAGTAGCAATATCATAAGATGACACAAGAGGCAATTCTGCTAAAACTTTTCTACTTTCCTCTATATAAAATTTTTTAGGAATATTTTCTTTTCCATATTGGGTGTGCTTTTTCGCATAACTTAAAATATCATACAAATTTTTATCAATAATACTTTTATCAAAACTTACTTTTTCTTTCCATTTTAAATATGATTTACCAAATAAAATTCTATCTGGAATATATTTTAAAAACTTCAATTTATCTTTTGGCAGTTTATCATAGATATTTTTTAAATTATGGAGCATTATTTAACCTTTAATCTTACTAATAAATCAATAATTTTTTGTCTATTTATTACAATTAATTTATTTATAACCTTTTTAAACTTAGAATTATAATTTTTATAAATAGGTAATAATCTTTTCTTTTTTCTATTTTTTTCAAACCATTTAATATATTTATCATGAATCATATTATCAAAAGGAGTTAAATCTTTTATTTTTTTACTTTCTAACAATTTTTCTTTTTGGGTTACTATTAAATTATTTTTCTCATCTTTATATGTCCAAAATAATCTTATTTCTTCAATTTTTTCATTAAACTCTACACATAAACCTTCTTTTGCTTCCTCATTATATTTTAAATTATATCCATTATAATTTGTTTCAGGTAAATAAAAATTTCCTAAGCTATAAAATATAGGAACATTTTTATAAATTTCACATCCCCCAACAATATGAGGATGATGACAAAAAATAGCCTTTATATCAAATTCATCAACTAAATCAAAAAACATCTTTCTATGTGCTGGTTGAGGATATAGCTCAAATTCATAGTTATTATGAAAAATTAATATTATATTTTTTTGATTTTTTATTAACCCTTTTATATTTTCATACTCCATAGGATTTACACCTTTTGAAGTTTCAGTAGCATATTTACATCCTATTATATCCCACCCAAAAGCAAAAACTTTATATTTTTTATAGTCTTTTTCAAATTCAAAATAGTTTATGGCTTTTTCTAAATTATCTCCTGCTCCAAATCCACTAATATTATTTTCATGCAAAAAATCTTTTTGATCTTCTATTGAAACTTCAAAATCAGTAATATGATTATTTGCAAGAGAACAAGCTTTTACATTTAAAAACTTAAAAAAATGAATTATATCCTTTGAACTATTTAAAGCAATTCCTTTTGTAGTTTTTTTAACCTGTTTGTTGTCTATTATTAATGATTCTAAATTAACTATTTTTTCTTTTTGTAAAAATTCTTTATCCAGCTCTTTATAAAAATTTTTATTAAATTTAAAAGGAAAAACTGTATCTCCACAAAAAATCATTTCCAAGCCTTTATTTTATTACAAATCTCAAGATATTTTTCTGCTCTACTTTTAGCAGTTTCAAATGTTTTTACTCTTTTTATTCCTTTATTAACTAATTCATTATATAAATTAGAATCTTTATAAATCATTTCTATTTTCTCTACTATATCATTTCCGTCTAACGGATTAAAATATAAAGCAGCATCCTCACATACATCTTTTGCAAAAGATAAATTTGATGTTAAAATAGGTTTTTTCATTTTCATAGCTTCTGGATAACTTGCACTAAAAGTTTCAAGAAGTGTAGGTAAAAACATCGCATCTGATTGTAAATACAGAGAAGGCACACTCCTTATATCTACTTCTCCCACATTAATAATATACTCTTTAAAATTTCCAAAATTCTTGTAAAAATCTTTTTCTTTAAGTGTTAAAACAAATTTTATATTTTTCAAATTTTTTTCTTTTAAAATTGGAATGATTTTTCTAATAATAGATAAATTTTTATGAGTATAATTATTAGCTACTGTTAAAAGATAAAATTCTCCTTTTTTCTTATTTAAATCAATATAATATTTACTTTTTTCTTCTAAATAAGATAAATTATCAAATATTGCATTATATGTATTTCCTACTACAAAAACTTTATCTTCATTAATATTAAAATATCTTATAAACTTTTTTTTAGCATCATTCGTTTCTAAAACAAAAAAACCTCCATCTTTTTTCATAAAAAATCTTTTTAATTGTAAAAGGCTTTTAGTCCTTAAATTCTGAAATAAATTTTTTTCTTTTAATAAAAAATCTATATCATTATATAGCCACCCATCTGCAACTCCCATTAAGTGAACTTTGCTAGGTTTCCAGTAACTTGGACCAAATATAGTAAATGCTACATCATAATTTATACTATTTTCTATTTGTCGTAAATACTTACCTATTTTGTAAAAAGATAACTTTGGAACATCAAAAAATTTAAATCTATTATCAAATTCTTCTATTTCTAATCTTTCTTTTACTTTTTTTGATAAAAAAACAAAATATTTATTATCATAATTCATTTTTTGTAATTCATTAATAAAAGAAACTGCAACTTGCACTCCTCCCCCAACATACAAGTTTGAAGCATTAATTAATAATTTCATTATAAACCCTTATTATTTCTCTACATCTATCTACAACTTCATGTCCATCTTTCATAAGTCTTTTATCTCCATTCTCTCCAATTTCTTTAATTTTATTTTCATTTTTTAAATAATACCTAATTTTCTTTAGTAATTCTTCTTTATTTCTAAAATACACTGCTTCTTTATCTTCTTCAAATAAATTTTTTGCTAAATCATCAGTATAAATACTTACCATCATAGTTTTTGTTACAGGTATCTCAAAACATCTTCTTGTATATGTATCATTATTTAGTTTTGATAAAAATACAAGTGCTATTTTTGCACTATTTATTGCTAAATTATAATCCTTATCAATAACTTTTATTTCATATCCTAATTTTTGGATAAAATAATCATAATATTTAGAATTTTGCCAAGAATGACCATAAATTTTTATATCTATACCACTATCAAAAAGTAACTTTATATATTCATCTCTTCCATCATCTTCCCAATGCCCTAAAAAAATCACATCACATTTATATTTATTATCATTAATATTTTCAATGTAGTAATTTTTTTCTTTTAAATAATATGACCTTAAAAGAGAAACATTATCATATCCCAAACTTTGATAATCATCTATATTTTTCCATCTATAAGAAAATATCCAATCCATATATTTTAAAGAATTTTTATAATGTCTCCAATAATATGACGGATAATACTCTGCAAAAGGGTCATCATTGTTATATGCAAACAATTTTATTTTTGGATAATATTTTTTTATTTTATTTATAGTATTTGGATATATATGCCTTACTCTATAAAAAAATATCAAATCTGGTTTATAACTTTGTATTTTTTCTAATAAATCTTTATTTATTTTATTTACTAATATTCCATAAGAAAACTTATTTTCTATTTTATGCCATAAACTGGTTTTAAATCTATTTCCATAACCAAATATCTCTATATCATATCCTAATTCTTTAAATCCTCTATAAAATGCTTTTTCATAAATATCCCAAAGATTATCTCCAACAATTAGTATTTTCATTTTACAAACCTTAAAAAATTAAATACAATATATCCCACTAACAAAATATAAGCAAGCTTTTTTTGGTTGTTTTGTAATTTATTTATAAATAATATGATTAAAATCATTTCAACTACTTCTTTTAAAGAAGCAATCCTTACAAAAACTAATTGGTTATAAAAAACTAAAAGCTGAATAGCAAACAGATATAAAAAAAGAATTATGATACTTTTAAATTCTTTTAACTTATTATAAAATTTAATAATGAACAAATATAATATAAACGACTTAACAATATCAAAAGACAATATACTTATAATATTCGTTTGATGATGTTTTGCGTATCCCAAATATTTTTGGGCATAAAAATTTTCAAACATTCCTATAAAAGTAGTGATGATATCTATATGTAATAAAATGAGAATGAAAAATAAAAATACAGAAAATATCAATAAAAAATCATATTTATAAAACAATTTATTAAATATTAAAAATGGAAAAACAACAATATATACAGGATGAGAAAATATAGCAAAAACTAAAAACAAAATACTTAATAATCTCTTTTTTTGCAAGAAGAAATATATAAATAATATAAAAAAACCTATTCCTAATCCTTGCCTAATAGCATTCCCTAAAATAAAAAAATAAACGGGAGAAGCAATAAAAAGTAATATCAAAATTAGTTTGTTTTTATTGAAAAATTCTTTACTAAAATAGTATATTGAACCTAAAACAAATAAATCTAATATAAATAAATAAAACACAAAATTATTACTAATTTGTTTTACTAAAAAAGTAAAAAATCCAAAAACATAATCTATACTACTTAAATAAAAAATCAATTGTTTTGGAATATCAAGAATACTATTTAAATTATCAAAAAACTGAAAGTAATGAAATGTATCACCCTCAATTGGTCGTATAGCCAAAAAATATGCAAAAAATATTAAAATAAATAAATCTTTAACAAATAATATTTTGTCTTTTTTTATAGTCAATTTAAAACCTTTAAATAATTTTTAACCATATTTTCTAATGAAAATTTTTGAATATTATTGATAGTATATTGTTTATATTTTTCTAAATCAGAATATAATAAAAATATTTTTTTTATAGTTGAATCAACTAATTCTTCATCATAAACAAAAGGTTTATTATATTCAACTATCAAATCATCACTCCCTACAAGTTCAGCAGTCCCTCCATATCTTTGACAAATTACTGGCACTCCACATGCCATAGTTTCAAGAACTGCATTTGGACACCAATCTCCAGCTTTTAAATGCAACGATACATCTGCTTGATTTATAACATCTGGTAATTCTTCAAAATACACTCTTCCAAATACTTTAATATCATCTTTTAGATACTCATTTTTATCAATCCAATCATTTACTATACTTTTTACATTATCTGTCATTGAACCAATTATATTAAATTTACAATCAATTCTTTCTTTTATTTTTTTAAATACTTCTAAATTAAATAAAAGTAAATCTTCATCTCTTAAATTACCAAGTATCATTATCGTAAATTTATCTTTTTTTATATTTTTTGGTTTGAAATGAGTTAAATTTACTCCATTATAAATAATACTATAATTTTTATCTCTTTTAAAAAGATATTTATCTGCCATCTGTTTAGAAAAGTTTGATTGATAGACTACCCAATCGCTAAAGATTAAATCTCTTTGCATCCTTTGAGTAATATCTATCTTTGAAATTAACTCTTTTTTATATGTTATACCTTTTTTGTCTAAAATCTCTGGATAGTAAAATCCATCTACTCTAATAATAGTTTTTATACTTTTTTTATTGCAAATATTATGAAACTCATCACTTGGTGCATTTGATAAAATCAAAGCTGATTTACATCTACTTAAAAATAATCTTTCTATTTTGTAATTATATTCTTTAAGTCCATTTTCAAGATTATTTAAAAATCTGTTTGGACCAGATAAATTTTGCTTTGACATAATAGTGCTAAAGATATAATTACCTTTTTTTAAAGGTATAATAGATAATGCTCTTATAATTAAATTTTTAATTATTTTTTTCATATACTATCCATATTGCATTTACAGATATATTCACTCTTGCATCATCGCCTAGAAACAACCCTGTTAGACTTCGTAAGATATTTCCTTTGAAGCTATATCCATAATATCCTATTGTAAAATTTTCTTTTATATTAAGATTATATTTTTGTGCTTGTCCTACTAAAAAATTATTTGCTTCATAAGTATTAAAAAACCATTTATGTCTATCTTCTGGTTTATCTACTGGAAAACTATAAAATTTACCAGTCTCTTTAAAACTTGTGCTTCTTAAAGAAGAAACTAAAGATTCTAATGGATTTGGCAAAGATACTATTATATATCTACTTGATATCCTTACTAACTCTTTCATTACTTCATGAGCATTATCAAGATGTTCTAATACATCTGTACATATTATTGTTTTATAGCTATTATCATCTTTTGGTATAGGTAACTCTTTCTCAAGATTTATTTTGATATCAGGAGCTCCTGCTATATCCATCTCATAATATTCTGTATCTTGTGGCAAATATTTTTTAAGGAAGTGCATACCACCCCCCCCTACATTTAATACTGATTTTCCTATATAATCTTTAAACTCATTTGCTATAAACTTATTTCTACTATCCCTATCTATATAAGGAGGGTTGTTATATTTTTTATGTTTCATTCTTTATCCTTTTTAATTTTAGTTGTTTAATTATTATATACCACCAAATAGCAGTAAATACAAAGCCTATATAACTCATCAAATATAGCCATTTTGATAAAATATTATACAAATTGTCTTTATAAAAATAGACTAATGCTACACTTATAAATGGTAACAATATAAAAGAAATTACTTTTTTTATGCCTATACTTTCTAATGCTAACATTGAACTATAAAAATTACTATCATTAGTAGTCCATATATTTAATACTAATAAAACAATAGCAAATAAACTACCAAAAACCATATTTAACTCATAAAAACTATTTATATTATAAAATTTAGATAAAAAATAACCAAGATAAAGCAATAAAAAAAATCCTAATATCAAACCAATCAATAAAGAAATAAAAGTATTTAAGAAATTCTCTCCTTTTTTTGCTATATCCATTATAATACTGCTCGAAGAAAAAGCCCATACACCATAGATACTAATACTTGTTTTTAAAATTTCATTAAAGCTAATATTGTATATATCAATATTATTAAAACTAATTGTAATATCATTATGTATAAAAAAATATATTAAGTATAACAAAAATAATCCCATCACTATAATAGAAAAATTTTTAATCCATATATATCCAAATCTAAATGCTCCATATGCAAATAAATATGCAAACAATAACAAATAAATAATACTATTCATATTTAGAATTTCTTTTATAACTTCTAATTGTATAGAATACCACCCTAAATTGACAAATACCACTATTCCTATAAAAAAATAAACAAACATTTTATAATTTAAAAACTTATTTAAAGCTTGTGAAAAATTTATATTATATTTAATACTAATAAAAATAGGTGCGATCATAGTTAATATATAAAATATTAAAGCCGCGAAAGTAGAAATAATAAAATTTTCAATAGTTATTTTACTTAAACTAACACCAATTAAAAAATTTATACTTAAAAACACAAAACCAGCCCAACTAAAACTTAATCCAATATTATATATATTTTTCAACAAAATCTCCTATATTTATATATCCTTGACTTGCTTGGTCTATCATTAAATTCGTTTTCATTATATCTTTTCCTGTAATATATATCATTTTATCATCTACGATATAAAAAGGAATATCCAAACCAAAGCAAATACCACATAATATAGCACTACCAAAATGCATTTGCATTCCATTAGCAAAAACAAACATTTTTTTAGAATATAACAAATTTTTAATATCTTCTTGTGCATTAAAATTTACTAATCTTTTTGAAACATTTTTATTTTGCAATAGATTATAAAAATATTTACTATTTCCTGTTTCTATAAAAAACTCTTGTTGTATTACTTTTTTATCAAGAATATGATGAATGTCTTGTTTATTTATCATGTTTTTTGTTATTAATTTTAGCAATTCATTTTTTTTATAAACTAAATCATCACAAAAATTATCAAAATCCAGATGATGAGAAATTTTTAAAATATTTATATTAAAAAAATCTAATATAGGATCAATTATATCATAATCATAATTAGCATAGTTATATTTAATAAAATCGCTATTTAATAAAATAATTTGTTTATTTTTACTCAAAGCATATCCTATTTCAAACCCTATTCCTTCATCAAATTCTAATCCATCTATATATCCCAAAATAACATCAGCCTCTTCGATAGCTTTAATATCTTGTTTGAAAATTTCTTGTTTCCATATATTAGAATCTATCAATTCTTCTTTTGTATCACGATAAGGCATATAAATTGATACATCAAAATTATTTTTTAAGTATTCTTCTAATTGACAAGTTCTTATTTTGTCATCAAAATTATAAAGATGTGTAATCAAATAAATTTTTTTCAATCTTTTTTCCTTTTTGACAATAAAATCTGATAGGACAAATTTCACACATATTATTTGCACAACCTATTGAGCCAAGCAACCATAATGCTTTATCTAATTCTTCCCATTTTATATTTAATTGCTCTGCAATTTGTTGCCATATGCTTGATATTTTCTTTATATGCTTTGTCTGATAAACATTTTCAATATCTACTTCATTATATAAATTACAAAACAATGCAATTCTACTATCATGTATATCTACTGGTAATGGAACATTTTCAAAATTATATAAATTATTATTAAATCCTACACCTTTAATGACTCTTAATAATAATCCTGTTGTTTTCATACCATAACTTCTAAATTGTTTAATATTGTTAAATAATTCTAATGCATTATTTGAACTATTATATAAATTTATAGCTTCTCCTTTATATTTCTCAAATAACAAAAATGAATTTTTTATCCATGACTTTGCTGATTCTTTTGGGTATCTTAATCCCATATTACTTAAAAAAGATTCATATAACTTTTCCTCATTTTCAAAATTTTTAATAATATATTCTGCTTTAAATAACTCTGGATTATTATAGTATAAATTTTTAAATCTCTCATACAATTTAATCGATTTTGTGCCATGGTCATTATAAATTAAATAAAAATAAAAATTAGCATGTTCATTAGAACCATATTTTACATTTATAGGACACTGATATTCTAATAAATTATCAATGTTTTTAAAAATACCTTCTTTATTTTTATATTCTTGAATTATAGCATCAACGATTTGTCTTTCTATACTCATCAATTTTCTCCAATATTTTAGTTTTTAACCAATTATATCCCTGATAAAATTCCAATTCGCCATTAGAAACATATCTTAAATATATCTCTTTACATTTTTCTAATTGCTCTTTTGTATATGGCAAAATCCTTTTGTTTTTTAAAGCCCTGTCCATAGCTTCATTTATATCTACATCAACATAAATATTTAAATCAGATTTTTTAAATATACTATTAACCCTTTTAACCCATTCTATATTTATATCTTCTCCTATTTCTTTTTCCATCTCTCTATATACAAACGATGAATACACATATCTATCCCATATCACTACATCATAATTTTGTTTTATAATTTCTTCATACCTAATCTGTCTATCAAGAGCAAAATACAAAGTTTTTTGATTAGATGATAAGTATTCACTTTTTCTAAAAGATTCCAAAACTCTTTTTCCTACATCTGTCTCTATCAGTTCTCTTGTAATAAAAGAATTAATTCCCATACTTGATAATTCCTTATGTAATTTATCTGCTATTGTAGTCTTTCCTGCATTATCAATGCCCTCTAATGTAACAAATATCATACTATTAACCTTTTAACCAATCAAAAATAAAATTACTAAATAAATTTATAATTATAATAATTCCTAAAATGACAATATAAAACAATATATTTTTTCTAATATGATTTAACTTTGCAAAAATATCTTTTTCTTTCCAATGATACACAAGTATATCGTCATCTCCATCATCTACACCTATATATTCTCTCCATATATTTGCTAATACTTTAATGTTTTTGTGTTGCTTGCTCTGAAAAATAATATTAGTGCTCATATCTGTTTTTAGAAAAACATTTACTTTATTTACATCAAAATTATATTTTTCAAATTCATTTAAAATAAACAAAGGCAATTTGTCTTGTTTATTTACATTAAAATCAAAAAATATTGTTTTTCTTATTAAACCATCAATAAAAAAATAATTTTCATCAATTTCTTTTTTTATTTTTGCCAATCTTTTTATTCTAAAACGATAATACAAAGCCTTATATTCATCAGAAGTATGATTATTATTTATAAATATCTTAATATAACTTCCAACAATTTTATTTTTAACTTTTACATCTTTTATTTCAAAACATTCATTCAAACTCATATATCTAAAATTTTTATCTTGTGATAAATAAGCAGATGTAGCATCTCGATTTTTAAATTTAATTATCGTAATATTAGGAGTATCTGTCTCGATAGTAATATCTTCATTAAATAAAACTTTTGTTAAATTTACATTTTCTATAAGCTCTGGAGTTTTATCTTGAACATCATTTTCACTTATTTTATATGGCAAGTATAGACATATAAAATTATCCCTTGATTGAATATCATTGATAATTTTTATTCCAAATTCTATATAATTTTTAAGATTATCTTTACTTATAAACACATTCACATCTAAATTGACTTTTGAATTATTATTACTCCACCATAATGCTATACTATTATCCATTTAAATAACCCTTATAATTTTTGTATGATATTAACATACTTTTTAGTCATATTTTCAATAGAAAACTCTTTTACAACTTCCCTATTTGCTATGGCATGTTTTTTAAACAACTCTTTATCTTGCATATATTGCTCCATTGCTTCTATAAAACTATCTACATTATTATCTACTATAAATCCACCTTTTGATTTTTTAAGTAAAACATCATTAAAATTTACATTTTTACTTATCACTATCCCCATACCTGAAGCCATAGCCTCAGTAATACTATTGTTTCCATTGCTAAAATTAAGTGGAGATATAGATATATCACACTCTTTATAAACTAAATGTAAGTCATTCCAAGACTTTATATCATCTAGAAATGTAATTTTTCTTTCTAACTTATATTCTTTTATTTTTTCTTCACATATTTTTCTTAAATTTCCACTTGCATTCATTTTCATAGTAGATAATGGATATTTTTCATTAAACTTTTTAAAAATATCAATAGCCAGTAGTGGATTATAGATATCTATAAGTCTATGTGAATACAATATTTTTATATCTTGCCTAACTTCTCTAAATGGATGTTTTAGATGCTCATCTATATCATTTGGATAGTCTATATTAAATATTTTATTTTTATCAAAAAAATTCATAAAATACTTAACTCCATGCTCTCCTACTGCAAAAATAGCATCAATATTTTTATAAAACTTAAATAATAATTTTGTAAAAAAATTTTTTCTTTCAAATCCTTTTTTATCCCTTAAAAATTCGCTAAAAGCTATCACTTTTTTATTTTTATTTTTTGCCCATTTATAAATATACATATTTGTAGGAATTGAAAAGCCACCCAAAATAATAATATCAGGATTAAACTTTTCTAATTTTTCTTTTATATTTAGTGATATATATTTAGCTTTATATCTTAATACATTATCTAAAATTATTGCATTTTTTGGTCTTTCTATTTTCCACCAATTTGCTCTTGAACTATTTTCTATATCATCATAAAACCAATACTGGGTATCAAAATATTTTTGCATCTCATAAATAGATTTTAACATATATGGAGCGGGTATATTACTAATCAATAATAATTTTTTCATCTAAAACCTTTTGTAAATTTTGTAAAATATATCTCATATCTTTTAAATCATATCTTTGATCTATTGGTAATAATAACATATTTTTAACAAAATCTTTTTCATATTTATTTATACTTCTTTGTAATACTTCCTGCCATAAAGTTGGTATATAAATTTTTTTAGTTATTAATTTTTGTTTGATTTCTGAAACAGAATAATTTAATAATAAAGGATAATATATTGGAACAAAATCTATTTTTTTTATCGTTAAATTATTTACATATTTTAGATTATTATGTAAATATTTAAAATTTTTTAATCTTTGACTTTTTATAGACTTATAGTCTATTGAAGTTAAAATAGATTTTGTCAAATTCGACATCTTTTGTAATTTAAAAGTAGATATTTTCTTTTCATTTTGAATATAAATATTATAAAATTCTTGGGCATTTATATCAAATCTACCAAGTAAATGTGTATAATTTGTATATGATATTGATTTTTTTAAATTTAACCTTTTATTATTTGTATATAAAAATCCTCCATCTGCTACACCAAAGAACTTTCTTGGACTATAAAAAGTATATATATTTTTATAAGGATATTTAAAAAAAGAATGAGTATAATCTAAAATAAGTTTATTTTTATATTTTTTTATAAGTTTTTTAATATATTTATCTTTTAAAGCAAAATAATTTACATATAAAATATATTCATTTTTATTTAATTTTATATCTTGGATAATTTCAAGTTTTTTATCAATATTATAAAATTCATATTTTATATTAAGTTTTTTAAGTGGTTCCATCACTGCATTACATACATAGTTTGGTATATAAATTTTATTTATTTTTTCCACTTTCAAAAGATAATATAAACAATTTCTACCACTATTTAATGCAATAGCTTCATTATGATAAATATCGTTTCGTTTATTTAATTCTAATTCAAAAAATCCACCTATTTCTTTCATATTAATTCATATTCCCTTAAAAATTTTTGAATAGTTTTTTTATCGTTAAACATCATAATATCTATTATTGATAAATTTTCCACAAACTTATTATTAAATTGTGTATATAATATGTTTTTTGGTTTTAAAAATTTTAACTCTATATTATTATTTGTAAAAGTATTTTTATCATATAATTTTTGACCACCAATTGGATTTATATAAACTTTCGCTTCTAATATTTTACAAATATCAATCACTTTACTTTGTGCTTTTAGAGAATTATTTTTTTTAATATTACTTGAATAGATAATATCAGTATCTATTTCTAAGAAATCTACTATTTTTTTGATACTATTTCCGATAAATAATGCTAAATTACTTTCCTTATATAACAATATCTCTTCAATTAAAGGGTAAATATCATTAAAAAAAGGAGTTTTCATATAATTTTGTTTAATTGTTTTTAATAATTTCTTTTGATTATTTCCAACTTTTATTTCATTTATTAGTTTATTTGAACTTGCTCCAATTAGTTGTAAAGTAAATAATTGCTTTTGGTTATTTGATAAAATATAATTACGATTGATAAACCCCTGCTTTATATAATTTACATCATCATATATTACAAATCTATCAGAAGCATAAATCAACTGCCAATATCCAATATATGGAAATAGATATGGCTGCATTATTGATAGTGTCAATTTAATATCCTTAATTTAAATAAAACTTTTTTTAAATTCTTATGATTATAAACAAATTCTGAAATTTTTAAATTCTTCATTATATTTTCATAGTCATTCTTTAAAATAAACTTGTTATTTTTATCTTTTGGTTTAAATAATGACATTATTGCTTCATTTCCTTTTATCAATTTAAAATTATTTTTTTCCATTAAATTTTTTAATGTAGCTAATGAAAAATAATAAATATGAGCATTTTGTAAAAATAATAAAAAATCAAAATCATTTCTTAACATCGCTTTTTTAATTCCTGGCACACTTATAAAAATATATGTATTTTTATCTATAAAATTATATAAATACTCTAAATGTTGATTAATATCTGTAATATGCTCTAACACATGATTGTATATTATAATATCTGGTTTATATTGTAAATTAATATCTCCACAATGCAAATTTAATCCTTTACTTTTACCATATTCTATATATTCTTGACCTAAATCAATACCCTCTACATAAAACCCTTTTTCTTTAAAATATTTTAAAATACCACCTGCTCCACAACCTATCTCTAAAATATTCATTCCTTTTTTAAATGAATATTTTGTTTTAAAAAATTATAAATTCCCCCCCTTTATTATATTGTTTTTGAAAAAAAGTTTCTTTTGGAATTTCTGTACCAACATATAATTTTCTATATTCAAAATTATAAAAATCATTATAATTATTTTCTAACATTATAGGATTAATTTGAACCAAACCACATTGCTTACATATAACCACATCTGTAGGTAATCCGTATCTATCCTTTTGTGATAATAATTTAAAATCATTACTATCACAAATAACACAATTTCGTTCAATAAATTGATAAATTCCATTATTAATTTTATCTAATATTTTATTTCTTGTGTTTAATTGAATATCATTTAAGTTATCTATTACTATAGAATCATTATTAAACCTTTTACTTAACATTACTTACCTTTATAAAATAATTTTTCAATTTCATATTTACTTTTAAAATATCTATTTTCTGATTTTCAAAATCATTTATTTTTCTTATTAAATCATTCCAACTATTGCAAAACATTATTTGTTCTTCAGATTTATCTAAATTATTTTCTAAAAATATATTTTTGTCTTTTTCTAATTCATCAAAATTCATTATTAAAGTTGGTATATTATTATACAAACTTTCTAAAATAGCAGTAGAGTAAAAAGAGATAAATACATAAGTATTTTCTAATCTTTTATCTAAATTTTCATCTAAATTATCTATTTCTATATATTCATTCTCATATTTTTTATATTTTTCAATATAATCTTTATGTGATGGGTGTAACCTTATTAAAATTTTATAACCTTCAAATTTCAATTTTACAATTTCTTCTACTAAATATAATGTTTCACCTTGTAAAGCAAAAAGAATATATTTTTCATCTTTTTTCTCAATTTTATTAAAAAACAGATATTTACCTATCTTTATATGTGGTATATTTTCATTTAATAGTTTTTGTCTTTCTATTATTACATCATAGTCATGTTGTCCCCATACATATAAATTTGTAACATTAGAAAAACTTCCATCAGTAATATATCTTAAATCATGATTTTTTGAAATCATTCCGTGTATTATCATATTTGTATTGTCATTTAATCTATTTCCTATTTGAATAAAAGCATTTTCTAATGCTCTTCTATCTCTTGTAATATAAAATTCTGTATTATATTTTACTTTATTTTGTAAATAATTATATAAGTTTTTATTAAATACTATTTGTAAAGATAAAAAATAATCAATAAAATCTCTTAAAGATTCCTTATAGGCATCAAATAAATTTATACCATTAAAACAAAAAGAATTTTTTATTTTATAAAAATTTTTATCAAAATTATTTAATAATTTATTTTTAATTTTAATTATCTCATTTTTATCAAAGAATATATCTATAAATTCATAGTCTATATTATTTTGATTTAGTATATCGTTAATACTATCTTTATTAAACCAGTTTTTATATTCATAAGGTAATAAAATTAAAATCTTTTTATCTTTATTTCTTTTGATTACTTCTTTTATAGGACTAAAATATGTTTGCATACTTAAAAAACATATTATATCATATTTAGCAGTTTGAATATTATTATATTTTATACTAAAATTTACACTTATTTCATATCGATTAAATTTTTGATTTATTTTGTTAATAATATAATTCCTTAATAATGGTATATAAAATATTTTGCTTTTTAAAGTTCTGTTTTCTATATGTCTTAACATAGAATCAATATTTAAATTATATCCAGCTATTTTAAATAAAATATTTATATCATATCTAAACCAATTAAGTCCTATTTTATTACATTCTAATATACCACATAAAGAAGTAGCAATATTATGCAATACCTTATATCTATCATAAAACAAAATATACTCCTAAATTTAATATAATTATCACATAATAAAAATACAAATATTTATATAAGTTTTCTTTTATTAAAGATAAACTTCTTTTATTTATCATATAAGTATATATAAATGTTCCCAAAATTGTAGCTATAATCACTCCTACTAAACCATATGTATAACATAAAGTAAAACTAAATATAAAATTTATTATAGATGAAATAGCACCTATTTTTAAAATATACTTTGTATTTTTATCATATATTGCAAATACTCCAAATATTTGATAACTAATTGTCAATAAAATTATAGTAAAATATAGTGGAATATATTTATAATATTCTATATATAAATGTTGTTTATCAAATATACTTGCTATCAAACTTGAAAAAATTGAAAAAATTATAGACAATAATAATAATAATAATAATATCAATCTAAAAATTTTATCTATATTTTCTTTATTTTTCTTTAAATATACATTTAGAGAAATAGATGACCATGAAGTAATAAATATATTTGAAATAGAATAAAACATCATAGCTATCCTTTGAATAAAAGCATAAATACCTACTACTTCTAATCCAAAAAATAATTGTAATACTAATTTATCTATACTATTATTTATAAGTTTAAAAAATTTATTAAATAATAAGGGAAAAGAATAAGAAATTAATTCTTTTATCCTATTAAATTTTACTCCTATATATTCTTTGAACTTCCATAATAAATATAAAAAGATTATAAATGAGCTAATAAGTTCTGCTGATAAAATAGAAATTAGAGGATTTAAGATTTTTGATAAAATCAAAAAAAACACCAAATTCATAATAATAATTAAATTAGAAATTATAGAATTTAATATAGCATAATCTTTAAATACAAAAATTCTGATAGACATATCATTAAATTTTTCAAAAATAAAACTTATCATTATAAGAGATATTGGAATAACATACTCTATCTGGATATTTAATATAGAATAAATCAAATATATAATTATTAAAATAAATAAATAAAATAACATGATAAATATTGAATGTGAAAAAATCTCTTTTTTATTATTTTCTTCCATAAAAAATCTTGGAATTGCTAAATCTAATATACCAAATGTAAATATAAATGTTAATCCTAATTTAAAAATATCTTTTAAAGCATAAAATCCATACTCTTTAATAGTAAGATTTGAAATAATTAAATAAAATAAAAACATAGAAATAGCTTTTTGTATAATAGCACTACTTCCATAAGTTATTAAATTTTTTTTAAACATTAACTTTATACTCTTTATATTTTTCTAATAATTTATTAAGTTCTTTTGTTTGATTATAATTATCACTAATATGTATAATATTGTCATAGTGATAATCTATTTTATTTTTATATGTATTTCTAATAAACTCTTTTAATTCTTCAATTACAACAGAAATGTCTGTATTTGTTTTAAGTTTTTTTCTAAATTTTGGATTTCCTATATTTATTTTTATAGCTTGAACTAAATTGTTTTTAAAAGATAATTTTTTCAATTTTAATTTTATTTTATCTTTTGTTACATCATCTGTAGAATAAATGTCATATACAAATTCTTCTAAATGATTATCTAATCTATACAAATTTTCTTCAATAATTATATATTTTTTTGAAATATCTTTTTTTATATCATTAAAAAACTCACTAACTGGAGACCATAAAAATACAATAAAATATAATTCTTTATCTTTAATAGTATTGTTTAATTTATTTTCAATAATCTTTATTTCATCTGTATTAAAATACTTTTTAAACCAATTAATATCATAATTTATATTAAACGATCTTTTACTCATCAATATAGGAATATATTTATTTGAAAAATATAATTGAACAGATAATCTATGAGAGCCATCTTTTAAAAATTGATTTTTATCTATATAAATAGGCTTATTATAATCATAGTTATTTATTTCAATACTCTTTACTAATTTTTCAAAATTTTCCCAATCGTTTTTAGTAAGAACTTTTCCTCTTCTATATAATTGCATTTTTTCATATAAACTTTTTCCAAAATCATTTTTATTATACATATATTCTATTGCTAAATATCTAACAATTAAATCATATCTATTAAAATCGATATTGTTATATTGATACATAAATAGTTTATCAACATCTTGTATTAAAATCACATCATTGGAAAAACAAAGAGGGTAAGTTTCTTTTATAAATCTTTTTCTTAACCAACTATCTCTATATAATTTAATCCTATTTTTAATTTTTTGAAATATCAATTTATAATTTCCTTTATTATATTTTTATAATTATTATGCAAATTTGATAAATATTGCTTATTTAATATGATAAATTCTTTATGATGTTCTTTATATGGATTTTGTTTAATCTCTTCTAACCTAAATAAAAGCTCATATTCTACTGGCAAAATATAATAATTATCTTTTCTAACTTTATATTTTATAGCTTTGATAATATAATTCTCATCTAAATTATAAAAATTACATTTAGATATATCAAATTGAATTATTAAACATCCATATTTTTCTATTCTAAGTTTATAATTTTGTTTATTGTCTTTTTCTATAATATTGCAGTTTTTAAAAGTTTTTTTTGAAATACCTAATAAAATATTTACAATTTTATTATAATCTTTTTTTGATGCAATAATATCTAAATCTTTACCAACTGAAAAATTATCTATAAAATCTTTCTGAAAGTGTTTAGCATCTGTTTTTATTAAAACATATTCATATTTTTCTATTGCCTTTATAAAATCATTTATATTTATAAATTTAAAAAAGATTCTATAAAATTGACAAAATATAGTTTGAAATTTTATTTTAATTTTTAAGAATATATTCACTTATAAACTCCCTAACTACTCCCTCTCCACCTTTTTTAGATAATTTAATAATATTTGGAATATTTTTTACATCTTCAAGTGCATTTGCTGGACAAGCTGCTAATCCTACATTTTCAAGTAACTCTTTACAATTTATATCATCACCTATATAAGCTACCTCACTTAAAGAAATATTCTCTTTTTTACAAATCTCTTTTGCAATATCAAGTTTTCCCTTGTGTTCTAATCCTTGATATAAATAATCAACTTTTAATTTTTTAGCACGATTCTCTACAATTTTTGTATTCTCACTTGTAATAATTCCTGTTTTAATACCATTTTTTCTAAGAAGTTCAAATCCTTTTCCATCGTGAGTATTAAATTTTTTAAACTCTTCTCCATTATTTCCATAATACATTCCTGCATCTGTAAGAGTTCCATCTACATCAGATAAAAATAGTTTTATTTTTAAAGGTTTTGATTTTAAAATATATTTTTTCATAAGCTTTTCAGCTATTTGCCAATCATCTTCTTCATCAATTTCTACTGCCATCCATTCTGGCATTTCATAAATAGCAATTTTACCACTTAATCTATTTTTGTCTTTTATAATATTTTTTATACTATTTATATAAAATGCTCCATTTTCCATAAGCATACCATCAAAATCTTGTCTTCTTGGACGATTTTTATAATCATAATTTATCGGAGTTCCATCTTCATTCCAAAAAAATCTTTTTGTTCTTACACAAGTAAGAAGTGAATCTGCTTTTTTTTCTTTTAATAAATTTAAAGCATTATCAAAATCTTCTGTTCTTGTAAGAGGAGATGTGGCTTGAACCAATAAAAATAAATCTTCTTCATTAAAATTTTGTTTTTTTATAAATTCAAGCATTACAGCTTCCGTTGAAGCTGTATCAGATGCATTTTCTTTATCTCTATCATAAACTTCAACTTTTGAGAAATTAAAACTCTCTACTACTTCTTTTATCTCTTTACAATCAGTTGCTATAAAAATTTTATCTATATTTTTTGAATTTTGTAAAGCTAATAAATTCCAATATACCAAAGGTTTATTACAAAACTCTTTGATATTTTTAAAAGGGATTGACTTACTTCCACATCTTACAGGAATAAAAGCTATATTCATTGATTTATCTCTTTTAATTTTTTTCTTTGAACTTTTTCTATATCTAATAACTCTTCGTTTTTATAATGAAGTGCTTGATATACATCATTTAAATTATCACATAATTCTTTTAATCCATCTGGTTCTAATGAAGCAGAATGGTCTGTTCCTTTCCAACTTCTATCTTTTGTAAAATGTCTTTCTATCCATCTTGCCCCTAATGTATAAGCAGCTACATCAATTGCTGTTCCTAAATGATGTCCAGAAAAACCTATTTCACTTACTCTTTCACCATATTTTTCATATAAATAATTGATTTCAAGTAATGCTACATCCTTTGGTGGAACAGGATAACCTGATGTGCAAGAATATATCATAAGTCTATCTTTTGCACTCTCTGTTTCTTCAAAAAATTTAACTATTTCTTCTATCTCATCTTTTGTTGTCATTCCCACAGAAAGTTGAACTTGACCATTATATTCATCTCTTAAAACTTTTAACATTTCAAAATTTGTATTACAAGCACTAGGAACTTTTATAAATTCTGGATTAAGTTTTGCTATACCTATTGCACTATTTACATCCCAAGTAGAAGTAGAATAAATTATTCCTATCTCTTCACAATATTTTTTAAGTTCTGCGTGTTGTTCAAAAGTAAATTCAAGTGCCATTCTATGTTCATAATAAGTATTACCATAACTATTTTCTGGATTTGGATGTGGATTATTCCATTCTGGTTTTACACTAAGCCACCAATCATTATCTCTTGTTTGAAATTTCACATATCCAGCACCTGCTTCTTTTGCTAATCTAATAAGTTCTTTTGCTATTTCAAAATCTCCCATGTGGTTACATCCTATTTCTGCTACTACTTTTGGCTCTTTATAATCAAATTTAAAACTCATAATTTATTCTCCTTCTTTTTTAATTCTACCATATTTATCTGAATATCTAATTATATCATCTTCTCCAAAATACTCACCTAATTGAACCTCAGAAAAAATAATATTTTCATCAGAATTATTTATAATTTGATGTTTACATCCTTTTGGAATATAAATATATTTTCCAGGATACACATCAATTTCACTTTCTCCTAATATCACTTTTCCTTTTCCTTTTATAATAATCCAATGTTCTTCTCTTTTTTTATGCTCTTGAAGACTCAATTCTTCTTTTGGAAATACAGTTATAATTTTGGATTGAGCATAAGGAGTTAATAATGTACTTTTATAAAATCCCCATGGACGATTATAAATTTCGTGCTCTAATACTTTATTATCTAATTTACTAAAATTATATAATAAATCAAACTTAATATCTTCTAATAACATTAGATGAAATTGTTTTTTCGTAATAATATTTATCAATTTTTGATCTTTATCTAAAATAGGTAAAAAATCTATTTTTTCATTTTTGAATAGTTTACATACATCATCAAATGTTGAATTTAAAGTTAAATATTTAAAATTTTTATTATAAATTAACTCAATTTTATAATTAATATCTAATCCTTTTAAAAATCCTCTTCTAATATCACCATCTGTTAAAGTCCCTAAAATTTTTTGATTTTTATCTACAACTATCAAAAATTTCTTTTTATTTGAATTTAATTTTTCTAAAGCTTCTTTTATATACTGATTATAATAAATTAATACATTTTTACATATCATATTTCAATTCCTCTTTTATAGCAATAATAAAATTTTTAGATATTTGTTTTATTCCATCAAATTTACACCATTTATACAATATCATCAGTAGCAGATAAAATCATAAATAAAATATTAGATACTTTTAAATGATAAAACTCTATCCATTTATTTTGTTTGTAAAAATTTATGACTTTTTCTAATCTTTTTTTTTTCAATAAAACCAATTTGTTTTTTTCATATCACATTTTAAAATATTTTCTATTTCAAAATCTTTGTATTTTTTTGTAAGTATGTTTGCAGTAGTAGTTCTACTACTGCAAACTACTCCCGTTAAACCTATTAAAATAAAATTTTCCCTTAAATTTTTAAAAATATTATTTATCATCAATTATCCTTTTAATACTAATTCAATTATTTTATCTTGTTCTTCTTTTTTTAATTCAGGATATAAAGGCAAGCACAATATCCGCCTACTTATATCTCTACTAATTGGCATATATTGTTTTGGCTCTATATAGTTTAATGTATCAAGTGATGGATAAAAATATCTTCTTGGAAAAATATTTTCTTCATTCAAAATTTTTTGTATTTTCAAACATTCATCTTCACTTTTAAAAACAATTGGAAAATAACTAAAATTATTTGTAGCATTTTCATTCCTCTGTTGTAGTTGTATAAAATCTTTAAAAGAATTATAATACCTATACCAAATTTCTTCTCTTTTTGCTAATATTATATTCATTTCATCAAGCATACAAAGTCCCATAGCTGCTTCAAATTCATTCATTTTAGCATTTATTCCAAGTCCAGGGATTGATTCTGTATTTTCTATACCAAAATTTATAAGTTCTCTTGCTTTTTTAACTAAGTTATCATTATTTATAACTAGAGCTCCTCCTTCTATTGTATGAAAAAGTTTCGTAGCATGAAAACTTAGAGTAGATATATCTCCATATTTTAAAATAGATTTATCATTATATTTCACATTAAAAGCATGAGCAGCATCATATATAACCTTTAAATTATATTTTTTTGCAATTACTTCTATTTTTTCAATATTACAGGCATTCCCAAATACATGTACTGGAACGATTGCAGAAGTATTTGGAGTAATCAAACTTTCTATTTTTTTTTCATCTATTGTTAAACTATCACTATTAATATCACAAAAAATTGGTTTAATCCCATTTGTTACAAGCGAGCTTGTCGTCGCTACAAAAGAAAAAGGTGTAGTTATCGCAAAACTCTTAATCTCTAATGTTCTATATGCTATCTCAAGAGCTGCCGTACCATTAGATACTAAAACAATATTTTTCACTCCAAGGTATTCAGACAATCTTACCTCTAACTCTCTAACTAAAGGTCCATTATTTGTTATCCAACTATTTTTATAAACTTTATCTACATATTTTTTATATTTTTCTATATTTGGAAGATATGTTTTAGTTACATTAATCATTTAAAAACTTCCTTAAATACCAATCAATAGTCTTAATAATACCACTCTCAAAATTCTCATCAGCCTTCCATCCAAGCTCATTTTCTATTTTACTTGCATCAATAGCATATCTTCTATCGTGTCCTGCTCTATCTTCTACAAATGTTATTAGTTCTTTATAACTTTTTTCTTTTGGTAGTTTTTCATCAAGTATTTCACAAATTCTATTTACTATTTCTAAATTTGTTTTTTCGTTTCTTCCACCTATATTATAAGTCTCTCCTGCTTTTCCTTTATGATATGCTAAATCAATTCCTTTGCAATGGTCTAATACATATAACCAATCTCTTATATTTTTACCATCTCCATATATTGGAATTGGATTTCCTTTTAAGGCATTTCTAATAATAGTTGGAATTAGTTTTTCATCGTGTTGTTTTGGTCCATAGTTATTTGAACAATTTGTAATAATTGTATCCATTCCAAATGTATGATGATAACTTCTTACTATCATATCACTACTTGCTTTAGATGCACTATAAGGTGAATTTGGAGCATAAGGTGTATCTTCTGTAAATAATTCATTTGGATCATCACTAAGTGATCCATATACTTCATCAGTTGAAATATGATGAAATCTACAATTTTGATATTCATCTTTATATTTAAAAGGGCTTTGCATCCAATGTTTTTTTGCTACATCTATTAAAGTATATGTTCCATTTACATTTGTCTCTACAAATACTCCTGGGTTTTTGATACTATTATCTACATGTGATTCTGCTGCAAAATGGATAACCCCTTTTATATCATATTCATTAAATATAAACTCTACTAATTCTCTATTACAAATATCACCTTTAATAAATTTATATCTTGGATGATTTTCTACTTCTTTTAAATTATTTAAATTTCCTGCATAAGTTAGTAAATCCAAATTTATAATATTATATTCTGGATATTTATCTAAAAAATATGGAACAAAATTACTTCCGATAAATCCTGCACTACCGGTGATTAAAATTGTTTTCAAAACTCTTCCTTTGCTATTTTTTCTAAATATTTACCATAATTTGTTTTTGATAAATGTTTAGCAAGTTGAAGAAATTGTGATTTATTTATCCATTTATTTCTATAAGCAATTTCTTCAATACAAGCAATTTTTAATCCTTGTCTTTTTTCAATAGTAGAGACAAATAAACTTGCTTCCAATAAATTTTCATGAGTACCTGTATCAAGCCATGCATACCCTCTACCCATTAAATTAACATTTAATTTATTTTCTTTTAAATACATCTCATTTATTGAAGTAATTTCTAATTCACCTCTATTACTTGGCTTTACTTTTTTTGCTTTTTGAATTACATCATTTGGATAAAAATATAATCCTACTACAGCATAATTACTTTTTGGATTATTTGGTTTTTCTTCTATACTAATAACTTTTCCACTATTATCAAATTCAACTACTCCATAGCTTTTTGCATCATTTACATAATACCCAAACACTACAGATTTTTGCTCTTGTTTTACTATACTTTTTGCATTTAACAATAATGTACTAAAACTATCTCCATAAAATATATTATCCCCTAAAACTAAACAAACATCATCATTTCCTATAAACCTTTCACCTATAATAAACGCTTCAGCAAGTCCATTTGGATTTTCTTGAATAGCATATTCTATATTTAATCCTAAATAATTCCCATTATTGAAGATTTTTTGATAATTATTAATATATTCTTGATTTGAAATAATTAAAATATCTTTGATTTTTGCAAGCATTAATATTGATAATGGGTAATAAATCATAGGTTTATCATATATTGGAAGTAGTTGTTTACTTATTCCCTTGGTTAATGGATAAAGCCTTGTACCACTTCCTCCTGCTAATATTATTCCTTTCATTCTTCCACCTCAATCTCTTTTTTAATTTTTTTAAATATCTTTTTTCCTATCCCTTTTACATTCATAATATCTTCTATCTTTTTAAAAGGGTGTTTTTTTCTATATTTTATAATTGCTACTGCTTTTGCATGTCCTATTCCATTTAGAGAATATAATTCATCCATAGTAGCTTTATTTATATCTATCTTTGCATATACAAATGACATAAATAATATTAAAAATAAAACTATTTTTCTCATACGACACTCCTTTTTATTAAGAAATTATAACATATTTATTTTTTCATCTTTTCATAAAAATAGTTAGTAGCTTCAATAAATCCATCTACACTACCACAATCAAATCTTTTACCCTTAAACTTATATCCTAATACCATCCCTTTTTTTGCTTGAGTTAGAAGTGCATCAGTGATTTGTATCTCACCACCTTTTCCTGGCTTTGTATCTCTTAGAATATCAAAAATATCTGGTGTTAGTATATATCTACCTATGATTGCTAGATTACTTGGTGCTTCTTTTGGATCTGGTTTTTCTACCATATCATCTATCATAAATACACCATCTTCTATCTCTTTTCCTGCAATTACTCCATATTTACTTGTCTCTTCTTTTGGTACTTCTTCTATTGCGACAATTGAGCATTTAAATTTTTCATAAAGTTTTACCATTTGAGAAAGTACATCACCCTCACATAAATCATCTGCTAAAATTACAGCAAAAGGATTATTTCCTATTAAAGGCTCACCTGTTAATATAGCATGCCCTAAGCCTTTCATCTCTTTTTGTCTAACATATGTAAAAGTTGATTCGTTTATCATTTTTGTAGTATCTTCTAGTAGTTTTTCTTTGCTTGAGCCTTTAATAGAGCTTTCAATCTCTGGGTTATAATCTAAATAATCTTCAATCGCCCTTTTTGAACGTCCTGTTACAAATCCAAATTCATTTATTCCAGCCTTTCTAGCTTCTTCTATACCATAATGGATAAGTGGTTTATTTACAATAGGAAGCATCTCTTTTGGGATTGATTTTGTAGCTGGTAAAAATCTAGTACCATAACCTGCAGCTGGAAATAAACATTTTTTTATCATAACACACCTTTTTTGTAAAATTATAACAAAAAAATGTTTATAGTTAAGTATTTTATAATGATAGATTATGAATGTTTATACATAAATTATGTGATGATTAAAATGGTGTAAATAAGAGGACTTGAATCACTACATCTATCCTTTTTTAAATTATCATACATTATTTTTTAATGATTTTTACTCCTTTAATTAAGGATTATAATAGTGTTTTATAAATATATAAAAGGTTGTAAAATGTTAGTATCAGTTGGAGAGTTACAAAAGAATATATCTTTATTAAATAATATTAAAGAACCTATTATTGTAATAGATAAAAGAAGTAATAAAAAGATAGCAAAAATTGAACCTATAAAAAATAATTATTTAGATTTATTTAATGAACTCTTAAAAGATGATATAAAAATAGACACAAATATACAAGGCAATTTTGAAGATGTTTATATAGAACACTTAAAGGGTAAATATGATTTTAATTGATACGAATTTAATTATTATATTTATTACAAAAGACCCAGCAGAACATTATGAAAAAGCAAGGATTACTATTTATAGATAAAATTCAACTACTAAAAGACTATCCAGATACTCCAAAAACAATTACCACTTAATCAGGATTTAGAAACTACAAGTCATATCAGCAAATAAAGAACTTGCTAAACTTAATAATATTATGAGTATAATCCCAAATCAAAAATACTAATAAATGCTTTAATCCTACAATAAGAAAATATAGTAGCGAAATAGAAAATAAATGAAATAGTTACTAATACTCAGCAGGGATTAGAAAACAACCAACTAAATTAAAAAATATATACACACCTCCACAAAGTTATGATGAAATTATGGAACTTATCTCTAATTTAGAAAAATATATCAATGATGATTTTGAAAAGATACACCCTTTTATAGCAATGGTAGAACTGGTAGAATTATAAATGTTTTATATTATCAGGTTTAAAAGAACATAATTAAAATTATTTAGGCAAAAGCATTCCAGCGGACACCCAGTCACGAAAAAACAAAAACTATTTTTAATGGGGTGGGGATAAATTTATTTTCATAACTTAATAATAGTAATTAAATTTTGATTGATTTTATGAATTTGATAGTTTTTTGGTAATTTTAGGACACCTGTCTTTTAAAAACACTTAACAAAAGCCTATTTTATGGATTTCAAAATGGTGCGGACGAGAAGCACTTTTTGTGTTTCTATCGCTTTATATTGTTCTCTATTAAAAGTCCTTAATTATGGAATAATTATAACATATTTTTCTATAACCTTGTATAATAATCTATAATTTGCTATAATTTTTTGGACTATAAGATGGACTAAATTTTAAGGATATATATGCCAAAGATAATAAAACCT
>Ga0256843_1000250_pt1 | contig 46020 bp, 52 predicted proteins | sample AlvinellametaG_FD_191572 | JGI IMG/M metagenome (GOLD analysis project Ga0256843, IMG submission 191572) | Pompeii worm associated microbial communities from hydrothermal vent at the East Pacific Rise, Pacific Ocean - Alvinella | ecosystem: Host-associated > Annelida > Integument > Unclassified ...
GGTTATTTGGGGGTAGAAAAATTATGGTATAGAAAACTATAAATATCAGTAAAAATACTATAATAAAATTAAGAAAAATTATCCTGTTAAAATAAGCACGTTTCGTGATGGAAACTCCTAAATGGTTGGTATGCGTAAATCCCTGGTATTTGTTAAAATAAGCACGTTTCGTGATGGAAACTTTAATAAAATTTTAATCCCGAATAGAAAAAAGGATTTATGTTAAAATAAGCACGTTTCGTGATGGAAACAACATAAGAACTTAAATTATATATTACATTACGTGTTAAAATAAGCACGTTTCGTGATGGAAACCTTTATCAAAAATTACAATGTGATAATCGCCTAAGTTAAAATAAGCACGTTTCGTGATGGAAACAACGCTTCTGGTGATTCTTGGGTTATTCCATAGAAGTTAAAATAAGCACGTTTCGTGATGGAAACTAATTTTATTTTTAATAGTGAAGATGAATTGAGGGAGTTAAAATAAGCACGTTTCGTGATGGAAACTTTTTTGATTATCTGTTTTTCTTTTTTACTTAGGAAATTAAAATAAGCACGTTTCGTGATGGAAAAAGAAAAAAGTTATACTAATAGAAGAGCAATAGGAAGATATTATTTTATTTTAATGGTTGGAGATTTATTAAAAGTTGATCGCAGGTTTATTAAATTTTTTAAATTCATCTCCACGATAAAAACCTAAAATATCCTTTAAATGATTTTAAACGAGTTCATATCGATAAAAGCTTTGTTCTTGTTTTTACTGTTAATGAGAATGATAAAAAAGTTATTTTTTCGTTGGTTGATCACCAAGACAACATCTTATAAAAAGGAATAATTATTTTTAAGGATTAAATTGTTGAAGTTGCTATAAAATTCTTTTTTTATTCTCTTTAAAAACGTTAAAAAGTTGGAGATTTTAATTAAAACTCTTTTAGGGCTGATTTTTGATATGTAAAACCCAAAAGTATAATAAAGAGATGCAGTATAGTTTTGGTTTTTTATATATTGTGGTAGAAAGTTTTTTACTTGTTCAAACACATACATAGGTAGGTATTAAAGCATGTGCAAAAAAATCATAAATATATAAATACCGCAATAGATATATAGAGAACTAAATATGGTAAAAACAGTTCGTATGATTTTAATATATTTGGATGCTTCTTATTATATCTTTTTTATTCTCAGGTGGTTTTTATGAAAACCGATGAAAAAATAATTGAGGATTTGAAGATAATTAATGACAAGGCAAAATATATGGGCATTAAGATTATTATGGTTAGGCACTTAATCGAGCCCCATATCAATAATAAAAAACTACTTTATAAGGTTTTGGAATCAACAAAAGATACTGAAATTCATAACTTGATCTTAACTGCATGTCCAAAACTTGAAGAGATATTTAAAAAAGAGACATAACTACCATAAAGAGATAATTAGAACCCCTTTGGCATTTTGCCTCTTTTTTATCATCAATATGGCATCCTCTCCATCTTCATAGTAATTTGGAAGGAGTTTTCTATCTTTATATCCCATTTTGTAGTAGAATTTTCTTGCTACGGTGTTGGAGATCCTAACTTCTAAAACTATGTAGTTGCACTTTGCAGTATTAAAGTAATAGTTTTCAAGAGTTTTTAATAGTATTTTTCCAATTCCTAATCCCCTATATTCTTTTTTTACTGCGAGGGATATTATATGACCATTTCCCCACTCCATACTTCCTAAAATGTATCCAACAACTTTCCCGTCTATTTCTGCCACATAGAAGCAGTCCGGATACATCGACCAAAAACCTATGAGGAGGGATGTAGGATATGGATTTGTAAATGCCTCTTTTTCGATTTCCTCCACAGCATCTAAGTCCTTTGATGAAAATTTTCTGATCAGCATTAAACCTACCCCACCCAAATATATTGGCATCATAACTTCAATTTTTCAAATATTTACTTAAATTTACATTTTTTATTAAATTTTATTAAATTCTCAGTTAAATCAGGATTTTATATCTAAAAATATCCTGAATATTTATCATAATATTATAATAATATTATAATTGTTTGTATCTTTATAATTAAATAACATTAATTAAATAACATTATCAACCTTTCTACACTTTATTTCATCTTTTTTTAATTTGCTCCATTTCTAATATAAATTTTTTCTTTTCTATTCCGTAAGAATACCCTCCAAGTGAATTTTTAGCAACAACTCGATGACAGGGAATTATCAAAGGAAGAGGATTTTTACTTAGAGCAACTCCAACAGCCCTCGGAGAGGTATTTAAGATTTTAGCAATATCTCCATAACTAACGGTTTCTCCAAATTTTATTTTTTTAACTTCCTCTAAAACTTTTCTTGTAAAAGGAGATACGTTTAATTCATAATCTACAATATCTCTTGCAATTCTATCATCCAAATCAGCAAAATACAATTTTAAAATGATCTTTCCAACTTTTGTATACATCTTACTCGGCCTATCTAAAATCTTTCCATTATAAAATCTAAATATCTCCTCCTCTCTTAAAGGGATTGTATTCTTAACCAATCGATTACCTTTAAATACCATCCCTATGAAATAATCTTTTATCTGAACAATCATGGTATCACGGTGATTATTTATGTTGATCGTTATTAACTATAAGACATACGCGGAGAGTATCGGTAAAAAAGGATTAGAAATTGCAAAAATTGCAGAAAAGATAAGTGAAGAGAGTGGAATTGTAATCGGTGTAGCTCCTCAATTTGTAGATCTAAGATCGATAGTTGAAAATGTAGAAATTCCTGTTTATTCCCAACATGTTGATAATATCTCTCCGGGAAGTCATACAGGACATATACTTCCAGAAGCAGTTAAAGATTGCGGTTGCACAGGGACTTTAATAAATCACTCAGAGAGAAGGATGTTATTGGCAGATATTGAAGCAGTTATAAACAAATGCAAAAATCTGGAATTAGAAACAATCGTTTGCACTAACAACATAAATACCTCTAAGGCAGTTTCAACTTTAAGTCCTGATTATATTGCTGTGGAACCACCGGAACTTATAGGAACAGGAATTCCCGTTTCAAAGGCAAATCCTGAAATTGTAGAAGGAACGGTTAGGGCAGTTAAGGAGATAAATAAAGATGTCAAAGTGCTCTGTGGAGCTGGAATATCCAAGGGAGAAGATGTTAAAGCTGCTCTGGATTTAGGAGCTGAGGGTGTTTTATTGGCCTCTGGAGTAGTTAAGGCGAAGAATGTAGAGGAAGCAATAAGAGAGTTAATTAAATATCTCTAATATCTTATCATTGTTTTTATCTCACTTTAAATATTTTTCCTGTATCTTAAATTCACTTATTTGACTTTTTTCAATTTTAAAAGAGATCTAAGTAATTGAAAATGTTAATTCGTTTCATTTATAAAATGGGCAAAGAGATGGAACAAATAAGTAGGAAACAATAAAAAATAGCAAATAACTATATAAAACGTTTTTTTAAGGTGGGATCTATGGCCTTAGGATTAGATAGAAATATTGAGGGGGCGTTATGTTATTTATTATTTTGGGTTAGCGGATTGATCTTCTTACTTTTAGAGAGAGATGATGATTTTATCAGATTTCATGCAATGCAGTCCTTTATAACCTTTTTAAGTTTGAATATATTAGCAATAGTGTTTTCATCGATTCCAATAATTGGAATTATAATTACAGCTTTAATAAATATATTGATGTTAGTGTTTTGGGTTGTTGGAATGATTAAAGCATATAACAATGAGAAATTTAAATTTCCAATATTTGGAGATATTGCTGAAAAGTATTACAATAAATTCTTAATCTAAAACTTTAAAACATTCAATAATTTTAAATTAACTAAATAAAAAAGGGTTTACTATGCAATGGTTTAAAAAAAGGATTACAATAAAAGAAACCAATCTTCTATTAAAAATAGACAATAAAAGATATTTTAAAAAAGCGGAGAGTATAGTTTATAAATTAAGGCATGATTTGGAAGGATATATTTTCACAAATCCAATGTTTCTCCTCTCTTACGATCCCATTGATGTTGAGGAAAACGTTCCAGAGATCGTAAGGTTAATGGCAACTGCTGGAAAAATAGCAAATGTTGGGCCAATGGCAAGTGTTGCAGGGGCAATATCAGAATTATTGGTTAAAAATATTACTGCAAAGAATATCATCGCTGAAAATGGAGGGGATATTTGTTTAAGATCTGAAAAAGATGTTGTTGTTGGGTTGTATGCAGGAAATTCGAATATTTCCGGAGAGGTGGGATTTAAATTAAAAAAAGAAAAAATTAAAAGGATATATGGAGTTTGCACATCGTCTTCGACCGTTGGCCACTCTGTAAGTTTCGGGGAGGCAGATGCGGTTACCGTCTTTGCTAAAAGTTCGGCAATAGCAGATGCCGCAGCGACAGCGATATGTAATGCATCAAAGGGAAACGATATAGATGAGATGATAAACAATGCCTTAGAAAAAGCAGATGAAATTGAAAAAACAGATGGGGTTTTTGTAGTTGTAAAAGACAAAGTTGGAATAAAAGGAAAAATTCCAGAATTAATAAGAACCAATAAAAAAATAACATTAGGAGAGTTATTTGACGTTTATTAGTTATTTATCTTGTTGTTTGTTTCTGTTTTTTTGTGTTTTGAGTTTTTTGTTTTGATTTTTATTTTTTATTTGGTTTTTGTTGGTTTCGAAGGGGTGGTTTATTTTATTATTTTAGATATTTTGATGTTTTTATTTATAGAGTTTTTTTAGAGTTTTTGATTATTTAATATTATTTTTAAAAATCCATGGTTGGGTAATTATATTTTATGTTTTTATTTTCTGTTTATTGTTGTTTTTTAGATAGAAGTTTGAATTGTTTTGTTATAGGGTTTATAAAGAAAAGGGGTTATTTAGGGGTAGAAAAATTATGGTATAGAAAACTATAAATATCAGTAAAAATATTACAATAAAATTAAGAAAAATTATCCTGTTAAAATAAGCACGTTTCGTGATGGAAATATGGTATTTTTTTTTGTAGTTGGTTTTGTGGTGTTATTATTACGTTAAAATAAGCACGTTTCGTGATGGAAATAAGATAACTACAACTTTGTCGTCAATTATTCTTGTATTGTGTTAAAATAAGCACGTTTCGTGATGGAAATTATATGGTTCTTGCTGTAGTGTTAGTAACATTATTGTTAAAATAAGCACGTTTCGTGATGGAAATTTTTTAAAGTTTTTATCTCATCGCTGTCTTTTATTTCAAGTTAAAATAAGCACGTTTCGTGATGGAAATTAGTTTTAATAAATATGCTTATGCAGTTAGCAAAAGCATGTTAAAATAAGCACGTTTCGTGATGGAAATAATAACTGGGAAAAAGCACTATTCAAACTATTAAGGTTAAAATAAGCACGTTTCGTGATGGAAATGAAGGCATTAAAGGAGCAAATTGAGATATTAGAGGAGTTAAAGTTAAAATAAGCACGTTTCGTGATGGAAATCCAACCGAATCAACACAATACAAAATAGAAATCAGGTTAAAATAAGCACGTTTCGTGATGGAAATTTTAAAAAGCTTTCTAATTCCTCTGAATAATCAAAATCATGTTAAAATAAGCACGTTTCGTGATGGAAATAGATGCAAGGATTGAACACAATTGATGAAGTGTTAAAGTTAAAATAAGCACGTTTCGTGATGGAAACCAAAAAAGAGGATTGTTAGAATAATTTTATAGCCAATTAAAATAGACCTATAAGGGATGAAAACAAGAAGAATACTACAAAAATAATTAAAATAGGCATCTTTGAGGATGGAAATTTCTAAAAAAGGTTTATACAAAAAAATTATTTAGTTTATAGATTTTTCGAATGCAATCATTGCATTTAGAACTTTTTCATCGTCAAATGGTTTTCCTTGGATTTGTAGACCAATAGGAATTCCATTTATCTCTCCACAAGGAACAACTCCTGCACATAAACCGCAAATGTTTGCTGGAACTGTTAAAACGTCATAACTATACATTTCCATGGGTGTTAATTTCTCTCCTAACTTGTGCGGTAGTTTGGGAACTGTGGCTCCTACAATAATGTCAACGTCTTTCATAATTTTTATCATTTCGTTTCTCATTAGATTTCTTGCTCTTAGGGCATTTTTGTAATATTTTCCGCTGTATTCTTTTTGACTGATCATTGATCCGATCATTATTCTTCTTAAAACTTCTTCTCCACAAACGTCTTCTATTTTATAACCATATCTTCTTCCATCGTATCTTCTTGTAGATGAGAAGAACTCAACGTAGTTGATTAGATAGTATGTTGGTAGTGCTAAGTCAACGTATTTGTAGCTTAGTTCAACGATCTCGCAACCTATATCCTTAAAGACCTCAATAGATGTTTCAATCTTGTTTCTTATCTTTTCATCAACAACATCCATAAATTCTTTAATAACCCCTACTTTAAATCCTTTAATGTCTTTTTTTTCAAATGGCTTTGTTTCTACTGTTGTTGTGTCTTTTAAATCTTTCCCTTTGATGATATTTGTTAATAGTAAAGCATCTTCGGATGTTTTTGTTAATGGTCCAATTTGATCGAAACTCATTGCTAAATCGCAGAGCCCGTATCTACTTACAACTCCATAGCTTGGCTTGAATCCAACAACTCCGCAGTGTGAGGCAGGGTTTCTTATACTTCCTCCTGTGTCGCTTCCTAATGCAAGGTCGCATAGATCTGCGGAGACGGCAGCTGCACTTCCTGATGAACTACCTCCTGGGATCCTATCTTCTGCTTTTGGATTTTTTGTAGCACCATAGTAGGAGGTTTCTCCACTACTTCCACAGGCAAATTCGTCCATGTTTGCAATTCCTATGATTAATCCTCCGTTTTCTTTAATCTTCTGCACAACTGTGGCGTCGTAAGGAGCGATATAGTTTTCCAATGTTTTTGAAGCACAGGAGATTGTGTATCCCTCAACGTTTATATTTGCCTTTACTACAACAACTTTTCCGTATAGAGGTTTTTTCTTAGCTTTTTCGTCTTTTTCCAATTTTTTTGCTTCTTCTAATACTCTTTCAGCGTTTACTTCAATAAGAGCGTTTATTCTTTTATTTACTTTTTCTATTCGTTCTAAGTAGTGTTCTGCTTTTTCAACGATCATTTTGTCCACCGGGTTTATTTTTTCTACTTTTAATATTTTTCATATAGAATACTTCTCCGCAGTGGTTTAGTTTTATCAACTTTCCTTCTTTTACCATTTTTTCGATAGTTTCATATGTTATGTTTTGTTTAGTTAGAAGTTCTTTAATAACTTTTTCTCTTATTGGATGAACTGATGTTATTGCTAATATTTCTTCTTCTACATTGGTTGTTGATATTATAAATTCACTTCCCTCAAATGTTTTTAGTGGAATTACCTTCCCTTTTCCAATTATCTCGGTAAATACTTCTATAACTTTTAATAGAATTTCTTTTTTTGGTGGAGTTATTTCTTCTGATGGGGGCCTTATTGGCGTGTTTATATAACATTTATCTGGGTTAACTTCTTTTAAAAATTCTGCTGTTTTTTCTATCGCTTCTTCTGGATATTGCATATCTACGATCATGGTTTCAGTTATTAATTTTCCTCTATAATCATCTCTAAATTCAAGTATTCCGTTTAGTATAGTTTCCAATGATAGTTTTTTATGAGGGCGGTTTATTCTTTTCCACAATGAACAATCTGCAGAGTCGATTTTTAAAGAAACCAAATCAAAATTTAATAAGTCGTTTTTTACATCTTCTCTCCATATTAGTGAGGAATTTGATATTATCGCTATTGGAATATCGAATTCTCTTAGTAGATCTACTTCTTTTGTAATATTTATATCTAAGGTGGGTTCTCCATCAGCAACAAATGTAAGATAATCGATACTGTTTTTCCCATTTTCACTTATTATTTTGTTTATTTTCTCCTTTACAGAGGAGAATATATCATATGGATTATAAAAATTGCGTCTTTCAATTGTTTTATTTATTGTTCTTCCAACTTGGCAGTATATACAATCATAACTGCAAAACTTGCATGGAATGTTATTTATTCCTAAACTCTTTCCTAATCTTCTTGATGGAACTACACCAAAAGCTATATTGCTCATAAAACCACCAAATATAAAAAATCAAAAATAAAAATTAATAAAATTGGTTATTATAAATGTTATTCCTCTATTTTCTTCTTCTCAGCCACTTTTTCATTAACAATTTCTAAATATTCTTTTAATATTTCTTTACTCTTTACAGCATCTCTAATGTTTTTATTTTCAATGCTTAAAACGCCTTTATAATCAATTTCTTTTAGCTTTTCAAGAACGTCAATAAAGTTAATATTCCCTTCTCCTATTCTTAGATGTTCATCTTCATAGCCGTTGTTGTCATGAATATGGACGTGTATAATTCCAATTCCAATTTTGTGGAGTTTTTCGACGAATTCAGACGGATTGGCAACTGTGTTTGCGTGTCCTATATCAAATGTTATCCCTAAGTTTTTGGAGTCAATATCTTTTATAATGTCAAGTAGTGATTCAGGAGTTGTCCCTAAAACTCCTCTGAAATTTGGCATATTCTCTAAACCAATTTTTATTCCATAATCTTCTGCAATTTCTACTATTTCCGATAGAGTTGAGAAGTTGTTATCCAATATTTCGCTTTTGTAGTTGCTCCAAAGTTCTGGAATATAGCCAGGATGAACTACAACAATTTCAGCATCGAGTTCAAAAGCTCCTTCTATGGCATCTCTTATACACTCTATTGTGAGTTTTCTAACTTTTTCGTTCATAGATGCAGGATTTAAGTCAGAGAATGGGGCATGAACTACAACGTCAACATCATACTTGTCTTTTACCTCTAAAAGATATTTTATGTTTTTTGGGGAGAGGTAGTGGGTTCCCTCACAGACGATTTCCCATACATCAAAGTTATGTTCTGCTATTTTTTCTAATGATGAGGATAAGCTTTCTGGTAAAAAAACTAACGATGAAACTCCGAACTTCATTTTCACACCACTTATCTTTTTTAATCTTCTCTTTTTTATTTTTTAATTCTTCAATTTTGCGATTTTGTTTATTTTAATTTAAATTATTACTTTTAACTTTTAATTGTTGTTTAGATTAAAATTATTAATTTAGGGATAAATATCAATTTTGTTATTTTTAGATTTTATTGTTTTTAAGTAGTTATAGTTTATGTATGCAAGTGGATCATTTTTCACTGATTTTTGTTTGATTATTGTTTTGTATTCTTCAACGCAATGTTTATATACTTTTAATCCTAATTTGTCATTAATGATAATGATAGATTATCGGTGAGTTGGATGGATTTTCAAATGGCCTCTTTCATAACTTCTGGGCTTTTAGTTGTGATTGGATTATATGGGGTATTTTTTGTTGATAATGTTTTAAAAAAAATCATTGCATTGGAGATCTTAGGTAGTGGTGTAAATTTAGCTTTAATAGCAATTGGATACAATGGAGGAACAATTCCAATAAAACTTCCTAATGTTCCTTTAAATGTTTTTGCTAAGGAGTCGGCTTATCCTCTAACACATGCACTCGTCTTAACAAATATCGTTATAGAAGCGTCTATGCTTGCTGTAATGCTTGGTGTCTCTATAATACTGTATAAAAAATATAAAACACTTAAAGGGTCTGTTATATTGAAAGAGGACTAAAAAAACATTTTTTCTTGCTATATCAATTCCTGTTAATCAAGTAATTTAGGTGGGATAATGAATTTTCTACCGATGATAATAGTGTTTCCCCTGATCATGGCAATAATTATGAATCTACTTCATGGAAAAGAGAAGGCAGTTAAATATTTAACTTTTGCAACAGCCATTGTTTTAATTGCCCTACCCTTTATAGGGGAGTATGGTTATTATTATTTTAGCGGGCATGGTGTCGTTGATGGATGGATCTCTGGAATTGCCTACCTATACAACCCTGCAAAACAGGCAGTTATAATTACACTATCTCTTATTGCCTCTCTCGTATTGATCACTGGGATGGGGGAGAAATTAAAGAATAACATGTTTGTTACCCTCTCTTTGATGGGTTTTGCGAGTATTTCAGCGATTGTATTAGCGGATGATATATTCAACCTTTACGTTTTTTTTGAGATTATTTCAATCGTTCAAGCAGGGTTAGTATTTTTATCTGGAACAGAGGAGGCATATAAGGCCGGTTTGAGGTATATGATAATTGGTAGTGTAGCAGCGGCATTGATGCTTTTGGGAATAACGTTTTTACTGGCATCGACAGGGACTTTAAATATTTCAGACATGAAACATCATTTATTAACTGACAATCCAATGGTATACGGAGGATTATTACTTCTAATAGTTGGATTAGCATACGGTTCTGGTCTTCCACCGTTTCACAATATTAAAGCCGATCTCTATGCAAGATCTAAGGGTTTTATTTCAGCAATGCTCCAAACGTATTCAAAATTCGTTTTAGTTGGGTTGATGTTAATAATATTAAAATTATTTAACGGACTTAGCTACTTTTCAAGTGCACATGCAGTTTTAATTGCATTGGGAGTTTTAGCGATGGTATTTGGTGTTGTGATGGCATTGTTGCAGAGTGATTATAAAAAACTTTTAGCATATCACGCAATAAGCCAAGGTGGATATGTAGCCACTGGTTTAGCACTCGGAACTCCTTTGGGAATTGTTGCAGGTATCTTTCACGCTATAAATCACGTTATTTATAAATCTGCTCTGTTTTTAGGAGCGTATATAGTTAGTTGTAAAAGAGGAAGTAATCTCCATAAATTGGGGGGTCTATTGCCACTAATGCCTTATGTTGCATTTATGGTGTTGTGTGCAAAACTCGCTATAAGTGGGGTTCCTCCATTTAACGGATTTCAAAGCAAATGGATGTTAGCTGAGGCAGCTATGCAAGTTAACATGCCGGAAATTGCAATAATAATGATTATTGTTAGTATTGGAACGTTTGTATCTATGATGAAGGCATTCTACCTTATATACTTGAAACCGGTGGATGAGGAAACTTTAAAAGAATATCAAGGAAAAGAAGTTCCAAAATTAGCCGTTTTCAGTTTGTTTGTGCTAACTGCTCTCTGCATTATAATTGGTCTTGATCCAAGTTTGATAACTAATTATCTCTGGGATTATGCGAGGGAGATTGGAGTTAACTACCGCTTAAAGTAGATGAATGAATAATTAAGAGACAATAAACAAAGCAATAAATCTCATCTATACATAAATCGTAATTAAATTGTAATCAATATTGTTAGATTAAATTAAACTTAACTTAAACTTTACTTAAACTTTAAATGCTGGTGGTAATTATGGATTACAACAAATTTCAGAAGGATTTAGAAAAAGAAGGTCATGGGGATGGAATTACTGTCGGAGCATTTTTTACAGGAGAATTTACTCTTTATCTTCTCTTTATATTTGGAGCGTTAATTATTGGAAGGGTTTATGGAAAAACGTTAATGACATTGTTCGGATTATCTGCATTAGCTTTCTCTTTATCAACTTTTCCAATAATATTCCAATTTAAGAAAGAAAATTCAAATGCGATAAATTACCAACTCTTCTGGCTATCTGTGTTTTTAGGTGCAATTGCATTCTGCGTTTATCTAACAGCAAGGTGGTAGTATGAGTTCTAAGAGAGATTTGGTAGTTGCAATCTCATTCTTTATATTTGGAGCAAGCATTTTATACAGTTTGGCAAATATGCACGTTAATCCTGGAGTTAATATTGTTTATTTAAATCATTATATAGTCCCGAATTATGTTTGTGCAATAATATTTGATTGGAGGGCATATGATACCTTAGGAGAGTGTTTAGTGTTAGTAGTGGCGGTTATGGTTTCGTGGATTGTGTTTGGAAAATCGTTATATGACAACAGTTATTTAAAAGAGGTCTTTCACGCTCCTGAGTCGGATGATTATATAACCTTACAGAGATGGGGGGATTATACCCCAATTATCAAGTTTTTAGCATACCCTATGAGTATTTTAATGGTTGCTTTAGGGATTCTTACAGTTTTAGGAGGGCATATAACTCCTGGAGGAGGATTTCAGGGAGGAGCATTAATTGCCTCAGGATTTATACTTTCAATTATTGCCTTTGGATCTAAGAGCCCTCTCTGGTTTGATCACAAATTTTTAGAGAGAATGGAGGCATTAGGAGCTCTTGGTTATTTGCTTCTCGGTGTTGCGGGTATGTTTATAGGGGGTTATTATCTCTTTAATTTTACACAAATAAATGGAATCCCAGTATTTCCAGCTCCGAAGGATATTATTACAGCCGGAATTATCCCTTATTTAAATATTGTAGTAGGTTTAAAAGTTTTAGCTGGTTTGTCAACTGCTGCATTCCTTTTATCATGTGAAAAGGTCATTATTGAAAAGATTAGCAAGTCAGAAGAGAAATTAGAATAAGAAATTAGAATAATACAATCTTAATAATTTAATAAAAATTTTAAAAAAATTTTAAATAGTTTTTATGGTGATCGGGCTATGATGGAGGTAATTGTTTCTTACTACCCTGCTATTCTTGCTCTCCTCTTTGGAATTTTGATGGGTTCTAAATTTAGAGGTAAAATAAAACACCTTCTCTCATATTTAGTTTTAGCACTTATTATTGCATACTTTTTAAAAGCATTTCCCTATTACAATCTGCCAATTTCATTCTCCTATGTATCAGCAGTAGTTGGAATTATAATAGGAAATAGATTATTTGGAAAAAAGATTTATGAGTAAGAGAGCCCGATGTATGATGATTGGGGTTATTAAGAATTTATATTTAAAATAAAATGCCTTCTTAAACTAAAAATGTTAAAAATGTTTAAATTAACGTTAAGAGGGGAAAAAATGATTATAACCATATTGGATAAGTGTAGAGTTGAAGAAAAATGTCAAACATGCCCGTTTTCTCAAACATCTAAATGCATGGAGGCCTGTCCAACTGATGCAATATTTCTCCTAAATAATAAAAGCTTTTCCTGTCTTACTTGTGGAGAATGTGCGAGAAACTGTCCAAATAAAGCAATCAAAAAAAATAAATTTGGAGGTTATTACGTAGACAGGAGAAGATGTAATGGTTGTGGCATCTGTGCAAACGTATGCCCGATAAATATTATAAGAATAGTTGAAAGGGATGGAAAAAAATTTCCGATGGGAATTTGTTCAATGTGTGGTGTCTGTGTTGAAGTTTGTCCTTACGGAGCAAGAGTTAGTTCCTATGAGCTATTAAACACTAAAAGAGAAGGATTAGCAGATAGGTATTTAAAAGTTTTAGAAAATCTAATGAAAATCAAAGTTTTTAAAGAAGAAAAAAGTAAAAACGTTGTTGAAGTAGTTGAGAGAACCTCTATAAAAATTGACAAAGATAAGTGTGTTGGATGTCTAAGATGTGCCTACCTATGTCCAAGAGACACTATCCTTCCCAATAATGTTGAAGCATGCACATCTTGTAATTTATGTGGAGAGGCATGTCCAAAAGATGCCATTGAAAACGGAAACATTATATCTGATCAATGCGTATTATGTTTGAAATGTGTTGAGGTTTGCCCAAATGATGCGTTAAAAGTTGAGAATTTCAAAATTAAAAAAATTAAAGAAGACAAATCTGTTAAACCAAAGAACTACTGTATAAATTGTGGTTTATGTGCCTTAGTATGCCCAAGCGGTGCGTTAAGATTTGAAAATGGAAAATTATATTTCAGCCCAGATGTGTGTTGGAGTTGTATGGAGTGTGTTAAAATATGTCCAAATGATGTTAGAAGAAAAGATAAAGATAGAAAAAACAACAAAGACCAAATTGTAGGAGGTTGCTCTTTATGTGAGATCTGTATATCTTCATGTCCAAAAAATGCAATTGAAATAATTAACGTTAGATTTGAAAAAATAAAAGATGAGGACTGTATTTTATGTGGAACTTGCTCAAACGTATGTCCAAAAGATGCAATAATCATTGATAGGAGCAATAAAGAGATTATATTCACTGATGACTGTATAGCGTGTGAAAACTGTGCAATTCACTGCCCAAGAGATGTTATTCCAAATACAACCGGATACAAAAAAGTTGTGGATAGGGAAAATTCATTTATTAGAACGGATATGGACTTCTGTATAAAGTGTGGTTTGTGTAATAAGGTATGTCCAAACAGTTGTATAGATTTTGGAGTTATAGATGTTGAGAAGTGTGAATTTTGCTCAGCTTGTTATAATATCTGCCCAACTAAGGCAATATACATCCATAGAGTTTGGAAAACTGACGAAGGGGGATCACATTGGAAGAACTAAGAAGTTTTGCTAAGATATTTCTAACAGGAATATATGAGAACTTAGAAAGAATAATATTTGGAAGTGATAGATATACAGATATAGAGTTAAGAAACGCAATACTGAGCGGAACTGTTAAATTACCAAAAACAGTTATTGAAGAGTTGTGTATTGGATGTGAAGGATGTGCTAATGTTTGCCCAACCAAAGCAATAGAGATGATTCCAATAGAGCCAATTAAAATAACTGAAAATTATATAAAAGATAAAATTCCAAGGATCAATGCTGAGAAATGTATTTACTGTTTATACTGTCATGATTTCTGTCCGGTATTTTCTGTATTCAACGAAGTGTCTCCCATCCACCCCAGAGATGTGGGAGAATATGTAGAGATAGATGTCTCCAAACTTTTACAGAAAAAGATTGAAATATCAGAAGAACAGATAAATAAAATCTGTTCTCTCCTTTCAATTAATTTAAAAAAGATCTTGAATAAATAAAGTTATAATGGTTTTATAATTTAGATTTATATAATGTTTATCGTTTGTTTTGTCGTAATTTGTGTGATATTATGAAAATTGGAGTGGTTATTCACGGACCAGAGATTGTGGATAGTGGATACGCTATAAAGATTATAAATTTGCTAAAAAATTTTGGAGAAGTTAGAGCTAAGTTGGGAGGCACCATGGGAAGAGTTGCAGTTATAGATAACGATTTGCAAGATGTTATTGATATATCCGAGAAGCTAATGCCTTCCCAATCATTAAAAAAACTTTCGGACTGTGATGTTTTAGTGCTGGCCAATTATGGAAAATCAAAAATTACAGGACATACGTTTGGAAGGATAGTGGTTGAACGAGCAAACATAGACAAACCAATAATACAGATTGAAAGGCCAGGAGATAAAGATGGAACAATTATAATTTGGAATAAAAGTTCGGAGAATGTTGAAAAGATCGCCAAATTTCTCTCTGAAAAATTGAATTTAAAAATTGAGAGATGTATAAGTAATGGATTAGACATTTGGGAAGAAAATGGAAAGATTTTTAGAAAAGTTCATGGGGTTGATGTTGGAGAGGCAATATTGGTTAACGGAGTAGTTGTTGGAAAATCAGAAAGTAAAGATGTTATTTTAGTAGCTGAAAACGGAAAATTAGTTGATATTTTGGGAGGAAAGTTAAAAGAGGGCGGTGTTGAAAAACTGGAAAATGTGGATCTAAAAAAGGCAGTTATAAAGACAGGAATTTTAAGAAGACATCCAACAAAGCCCAAATTTAAGAATGAAAACGTGAAAAATGGAAAGGTGGTTTTGGTAAATCACGCAGGAGAAGATATTATCGATAAAATAAAAGATAAGGATATTGTTGCGGTTATAACTATTGGAGATGACACTACAACGATCTGCGGGGACATTTTGGCAAGGTTTGGTGTAAGAGTGGTTGGTATCGTGGATGGAGATGAGGATGAAATACTTAAAAATCCTGTAATTTTGGATGGATCCGTGATTTTTCAAATTGAGAATATGAGAGATGATGACGCAGGGAAATTACTTGAAGAAAACCTAAATTTAGATAAAATATACAATTATGATGAACTTTTAGATGAAATTAAAAAAATATTTTCAGAAAAAGGAGTGGAATTTAGAAGAAGCCAAAACTTTTCACAGAAATTAGAATAATGTTAAGTAAGGAGATTGAAATTGCTATGTATAAAAGCCGCTTTGTTGAATTTAGAGAATTTATAACTTCTTCATGAGTTTTAGATAGGGATTTAATGTTTGAAATAATTCCCTCAATCTTCTTGTTATTTTGATTTAACGCCTGTTCTAATATGTTGTATCTGTTATTTATTTTAAATGTCGACTCTTCTAACGAATGTTTTAAATCTATCATCTCATTTTTCACATTGTTGAGCTCTTCATTAGTGTGATCCATCGATCTCTTCATCTCATCTACAAATAGAAGATACTCTCTTAGTTTATTTTCAAGTTCGTTTAATTCAGAAATTGATAAATTTATCTTCTCATTAGTTAGTTTTAATCCGTAGTGAATCTCTGAAACATAATTATTTATTTCCAATACAAGATCATTGATTTTATTTACAACTTCGTTTAATATCAACTCAGTTTCCAATAATTTACGATTGTTTAAATCATCTATTATGTTATTTATCCAATTTCCACTTTTATCTTTCATACCCCCTCCCCCCACACGATCAATGTTTTGATTAAATGATTATAAGGTATGTCTAATCAGAGTATTAATATTTTTAATATAGAGGGTTTTTATTTTTTATTATTTATTTTTTACTTTGTTTAATGATGATAATATCTCTGAAAATGGAATTGCTCCCTCTCTTATAAGGGCTATTGAAGTATCTTCTATTTTGATTATTGTAGATGGTTTTGAATACTTACATTTTCCAATATCTATGACATAATCAACATTTTTTATTATTTCTCCATCGATCTCTTCCACACAAGTAGGGTCTTTTCCTCCTGAAATATTTGCAGAAGTAGTTGTTAATGGAACTATTGCTAACTCTCTAATAATATCCTCATCTGGAATTCTAATCCCAATATATTCTTTAGAAACGATGTCTGGAATATTTGGTTTCTTTTTCACTATTATTGTTATTGGCCCAGGAAGAAAATGTTTAATAATTTTCTCTGCCAGTTCATTAACATATGCATATTTTTTAATTTCATCAATATCTTTTAAACATATTGATAATGGTTTGTTATAGTCCCTTTTTTTTATTTGATATATTTTTTTAACTGATTTTTCATTTAAAGCATTTGCCGAGATACCATATAGAGTATCAGTTCCACAAATTATTATTTTTCCATCTAAGATTTCTTTTTTTAAAAAGTTCAACACCTCTTTCTGTTTTTCTTTATCAAGATCGTATATTTTTATGATTTTTGGGGGCATTATACACAACCTCATATCATTTTATTTCAATCTTATAAATTTTCTATTGTTTCTATTAACTTTTATAATTTTTTTCTTTTTTTAAGTTCCTTTTTTTCCTGATCTTGAAACGATCTTAAAATTTAGTAAAACTTGGTCAAGAGCAATAACTAACACTAAAAAATAGCCAACAGATTGTAAGGTATAAAAAATAATATAAAAACAAAATATAAAAACAATAAATCCATTTATAACAAACAACCTTTATAATATAACATAAAAAATAAAATATACAAATAGTTTAAAGATGGAGGGGATTGCCATAATTAAAAAACTAATTGAGAGATTAAAAGAAGCGCAAGATGAGGACTTTAAGATATTAAAAATAATAGAAATATCAATGAGGCATTACGAATGGGTTCCTCTGGAGGAGATTGTTAGAAAGGCAAAAATGCCAGAAAAAGATGTTTTATATAGATTAAAGCGATTAAATAAATTTGAATTTGTAGTTAGGAGCACGTATGGTTATGCGGTTTCAATGGGGGGTTATGATGCCCTTGCAATAAATGCATTTGTCAAAAAAGGAATTTTAAAAGCAGTAGGTAATAAATTAGGTGTTGGAAAAGAAGGAGATGTGTATAGTGTATTGTTAGAAGATGGAAGAGAAGCAGTGTTAAAATTCCATAAGCATGGAAGGACGTGTTTTACAAGAGGAAAGAGGTATAGAGAGTATATAGCGGATAAACATCATATAAGTTGGTTATATGTTTCACGACTAACCGCTGAGCGAGAGTTTGAGATTTTGAATGAACTTTTTCCAATAGTTAAAGTTCCAGAGCCAATACACTGGAATAGACATGCGATAATTATGGGAAAAGTCGTGGGAGAGGAGTTAAAGCGAATCGACTTATCTAAATTCATGAGCAGAGATGAAATAAAAGAACTATTTTGGAAGATAATAGATGAAGTTAAAAAAGCTTATGAATTAGGGTATATCCATGGAGATTTAAGTGAATTTAATATACTCTTTGATGGAGAGGACTTTGTGATAATAGATTGGCCACAGGCGGTTTCTAAATTCCATCCTGAGGCAGAATTTTACTTAAAAAGAGATATTGAAAATGTAATTCGATACTTTAAAAAATACAAGATAGACAGAGATGATGAAAATATAGATACTGACAAAATATTCAACTACATTACTGGAAGGAGTTAGAGTTTATAAAACATCTTTGCATTTTTATATGTTGAGGCAATAATTTTATCTTCATCAACGCCGATTTTTTTCATATACAACTTAGTTCTTGGTAAAGCATATATATCTGCCTTTAAACTTCCTAAATCACTGCTTAAAATAAATTTTTTGTCATAATTTTTAATTATTTCTCCTGCCTCTTCATGAGTTAATTTCATTGATGGTTGAACAGTTAAGCCAATATAAACATCCCTATCGATTAAATCAACCGTCTCCTTATTTATGTGATCGATCATAACCAACTCATCCTTTATTTTAACTTCATCTAAAATTTTTAAAATTTCAATTAATGCCTCTTTTTTGTTCTTCTCAGGAGTATGAACTATAATAGGCATATTGAGATCTTTTGCTAAGTATAACTGCTCTTTTAAAAGATTTTTTTCATCTTCATTTAGATAATGCAATCCCGTCTCTCCGATAGCTACAACATTCTCATTTTCCAAAAATTCAGGCAGTTTTTTTATTAAGACATCCCAATTTTTTGGATAACCCATAGGATGAACTCCAACTGCCACTTTAACTTCAACATTAGCCATTTTTCCTCTTTTAACCTCTAAATTAATCAACCGATCCCAGTGATCTAAATACACCTCTGGAACACTCATTTTGTAAGGATCGTGAGCACAGGTTATAATCGTCTCAATGCCACTCAAAGCCATCTTCTCCAAATCTTCAAAGCTCCTAACATCTAAGTGAGTGTGAGCATCTATCATACTTTCCCCTATCGCTTAAATATCTTTATTTTTTATTTTTTATTTTTGTATGTTTAGTTTCTATTAATTTTTAATATTTGATAATTTCCATATATGGTTTAAATTGTTTTGGTTTAAATTATTATTTTGGTTAATCGATAAAAGTTATAATTGAAAATTACTTAAAAAAGTTTTTTAATATCCATTGTCCATTACATTCCAATGCTTTTATAATTTTTATTTTTCAATGTTTTTCTTTGTTTAAATAGTAGTATAATCTCTCATCATCAGATAATGAATGAATAACTGCCTGTCTAACACCAAAATTTGGCCCTAATTTCTTAGCCAATGATCTCTCCATATCTATGGTTTCTTTTAGTAGTTTGAGAATATCTTCATCTATATCAACCTCTGCCTTTATGTTTGGTTTCTCATTAAAGTGGATAAGATATTTCTCATACAAGATCTCTAAGTTTTTCATCTCCACATCAGATAACTCTTTAAAGATCTCTCCACTATACTCATCAATAGATCTAAATTTAGAAAGCATCATTAGTTTTATTTTGTTCTCTAATATTTTCGTTAGATTTTCTTTTATATCAACATCTTTTCTTACTTCCTTCATAATCCCACCTATTCACATTTGATTGCCTCCTCTGGAGCATTTAATTTCTTTGGATGAGGGGCTTTTATAACAAAAAACTCCAAAATATCTGAATTTAAGTTTTGTATTAGCATTTTTACATTAAATGGAACATAAACAATATTCCCTTCTTTGTAGTTGTGTGGTTCTTGGTCTTCTAAGGTTAGAGTCATCTCTCCTTTAATTATTATTAAATGAACGTAGGAGTTTGAGTAATGCTTTGGCATCTGCTCTCCTTTTGGCAAAACAATATGATTGATCTGAACATGCTCGGTATTGACAATTTTTTCAACAACCTTTGTTTTAGCATCTTTTTTAAACTCATAAACTTTCTCTATCATCTAATCACCCATATACAAGTGCAACTGAATTTTAACCTAATTTACTAATCCAATTAATTAATTTTGCTGATTTATAATCTTATAAAAAATAAAAAATCCAAAATATAAAAGATAAAATTAAAAATTAAAGGTTATCTTTGATTTTATATTATATATTTATCCAACTAATCTTTTAATATCTTCATCAACTGTTGAGATCGTTGAGATTCCAAACTTCTCGACCAAGACCTTTGCAACATTTGGAGATAAGAATGCCGGTAATGTTGGACCTAATACAATATCCTTAACTCCTAAGTAAAGCAAGGCCAATAATACGGTAACTGCTTTTTGCTCATACCAGGAGATATTATAAGCGATTGGAAGCTCATTTACATCATTTAAGCCAAATGCATCTTTTAAAGCCAATGCAATTTTAACTAATGAATAACTATCATTACACTGCCCAGCATCTAACACTCTTGGAATTCCATCAATGTCTCCAAGCCCTAATTTAATAAACCTATATTTTGCACATCCACATGTTAATATAACTGTATCTTTAGGCAGTTTCTTGGCAAATTCAGTATAATACTCTCTTGTTTTATGCCTTCCATCACATCCAGCCATTACAACGAATTTTCTTATTTTTCCACTTTTAACTGCCTCGATTACTTTATCTGCCAGTGCTAAAACTTGGTTGTGAGCGAATCCTCCAACGATCTTTCCATTTTCGAGTGGTGTTGGTGGCTTACATTTTTTAGCATGTTCAATAACCTCTGAGAAATCCTTAGTTCCGTCCTCTTTTACTGGAATTCTCTTTAAGCCAGGATAGCCAACTTCGTTGGTTACATAAACCCTATCCTTGTATGAGTCCTTTGGTGGAACTAAACAGTTTGTTGTCATCACTATTGGGCCGTTGAATTTCTCAAACTCCTCTCTTTGGAATGGCCATGAGCCCCCATAATTCCCTACAAAGTGCTCATACTTCTTAAAGAATGGGTAGTAGTGGGCTGGCAACATCTCGCAATGAGTATATATATCAACTCCTGCATCTTTACTTTGCTCTAACAACTCCTCCAAGTCCTTTAAATCATGCCCACTTATTAAGATTCCTGGCCTATCTCTAACTCCTAAATTAACCTCCGTTATCTCTGGATGTCCATAGGTTTCAGTGTTTGCCTTATCTAATAATGCCAATGTTTCGACAGCATACTTTCCTGTCTCCATTGCTAAATTAAATAACTCATCAGCATCTTTGCTATCAACGATTTTAGTAAATGCTTTAATTATAAATTTATGGATTTCTTCATTGTTGTAGCCGAGATGCATGGCATGGCTTAAATAAGCTCCTATTCCTTTAATTCCATAGGTTATAAGTTCTTTTAATGATCTTATGTCTTCATTATCCTCTGCTAAGACACTAACTTCTTTCGTATTGGCTAAATTTATTAGATCTTCGTCGGTTTCGTAAGTCCAAGTAGCACAGTGAGGAAGTTCTTCTTTATTTAAATTAGTTTTTTCTATAATTTTCTCTCTTAAAGCGACTCCTTTCTTTATCCAGTCGATTACATCTTTATCATCAAAATTGACGTTAGTTATTGTTACAAATAATGCCTTTGGAATGTAGTCCATAACTTCATCGTCTAAGTAGTTGGCTTTATTGCATGCATAGCATAAACCTTTTATAGTATAAATTAATAGATCTTGGAGGTTTGCTACAACATCATCTTTTCCACAGACACCTTTTATAGTGCAAGCTTCGTTTTTTGCTGCTTCTTGACATTGGAAGCAGAACATTTTTGTAGGTCTTGGTTCAAATTTCATTATTTCACCCTTGATTTTTTTATTTTTGACATTTTAACATTTACTTGATTTATTTTTTGAAGTATATATAGGTTTTTGAGATCTCTGGATTTTGGATGCGATCAAAATTTGCCCCACATTTGTATGTTGTTGATATAATTTTTATGAAAATTTTAATATGTGTAATACTAATTTTTAATTTTATTTTTATTTATTATTTATTCAATTTTTTAATTTTTCTTGTTTTATTATTAGTTTTATTATTTAGTTAGGTTTTATTTTGATCTGGAAATGATAATGCCCCATATCTGCATACATCTAAGCATAGAGAGCATCCTTCAATGCAGTTTGATTTATTTTTTACAACAACTCTTCCGTTTTCTATTGCATAAACATCATACTTGCAAAAATTGTAGCAACTTGCACAGTTTTTGCATCGGTCATAATCTATTGTAGGCCCCCAAGTTTCTTCGACATTTTTATCTAACGGCTTATCTTTTTCTCCTTTAATAAATTTTAAAAGTTTTGAGAGCATTTTATCCCCCTAATTACGAAACTTTTGTTTATTTTTAAGCTATTTATTTTTATTTTTTATTTAGATTATTTATTAGAACAATTTTATTTATAACCCATTATTTAAAATTTTTTAAATTTGAATTTTTAAAAGATAATGACTTTATCGTATATTTTCCCATTTATTTTTTCTATCTCTTCATAAAAGTTTGAAATATCTGAAGAGTGGCCTTCTACTACAAAAATCTCAACTTTTGCGTTTTTTCCGCATGATGTTGTTACGTAGGCCTGATTTAGAGATTTTACAATATGGTTGTATTCAAAATAAAGTTTACTCATTTTTTCTAAGGCCTCTTTTGTTGGATCGTAAACAACAATTATAATTCCACTAACTTTTTCGTTCTTATTTAATGGATTGTTTTCGAGAATATGTTTCCTAACTGCATCTCTAATAAGTTCACTTCTGCTTGAATATCCTTTTTTATTAACGACCTCATCGATCTCTTTTAATAAAAATTTTGGAAAAGATATACTTATTCTTTCAACATTAACCATCTTCCCACCGATCCTAAAATAACAAAAATATCAAATTATTAAGAACAATTTAATCATCATTATTACACAATTTTTACAGATTATTAAAATTTTCTGGATTTTAAAAGTTTACTTTCTTCAACATAATAAATAAATTTTTCTAATTTTTTCAAGATAGCCCTTATATCTATAATTGCATATATTACAATATATTTGTAAATATTGTTAATAACAATTGAATAAAACGTTTAAAAGTTAGAAGATATTTTTACAAAAAATAAAAGATAAAATTAAATCGTCTAAAAAATATCAAAAGTAAAAAAAAGTTTTAGGTGATGAAATTGTCATCGATCAGCATAAAAGAAAAGAAAAAGGTTGAAGTTATTGGATTAGAACTCCCAATCTTTAAAGGTAATGAAAAGATAAACTTATCTGAATTAATTGCCCAGTATCCAATTAAAGACGGAGATGTGATTGTTATTGCAGAGACATTGGTCTCAAAATTAGAGGGAGGGGTTGTAGATAGGGATAATATTATTCCATCGCAGAAGGCCATTGAATTGGCTAAAAAGACGGGAAAAGATCCAAAGGTTATGCAGATTATCTTAGACGAAGCAAAGGAGATCGTTAAAGTTGGAAAGAACTTTATCATAACTGAAACAAAACATGGCTTTGTATGTGCTAACAGTGGTGTGGATGAGAGCAATGTTGGTGGTGGTATAAAAGTTCTACCAAGAGATCCAGATAAAAGTGCTGAAAAAATTAGAAAAGAAATTGAAAAACTAACTGGAAAGAAAGTTGGGGTAATAATATCAGATAGTGTCGGTAGGCCATTTAGAAAGGGGGCTGTTGGAATCGCAATAGGTGTTAGCGGAATCATTGCTTTGTGGGATAGAAAGGGGGAGAAAGACCTATTTGGCAGGGACTTAAAAACAACAGAGGTTGCAATAGCAGATGAATTGGCAAGTATGGCAAATGTTGTAATGGGGGAGGCAGATGAAGGAATTCCAGTTGTGATAATTAGAGGTTCAGGAGTTCCTTTTGGACAAGGAAAAGGGAAAGATCTAATTAGACCAAAGGAGGAGGACATTTTTAGATAGTTTTAGATAGTTTATCCAATTTCATGATTATTTACTAATTATAATTTCTAATTCCTGTTTTTTATAGCCAAAGAGATGTTTTCTCCTTCAATAACTGCAACTGCACATGCTACTGGATATTCGAATTCCTTATAATTTAGTATGTAATTTGCTATCTCTTCGGCAGTTTCTCCTTCAATTTCAATTTCCTGGCTTTCATCTATACTACATGCGTTATAAACACCTAAATAATATCCCTTTCCGTTTTTTAAATTTATTCTTTTTACACGAATATCTTCACAAGAGACGTATCCTAAATAACATTCCTCTTCATCCAAAACTGCTCCGATTCTTGGAGTATTATACTCATCTTTTTCATAATCCATAACTGCCAATACATAAGTTAGAGCATCCCTCTTCCCAAAATGTAGTTTTTCAGCGATAAAATCAGTATGTGTTCCGTTAGAAACGACAACTGTTTTATCTACAACTTTTATGCAGTTATAGGTAATATATGGGTTTTTAAACATTTCATTTAAGTTCTTTGGGAGTATTGCAATTGTATTTTCATTTAATTTTTTCGCTTCTCGATTTGGAAAACTTCTGCTTGAGACCCGATATGCCCCAAAAACTTTTCCTTCCCTTGTTTTTCCAACTACCAAAAATCTTCCAATATACATTAAATTCACCTCTTTTTTTATTTTAGGAAGTAATTAAGTTGTGTCTATTTTTATTGCGTCAATTGGGCAGTATTTTATACAAATACCACAAGTTGTGCATTTTTCTTTGTTTATTATTGCAACTCCATATGTTTTTATTGCTTTTTTAGGACAAAATACCACACACGTTCCACAACCAACGCAATGTTTTAATATGCTGATTTTTTTCATTTTATCCCCAAAAATCTGATTTTTAATAGGTATTAGCTGAATATTAATTAAATTATTGATTAAATTTAAGTAATTAATAATGGCATTTATTTTGATTACTTGAAGTAATTTCTAATTCTATCGATGATCAACCTTAGGTCGTTTATGTTTGATGCCCTTAAATCTTTTTTTTGTGGGAATTTTAAAATTATTTCGTCAAATATATCAGTATTGTGGGGCTTTTTCATCATGTAATAATATTTTGCAATACAGTTAATTCTTGCAGTTATTAATTCGCTTAAATATCCTAAGCAGGTATCTTCATGAACATATCTCATATAGTCCTCTTCTGGCTTTAATAAAGAAATTCCAACTAAAATTTCAACTATATCGCACTTAACAAGCTCTTTAGAATTTTGTTGTTTCTTTTTTAGTTCATATAAATAGATCGCTAAATCCCTAATAGAATTCCAAGGTAGATCTAAATCAACTTTATCTAAATCTTCCTTTTTTAATTTCCATAATGGGACTTTCTTATCATCTAACAATACTTCATATTCTAAACAAAATTGATACAGAGTTTCATAAACATCCATATTTTTCACTTAATCTCTTTTTAAGATTTTATTAAGTTTGGAAATTAGTATTCACTCCCAATAAAATTTTTAATTAGTTTTAAGCCCAAATGTGGAAATTTTAAGGTATCTGATTCCGTTAAGATACTCTCCGGATGGAATTGCACTCCTTCAATTGGTAGTTTTTTATGTCTAACCCCCATAATATAATTATCGTCTAAACTCTTAGCAGTTATTTTAAGTTCTTTTGGAACGTCTTTAGCTATTAAAGAATGATACCTCCCACCATAAAATTGATTTGGAAGATCCTTAAAGATCCCCTTACCATCATGTTCAATTAAACTTGCTTTTCCATGCATAACCTTCTCTGCTCTTCCAACCTCTCCACCAAATGCCTCGACAATACACTGATGACCTAAACAAACACCCAATATAGGAATATCTATCTCCTGAATAATCTTTATGCAATTTCCTGCCTCCTTTGGGGTTTTTGGCCCGGGACTTATGATTATTCTATCTGGATTTATCTTTTTTATTTCTTCTAATGTGATTTTGTTATCTACTAACTTAACTTTATATCCTAAAGTTCCTACATACTGAACTAAATTCCAAACAAACGAGTCAATATTATCGATAACTAAAACCTTCATGGTTTCACACCAGATTGAGAGTTATAGGTTTAAAAATTTAATTCTGAACTTAAAAAATTAAAAATTTATAATAACTTAATTTAATATTATGATTTAATATATGTGGTCGTTATGATCATAATACATAATTTATAAAAATTTACATCCTTCCTGGACAATTTATTCCCAACAATCCCAAGCCAATCTCTAAAACTATTTTAGTGCTTTTAACTATCTTTAATCTTGATTTTTTAACATCGTCATTAACTTTTTCCAATAGAATTGGACAGTTTGCGTAGAATCTATTAAATATCTTAGCAAGCTCTAATAAGTAGTTAGCCAATATGTGCACTTTCCTATTTTCAGCACTTTCTCTAATTATGTCTTTAAATTCATCTAATTTTTTAATTAACTCTTTTTCTTCCTTTGTTAATTCATAATTAAATATCGCTTCATTTTCAATTCCTTTATTTTCTGCTTCTTTTAGGATACTGCAACATCTTGCATGAGCATACTGTATAAACGGACATCCAACTTTTTCAAAATCCAATGCCTCTTCCCATTTAAATATCATTGGTTTTTCTGGGGAGATTCTTGCTATATTGTATCTTACAGCCCCTAAACCAATATCGTAGGCAATTTCTTCTTCAACGCCTCTCTTATTACACTCTTCTTTGGCTCTTTTTATCGCTTCCTCCAACAACTCATCAGCACTTATGAATCTTCCTCTTCTTGTGCTCATTGAGCCCTCTGGAAGGGAGATAAATTCATAAAATATTATTTCTGGCACTTTACTTCCGAGCAATTTTAAGGCGGCTTTAACCATTTCAGCGGTTAATTTATGATCTGCTCCTAAGACATCTATTCCTATATCACATTTAGATAATTTGTCTAAATGGTAGGCAATATCTCTTGTTGAATACAAGCTTGTTCCATTGGCTCTCGCTAAAACCATCTTCTTTTCAATGCCAAAATCAGAGAGATCAAGCATATAGGTTTCTTCTTTGATTATCTTTCCTGTCTCCATTAATTTTTTTATAACTTCTTTAACTAATCCATTTCTTACATAGGAGCTTTCCCAAACAAAGGTATCATGCTTAATTTTTAGATTATTTAATGTTTCTTTTATCCCATCTAAGGCGTAATTAACAGCAAACTCAAATTTTTTAGTTATTTCGTTGTCTTCGTTTTTTTCTAATGCATCTTCATATTTTCTCATTAATTCTAAAATCTTTTCTTCATCTTCTGGGTTTTCTTCTAAGTATTTGTTTACTTTAATATATGTTTCAGCTATCGCATGATCTTTCTTTTTGTTTTTGTCTAAGCCGAATAATTCAATTCCATAAACAACTAATGCCATCTGTCTTCCCATATCATTTACGTAGTAGTGGGTTTCAACATCATAACCATAAAATTCTAAAATTCTTTTTAAGCAATCTCCAATAATCGCATTTCTCAAATGTCCAATGTGTAAAGGACCGTTAGGATTTGCTGATGTATGCTCTAATATAATTTTCACGCTTTTTTTATGCCCTCTTCCATAGTTGCTTTTTTCTTCGCAAATTTTTTCAGTTAGGTATTTAGCAAAAGCATTGCTGTCTATATAAAAGTTTATATAACCATTAATCGCTTTAATTTCTTTAATTCCTTCTATATTTTTTTCTTTTAATTTCTTGACAATATCTTCTGCGATCATCTTCGGGCTTTTTTTCAGCAGTTTTGCTAATTTGAAGCAAATATTTACCGAGTAATCTCCTAACTCTGTATTTGGAGGTTTTTCTAATTTTATACTTATCTCTCCTCCAACGTCTTCTTTAATTGTATCTTCCAATGCTTTGATTATCTTCTCTTTAACGTCCATTCTTTCCCCTTCTGTTTTATTCTTTTAATTTTTTACTTTTTATTTTTATTTTATTTTTATGTTGTTTACTTTATTTTAAAAATTGCAGGATTTCTTTAAATACCTTCATCTTAATCTACAAATTTAAATATGTCTCTGAAAATAGAAAATTTTATATATTAGGGATTAATATTAACAACTGTAATTTTATGGGCTGGTAGCTCAGCATGGGAGAGCGCCGCATTGGCTGTGCGGAGGCCGCGGGTTCAAATCCCGCCCAGTCCACCATTTTATTTTTGTAATTTCGAATAATGACTGTGATAAGTTATAATGTTAAAATCAGCACATTTAAATCAATTAACCCATAAATTTTTTAATTAACGTTTTTTAAGTGTTATCTTAAAGAATCATAGATCTTTTGAATAACTTCAACTTTTTTAATAACTTCAACTGCATCTCTACCTAAAACTCTAATCATCGGCTCTTTTCCTTCTCCTCCTTTATCATAAATAAGGTCTGGAACTCCTCCAAACTTTTCACAGGCAAGTGTTGTTCCCCATTCCATGGTTGAAACATCTGGCGGTTCATCTTTTCGGTCAAATGAAGATATGGTAAATTTATCTTGTAATATTTTTATTAACTCCTCATCATATTTTATGTTCATACAAGATCTTATTTCTGGGTTGAATCTACTTGCAGATAAAATTATCTTTGCAATATGCTCAGAAGCTCCAAACTCTACACCTCCAACGATATAAAAACCTCCAAGTTTATTTTTTATTATTCTTCCAGTTAGTGCAGCAACATCTTTAAAATCTTTTGGAATTGGAAGAGATTCAGCAATATTACTACCTACTTCTGGGATTAAGTTGAAATTCATATGTTTTAGAAGATATAATGCATAGCTAAGGTTTTTAATAACTGTTTCTTTGTTGATGTATGTGGGGTTGCTGTTATATCCGAGTTTTGATTTTTTTGAGTAGATGATTGAGGATAGTGTAAATTTTTTTGCTTCTTTAATGGCTTCTTCCAAATTTCTACCTTTGGAAAGAAACGCGGTTATGGCTGTTGAATAAACGCATCCAGTTCCATGGACTTCCCTGTTAATTCTGAATCCTTTAAATGTTTTTATAATTTTTGAGTTTTTTAATAAGATGTCATCAATGCCAGTAATTAGGATATTTAAATCGTCTTTTAACTTTAATTTGTTATTTTTGGTAAAGTTGATTATTTCTTTATATTCTTGTTGATTTGGGGTTATCAAAAAGCTTTTATTGAAGAGTTTAATATAGGTAGTCATCAATTTTTCATCTGCAAAGGGAAATTTTGTTGTTGATGCTAAAACTGGATCGCAGATAACTTTTAATCCATAATTGTCAATATATTTTAATAAAACATTGATGGCAGTTGTTGTTAAAACACCTGTCTTAACGTATTCAATATCAAACTCCTCAAAGACCGCTTTAAACTGACTTTTTATATTGTTTTCTGATAAATCGAACTTTTCATAAACCATTTTGTTATTTTGTGGAATTATTGAGGTTGTTATTGTTGGGCAGTAAACATTTAACGTATGGGCTGTTTTCATATCTGCAGAGATACCAGCTCCACCTGTGGGATCATAGCCCCCAATTGCTAAAATAACCATAAAATCACCAGTTAGGTTTTAATCTGGTATGATTGAAGTATTTATAATGATTTTACATTTATTTCTCTTAAACATTCCATAATTCTATTAAGGTTTTTTTCTAAGAGCTCTATTTTTTCTAAATCTTCTTCTGCTTCTTTTCTGTCAATTTCTCCATTAGAAATTTTTTCTTTTAATTCTTTTTTTGTTTTAACTCCATATTTTCCGAGAATATTGTTTATTTCTATTTCAATATCTTTCATCTCATCTGAAAATACTTTTTTCATTGAATTTATGATTACTTTTTCCATGGTTAACCCTCTCTATAAAAGTCAATTAGATCTTCTAATTTTTTCAATGCTTTTCCGCTATCAATAGATTTTTCGGCCAATTTAATTCCTTCTTCTACATTTTTGGTTTCATCTGCAATATATAGGGCAAAGGCAGTATTTAATACAACAATATCTCTCTTAGCACCCACTTCTTCTCCTTCGAATATTTCTCTAATTATCTTTGCATTCTCCTCGGCGTTTCCTCCTTTAATTTCTTCTAATTTAGCTTTTTTAATCCCGAAATCTTCTGGATCAATATAGTATGTTTTTATTTCTCTGTTTTTCATTTCTGAGATTTTTGTTTTTCCAATTGTTGTTATTTCGTCCATTCCACTCCCATGAACTACAAGTGCTCCTTTTAATCCGAGATTTTTTAATACATTTGCTAATTTTTCAGTTAATTTTTCATCATAAACGCCCATTAGTTGATAATTGGCATTGGCGGGATTAGTTAAAGGACCTAAAACATTAAAAACAGTTCTAATTCCTAAATCTCTCCTAACGGGTGTTGCATACTTCATTGCTGGATGGAATTGGGGGGCAAATAAAAATCCAATTCCTAATTCTTCAATGGATCTTTTTATTTTCTCCATAGGGACATTTAACTTAACCCCCAATGCTTCTAAAACGTCTGCACTACCACTTTTACTACTAACTGCTTTATTTCCATGTTTTGCTACTGGAACGTAGGTTGAAACGACGAAGGCAGTGGCAGTGCTTATATTGAATGTGTTTAAGTTATCTCCCCCGGTTCCGCAAGTATCTAAAAGCTTAGGAACATTTGGATGTATTTTTATTGAATGTTTTCTCATGATTTCTGCAAAAGCAGTTATTTCGTCTATTGTTTCCCCTTTCATTCTTAAAGCAGTTAATAGTGAGGCAATTTGTGTGGGTTTTGCATATCCACTCATGATTTTTTCCATAACTTCTTCTGCTTCTTTTTTATCTAAATCTTTAAACTCTACTATTTTTTTTATGGCATTTTCAATCATGTTATCCCTCCTCTCTTTTTAAATATTTTAAAACCTCCCTCAGATCTCTTTTTTCAATGCAAACATCTGCTTTTTCTTTTAATACTGGTTTAGCACAAAAAGCTATTTTAAAACCTGCCTTTTTGAACATACTTATATCATTAGCCCCATCTCCTACAACAACAGTATCTTCTAATTTTATTCCTTCAATTTCGGCTATTTTTTGCAGTATCTCCCCTTTTGCATCTTCTTTTAAAACATCTCCTTCAACTTCTCCTGTTAGTTTGCCATCTTTAACAATTAGCCGATTTGCAAAAGCATAATCCAATCCCAATTTTTCTTTAATCCTATTAACTGCAATATCAAATCCACCGCTAACAACAGCAACAATATATCCTCTATTTTTTAACTCTTTAACGGTCTCTTCGGCTCCTTCTGTTAACGTTATCCTCTTCATAGCATTTTCTACTTTTTCGACTGGGAGATCTTTTAGTAAGTTTACTCTTTTTCTTAAAGATTGCTCAAAGTTTAATTTTCCTTCCATCGCTTCTTTTGTGATTTTTTTAACCTCTTCTTCAACTCCTGCTTCTTTTGCAATCTCATCTATTGTTTCATTATTAACCAATGTGCTATCAAAATCAAATAAAATAAGTTTCTTTTTTTCCATTTAATCACCGCTCTCCAATTCTTTAATTACCTATTATAAATTTAGATTCAAGTGAGTTTTTAAATTATTAATTCTGCATTTTCAATTAATGTTTTTCTTTTAACTTATATGATTTTAGAGTTAATGTTTATGTCTGGATTTATAAAATTCATGTTTTGTTTGTTTTGAACATCTTTAAACTTTTAAATGGACTCTTAGAAAAATAGATAATTTTATCTTCTCTGTTGTATTTTTCGGTCTTTAAAATAATAATCTGTTTCCTATGATTTCCATTTATTACAAAATATATAAAGTTATTTAATAAATCATTTTTATCAATAACTCTCATAATCTCAACCTTAAATATCAAATTTTTGGGCAATAGATTGAAGATTATCAACGTCATTTGAATTTGATATAGTATAAATTTTTTTAATAATATAAATGAAGGACATCTACTTATGATTTAAGATAACAACTTGTTAATATTTTCTATTTTATTTATTTGGTATGAATTTCACAAAAAATTAAAAAAGAGTTATTAAATCTTCTCAACTTTTATCTCATAATCGTGAATAACAGGGTTTGCTAATAACTTTTTACACATCTCTTCAACTTCTTTCTCGATCTCTTCTCTGTTATCTCCTTCTATGATCATATCGATCATCTTGTATGTTTGAACATCTTTAACGTTATTGAATCCTAAAAAGTTTAATGCCCTGTTTATTGTCCTTCCTTCAGGATTTAAAACCCCTTTTTTTAATTTTATTATAACTGTTGCTTTATACATCCTATCACCAAAAATTTTATTTATAATAGACCCAATCTCTCAGCAACTACCTTATATTTTGCAATAACGTCCCCTAAATCCTTTCTAAATACATCTTTATCCAATACATCTCTTGTTTCTTTATCCCATAACCTCATAGTATCTGGGCTTATCTCATCTGCAACCAATAAATTGCCATCTTTATCTCTACCAATTTCAATTTTGAAATCCACCAATAAAATACCTTTTTCGTCAAAGTATTTTTTTAATGCTTCATTAACCTTTAAAGCAATTTTTTTGATTTCTTCTAATTCTTCTCTTGTTGCTAAGTTTAAAGCCACTGCAATATCTTCATTTAGCATAGGATCTCCGTATTCATCGTTTTTATAGTCAAATTGAACAATTGGGAAAGGTAATTCTTTCCCTTCTTCAAAAGGATATTTTTTGCATAAGCTTCCTGCTGCGATATTTCTCACGATCACTTCTATTGGGATTATCTCAACTTTTTTAGCAATCATATATCTTGGTTCTATGTATTTTATGTAATGGGTTTTAATTCCATTCTCCTCCAAGATCTCGAACAACTTTGATGAGATTAAAGCGTTTAGATACCCCTTTCCTTCTTTAACATCGTGCTTAGCTCCATTTCCAGCAGTTATATCGTCTCTAAATTCTATTAACACTTTTTCATCGTCAATTTCGTAAATTGATTTTGCCTTTCCGCTGTATAGTGGCTTTTTTTTCATTGAGTTAATGTCCATGATTCTCACCTTTTCTTAAAAAATAATTAGGTTTAATATATTGGCTAATTTTATTTTATTCAACTTTTTTCCTTTTAACTATTAAAACAGGTTTTTTTGATTTTTTAATCACGTTTTCTGTAACGGAGCCGAGGAGTATTTCTTTTAGATTGGTTTTACCGTGGGATCCCATTATTATAATATCTACTTGCTCTTCTTCTGCCACTTTTACGATCTCTTTGTGTGGAACGCCAACAACTATAAGGTCTTTAACTTTAAAACCTATATTTTCAAGTTCTTTTTTAATTGGTTCTATCTTACTTTCTGCCTCTTTCATTAGTTTATCTTTTAATTCCTTTTCAAATTCCTCAACTGATTTATTTAGCCCAGCTACACCTAAAAGTAAAGATAATATATCTTTCTTTTTTATTTCTCTTTCATCTATGACGTGTAGTATTACAACTTCTTCTGATTTAAGTTTTTTAAATGCTTTTACATGATTTAAGGCAAGTTCAGCGGTCTCAGAGAAATCTGTTGGATAGAGGATCTTTTCATATTTTTTGCACATTTTTATCACCAGTTAACCTTTGAATAACTCTCCCGTATAAACTTTGTTTATTGTTTTTATTAAAGTTATCGTCCACAGGAAGAGTAGTAGCCAGTAGAGTGCAAAGCCGATGTAATCTACAATATTCAGTTTAAATAGATTAAATATTAAGTGAGATGAAGCAACATAAGCTCCGAGGGGGAAGATAAAAGCCCACCATGGCATTCCGTAAGGTAGTTTTAGGTTTTTTATGTAGTAGATCGTCATTATAATTGCCATTATAGTCCACCAAAGACCAAAACCCCAGAATAAAAAGGAAAATATATAGAATGGGTTTTTAACTGAGACAAGCGGAGAGTTGTTAACCAGATTTATTATTGCTATTATTCCTGCCCCTATTGGACCGAGATTTATCCATATTGTAGGGGCTAATGCAGAGGGAAGGGGGTTGTGTAATATAAACCTATACATGACTATTGCCAGTAGTGCTAAATATGCGAACAACCCAGATCCTAATCCATAGTAGTTTACAAGAGTGATTAACTCGTAGAGAAGTCCGGAGGAGTGTGGCATTAATAAACTGCCAGCGATTGCCATAACAAGTAAACCTACTGGAGGAATATACCACCCGGGATTTACGTGATCTAATTTTATGTGTTCAGATTTAAACATGTAAAACGTTACTATTGTGCTGAATATAAGCATTCCAACAACTCCCAACCACCAGAAGATCTCTCCGATAAACATGTTATTTGCAATCATTATAAAGTCGGAGGCCAATACAAGGCATGCAACTGCAACTGTTGGGTAGAAAGAGCTCAATATTGGATGTTTTAAGTCAGCAAATGCATTTTTTGGAAACATTATCCATCTTAATGTCCATGGAATTATGAATATAAAAAACATGATTATGTTGAAATAAAATAGCAGAAATGCTAAACTCTTTAATAGTGGGAAATAGGTTGAATAAAGTAAGCTATCTATTGCTAAGATTCCTGTTCCCATTACCGCTGCAAACCATGAGGGAATAAAATTTTTTATTATATCTAATTTTGATTCGCATGCTTCGAACATTATTTTCACCTAAAATGTCTGTTTTTTATTTTTTATAATGTAGTTTTATTTTTAATTATTTAATTCTACTTCTAAATTTGTTTTTGTAGTTGGGTTATCTGCTTTAACGCATTAAATATTTACACTTATATTTATAGTTTTTGATTAACAAATGTATTTCAATATTTTTAAAAAATATCTAAATAAATTTTAATGGGTTGACGAATTTAATAGTCAACAGTTTATCCACATATATAAATAGACAATTAAATAAAAAAATAAAAATAAAATAAAAAAGAAACAATTGCGGGATTATTTGATTGGAACGAACATTGAACTTCTTGTAGCTCCCATACCTGGGCTTCCATGCTGAACTGGTTTTCTTGTTAACGCAAACTCTCCTAAATAATGCCCAATCATCTCAGGAGAGATCTTCACTTCTACAAACTCTTTTCCGTTGTAAATTCCAAAGGTTATTCCAACCATATCAGGAGTTACAACAAAATCCCTACAATGTGTCCTTATAGTTCTTGGTTCTTTTCCTTTATTTAATAATCTTCTCGCTTTTTTGATTTTCATTGCTAATTTTTTCTGTTGTGGGGTTAATCCTCTTAATAATGTTCTTCTCTGTCTTGCAGGCAACAACTTTGCGAACTCTCTTAAAGGCATTTGTTGCAACTCCTCTAACGTGTATCCTCTATACTTAAATTCAATCTTTCTTGAAATTACTTGTTTTTTCTTTTTGATTCTTCTTCTTTTTACAGATGCCATTATTATTCACCTTAAATTATTTTTCTCATCCTTCTCCCGTCTATTTTTAACGTTTTTTTACATTATCTATTTTAATATTAATTTTATAGTATTTCTTATTTTATTTCCTTAAAAAATAAAATTTAAATTATTTTCTAACTCCCGTTCTTCTTGCAGATATATGTCCAACTTTCCTTCCTGGTGGAACTTTTTTCCTTGAAACGGTTGTTGGTTTTCCAGTGTGTTGATGTCTTCCTCCACCGAATGGGTGATCGACAGCGTTCATTGCAACTCCTCTAACTCTTGGCCATTTAACTGCTTTTGCTTTCATTGCATAGTATTTCTTTCCTGCCTTAACTAATGGTTTCTCCTTTCTACCTCCTCCTGCAACAACGCCTATTGTTGCTCTACACATGGAGTGAAGTGCTTTAATATGTCCTGAAGGTAATTTGACATAGGTTCTCTCTCCATCGTGGGTTAAGATATGAGCGTAGCAGCCCCCTGCTCTTACTAGCTTTCCTCCATCTCCTGGAATTGATTCTATGTTAAAGACAGGAATCCCCTCTGGAATTGATCCTAATGGTAGAATGTTTCCGGGTTTTATCTCTGCAGAGACACCACATTCAATAATATCTCCAACTTTTACTCCTTCTGGCACAACCAATAATCCCTCTTCTCCTGTTTCATACTCAACTTTTGCAACAGGAGCACTTCTTCCTGGATCGTGGAGTATATCAACGATTTTTCCAATAACTTTTCCTCCTTTTTCTAACTCATCGAATTTTCTGTATCTTGCTTCTCCTCTTCTTTTGTGTGAAGGACAAGTATAAACTGAAGATCCTCTACCTCTTCTTTGAGAGATCAATCTTTTTCCCATTTTCACCACCACTTGAGGTAAATTTTAAAGTGTTTTGACGTTTGATTTAGTGATAAATTTATCAGTTTGAATAGAGAGAAATTTCCATTATTTCATTATTTATCATTTGTTTATTATAACATTTACATTCTTTGTCATTTAATAGTTTTTATGTTTAGTAGATTCCTAAGCTTGCTGCAATTTTGGTTGCATCATATTTTGGTTTTAATTTAACATATGCTTTTTTCTCTCCTTTTGGAGTTATTAACGTGTTTACTTTTTCAACTTCCACATCAAATAACTCTTTCATTGCCTTTTTTATATCCTCTTTTGTAGCTTTTCTATCTACATAGAATACTAATTTATTTTCTTCTTCTATCATTTTAACGGTCTTTTCCGTTACTACTGGCATTTTTATTACGTCAAAGGCATCCATTTTTATCCCCTTGTTTCGATATTTTCTTTTTTTACAAATTATTATAATATTTTGAAAAAATCAAACTTATTCAAATCTCTCTTTTAGTTTTTCAATTGCATTTTCTGTCCAAACGGTTAATCGTCCAGCAACTCCTCCAGGGGCTAAGTGTATTATCCCCAAGTCCTTGGCTGTTATGACATCAACTCCTGGAAGGTTTCTTGAAGCTAAAATTGCTTCGCATTTATCTCCAACAACAACTAAAACACTTCTTGGTTTTCTGTATCTTCTTCCTCTCATTTTACCTTTTCCTGCTCTAATTTTAATTCCATTCTTTGCCCTTATAACATCTTTATCAATTCCCAACTTTTCAAAGACAGCAAATACATCTTTTGTTTTTTGTAGATTTTCAAATGACTCCTCTACAACAATAGGTAAGTTTTCAGATTCAAATACATGCCCTCTTTCTTTAACCAATTCAGGATTTGCTGTTGCTGCAATAGCACTTTTTATTGCTTTAATTCTTTCTTTTTTATTTACTCTTTCCCATAATTTCTTTTCAACTTTTGGAGGATGAGCTCTTCTTCCACCAACTGCCTGAGGAACTCTTGCAGCCCATCCTTGTGGAACTCTATCTACTCTTGCTCTACCATGGCCTTTACCAATGTTTTTGGCACTTGTCCTTAAACCTGCTAATACGTCAGATCCTTTTGGCTGTAATCTTGCCGTGAATGCAGATAAAAATGCTCTTTTTATTAAATCAGGTCTGTATTCTTCTTCGAATATTGAGGGTAGGTCGATTTCTTTTATTTCTTCTCCGTTGAGGTTATAAACAACTGCCTTCATTACTATCCACCTTCTCTCTCCATTATTTAATATTCGATCCTTTTTAGTTCAGTTATTCCCTTTATTTCCTTAATTTTTGGATAATTTTTATTTTTAGGTGTTTTGATCTCTTTTTTGTTTTTCTTTTTATTATTTTCTTTGTTATTTTATTTAATTTTATTATATTTTCTAATTTTCAAATTTTCTTACTTATTTCCCCTGTTTTGATGTTGTGCTTATGTATGTTATTTCTGGAACTTTTATTAATGGCTCTTCTGGTCTTATAGCCCTTCTTAATACAATTAATCTTTTTGCAGGCCCTTGAACTGAACCTTTTAATACAACATAGTTGTTTTTTATAACTCCATAGTGTAAGAAGCCACCTTTTGGAGTTATCTCTTCTCCATTGTTCCCAATTTTTAATATTCTTTTGTTATATTCTGTTCTTTGATGATAACCCATTTGTCCTGGCATTGGAACTGTCCACATGATCATCTTTGGTTGCCATGGCCCAATAGAACCAACGTGTCTTCCAACTCCTTTTCTTGCATGCTTTCCAAATTGTATTTTAACTCCCCATCTTTTAACCTGTCCTTGGAAGCCCTTACCTTTTGTGATTCCAATTGTGTCTGCTAATTCTCCTTCTTGGAATACATCTGTAATGTTTAACTGCTTACCTAAAATCTCTTTGGCGTAGTTTAATCTCTCCTCGATGTCTTTTCCTCCAATTCTAATTTCCAAGATCTCTGGTTTTTTCTTTGGCAAGCAAGTTAATTTTGGATTTGTATGAACGAGAACTCTAACATCTTCTATTTTATCCTTTATTGCCTCTAAATCATCGATTGTCTTTCTTTCTTCTTTTTTTGGAAGATTTATTTTTCTTTCTAATTCCTTGTCTAAGTTGTCTGCCCAGACCTCTGTTAATGTTGTCAAGTAGTTTCTTTCGTTTCTTCCATAGACCCTTATAGCACATACATTGATTGGTGGTGCTTCTAATATTGTGATTGGAGTAAACACTTCTTGCCCTGCTTTTGGACTTTTTTGATTATCTTCTTTTATGAATGCATGGCTCATTCCTGCTTTATAAACTGGAAATGCCTGTAATCTTACTGTCTCTTCATCTGGCCAGCTTCTAATTCTTGGAACTGGTCTTTTTGCTCTTTTTCTTGGACTAAATGCTAACGATCCTCTTCTTGGTCTATTAATACTCAATCCCATAATCTAACCTCCCGAATACATTTTGATGTTCTTTAAAATCCAAGTGTTTTCGATTTTTATTTTTTACTGTTTTAGGATTATATAAAGTATTAAGGTAAATTATATGGTTTGCTCGATTTCGCAAACCTGTCATTGCCCCTGTGGGCTTTTCAGGTTTGCATTATATAAACTTAAAATTAAATATGATCAAAAAGAAAAGGAGGAGTGTATAATCAAATACAACACAATAGGTATATAAAATTTTTGGTGATCAGTGTGGAAGATGTAGGTTATCTTGTGGATTATCTTGCAAATAAAGATGAGGTTAGGGAGGAGGTATTGAAGTTATCGAGAGAGATAACGAGAGATTGTGCAATGTTGATAAGAAAGATACACAAAGCGGATGATGGCAGAGAGTTTGAAGAAGAGTTAAATAAAATCGCTGAAAAGATTAAAAACTTGAATTCGTTAGCAACTTTCCCAGAATTTGTTAATTATCTATCTACACCTCAGCAGGAGTTTGTAGAGGCACTATCTCTTTATGAGATAAAATTTAATGATAAAATTCCAAGATATAAAGATGTTGAATTTGTTAGAAAAGAAAATTACATATTGGGCTTGGCAGATGTAGTTGGAGAGTTGAGGAGGGAGGTTTTAGAAGCAATGAAAGATGATAACTTAGAAGATGTGGAGAGATTTTTTAGATTTATGGAAGATATTTATGAGTTTTTAATGAATTTTGATTATTACCACGTAGTTGATAATTTGAGGAGAAAACAGGATATTTGTAGGGGAATTTTAGAGAGAACTCATGGAGATATTGTTAATTTCATTCAAAATCTTAAACTTAGAGAGGAGTTAAAGAGAGTGCAAAATCCTTAATTCATATTTATTTTGATGAAACTTTCTTAAAGTTTTATTCAATAGGAAATCTCAATAACCCTGCTATCCCTCCTAATGCCTTTAATTGCTTTCCAGAATCGTGTTCTGATGAGACGATTACAACTTTCCCACCCATCTCCTCTACACGACTTATTATTTCTTCAATTTCTCTATTTCGAACAAAACTGTCTGAAACCAGTAAGGTGTCTATTGCAGAATACTCCAACGCTTTTTTTACTTCATCAATTCCGTAAACAGCTAATCCTTTTTTTGCTATCTCCTCCAATAGTTTCTCTATTAGTTGAGTTTCTTTTGCAACCCTTGATTCTTTGTAGATTCTGTTTATTATCCCTCTTTTAATAACTTCATTCATTCCTGCTCTTGATGTTGTTGAAATACTTTCAACTACAATTTTTCTTTTTAAGTCGGGATATTGTGATGAGATAAAGTTATAAAAACTATTTTTTGCAAATCCTGGGCCTGCAACCAAAATATTATCAACATCATACTCCGATAAAACCTTCGCTATCTCATGATAATACTCTTTTTTTAACTCTTCATTTATCTTGTAGTCAAGTTTTTTTGATGAGTGGGATTTTATTGAGCAGATCTCTTTTATATTATAATCTCTGATTTCGAATATTTCTGCCTCTTCATCATCCATTATTACAACCAAAACTTTTGGTCTTTTTGAGGAATTAATTGCATCTTTTATTCTTTCTATTTGCCATTTTTTCCAGTCCTTTTCTATTGAGAGCTCATCGTAGGGTTTAACTTCTATCGTGTGATGACTTCCAAGAGGAACATCCTCAGGTCCGCTAATTATAGTTCCAAGAATTCTAACTCGTTTCGTGTTTTCGTCGAATTCAACGTTCTTTGTCTCAATTCCCAAAAACATTTTTTTCTTAGCTCCCCTATCTGCTCTTATCATATCTCCTTTATCCTGAACTCTTCTTTCAGTTATTGCAAATATTTTATCCCCTTCTTCTATTATGTTGTAGATAACCCAAAGATCGTCTAAATTTTCAGGCATGAGTTTTATTGTCTGCTTTTGAGGAATTTCTTTTATTATTTTCATTTACACACCTCCTTATCTGGGTTTAAATATAATTTAAATCTGTCCTACATCAATATCTCCATTTTCAAGGACATATATTCTAAATTTCTTCTTAACTGTTCTTTTCTCAATAAATTCTGAGGCAGAATTTTTTAAAACATCTAAAAGTTCTAATGTATTATATTTTACTTTTATTCCAGCGGTATCTGCTTCTTTAAAAACAATTTCAGGTATTTCAAGCACGTCAGTTCCCTCTTCAATATCGAGAAAGATCGGGGCCATTATCTTGTTATATATTCTTAAAGTGTTTCTGGCCTTTTTTACATTTTCTCTCGCTCTTTTTTCTATCATACTTATGTTTGCTCTACTTGTCCCAAGTATTTTCGCAATTTCCTCCTGAGTAAGGCCTTTTTTTCTTAATTTTAATACCTTTATTTGCGTTTCAGTTAAAAATGAGTCCTCCACCATAACAAACACCTATAATTCAGAATATTTAAAATATGGCATCTTTTTATGATCTAGAACTCCGAATTTAACTGTTAATTTCATAAGGTTAAGGTTAATCAATAATCATTATAATTATTTTGCTATGCCATATGATATAAAAACTCTACTCAAAACAAAGGATAAAAATAAAGTAATGTAATGAAATAATAAAAAATGGAAATGATAGAAATAAGAGATTAGAAAGAGGGGAAGATTATGGATCTTGACGAGGAAAAAAGAAGAGTTATTGAAAAACTTATAAGAGAGGGATATATTAAAAGTAAGAGGGTTATAGATGCACTGATGAAGGTTCCAAGGGAGGAGTTTATTCCAGAACATCTGAGAAAATATGCCTATGTAGACACTCCCTTGGATATTGGCCATGGACAAACGATCTCAGCAATTCACATGGTTGGATTGATGAGTGAACTTTTGGACTTGAAACCAGGGATGAAAGTGTTAGAAATTGGAACAGGTTGCGGTTATCACGCAGCGATAACTGCTGAGATTGTTGGAAAAGAAGGATTGGTAGTTAGTATTGAAAGAATTCCAGAGTTAGCAGAAAAAGCTGAGAAAACTTTAAGAAAGTTAGGATACGATAACGTGATTGTAGTTGTGGGAGATGGAACGCTCGGATATAAACCGTTAGCCCCTTACGATAGGATCTACGTTACCGCAGCTGGCCCAAAGATTCCAAAAGCGTTAATAGAGCAATTAAAAGATGGTGGAAAGTTATTAATGCCTGTTGGGAAATATTTACAAAAGTTAGTATTGGTAGAGAAAAAAGGAGACGAATTGATTATGAAGGACTATGGAGACGTGGCTTTTGTTCCTTTAATTGGTAAAGAAGGGTTTCCCCAGTACTGATTTAGTTTTTTAGTTTTATTTAAATAAAAGACATGCGGATTAGAAAATAATAACAATTTTTTGGTGAAATAATGCTTTGGAAAGATGTTTGTGAGATATTTGATAAAATAGAAAATACAACAAAACGGTTAGAGAAAAGGGATTATTTCATTAAATTAATAGATCTTGTTAAAGAAAAAGGAAAACCAGAAGATTTAAAGAAAATATGTTATATGGCTATTGGAAGAGTATATCCTGAATATGACGAAAGGGAACTTGGCATTGGAGAAAAACTACTAATAAATGCAATAACTTCGATGGGAATTAAAAAAGAGGAATTATTAGAAAAGATTAAAGAGACAGGAGATATTGGGTTTGCAGTAGAACAGTTAAAATCAAAAACAAAACAGCTATCTTTGCTTCTATCTCCTTTAACTGTGGATGATGTTTATGAAACCTTAAAAAGAGTTGGAGAGATTGAAGGAGAGGGCTCCCAAAAGAAGAAATTAAGATTAATAAGTAGTTTGTTTATGAGGGCCTCTCCAATAGAGTGTAGATACTTAGCAAGATTGATTTTAGAGGATATGCGACTTGGTATGAACGTTCCTACGATACTTGATGCTCTCTCAGTTTACTTCAACGTTCCAAAGGAAAAGTTGGAGAAGATATATGCTATAACCAATGACATTGGACTATTGGCTGAAAAATTAATTAAAAATGAGTTAGAAAGTGAGGACTTGAAGTTAAGATTATTTAGGCCGATAAAACCTATGCTGGCACAATTAGCCCCTTCAATTGAAGAGGCATTATTGGAGATGGGAAAAGCCCAATTTGAGACGAAATATGATGGGGCGAGAGTTCAAATTCACAAAGGAGGGGATAAAGTTAAAATATACAGTAGAAGATTGGAAGATGTTACAAATGCTCTTCCAGAAATTGTGGATGCGATTAAAAAGATAAATGTTGATGAGTTAATTGTAGAAGGAGAGTGTGTTGCAATAGATAAACAAACAGGAAAACCAAGGCCTTTCCAAGACATTCTTAGGAGATTTAGAAGGAAATATGACATTGGAAAGATGATGAAAGAAATAAATTTGAGAGTTTATTTATTTGATATTCTCTATAAAAACGGAACATCTTTGATAGATGAGGAATTTGAAAAAAGAAGAAAAGAATTAGAAGATATTGTAGGTTATGAAAACGATTGGAGGACAGAACGGGAAAGAATAGAACGAGAGTTAAAATCTGACAAGATTGTGGATATTTCCTACAAATTAGTTAGTGATGATCCAAAGGAGGCAAGGGAATTTTACAATTGGAGTTTATCAATCGGGCATGAAGGGGTTATGATAAAAAACCTAAAAGCCCCTTACACTCCAGGTAGTAGAGTTAGGACAATGTATAAGTTTAAACCAACTCTTGAAAGTTTAGATGTTGTTATAACAAAGGCAAAGAGAGGAATGGGAAAGAGGAAAGATTGGTATGGATCGTTTGAAATATGCGTTAAAGATGAAGAAGGGAATCTATATCCGATAGGTTATGTTGGAACTGGATTAAGTGAAGCGGATTTGGAAATGTTAAAAGAGGAAATTGACAAAATAATAAAAAGAGATCTCGGAGAGGAGGTTGAAGTTGAACCAAAAATTGTTATTGAAGTTGCTTATGAAGAAATTCAGAAATCAGATAAGTATCCATGTGGTTATGCCCTAAGGTTTCCAAGGGTTGTAAGATTTAGATTTGATAAGGGAAAGGATGATATAAACACTGTAAAAGATGTGGAAAGAATTTATGAGATACAGAGAGGTAGAAAGTGAGATATTTTTAGGGGGGAGAGGAAATGGAGGTCTTTGGAAACGATCTATACAATATAATAATTTTTATACTAATAGCGGTGTTTGGTGTATTGGTTGGAAAAATCGTTGATAGGATTATAAGAAACTACTTAAAACGCATAATAAACAAAACTAAAACAAAATTTGACGATATATTGTTAGATGCTATTGATCTGCCAATAATTGTATTGGTTGTTACGATATTTTTTTATTTTGGTTTAAGATTCTTAACGTTGCCAGATTATCTATTTAAAATAATAAACGAATCAGTTAAAGTAGTAGTTATTCTATGTGCAACATATTTTGCAGTTAAATTTTTAGATGGGGTATTTGAGCACTACCTCATCCCCTTGACAGAGAGAACAGAAACAGAGTTGGATGAGCATATAATAAAACCACTCAAAAAAGTTGTAAAGATCTTAACAATTATCCTCGGGTTGTTAACTGCTTTAAGCTCAGTTGGGTATGATATTACCGCTTTATTGGCAGGTTTGGGTGTTGGTGGTTTAGCAGTTGCCCTGGCAATGCAAGATACAATAAAAAATTTTATTGCGGGCATTTTAATATTAATAGATAAGCCGTTTAGTTTAGGGCACTGGGTAAAGGTTAAAGGAGCAGAAGGGATAGTGGAAGAGATTGGTATTAGAAGCACAAGAATAAGAACGTTTGATCATACACTAATAACAATTCCAAACTCTGAGCTTTTAGATTCAGCAATTGAAAATTTAACAGTTAGGGATAGAAGAAGAGTTTTAACGACTATTGGCTTAACATACGACACACCAGTAGAAAAAATAGAAAAAGCAAAAGAAATTGTGAAAACAATACTGGAGGAACATCCTGCTACTCTTCCTCCATATAGGGTTCACTTCAAAGAGTATGGGGATTGGTCTCTAAATTTGAGAGTTGAGTATTTTATAAGAAACATGGGATTCGATTATTATTTAAATGCAATTGATGAGATAAATTTAAAAATAAAAAAGGAATTTGAGAAAGAAGGGATAGAAATGGCATTTCCAACGTATACTGTTTATTTGAATAAGGATAATTAAAGCAATGAAATGAGGTAAGTTATTTTTTAAGTTATTTTTTATTTTATTTCCTTATTTTTTATTTTTTAAAGTTTTAATTTTAAATATCTTTTTATTTTTTTAATTATGGTTAAGTTATGATGTTTAGTTCCAACATCTTTTTCAATGTAAACAGGAACTCCTGATATTATTGAAGCCAATTTCATATATGCCAAAGAAGCAGGAGAATTTTTTTTATATTCAATAACACACATTTTTTTTAGTGCTGCTGCCCTAACACTCTCATCTTCCGGAACTTCAACTAATACCTTTCCCTTTATAATCATCTCTATCTCGTCCCGTCTCATCTCCCCAAAATCCCTTCCAACTCTATTTAACACAATACCAAGAAGAGGGGTTCCTGCCATTTCTGCACTCTCTTTTAACCTAACAGCGTCAATGATTGAAAACATCTCAGGAGTAACAACAAGAAGTAGTTTATCTGCAATTGCCAAGTGTGTTGCCATCTCTCTGTTTAATCCTGCAGGAGCATCGATCACTATATAGTCAAAATCGTCTACCACTTCATTCACAACATCTGGAAGTAAATCAATATCTGATTTTTTATATCCTTCAAGAGATAAACTTGTGGGAAGAACATAAACTCCTGTTTTGTGTTTATAGATCGCTTCTCTAACATCTGCCTCTCCACTCAATACTTCGTGTAATGAGGGCTTTTTTCTTTCTAAGTTAAATAAGACCCCCAAATTTGCCATTGATATATCCCCATCTATCGTTAAAACCTTTTTTCCCAATTTTGCAAGAGATACGGCCAAAGAGGCAGATGTGGTGGTTTTTCCAACTCCTCCTTTTCCTGATGCAATGGTTATAATCATAATATCCCAATCAGCATTTTTACTTTGTTTTTTTACTTTGTTATTTCCTTTTTATATTTCAACTGTTTTTGTTATATTAACAAGATTATATCTTCTCTTAAAAAATAGTTTGAATAATAGTTTAAAAATATTTGGGTCTTTAAATAGATGTTATCAATCAACTCCAATATATAGTATATAGAAAGTGGAGCGATCGCATCATATAATTTTATAAGTGTTATTCTTTTTAACCGTTATCATCTCCTTTAAGATCTTTTTAGCATAACAACTGAAATATAACCGAAAATTTTAAATACTGCATTTTATAAGAACATTTATTGAAAATCTTTTGTGAGGTGATA